>JAABUJ010001067.1_pt1 | contig 43409 bp, 45 predicted proteins | sample 5559131 | NCBI WGS metagenome assembly JAABUJ01 (sample SAMN10711875, study PRJNA513366) | rock metagenome | isolation source: Antarctica rocks | place: Antarctica: Victoria Land, Mt New Zealand nord | collected 2016-01-07
TGCAACGTGCTGGATCGGCTCATTGGTCCCCTCCTGTTCGTGTGGTCTCAACACACGCTTGAGCATGGAGCGGGCCACTGAGCCTCTCATTTCCAAAAACTGTCATAAAGTCAGACCCCTCCCCCTCCAGGGGGGAGGGGAGCTACTCCAGGAGACAGTCTCTCTGAAGAACTGCCCCTCTGCGACGGCGAGAGAACTATTGCAGGAGGCAATTTCTCTAAAGGACTCCCCCTCCCCCCCGCGGGGAGGAGGCTGGGGAGGGGGGCACACATCGTGCTTTCTGATAGGGGAATGGCGTGTATGTAACGTCCTGCGATTTTTCAACGCAAGGTGGTGAACGGTGAATATCAAGCGAGTTTTCAACAAGCTCAGTAAGGACAATATCGGCGTTCTGGCCTCGATCGTGAGCTGGAACGTCCTGTCGTCTCTGGTCCCGATTCTGGTGGGCCTGATCGCGATCAGCGGCTTCATTTTGCGTGGCAACCCGAGCGCGCAGCAGTCCGTGATCACGCACCTGAGCGCGGCCCTGCAAGGGGTGCTCAACACCAAGGAACTCACGAATCTGGTGGCCGCCACCACGCAGCACACCGGCATCCTGGGCATCATTGGCCTTCTCGGTGTGCTGTGGGGCGGCTCCAGCGTGGGCGGCGCCATCTCCACGGTCTTCCAGGCGGTCTTCGAAGTCAATGGACGATCGTTCATCAAGGAGAAGCTGATTGATATCGGCATGATCTTCGTCTTTACCGCCTTGATGATCGTGATCATTGTGGGCACGACGGCCGGCGCCCTGGTCAAGACGCTCTTCACCAGTTTTTCGCTTCCCCCTCTCGCCACCTTTGTCATCGGAACGCTGATCAGCCTCTTTGCCGCCTTTTTGCTCTTTGCCTGCATCTACCTGGTGTTCCCCAATGTGGAGGCCCGCTTCAAGCGGGTAAGCGTCGTCAAGGGCGCCCTGGCGGCAGCCGTGCTCTTCGAAATCCTGACCTACATCTGGCCACTCTATTCCCACTTTGCCCACTTCAGCAGCCATGGCGCCCTGCTGGGCGCCATCGCGGTGCTCATGGCCTGGATCTACTTCTTCGCCATCATTATGGTGTTGGGGGCCGAAGTGGTGGCCTTTGGGGCCATCGATGAGGCCAAAGCCCAGCATGAGGAAGTGGGACCGGAACCGGAAGAGAGCGTCCCGCAGCACACCGTGCTACGCGACCAGCCCGAGCAGGCATAACGATTCCACCACACGGCACGAGTCAAAATTACAGCTGAATGCTTCCCAGCGTCGCCACCCAGATACACTGAAATATGCGGAGAACGATACGGCGCTGCCTGCTGGGAAGCTTGATGATCGTGGCGGCAGCACTCGCCGGCTGGGGGGCGCCCGCCGCATGGCGTGGCTCTGCCACCGGCATGGTATCGGCCCAGGGATCGACTCGGCCTGTTTTCTCCTCGCTCCCGAGCGTGCTCGGCTCGGTCTTTGTGATCGTGATGGAGAACCAAAACTGGTCGAGCATCAAAGGCAGCGCTTACGCGCACTACATCAATGGCACCCTGCTGACTATGGGAGCACACGCCGAGCAGTATTTCAATCCACCCTCGATGCATCCCAGCGAGCCGAACTATATCTGGCTGGAAGCGGGCTCGAACCTGGGGATCACCACTGACAACGACCCGAGTGCGAATCACCAGAGCACCACGAACCACCTGGTCACACTGCTGCAGAATGCAGGTATCAGCTGGAAGGCGTATGCAGAGGGTATCAGCGGCGCCTCCTGCCCGCTGACCAGCACCGGAAACTACGCACCGAGGCACGTGCCCTTTCTCTATTTCGACGATGTCACCGCCGTCAACAACCCTAGCTCCCCCTACTGCATTCAGCACGTGCGACCCTATAGCGAGCTAACCGGCGATCTGCGGAGCAATGCCGTGCCACGGTACGTCTTCATCACGCCCGATCTTTGCGATGATATGCACAACGCCTGCGCACCGCTCAACAATCCGGTCCAGCAGGGTGACACCTGGCTATCCCAGCAGCTGCCACAGATCTTCCAATCAGCCGCCTATCAGCACGGCGGGGTAGTCTTCATCACCTGGGATGAGGGACAAGGCTCCGACGGACCCATCGGTCTTATTGCCCTTTCACCGTATGCACGCTTCGGCTACGCCAGCACCCTGCACTACACCCACAGCTCGCTGCTGCGTACCATTGAGGAAACACTGGGGGTGACCCCGCTGCTTGGCGACGCGGCCAATGCCTCCGATCTCGGCGACCTGTTTTCCGCCGCACCCACCTCGGCGCGGGTAACCAGGTTTACGGTCGGGCGCCGCGGTTCCACGGTTCGATTCCGCTGGAACCTGGCACACGGCGCCCTCGTTGCCGGCTTCGCCGTCTACGCCGGGGGGCATCGGCTCAACCGCGGCGTCATCCCGATCCATACCGCAACCCGGTACCACTACCGGGCGCGCTGGTCGGGAGGAGGCACATACCGTCTGGCTATGATCCTGGTGAGTGGACGCCAGATCACGGTCGCGGGACGGTAGGAAGCCTAGACCACAACTATGAAGCGCTCAATCGTGGGGATACTGATCCTCGCCGCTGTCGCGTTCGCCACCTGGGGCGTCGCCGGCCGCCTGGATAGCGACGCCGCCAACCCGGTCCTGTCCACGGGGCCAACCCCGGCCGCTTCCTCCTCATTACCCGGCGGGCTGAAGACGGTGTTCGTGATTGTGATGGAAAACCACAATTGGGCAAGCATCAAGGGCAGCCCGGACGCCCCCTACATCAATCACACGCTGTTGCGGGTGGGAGCACACGCTGAGCAGTACTACAATCCACCATCGGTGCATCCCAGCGAGCCCAACTACATCTGGCTGGAAGCGGGCTCGAACCTGGGGATCGGCGATGATAGCGACCCGGGCTCGAACCATCAGAGCACCAAGAAGCACCTGGTGACACTGCTGAAGCAGGCGGGCATCAGCTGGAAGGCGTATGCGGAGGGTATCGGCGGCGCCTCTTGTCCGCTGACCAGCACCGGAAACTACGCACCGAAGCATGTGCCCTTTCTCTATTTCGACGATGTCACCGGCGTCAACGATCCCACGTCCGCCTACTGCATCCAGCACGTGCGACCCTACGGTGAGCTGGCCGGCAATTTGCAGCACCATACCGTGCCGCGCTACGTCTTCATCACGCCCGACCTCTGCCACGATATGCACACCGACTGCGGACCGCTCAACAACCAGGTTCGACAGGGCGACACCTGGCTTTCCCAGCAGTTGCCGCGGATCTTCCACTCGGCCGCCTATCAGCACGGTGGGGTGGTCTTCATCACCTGGGATGAGGGTGAGGGTGGCTCGGATGGACCCATCGGCCTGATTGCGCTCTCATCCCACGCGCGACGCGGCTATACCGGCACCGAGCACTACACGCACAGTTCATTGCTGCGCACGGTGCAAGAAATTCTTGGGGTGACGCCGCTGCTGGGCGACGCGGCACATGCCGCGGATCTCGGCGCCCTGTTTTCCCCGGCGCCCATCTTGCCGCGGGTGAAGGCCTTCAGCGCCGCGCGTCGAGGCTCGATCATTCGCTTCCAATGGCGGCTGACCCGACGAGGTGACGCGCTGAGCTTCGCCGTCTACGCAGGGAAACACCGGCTGAACCGCACCCCCATCCCCTTCCATACCGCGCCCCAGTACCAGTACCAGACCCACTGGGCGGGACCCGGCCCGTTCCGGCTGGCCAGCATCCTCACCAGTGGTCGGGAGATCACGGTGGCGAGGGGGTAGGGAGGATAGCGGCGACCGCACTCTGACCCGCAGCCCCTCTCCCCAGCGCCGCAGGGCGGCCTGTCCCGCCCAATGGCGCTCGGTACAGACAGGCTGAGATGATCGTGCCGGGGCACGGGGTGAGGATGTCGCCGCTGAGACACCGAAGGCTGGCCGGGAAGGAGCCACGGCCACTACGGAGACAGTGTCGGCGTCAAGCAGGACTTCCCCATGCGAGATTCTGTCACGGTAGTCGCCGTGGCTTGTCCAGCCTTCGGCGCTGTGGCTCCGCCCGGCCAGCCCAACGGTGTTTCCCGTCGGTAGTGGCATCCCGGCGACCACCCAAGGCGGGACAGGCAGGAGCACGCCCTTCCTGCCTCAGCCGTCCATGTGAACTCGGTGAAACTGTCCGCTCATGCACCCTCGCCGGGGGAGGGGTGCGTCCGACTCACAGACCAATTGCCAGGCATCCCACCCTCATCCCCAATCTACGCTGTTACATCGCGGGTGCTCACGGCAAGGAGCGTGATAGCGATAAAGATGGCGGCGTAGATGGCGATGGCCAGCAGTGACTGACTGACACCGGGCGTTTGCGGGTCCACGACGGCCATGCGGCTGCCAGGGACCAGACCACTGGAGGCCACGCGGGTGGTGAGGTCTTGCGTGTAGTTGACCGGCAGATGCTCTCCCACGGTTTGCCACCACCTTCCGAGCCGGGTCAGAATGGCGCCCAGCACGAACTCCGCCAGGGTCGAGCCGATACCGATCGCGATGCCCACCGCGGCGGACGGGAAGAGGACCGCCGCCAGATAGGCCAGCATGAGGAAGAAGGAGGCGACCACCCAGGCGGCGAGGTACGCCTTGCAGAAGGTGGCGACAAAGGTCCCGGTCAAGAGGCTGGAGGTGTAGGCGGTATGGTGGGTCGCAACGGCGACGATGACGGCCAGGACGGTGGAGGCGATCGTGGCGATCAGCAAGGCCAGAGCGAGTCCGAACAGCAGCACAGCCAGAGCGCCGAGCACATGCTGAATGCGAAAAGGACGGCGGGTCAGAACCATGCGAATGGTTCCCCATCCGTACTCATTGCCGCCCCAACTGGCGCCCAGGACCGGCCACAGAAAGGGCGCCACGAAGGATGCGAAGATCAAGGCGGTGAGCCAACCACGTGGCAGCAGCAGATTGCCGACATTGCTGGCACGGGTAGAGCTGCCCCAGAACGCGAGCACGATAACTGCCAGCAGCATGAGCATCACGACCCGCGGCATCCAGCGTTTCGATAGCTTGAACCACTCAAACGATAGTTCACCGATCATGCGTCGTTGCCTCCCGTGACATCCAGAAAGTATTGCTCCAGGCTCTGCTCGTGTGGGCGCATCTCGGACAGGTACAGTCCCTGGGCCGAGAGCAGGCGGGTGATTTCGGCCGATCGGTCGCCCGGCGCCGATACCAGCAGTCGCTCGTTCTCGAATGTCACCTCCTGCACCCATGGCTCCGCGGACAGCACCGTTGCCACACCCTCGGGACGGTCGATTCGCACCTCGATCATGCTCCGATTGCCAAGTAACTCATCGACCCGCCCTTCAACCACCACCTTGCCCCGGTTGAGGATGGCGATACGATCGCAGATCTGCTCAACCTCGTGCAGGACATGGCTCGAGATGAGCACGGTATGGCCCTCGTCTTTGAGGCGCTTTATCAGGCCCCGCATGTCGACGATACCGGCGGGGTCCAGCCCATTGGCCGGTTCGTCGAGTATCAGGAGATCCGGCCGGGTGAGGATGGCGGCGCCCACCGCCAGCCGCTGCTTCATGCCGAGTGAATAGCTGGCGAACTTCCGGTCGGCGGCGCCCGTGAGGTCGAGCAGATCCAGCACATTGTCGATGCCGGCGAAGGCGTTTCGGGTCAGCCGGGCCAGAGCGCGCAGATTGTCGCGGCCGGAGAGGTACGGATAAAAGGTGGGGTTCTCAATGATGGAGCCGGTGTCTTGTAAAATCTCCGGCATCTCGGTCCGGATGTCGTGTCCCAGCACCTGGGCCTCACCGGAGGTTGGCCGGACCAGCCCCAGCAACATGCGCATGGTGGTGGTCTTACCGGCGCCGTTGGGGCCCAGAAAGCCAAAGATCTCGCCCCGTTCGACCCGGAAGCTGAGGTGATCGACGGCAAGTACGCCGCCACCATAGGCCTTGGTGAGATCGTGGGTCTCGATGGCGGGCGCATCCGCGCCGCGCCTGATTACCGGCGTGGCGCCGCGAGACCGAGCGGGCTCGTCGATGGCCGCCGGTGACGCACTACTCATGGGCAGACTCCTAAAGTGATTCTGTGTGTCTGCGACGAGCGTATCGGAAAGGTGTGACAAAATTGTGTCGGTACGATGGCGTTACAGTAGCAAGCGATGGAGATTCAACGGGCCAGGTGCGGACATGGACAGCTACTACTAAGGCACCGCGGATCGTTGTTTTGTGACACGCCGCCCGCGATGACCGGAGCGTATCGCTTGCCAGCGCCTCCTTCCGCAATGCCATGTTGGCCGGACAGATACCTTAGAGTGGAATAAAGAGGTTAGGCGCGACGTATGGCGGATCAGCCCATCATCAAGGAGGAGACGTATGGTTACGGTAGGACTGCAGGTGACACTCAAAGCGAAGTCCGGCAAGGAAAAGGAACTCGCGGACTTTCTCGCGAGCGCGTTGCCTCTGGCGAACGCGGAAGCCGAAACCACCGCGTGGTTCGCGATCAAGATCGACCCCTCGACCTATGGAATCGTCGACTTCTTCCCCGGTAACGAGGGACGACAAACCCATCTGGACGGTCCCATCGCGGCGGCGCTGATGAGCAAGGCGGGCGAACTGCTCAGTTCGCCACCGGACATCAAGCCGATCGATGTCCTGGCAGCGAAGCTGCCGGCTTAACATACCTCAAACCCCAAAAGTACGCTCGCGCCGATGAGCTAAACGATCGAAAGGTCAACGAATGCATTCGGTCCGAAGAGGCTCTGGTAAGCCCCTGCTCTTGATCCATGGCTTAGGCGCCTCCTGGCAGAACTGGGAACCGATCCTGCCGGCCCTTGCCGCCCAGCGTGAGGTGATTGCGGTTGACCTTCCCGGTTTCGGCCAGACTCCTCCGTTACCGGGAGAGGTCTCGATCGCCACGCTGGCCGATGCGGTCACCTCGTTCATCGCCGAGCAGGACTTGACTGGAGTGGACCTGGTGGGCATCTCGATGGGCGGACGGCTGGTGCTCGAACTGGCCCGACGCGGGGTCGGGGGTACTACGGTGGCTCTCTCCCCTGGCGGCTTCTGGAACGCTGGGCAACTGCGCGTCTTCAACATCTCGATCCGGGCCTCGGTCACCCTTATCCGGGCGCTGCAGCCGGTGATGCCGCTGCTGACCGGCAACCCGCTTGGCCGCACCCTCCTGCTCGCGCAGCTGTCCCCCAAGCCGTGGGCGCTGCCCGCCGATCTCACGCTGCACGAAATGCGCAGCTGGGCGGCGTCGCCCTCCTTCGATGCCGCTCTGCACTCGTTGGTACACGGTCCAACGCAGCAAGGCGCGCCGGCCGGCTCACTGCCCGGTCCGGTGGTGATCGGCTGGTCCCGGCAGGACCGCATCTGCTTCCCCAGCGAATCGAAGCGAGCCACGGAGCTGTTCCCGGATGCGGCGCTCCACTGGTTTGACCACTCCGGACACTACATGCACTGGGATCAGCCGGCCCAGACCGTCGACCTGATCGTGCGCAGCACTGCCTGAGTTCGCCCCCCCTCCCCCAACCCCTCCCCCTCGCGGGGGGGAGGGGAGTTACTAGCGGAAACGGCGTGTCTGAAAAACACACTCCCCCTACAGAAATGGGAGCTACTACAGGAAACAGGTTCTCTAAAGAACTCCCCCCTCCCGTCCGCGAGGGGGGCCGGGGGGAGGGGAGGGGGGACGCCGCCCGACCATCACTATCAACCATGCAATCGTTACCTACCATCCGTCCGGAAACAGTGCCAGACTACGCGGCAATCGCGGATCTGCATGCTCGCGCCTTTGGCAACCGTCCCCACGAGCCGATCATCGTCACGCTGCTCCGGCACCGCGCGGCGTTCGACCCCGAACTGTCACTGGTGTCGGAGCGGGATGGGCGCATCGTGGGGCACGCCCTTTTCTCCCCACACACCATCCGACTGCTGGGGCATCCGGTCCGGGCGGTCAATCTGGCGCCGATTGCGGTTGAGCCGGCCCAGCAGGGCCAGGGAATCGGCGGCGCCCTGATCGAGGAGGGGCATCGGATGGCGCGGGCCAGGGGCTATGCCGTCAGTTTTCTGCTGGGGCACAGTTCGTACTATCCGCGCTTCGGGTATCGCACGCGAGCGTATGGCCGGTCGCAGGTGACGGTGGCGACCGAGACGCTAACCGCTGAGCCGCTGGAAGGGCAGGCGCCAAGGCCGGACGAGGTCGGTCAGCTCGACGCGCTCTGGCGGCAGGCTGAAGCGGAGGTGGATTTCTCCATCGAACCTGGCCTCCAGCTACTGGACTGGATCAGTCCCAATCCCGCGATCCAGGCCCTGGTCTACCGGCGGGATGGGGACGTGGTCGGCTATACTCGAATTCACCGCCTGGAGCCGGCTGAGCCACGCATCTTTCTGGCCCGAGACGGGGAGGCGGGGCAAGCAATGGCCGGCGACATTGCTCGACGCGCCGGTCCAGGGGTGGAGACGCTTACCCTACCGATACATCCTGCGGCTGCGTCGGCCGAAAGCTTTCCGGACGCGACCATCGTAGCTTGGGAAGCAGCGATGGCCGTGCCCCTGGCAGGGAGTCCCCTGCAAGACTATCTGGAGCTGGTGGCACGCGGGCAACGCCCGCCCGGGATGGTGGTGTGGCCGGTGTCGTTTGAGCTGGGGTGATGCACGAGCTGGATATGGAGGGCTCAGACAGCTGGTGCGCGGATCAGGGTAACGCGGCCAACTGCTCGGTCCACCAGCGCCACTCCGCTTCCGCGCCATTGATACCGGAATCCAGCGCCAGGGCCTTTGACCACAGCAGCGTCATGGCCCCGGCCAGGACCGCCGCGGCTTCCAGCTGTTCCCACTGTGGCTCGCCGATCGCCCGGCCCAGGGATTCTTGCAAGAGTCGACGATAGCGCTCCAGGACCTGTTCATGCGGGCGGGCCAGCCGGCTCCCGTTGACGGCCAGGTAATATCCAATGTCGAACGTGGCGGGTCCCCAACCGACACCCGCCCAGTCGAAGGCCGTCACCCGGCCGCTGGGCAAAAAAGCACAGTTGCCGATCTTGGCATCGCCGTGCAGCAGGGTGCGCGGCAGGGCCACGAACCAGCCGGCCAGGTGATCTGCCGGACGCAGCAGCAACTCGCGCACCGGGGGCGTGACGCGAGCCAGGGCGATCTCCCAGCCGCGGCGCACGTCGTGAAAAATTGGTGGCGGATCCGTTGATCGGCGGAACTCTTCATCCGCCGCGGCCGGCCCCAGAATGCCGAAGCGGTCTTCGGGGGTGGCCAGCCAGGGTAGATCGAGGGCCTCGGAGTCCCAGAAGCGAGCGTGCATGGCGGCGAGCGCGCGCAAAAAGGCGTCCTCCTGGGCGGTGCTCAAAGGACCGCCCGCCTCGGCCATGATGTACTCTCCCAGATCGCCCATCAGCAACCCGGCCTGGTCGGCGCCTAGCGCAAAGGCGAAATAGGGGCAGGGAAAGCAGTCCCACACCTCGCGCAGCGCCGGCTCGCCGAGTAACAGTGCCTCGCGTCCCTGCGTGTCGCGCGTGCGGTACGCCGTCCAGTCGCGCGCCGGCCATACTCGCTTGACCACCAACTTCACCGCGTCGCCGGTCTGCAGCTCCACCAGGATGCGCTCTAGGGTGGCGCCGGAGAGCCCAGTCATGGGCCTGGGACCACGCTCCACCCGATCCACGGGACCAAAGATAGCCCCCAATCGGTAAGGATCGGTCAGGTCGGCCGGCGACGGCAGGCGGGGGGTGATCCGAGGACTCATAGTACAGAGTATCTGCCCGGCGGGTGGCAGGAACAGCGGGAGGCGGGGCGCACGGTAAAGGGGGGCTAGACCTGGTGTCTGCTGCAGACAGAGTGTCAGTGAGCTGCGCTCAATATACGCCTCGTCTGTTACACCTTTCGTTCGCCCACGTTACACAGAGAGAGGCTGCGATTGGGATCGGGCGGCGAGATTCCTGTTGGCGGAGGTGGAAGGATGGGTGCTCGAAAACGATGCGGTTTGATCGTCCTGCTGTGCGCCTGCGCGGCGGCAGTTGCTGTAGCAACGGCAACAGGAGTCACCGCCCGGCGGGTTGATAGCGGGCGGGCCCTCAGTCTCGGGCCGGGTGATGTTCGCGGGTGGACGGGCACCGTGGTGGTGGTCAGTCGCGCCGAGAACAACTGGCGTGCCTGGCACGACTCACATGAAGGCGGGCTGTATCTGTACCACGGTCAATGGGGCACGCTGGGGCGAACCGGAGGCTGGTTTCAGCGGCTGAAGCTGTCGCGGGGGGCGGTGGATGCGCAGACCGTGGACCTGGTGTCGGTGTTTCCCAGCGTGGCCCGGGCCAGGTCGGCGTACCACATGGTGGTCCACCAGCACCTCTTCGCCGGCGAAACGGCGCTGCCAATCGGCGCCGCTGCCGTCGGTTTTACTGCCAGTGCAGGGGTGGGTTCCGGTCGGGGTCTGGCGCTGGACTTTAGGACTCTCGACGTCTATGCCTGGCAGCGGAATACCGTGGTTGAGGTCAGCGCGCAGGAGATGGAGCGCACAGGGCCTGGTTTTCAGAGCCCGATACCCAATGCTGCCGCCGCGGTGGCAGCGGCTCTGATCAGGATCGCACCGTGAGACGCAGCGCACTACTCCTCGCCTCACTGGTAGTATCCGGCCTACTTTTCGCTGGGCAGCCACCGGCCCCCACCACAGCCACCGGCGCCTGCGGCACCGGACTCACCCTGCAGCTCCAACCCGGACTGCCTGGAGTTGTGCCGCAGCGATTGGTAACTCCTGCTGCGGATATTCCCGTCGGGCCGTTCTACGCCTCGCTGCCGGTCTATCCGGGGGCACGCCGCCTGACACGGGTACGGGACAACCCGATATGGTCATATCCCGTCACACCATATCTCCACAGCGGGGTAGCCGAGTACCACGTCTCGGAGAACCCGGACGACGTTTCGGTCTGGTACAGCGACGCGCTGGCCGCCTGTGGCTGGAAATCGGATGGAGCCTGGACATCCAACGCCGATGTCTTCCCCGACGGCATCGTCTTCATCTCGCGTTCAAACCCGCACCTGCAGGTCCAGGTGGGTTTCGGCGCTGCCACGAACGGCGACACGCTGATCGGCTATGCGGTGCTGGACGAGACGCTGCCCCCACGGCCCATCGCCTCCTACCTGCATGGACCGTTCTCCCGGGTGAATATCGCGTACGGGCTGTCGCCCTCCGAGCCTTCGGGCCAGGCGGCCCACATCATCCATCTATCCATCGCCACCCCCGCCACCATCCGCCGACTGGTGACGCGGATCAACTCCCTCACCGATATCCTGGCCGGTCTCAGGAGTCGGCCCAGCGGTGGCGATGGCCCCGCGTGGCTCACCTTTGTGCGCCCCAATAGGCGACATATCGGCGTCTTCGACACCGTCTTAGCGCTGCAGGTGCAGCACACGCGGACGCTGTTCGACGGAGATCGCGTGTGGCCGCTGATCAGCAGGCTGGTGAAGCGGTGCCTCACACAGCACGCCTGCCTACCTTCCCTTGCAGCGCGCAATACCGCGCCCCACGGCTAGACCAAAGACCCAGACAATTCCCCACACAGCTCCGATCAGCACCAGGAGCATCACCAGGAGAATAAGAAGCTCGGGTAAGTGTCCTCCAAACATTTCGCTCGCTCCTTTCGCCATCTGGATACCCGGAAGAGCGGATCTCGTACCGAATAATACGTCGCGCATCTGACCGCCATACTCTTTGAGGGGGTAGAGTGACTGAGCCGAACACACGCAGGATTGGGCCGACGGAACACGCGATTCGTACCGTGCTCGATGCCATATTACCGGGAAGCGAGTTGGTATCCATGTGGCGCATGACCGGTAGTTTCACCAACGACGCCCATGGTGTCGAGGCAATCTCCCCCACGGGGACACCATTTCGGGTGGTGGTGAGACGCTATGCCCCATTCGGCGGCGACCGTTCAGCGAAGGCGAAGACTGAATTCCACGGGCTCGGGCTGCTGCACACACACGGCTTGCCGGTGCCGGAGCCACTGTATCTCGATCAGGATGGCGCTGTGCTGGGAGCGCCCGGAATAGTCATGTCGTTTCTGCCGGGCCATCAGGTGTTGGAGCCTCCCGATCCTCTACAGTATGCCCGACACCTGGCGTTAATGCTGGCGAGGATCCACGCGGCCCCGTTCAATGACGCGGATCGAGAGTTTCTCCTCGACGCTAACGCCGATACGCTGTGGTTTCTGAAACGGGAGACTATACCCAACCGGATAGCGGAGCACGAGCTGGGTCCCGACCTGTGGCGCGCGACGAAGGACCTGGCGGCGAGCGCCCTTCCCGTTCCAGCGGTGGTCAGCCACTGCGACTTCCAACCCGGAAACATCCTGTGGGAAGGCGGCGAGATCGCTGCAGTGATTGATTGGGAGGAGGCGGGGTTTGCAGATCCGGGACTGGACCTGGCATATACGCGCATGGACTTAACGCTGCGCGGCATGCACGATGCAGCGGCTCATCTGGTCCAGGTATATGAGGACGAGATAGGACATTCCACCGAGAACCTGGCGCTGTGGGAACTGGCTGCCGGCACGCGGCTCATGCCCGATCCAGCGTTTGTCGTCGGGGAGTGGAATGCGCTGGGAGCGCACAGTTGCACACCGACGTCGGTGCGAGAGAGCTTGAAGGCCTTCATCAAGGACGCACTGCGTCGAACGTAGCAGTGCACTGATCACATACCGGTCGAATAGGCAAGGAGGACGTGGTCCCCGTCTATTGTTCACTCTCAAACAGAGTTCTTGGAACCATCGGTCTCGAATTGCCCGACCGACAATGAGGTGCCATAAACCCCGAGCAGAAGGAGTTTTCTAGGTCGGTGCGCCGTGAACAGACGGCGCTTGAGCGTCTCAGAGAGGAGCAAGGTCCTCCTGTCAACGCCTACCACAGCAGTTGCCGCGGCGGCGGCCAGCTATCTAGACCAGGAATGGGACCAGCGAGGTACACGGAATCCCAGCGGGCATCAGCAGGATACTCCTCATCAACGGGGGATTCGCCGAATACCGCCGCCTGGATAGCGGCCCGTTGTCTGGACGAGAGTTGGTAGCCCCTTCTTCCATACATCAGGATGCGCACCCACAAGCGTCCGCCTTCGACTCGAAAGTATGCACAGGGTGGCGGCTCTTCCGTCACTGCAAATTCCATTCCCGGCTGCTGGATTGCTTTCTCCAATGCCGGCGTTGCATTCCTGATAACGCGGTCCATCAACCGAATTGGCGCGTCAGCCTCGTAGTTCGCTCGGTCGGTCGACGTGGGAAGATGTGAATCGTTCCTGGCCAACTCTTCGACATAGCTGTAGAACATATCATGCATGCCTGCCGCAAGGAGCCAGCAGACATCGCGGCCCGGGTCGTACCAGGTGACTGCTCGAACGCTGCGCCCGCCGGAGAGATCGGCGTGAAGCTTGCGTAAAGGGCCACCAACCCTGGCCATCTTCTCGCCGCTCTCCGGGTTCGTGCCACGACGTTCTACAAAGACCTCAAGAACGTGCTCGGCAATCTCTGCCTCCAGCCCTTCCAGGAGATCGTGTTCCAGGCATCTGGCCGTGATCGCCAGGTCGGTCACGCAGGTTGGAGGCGCTGTGCCCGGATGCGGGCCACGGCAGCCGCAACCGACACCGAACCATTCGGTGTCGCGCCTGGCACGTCCTCTCGCAGATCTTCGATTGCTTCCAGACAACGCACGGGATCAGTGGAGAAGCGTACTGCCAGCGCCGCCTGCATCAGCTCGCTGTAGTCCCGTCCCATCAACTCCTCACGAAGTTGCAGCGCCTCCTCAACGATCTCAGCCTTGTCCTTGCCCTCGACAGCAGACGCGACATCGAGAGACGCAGCGCGGGAGGCTGATAATTTTAAGTTGGTCTGGACCTTCTTTTCCTTCTGCATCGTCATTCCTCATTGCTGAGTCAGTCAGCAAGCTATCTAGATAGCTACAATCTACAGCAATCCAATAATAAAGTCAATCTATCCGTCACCGACCCCGCCATCATCCATTGACTGATGACGCCGATCAGCTCCCTTACCGATATCCTGGCCGGGTTCAGGAGCCAGCCCAGCGGCGGAGATGGCCCCGCGTGGCTCACCTTGGTGCGCCCCGACGGCCGGCATATCGGCGTCTTCGACACCGTCTTGGAGCTCCAGGTGCAGCACACGCGGACCCTGTTCGACGGAGACCGTGTATGGCCGCTGATCAGCAGGCTCGTGAAGCGACGCCTCACGCGGCACGCCTGCCTACTTTCCCTTTCCGCGCGCAATGCCGCGTCCCACGGCTAGACCAAAGACCCAGACCACTCCCCAAACAGCTCCAACCAGCACCAGGAGCATCACCAGGAGAATAAGAAGCTCGGGTAGGTGTCCCCCAAACATTTCGGTCGCTCCTTCCACCATCTAAAAATCTAGGAACCGGGCATCATGTACCCAATGGTACAACGCTCATATGCCTCTCGCTCTCCGAGGTCCACCACCTTGCGCTCTCGTCGTTGGTTGCTCACGGGGATGCCCCTACCGACGGGACGCCGTTGGGCTGGCCGGGCAGGAGCCCAGCGCCGCAGGGCTGGACGGGACGCGACCCCTACGACAACAATGTCGCATTAACGAAGGCATTCACCATCCGAGCCACTGTCCCGGTAGTGGCCGGGTTCCACCCGGCCAGCCCCCGGTGTCCCAGCGAGGACACGCTTACTCCGCGCTCGGGCACGATCCCCCAGCCGGGATGGCTCCGATGCTGACCACCATGCCTCAGAATTGTCCGTTCATGAACCCTCCCAGCAGATCATGTTCCAGGCAGCTTATCCCCAGTCCCGGACTTCACCAGGCCGCACTCCCGACACCATGGTCAGTGCGGCGTCGGTCCAGTCTGCATAGGCAGCGGCGCCCAGACGAGTGAAGATGCTGAGGGCGGCCGCAAGATCCTCCTCGGCGCTTGGCGGGTCTCCGCGCGCGACGTGCATGAGCCCACGTTCGTAGAGTGCCCGTGCTTCCATGAACGGGTAGGACATCTCCGTGGCAAGCTGCAGGGTGTGTGCAAACGCCTGTTCCGCGTGGTCCCAGCATGCTCGGCGCCGCTCAATCATGCCTTGCACCCAGAGAGCCGTGACGAGATTCTCTCTGTTCCCCTCGTCCTCTGCCCCTCTCACGGCCTCCTGTACCGCCTGCAGGGCGCCCTCCGTGTCGCCGATTTCGGCACGTGCCCAGGCGATGAGGGCCAGTATGGTCGAGACATGCCCGCCCTCCGATGCCAGGAGAGCGTCCAGCCGCGGCAGCGCGTCCTCTGGTTTCCCGACCATGAGGTTCTGCTCCGCCATCATGATCTGGGCATAGCGAGCCACCTGGATATGGCCGCAGCTCTCCGCCATCGCCGCTGCACGAACGAGATACTCCGTGGCCAGCACCCATTCACCCTTGAAGAGCGAATACGATCCCAACGATGCGATCGCATATGCCAGGGGCCATGAGGGGCCGATCGCTTCGAACGTCGTCACCGCCCGTGTGATGTGCCGCTCGCCTTCCCCGACCGCTCCCAGATGGAGCAACAGATTGCCAAGAAAGGTCAGCGCGTGTCCAACCTGCATAGGGTTTCCGAGGCGTTCGGCCAGGTCCAGGGACCGCTCCACATAGTGCCGAGCCTCCAGGAAACGGCCTTCGGCGTGGAAGCCGGCTGCGAGACTTTGCAAGAGCCCACGCGCCGTTTCCAGATTGCCGGCACGTTCCGCCAGAGCCAGCGCCGACTGCATGATGTCACGGCCTTCTGTGATGTTACCGCTCATGGAAAGAATGGTGCCGCGGCGACCCTCCATTTCGGCCAGGATGGAGTCATTGCCGGCGGCACGACTGAGGCGTGCACCCGCTTCCGCCTGTTCCAGGCTTTCATCGAAACGTCCCAGGGCAAAGAGCAGCTCCGAGTGAACGGCCTTCAAAGCCACCAGTGCAGGTGACGCGCCCTCGACGCCCGGCACGGCTTCCAGAGCCTGCTCGACCTGCTCGAGACCGAGATCGGGTCTGCCCTGCCATCGATACACCCGGCCGCTGGCGGCCACCGCCTGTCCCAAGCCCTCCAGGTCGCCCAGCTCCCGGTAGGTGGCCGAAGCGGCTGTCAGCATCGGGAGAGCCTCCTCAAAGCGCGACATCGTAATCAGCACGTCGCCCAGCTTGCGCCGAACTCTGGCGGCTTCCAGGGGCCGTTGCAGACGCTCGAGGCGGTGGACGACGTCGCGATAGTAGGTCTCAGCCATCTCGTTGGCGTGAACCATCCAGGCGCGGTCGCCGGCGCGTTCAAAGTAGACCGTGGCGTTATGCTCTTCGCCGGCTGCGTCGTAGTGGTACGCGATTGCTGCTGCCTCGTCTGGACGCTGCTGCTCCAGAACAGCGGCCAGCGTGGCATGAAGGTAGGCACGGCGATGGCGGGACGTGCGTTCGTACAGGGTGGATCGCATCAGCGGATGGCGAAATGCGTACCCATCCTCGCGTTCCTCGAGAAGATGCGCGCGTAGAGCCGCATCCAGCGCGTCAAAGAGCCGTGCATCGGAGAGTGACGTGCCAAAGACGCGCTCCGAGGCTGAGCGGAGTACCGCAAAGGAGGACTCCATGCCGCTCACTGCCGCACAGGTCAAGACCCGCTGCGCATCCTCAGTGAGGGCGTTGATCCGAAGCATCAGCAGATCCGCCACGCGATACGGCACCGATGGGATGTTGTGGGACATGCACCAGACACCGTCCACGCGCACCAGCTCGCCGCGCTCGCGCATGGCCTGAATCGACTCGACGGTAAACAGCGGATTGCCCAAAGACAGCTCATAGATGCGGTCCAGGATGTCGCGCGGAACCTCTCCAACCAGCCGCGATCGAACCAGATCGGCGGTGTCGGAGCGAGCGAGCCGCAGCAAACTGATATGGCGCGACAGGCCTTCAGCGGCGAGGGCGACAAGCAGTGTGGTCAGGGCGCCCTCCGGCTCCACATCTTCCTCCCGGTAGGTGCCCACCAGCAGCCATGGCTGCTGGTGGGAGTGCCGGGCTACGTAGTGCAGAAGCTGGAGACTCGCCGCGTCTGCCGTATGCAGGTCATCCAGCACGAGGACGACAGGTTGCCCAGAGGCGATGTCGGCCAGCAGGCCAGCCACCGCCGCGAACAGGCGAAGACGCGCCATGTCGGAGGCGAGCATCGGCGATCGCTGGTCTGGCTGCGGGAAGATGCCCGATAACGCCGGCACCAGGCTCGAAAGTTCCGGATAGGCCTGAGCCAAACGCTGTCGATCGGCCTCTGATTGACGCGTGAGGTGCTCATCGAGCATTCCCACAAAGGGGCCATACGGCAGCGCTCCCTCCTGCTCGTAGCTGCCTCCCCACAGGATCAATGCTCCCTGCTGGTGTGCCATCCGGGCCACCTCGGCGGCCAGCCGGCTCTTGCCCACCCCCGCCTCGCCCGAAATCATCAGCGCGGAGCGCCGAGAGCCGGCTGTATGTCGTTCCGCAACCGAACCGCTCAACTCACCCATAGCCAGCTCAAGGGGACGCTCGCGGCCCATGAACGAACCTGGAGCAAGTCGACGGACAATTGCGGCCGGTAGCGCTGCGGGAGGATGTTGGACGCCCGGACGGTCCGGGGCCTGGACGGACGGGCCTTCACCCGCCAGCAGCGATTGGTAGAGTTGCTCGGACTCAGCTTCCGGCTCGACACCCAGCTCCTCCAGCAGCACGCGCCGGCACGCCTGATACTGGCGCAACGCTTGATGCCGGCTTCCGGAGAGCGCATGCAGCCGCATCACCGCCCGATGCGCCTCCTCGCGCGCCGGATCGTGCACCAGCATCTCATGCAGCTGTGTGATCGCCTCCCCGTACGCCCCTTCGCGCTCTAACACCTCCGCCAGACGGTGCAGCAGATGCAGATGCAACTCGGCCAGCTGTTCCCGCCGTTCGATCGCCCACTCTTCATACCGATCTTCCGGCAGTACCTCGTCGGTGTAGAGAGCCACCGCCACTTCCAATGAGCGTCGGTTAGCTCCGGCCCGCAGCGCGGTGGCGGCCGCCTCCTCGAACAGGTCTGCATCGACCTGCACCATACGCTGGTCCAGCAGGACGACCCCATGGCTCACCTGGAGGTAGGCGCAAGGCGCCCGCGGTGGCAGTCCCGGCTCCAGCGCCCGTCGCGCATAGGTCAGCGCCTTGGGGAGGGCGGTCGCGGCCGATTCGGGGCTGAGATCGGGCCAGAGCAGGTCGAGCACCTGGTCCTGATGCAGGCGGTGTCCTCGCTGCACGGCCAGCAGCTTGATGAGCGTTCGCGCCGGTGGCCGCTGCCACGCGGTGTCGGCGATCTGCTCCTCTCCCCGTTGGGCCCGGAATCGCCCGAGCACCTGCAGCCGTAGGGGAGGTGGCTCCGAGCCTGCACTCAGTGGTTGCACCTGGACTACGCTCCCTCAGTGTGATTATGGCGCCGTTACTCTGTGCGGTGTCAAGCCTCGATGGCGACTCGCGCTAGCTCCCATCCCCTCCTTTACGAATCCAGAACCGGGCCCCTCGGGCCCCCGTCAGGAGTTGAATCAATTCATGCCCAGAGAGCAGGCACCAGGTCGGAATGTCGGCCCGCGCGCGCGGATCCGCTGACACGACCTCCAGGGTCTCGCCCACCGCTATCTGATTGAGCCGCCTGCGAATCGCATGCCCCAGGATCACCCACGCTTCGTTACCGGCGTCGAGTATGGCATCAGGCACAAGAGGAACGTCATCGAGCCAGGGCAGCGCGTCTTCCATGGAATGGATCTCCCTCCGATCTCACTGATAGAACCAACTGTATCAGGGGCGTGTTCCCATCGTGTTCCCGGCTCTTCCTCGCCCGAACTTGGACGAGCTTTTTGCCGACTATCCCGACCGGATAGGCCGGCGATGCGCGTTGCCCGTATACAGGCACAGAACTAGCGAGCGGATGGTCTCGTCGCGGCGGCTATCGCAGCCGAAGGCAACCCGGCTAGCGGGTGCTAGCCATTTGCTGAGAAACCGGTCGGCTTGCCGTTTGTGCATTCGAGGAACCCCGGCGTCGTGCCCCATCCATGTTTCGGCATATTGATGCCACCCATCAGGATGCCGTGAGGATCGTCACGGGTACGCAGTATCGCGGACGTCACGTGCCGTGGTCGATCGAGGACGATGCCCGCTCCAGGGCCGTCGCCGGCGGTGAATAGTCCGATAAAGTAGCCATGAAGGTAGACAGCGTATCGGAGATAGCGCAGTCGTGGCCGCGCGAAGCAGAAGACGTGGGCTTGCGCCACGGTGAGGGTGTTGGACGCAGTCCGCTCCTCGGGCACACCGATCATCACGCCCGAGCGAACCTGCACACGCGAGTGCCTATCGGTTGCCACAAACTGGACCACGCTCCAGTACACAGGAAGCGTCGTGGGAATACGCACGTCGGCCGCGAATGTGGCCGTACGTTTCGACGCGCTGATACGCCGCATGGTCACGATCACCGTCGGCGGCATGATTACCTTCTGAAATCCCTGCCACGACAGGTGCATGAGGGCCATGGTCGCAGTTATCCCGCTCCCCGTGATTCCCTGCCGGTGGACCGTCAGGACGCCTCTGAACTCCTCGAGGGAATGGACGGAGGTCGAGGGGCGCCATCGTCCATGGGAGGTGGTGTAGAGCTGGGCGGACGCTGTCCAGCCAGGATCGACGTTCAGGCCGAGGACGTAGGAGCTACCCGCGAAGGACGACAGTAGGATTGCAGCCATCACCCCGCCGACCCAGATACTTCGGCGTCGGTGTTGAGAACGCCAGGCTGAGTGGGGCCATCTTCTGACCGGCGCGGCGAGATTCACGTGGATAATTTTTCCCTCCTGTATCCATAACGCCGCTGGTCGGTCAAATGTTACACGGTGGATGAGAGTGGGTCCACCCGTATTCGACCGGGGCGCTGAGAGTGCCAAGGACGTTGCAGCTCGTTGGACAAGGCCGTTGGAAGGACCTGCCCTCAACCACCCGCCAAGCCCGTCAATGGCTGACGAAATCGTACCGTCCGAGGGGCTGATTCAGCCAGGCGACAGCGATGTGCTACTCGGTGGGTCTCCCCAAACATGAGGTCATGATCTGCGGCACGCCAGGCCTGAAGGTAAACACGGGCGACCAATCCAACGTTCCGTTTATTGTATTTCCGCATCGCTCCAGGGCCATGTACCAGAAGGTGCCCCGCTGTGCGGGGTTACCTGGTGTCACCAGCGCGTGCATCTCGTATCCCTCCAATCTCGACGCCGTGGGACAACACCGAGGCCTGTAAATCTGGGCTGTCCCTTCTCGCCTGTGCGGTCGAAGAGGGAGATTCAAGACACGCGGCCATGATGAAGAACAGAATGGTACTGATGATGCATCGTGTTTTCACGGCTTCCCCCTGGGATCCTCAGTGAAGATGCGGTACTTGAAACTGGAGCAGAGACCTACTACTATTCATTCTCCCCGCTCGCGTTCGCGCAGCTCAATCCGCCGGATCTTGCCGCTGATCGTTTTGGGTAGATCGGTGGTGTATTCGATCTCGCGGGGGTATTTGTACGGAGCGGTAACCCGCTTCACATGGTCCTGCAGCTCTTTGGTGAGGGCGGCGTTGCCCTCATACCCGGCGGCCAACACCACGAACGCCTTGACGATCTCGCCGCGTTCTGGGTCGGGCTTGCCGACTACTGCGGCCTCGACCACCGCCGGGTGCTCGAGCAGAGCGCTCTCCACCTCGAAGGGCCCAATGCGATACGCTGAACTGATGATCACATCGTCGGCCCGGCCCACGAACCAGAGATAGCCGTCTGGGTCACGATAGGCTCGGTCCCCAGTGATGTACCAGTCGCCGCGATAGGCGTTCTCCGTGGCCTGCGGATCGTTCCAGTACTCGCGGAAGAGCCCCACCGGTCGCTCCGGGCGGACCCGTACCGCGATGTCGCCTTCCTGGTTGGGCGGAAGTGGCTGCGCGTCGTCGCCGATGACGTCCACTGTGAAGGTGGGCGAGGGCCGGCCCATGGAGCCGGGGCGCACCGCCATGCCAGGAAAATTGGCCGCGATCACCACCGTCTCCGTCTGGCCATAGCCATCCCGGATGGTGTGCCCGGTGGCCTGGCGCCAGGTCTCGATGACCTCCGGGTTGAGCGGCTCGCCGGCCGCGACGCAGCTACGCAGGGAGCTGTAGTCGTACCTGGAGAGATCGACCTGCACCAGCATGCGGTAGATGGTGGGCGGCCCGCAGAAGCTGGTTACCTGGTGCTCGGCGAACTGCGATAGGATGCGAGCGGGGTCCGGCTTGCCGTACTGCCGGTAGACAAACACCGCGGCGCCCTGGCTCCAGGGCCCGAAGAGCGAACTCCAGGCGGCCTTGGCCCAGCCGGTGTCGGAGAGATTCCAGTGCAGGTCATTCGGAGAGAGATCGAGCCAGAACTTGCCGGTGATCTGGTGGCCAATGGGATAGGAGGCGTGGGTGTGCATCACCATTTTTGGATAGCCGGTGGTGCCGGAGGTGAAGTAGAGGATAGCCGGATCGTCCGCGCGGGTGTCCTCACCTCGGTACTCCGAGGAGCCGGAGGCGATCACCTCCTCATACGATTGCCAGCCGTCGCGCTGTCCCACCACCACGCGAATCAGGTCCGCGTGCTCCGTGCCGAGCGACTCCTCGGCCGAGGCCGCGGCGCTTTGGTCGAGAATCAAGGCGGTCGCCTGGGCCAGTTCGGTGCGATAGTGGATATCACGACCGGTGAGCTGCGACGTACCCGGCACGGCGATGGCGCCCAGCTTGAGCAGCGCCATGAAGATCTCCCACCAGGCCGGCTCCGGCGCCACCACCACCACCACGCGATCGCCCTGGCGAACACCCAACTGCCGCAAGCCATCGGCCAGGGCAGACGACCGCTGGGCGAAGTGACGGAAGGTCAACTCGCGCCGCTCGCCGCGCTCGTTCACCCACAGCATGGCGCGCTTCGCCGGTTCCTCGGCCCATTTCCCAATGACATCCCGCGCGAAGTTGTACAGCTCAGGCACTTCGAGTCGGAAAGCGGCGCGCTCCGTTTCGTCTGCCGGCACTCGGTCTTCCGTCATGGCGATTGCTCCTCTCCGCTGGCGTTTTCTTCATGGTACGCCTCACGGGGGGAGCAGAGTTATGCTACCCGCCGTGCTCCGCTGTGACCAGCACCCGTACCTCGCCGGCATCAACCTGCGGCGACCCATGAAAAAAGTGGGCCAGATTGGCGTTGACCCATTCGCGCGCCTTGGCGGTCGACGCTTCCGCGCCTGCCAGATCTTCAAACACGCTAATGGTAGCCAGCCCAGCGCCACCGGTAAGAAGCAATGAGTAGGCGACGAATCCATTGGACACGCGCATCATGGGCACGAATTCGTTCTCGACCCGTTGTACGATCTCATCCAGAACCGAGCTATCGGTCGCAGTATAACGTCGAATGGCTGTATACATGGTTCCCTCCTGCTGTATTGGTATCTCGACCCTACACAATTCAGGTGTTCGCGTCAAGAGTGCCCTATCCCTCTCCCACCACTCCCATGAATAACTTCTGCGCATCCTCCGCCGTCACCAGGTCCAGGTCGCGGACGATCTGGAGCGCGCGGGCCATGGAGAAGGCGGCTTCACCCTTGAGCGCTGCATCTTCGGGCTGCAGCGGCGGGAACCGAATCTCATAGGCGAGATCGACGGTGCGCGGGATGCGACCGGCACCCTGGCCCTCGACAATGACGCGATCCAGGATGTGGCGGAGCAGGTACCCCAGGAAGTCCTGACGGCGCTGATACTTCTTGACCACGGGCAGGCCCATCTCGGCGGCGGTGGCGCGGTTGACATCGCCGCCGTCGGAGAGGTAGTGCTCCGGCAGGCCGGCGCCCATGGCCACCATCAGTTTGATCGCGTGGCCGTCGGCCGAGACGTCGCCGGCGTCGATCTTGGGCTGCACGGCCGACCACTGCTCGGACTCGTTGTGGACCAGCACCGAGCCCGGCTCGGGCGGTCGCGCGTACTCCATCATCTTCTGCTCGATGGTCTTGCGATCGGCGCCCGCCAGCTGGACGTCCCACAGAAACGCGGCTTTGTACTTGTTGATGCGCACCCGATCGATCAGCCAATCCTTGTAGCGACGCAGCCAGGGCAGCAGCGTGGCCAGATCGCTCTTGCCTCGTTTGGCGTTACTGACCTTGTTGATCGCGAAGTGCATCACCTGATCGGGAACCGAGTACCAGACGCCGTCCTCGAACTGCTGCCCGGCTGGCATCGACATCGCCGGCGGCGCCCCACCGGTGATATCCACGGCCACCTGATTGACCGGCCGCCGGTGTACGCGCCGCACGCGTTCGATATTCTCCGGGTCGCACTCGATCTGATCGATCAGCGACGGGTCGATCATGCCAATTTTCACCTGACCGGAGTAGTGATTGACGAAAAAGCGGATGAACAGCTCGCCATAGAGGGACAGTTCGGTGGCCAGGTCATACTGCCGCAGATTCATCCGGTTATCCGGGTCGTTCCAGAAGGCGTCGATGGCCTGCTGGATGCGGGGATGCTTGGCGACCACGTGCAGGCCATCGCCCAGCACGAAGTTGACGCCCATCTCCACGATGGCGTTTGCCATGGGGTTGGCGTTGTAGGCCTCGTAGACCTGATTGTGCAGGTCGAGATAGGTGGATGGAAGGACATCCTTCTGCGCCCAGTTATCGGTCAGGCGACGCCAGTAGCGGTCCTCCTCGCTGCCCGCGCTGTTCAGCCGTCCCCAGAACCAGTCTTCCTGGCTGGCCTCGGTGAGGCGGGTAGTATCAAGTTCTGCAGGGTGGTTGTCCGGCGATTTACGACGAAAGGGATGTGGCATGGCTCCTCACTTATGGGTGGGTGGTACCTTCACCGTAAGCGGGATTGTGCGAAAGTCAAGCGGGAGGACGCCCGCCCTTTGGCGTGCTCGGGTTGTGAGGTTAGTATCCTACCCCGTTGCCACGTTCCAGGTAGGTCACGCCCGTCGCATAGTCGATCTCTACTCGGAACAGCTTGAGCACGTTGCCACCCAGCGCTCCCAACGCAGGTCCGGCCATCATGCGAGCCGAGAACTCCTCGTACTGTCCGCCCACAGGCCGCGCCACCATCCACACATCCTCGACCTGGAACGGGCCGACGCTGATCCGAGGCACCTGAACCATCACCGCTCCTTCATCAAGGTCCCGCCTACCCTTCCGCGCCGTCCCCTGAGCTCCGCGGACATAGTCCCACTCCGGATGCTCTTTCCACCATCGTTCCAGCAGTCGCGGGGAGATCATGGTGCAGCCCGCTCCCGTGTCCAGCAACATACCATGGGTCTGCCCCTCGACCCCGATCTCAATCCGCGCAAACTTCGTCTGACGGTGGATCGGCGTCGGGAGCCGTACACCGCGTGGAGCAGCGCGCACCACGTCGAGAGTGAAACGGCGCTGTGGGAAGTCAAGAATAACGCGGTTCCGTGAGAGGAGCCGTCCGGAGATCATGTTGCCAGAACCTTGCTTGCCTCCCTCACGAATCACAAAGGTGGGCCCATCCAGATCCAGCGCGTGGCCGGCCAGCGTGATGACCGGGATCTTCACTGCCTCGAGATGCAGTCCCCATTCCTCGACGATCTCGGCGAGATTCAAGGGAATACCCACCTGGCGAGCGAGCGATTCGGTGAGGAGCAAGCCACCTCCTCCCGTGTCTACCAGAAACCGTTGCGTTGCAGTGCCATCGGGTCCTACGACGCTTAGGTCCAGAGACGGGCGATCACGGTCGAGATGGAGTGGAGCGACGACGGGAAGGGTGGTCATCGATTTATAGTAGTTGGCTCTGCACGCCTTGTGCATAGGAGGGGCAGGGGTGGACAAGTTGTTGGCTTCGGGTTGGCGTCAATTATGCGTGGACCCCGATTCGGCGTCCGATTGCTACGTGCCCGCTGCCCCCCCCTCCCCCAACCCCTCCCCCTCCGGGGTGGAGGGGCGATCCCCTGCCTACGACGCGAACACCCATGGCTCTTGCAGCGCTCTTTACATCTCCTTCTATCTACCGCTCTCCGGCGGGAGAGCTCGGAGGTGCTGATTGCCGGCCGAGTCGTCGATGGCGGTACCGTTTTCCCAATCGTGGACGATTGAATGAGCATGCGGACGCGAGGCACCAGGCTATGGATGGTGCAACCGGTGCAACTTTGCCACCCTGCACCGTTGGTTGGGGACATGGTGACGGTCCTTGGGGCCGGGAGGTGGAGGGCGCTCTGAGATGAGTGTAGATGGGATTGTGGAGAATGCAAGAAGTTCCGACGGGGGAGGATCCGACCGCTTCTCCTATCTGTCCCGGTTGCCCTGAGTGCGGTATGGTGAGGGGCGATTGAATCAACCGCCAGGTCATGATAGGCCGACATGGGTTCATTACAGGAGAGAGCCGTGGCTCAGGATGTGGAACCGCGCCTGGTATACGCGGTACCGGGCATGGAAACCGTACCGGTCCACAGGAACATGGTCTACAAGACGGTTGCGGACGAGCAGTTACGAGTTGATGTCTACCAGCCACCTGATATGCGGGTGGGAGAGCAGCGGCCAGCTGCCATCTTCATCCACGGTGATGGGCCGCCCGAGATGCTCCGTGACATCAAGGACTCCGGCCAGTACGTGCCATGGGGCCGGGTGACTGCCCTCATGGGCCTGGTCGCAGTCACCTTCAATCACCGCTCGACCGAGCGATGGACCAAGCTGCCGGAGGCAGCCAGTGATGTCGACGATCTGCTGACCTACGTTCGCCAGCACGCCGACAAACTGTGGATCGACGCCAACCGGCTCTGCATCTGGACCTGTTCGGCCGGCCCGCCAGTTGGATTGCGGTCCATCCTGCGTGATCGTCCCAGCTGGGTCCGCTGCATCGTCGTCCACTACGGTGTGATGGACCTCCAGCCGCAGCGCGCTCGGATCGACGGTGCGGTGTCTGATGACACGCTGCGCGAGTTCTCGCCTGTCTCCTACCTGGCGGATACCGAGGGCATCCCGCCCATGCTGATGAGTCGGGCGGGGCTGGATCGGCCAGAGCTGAACGCGACCATCGAACAGTTCGTGACGCAGGCGATTGCCGTTGGTGTGGAACTCGACTTCCTGAACCATCCCACCGGTCATCACGCTTTCGACGTCTACGACGATGTGCCACGATCTCATAGCATCATTCGCCGCACACTGGACTTCATGAGGGAGTATGCATAGCATGCAGGTCTTTGCCGGCGCGCTCCTTCTATGGGGCGCGGCTTTGGCGATCGGCACGCCTCTGACGCTGCAAGCAAGTCGTACCAACGCCCAAAGTCCAGGGCCGGCGCCTGCGGTAGAGGCGAGAGCTTCTTCTCCCGGTGCGACGTTCGCCGTATCCGCTGCTACGCCACGTCGGTTCTTAGATCTCATGACGAGCCCCGTACCGTATCCGTGGATCATGGGAACGAAGTGGCCGCCAGAGACTTTGGTTCGTGTGACCGTTCACTGGCACTCGCAGCATAACCAGTTCACGCTACACACCCGGCATGATGGCTCGTTCGGCATCAGTGTGGCGGGTGTGCGGTGGTGTACGGGGCTGGTTATCGACGCAGTGGACGCCACCAACTACCGGGTGGTCCTACACGGGGTCAATGTCTTCCATCCGTGCCCGCCGGTCACCGAGGCGGCTCACATCGCGATTCGCCTGCTGAGTGCGACAGAATTGAGGGTACGTCAACAGATCATCGATTCACGGCGGCCGAAGCGGTCGTATACCATGCACCTTGGCGACATCCTTTTTGTCTATGTGCAGGAAAATAGGGTGCCGCTCAGCCAGATCGACGCGCGCTATTGGTGCGTCATCGAAGCGGGAGTGATCCCGGTCTGCCCGCCGAACGCCGACTGCTTTTTCCCTCCTGGCGCCTACTACCGCGTCGTGGCGCAGCACATCGGACGGAGCCACCTGCCGCTTGCACAGCAGAGGACCGCCAGCGTCCAGGTCTTGCCGTAGCATGGCGCCACGAACGGTAGACGATGGACCCACACCGGTGAACAGCAGCTCACCCACCCTCTGCGTGAAACGACAGTGTGCGGGGGGCACGTGGGAATGACGAGACATCCGAGGCGACATCCCCCTTTGAATGCCTCCTGCCCTTAGCTCAAGATGGTGTACTTACGAGAATCGCGACTACCCCGCCAAGCGGAGCGCACACACGGGCATCCGTCTTGCACGTGCATCACCCTGAAGGGCGGAATACCCCCGCGCGCCGCCGGAGGTGCTGGCCTGCGGGCCAGTCCGCCCAGGACGGGCGGGCTACCGGACGTCGACGGCACACCGGGCTACCGGTAGGTCGTACTCGGTCGATAACGGCGGGTAGACCGCTCCCTTGTACCCCATTCGGGGCACGAGCTGGGCGGGATCGGCCCGCAGGCCGACACCACGGTTCCAGGCCGGCCAGGATACCCCGCCATGGGGTGCATACCCCGCCGAAGGGGGCACACGGCAGGCGGCCGGCGTACGGGCGCCATGGCGTACGTTGGTCTCAGAGCCGCGAATTAAGCCACCCGTATCTGCCCTTAGCTCTCCCAGTCCGGCGCCAGGACGGCCATGAGTAGGGTATCGTGCGGCGTGCCCTCCCACCACAGCGCGTCGCGCATTCGGCCTTCGTGCCGGAATCCAACCTTTTCGTAGACATGGATGGCGCGTGAATTAAACGCGAAGACCTCCAGGGCGACACGATGCAACCGCAGCGGACCGAAGGCGTGGGCGAGTACCAGCCGCAGTGCTGCCGTACCAAGGCCGCGTCCGCGGGCGCCGGAGGATAGGCCGATGCGCAAGCCGGCCGACCGGTTCGGCTCGTCATGGTCGTTCAGGACGACCTCGCCGCAATAGGCGCCGTCGCTCGGGTCGATGATGGCGAGGGTGATGCGGTCGGTCTGAGTGGCGCGGGAGGCGCAGTAGGCGGCGATCTCCTGGTAGGTGAAGGTGCGGTGAGTGCCGGTGAGGCGAAGCAACTCGGGGTCTTGCACGTCTCTCCACAGGGCGTCGGCATCCCGTGGCTCGAGCGGACGCAGCACTATTCGCTCGCCGCGCAAGGTCGGGCTGGTCCACATCGTCGCCAAGCGTTCGCCCCGTTCTTTGTAGTTTGCCATCATCGTAGCGCAGGTGACACGAAACAATATCGAACTGTACTTCGTCGATGCTCGTACCGGGACGCTGACGACGTACATGAATGTGGGTGGGGGTGTAAGCAGTATACGATCCCCTCGATCCAGCCGACTCGCCGGCAGCCTTTCTTGATGACTGTCCCGCGAAAGTCGATGCCGGCATGACAGCGGTACTGGGAGCCGTTGCCGTTGCGCCTCCGCCGCGGTTCTCGGGGGGAGGCTACTGGGAAGTTATGCACGGAAAGATGATAGGGTATTTTGAGGTACGGAAGCAGGGACCAAACCGAGAACAATTCCGTCTGTTCTGCATCTTGGAGAACTCAGAGCACAAAGCGGAGCTTGAGAAGACCGGCTTGAACTGATCCCCGATGAGATGCGGACGCTGGGCTATCAGGTGATCGATCTGCTCGGATCAAACCCATGCCGTGGGAAAAATCCACCTAGCCCCCGTTGCCGATGAAGACGCCGGCGGCAAAGACCAGCGCTCCGCCGACCACCACCTGCAGGATGCTCATAAAGAAGTTCATGCTGAAGAACTTGTAGCGAATAAACGCGATCGCAATCAACTCGATGCCCACCACCAAATAGGCCAGCGTCAGGGCGGTGTGCAGGCTGGCCAGCAGAAAGGGAAGCGTGTGGCCCGCGCCGCCGATAAAAGTCATGGCGCCGGTAATGGCGCCGCGCTTGACCGGGGTGCCTCGGCCCGTGAGTTCCCCCGTATCGGAGAGCGCCTCCGAGAAGGCCATGCTGATGCCGGCGCCCACCGCCGCGGCCATACCGACCAGAAAGGTGGTGTGCGCATTGTGGGCGGCAAAGGCGGTGGCAAACAGCGGGGCCAGCGTCGACACCGAGCCGTCCATCAGACCCGCCAGGCCCGGTTGCACTATCTTTAATACAAATTGCTGTTCTTTGGTATGGCCGTCGATCGAGGTGGCCGGATTCTCGTCCCCAGCCGGTATCTCTGAACGTGCTTCCGCCATGCTCGCTCCTTCGTGCTGCCGCCGCACTCGTTACTGTCAGTTTGCAGGAAGCAGGCCATCCGGTGGAGGGAGCCGGCAGGACCCGCAGTAGCCAAGAAATGTCTGCGTCTGACTGACGATCTGAAAGTCGGGAACGACGGGACGCTGTGGAGGCGTCGACCAGACAACATCCGCGATGGCGCCGCACGAGAGACACACTACCTCAGCGTGTGGCGTGGTGGTCGTGTCAAAGTGGCTGGTGCCGTCAACGTCGAAGCGGCGCAATTCACCCAGGGCGACCAGTTCATTGAGCGTCTTGTACACCGTGGTCAACGACACCATCGGCATCGATTCGCACACCTGAGCATGAATGGCCTCGGCCGTGGGGTGAGTCTGGTCCCGCTCCAGCGTTTGATAAATCATCAGCCGCTGTGGCGTGACTTTCCCACCGCGCTCGCGGATAGACTGCACCAACTTGTCAATCGAGTTCATCGCTAATCAACAACCATTTCTAACTACCTTTCAGTATAGCTAGATGTTGCTGGTCCGAACAATAGCAAAAAGGGGAGAGCGCCGCTGGCGCTCTCCCCCTCGAACCGGTCGTGACTAGGCGGTGCCCAGGCCGTTGACGACGTCCTGGAAGAGGTCTTGCAGATACGGACCGATCAGGATGATGGTTGTAGACTGACTACACAGAGCCATGCAACGACCAGGAGGAACACCATGCCCGAGGTTGAGGTCCCCGAGTGGTTCAACGCCGCATCCTACTTTGTCGATCGCAATCTGGCAGAGGGACGGAGCGACAACGTCGCCATCCTCTTTCAGGACCAGGAACTCACCTACCGGCAGGTAGCGGAGAATGCGAACCGCACCGGGCATGCGCTGCGCGAGTTGGGCTTGCAGATGGAGCAACGCGTGATGCTCCTGCTGCTGGATTGCCCGCAATTGGTCTACTGTTTCTTCGGGGCCATGAAGATCGGCGCCGTGCCGGTCCCGGTGAACACCCTGTTGAAGGCTGAGGACTATCGCTATCTGCTGAACGATAGCCGGGCCCGGGTGCTGGTCGTGAGCCAGGAACTCTATGCCACGGTCGAGCCCATCCTGGCCGAGCTGGAGTACCTGCGGCAGGTGGTGGTGGTGGGGCAGGTGGAGGGCCGCCCCTCGTTCGACGATCTGGTTGCCGGCCAGCCCCACGAACTGGCCGCGATACGTACCTACAAGGACGACGTCGCCTTCTGGCTGTACACCTCCGGCACCACGGGTATGCCGCGCGCCGCGGTTCACCTGCACCACGACATGGTGCATTGCTTTGAACTGTACGCGCGAGGCATTCTAGATATCGCCGAGAGCGACCGCACCTATTCCGTCGCCAAGCTGTTTTTTGCCTACGGACTGGGAAACGCGCTCTACTGTCCCTTCGGGATCGGCGCCACCACCATCCTCTTCCCGGGCCGGCCCCAGCCGGACGCGGTCTTTGAGGTGGTCAACCGCTATCGCCCCACGCTCTTCTTCGCCGTGCCCACCGCCTATGCCGGGATGCTCCATGCCGCCGAACGGGGTACGCCGATCGATATGGCCTCCGTTCGTCTCGCGGTCTCCGCCGGCGAGTCGCTCCCGGCCAGCATCTATCAGCGCTGGTTGGAGCGCTTTGACGTGGAGATTCTGGACGGCATCGGCTCGACCGAAATACTCCATATCTTTGTCTCGAACCGCCCGGGCCAGGTCCGGCCCGGCTCGACTGGCAAAGTGGTGCCCGGCTACGAGGCGAAGCTGGTGGACGACGACGGCCAGCCGGTCCCAACCGGCGAGGCGGGAAATCTGACGGTACGCGGTGATAGTATCTGCGCCTATTACTGGAACCAGCACGATGCTACCCGCCGCGCCATCCAGGGAGAGTGGATGCGGACCGGCGACAAGTATCACCTGGATCAGGACGGCTACTTCTGGTACGACGGCCGCGCGGACGACATGCTCAAGGTCGGCGGCATCTGGGTCTCGCCGGCCGAGGTGGAGAACGTGATCGTCGAGCATCCCAGCGTGCTGGAATGTGCCGTGATCGGCGCCGAGGACGCCGACCGGCTGGTCAAACCCAAGGCCTTTGTGGTGTTGAAGGACGGCACGGACGCCGGCGATGAGCTGACCGGGGAGATTCAGTCCTTCGTGAAGGGACGGATCGCGCCCTACAAGTATCCGCGCTGGATCGAGTTCGTGGAGGAGCTGCCCAAGACGGCGACCGGAAAGATCCAGCGCTTCAAGCTGCGCCAGGATGCGGACCAGACGGCGTGAGCAAGCTCACCTCGCTGGCCGAGGCGATCGAGCAGCTGGCGCCGGACGGCGTCTCGCTGGTGATGAGCGCGGCGCTGGAGGCGGCGATCCCCTTTGCCGCCGGCGCGGAGCTTATTCGCCAGCAGCGGCGCGATCTAACCGTGATCGCGCCCATCTCCGACCTCCTCTTCGATCAGCTGATCGGCGCCGGCTGCGTCTCTCGGGTCCAGGCCGCCTGGGTCGGCAACGTCAGCGCCGGGTTGGGCCACAACTTCCGGCGTGCCGCCGAGCAACACATTCCTCGCCCGATCGTGGTAGAGGAGCACAGCAACTTCTCTATCAGCCTGGCGCTGCTGGCCGGCGCCCTGGGCACGCCCTATCTGCCCACCAGGTCGCTGCTGGGCACCGATATCCTGCGCCACAATCCTTCCTTCCAGACCGAGACCAATCCGTTCGGCAATGACCCGCTGGTGTTGGTACCGGCGCTGACGCCGGACGTCGCCATCCTGCACGTGCAGCGCGCCGACGAGACGGGCGGCGCCCACGCCTGGGGCAATCTGGGCGTGAGCCGGGAAGCGATCATGGCCGCCCGCCACACCATCCTGACCGCCGAGGAGATCGTGCCGGTCGAGGTCATCCGCAGCGACCCAAACCGCGTCCTGGGCCCACCCACCAAAGTAGCGGCGGTGGTCCACCAGCCAGGCGGCGCGCATCCCGCCCCGGTCCAGGGTTACTACAACCGCGATCACGACTTCTTCCACCAGTACCATCGAGCCACCCGCACCCCTGAAGGCTGGGAAGCCTGGCTGCACGAGTGGATCCTGGACGTGCCGAACCGCGCCGCCTATCTAGCCAAACTGGGCGCCGACCGCTGGAACGCGCTGCAACCCCGCCAGCATCGCTATGCCGCCGCGGTCGACTACGGGTATTGAGCTATACAGGAAAACTCAGTGCGAGCCGCGGTAGCGGAAGCATCCACCTGCTCCATCGGGCGCGCTGTGATACACCCGTCGGGACCATAGTCACGCTTTTCACCCAGGCAAAAGCCTCCTATCTCACGGTCACCTCACAATTGGGCCTTCCGGCTCTAGGCAGGCCCTGATTGCTGCGATACACTCGGGCCAGTCGAGCAATAAGAGGTGATTCTATCGTGGCTGCCGTCCTCACGCCTGCACTTCCGGAGCAGGCGCCCCCTCCGCCAGCCGCCAGCCGGGTGGCGCCGTCCCGCTACCAGGTCGGATTGATCGTGGTGCTCGGAGCCATCTTCCTGGTTGCCCTCGCGCCCAAATTGGATACCGATCTGTGGTGGCACCTGAAGGACGGCGCCTACATTGCCTCCCACCATGCGGTGCCAACCAGCGACTACCTGTCGTTTACCTTTGCCGGTCATGCCTGGACCGATCACGAGTGGCTGGCCGATCTCTTCCTCTATGGGTGCTACCGGCTGGCCGGACTGTGGGGCACGATCATCGCCTTCGCCGCCATCATCTGTGCCACCTTTGGCCTGGTCTACGCCCGGATGGCGCGTGCCGGCGTCAACCGCATGCTGGCGCTCTTCGTGCTCTCCGCGGCCTTCGTGGCCTCCTCGGCCACCTGGGGCGCCCGTCCCCAGATGCTGACCCTCCTCTTCCTGGCGGTGTACGCCTTGACGCTGGAGCGCTGGCTGGCCACGCGAGATCGCCGTCTCCTGGCCGTGTTTCCGGCCGTGATGATCCTGTGGGCCAATCTGCACGGCGGCTGGGTGCTGGGCCTGGCCGTGCTGGGCGTGACTTTGGTGGGCGAGTGGCTCAACCATGTGAACCGGCACGATGGCGCGCTCTCCCGCGGTGACCTGCGTGCCCTGGGGGTGACTGTCGTGCTGACCCTGCTGGCGACACTCCTGAACCCAGCCGGGCTGCGCGAGGTGCTCTACCCGCTGGTCTGGATTTTCCCCTCGGCGTACTCCAACGTCCTCACCGAGTGGGTCTCCTCCGACTTCCACCAGCCGGTCACCATGGTCTTCGAGGGGATGCTGCTGGCCTTGATCGCTGCCTTTTTCATCGGCCGGCCGCGTATCAACTGGACGCATCTGATTCTGATCCTGGCCTTCACTCATTTAGCGTTGAGCCAGGCGCGCAATGTGGCCGTCTGGGCGGTGCTGATCAGCCCTCTGCTGGCCATCTACCTGCAGCGAGTGCGCGGCGAGCGGTCAGCGCCAGGCGCCAGTGCTCGACCGGCCCGAACCATCCGACCCCGGACTGAGCGCATCCTGAACATCACCCTCCTGCTGGTGGCTTGCTCACTGTACATCGTCGAGACGCTCCACTTCGTCAACGCCAAAGCGCTGCGGCAGAACGAGGCGAGCACCTTTCCCGCCGGCGCCGTGCGGTACCTCCAGACCCATCGGTTGCCGCCGCGCACCTTCACCTCCTATGCCTGGGGAGGATATCTGCTCTGGAAAGCGTATCCACGCTATCGCGACTTCATCGACGGCCGCGCCAATACGCTGTTCGACACCCACCTGCTCAATGCATATCTGACAGTCTCCGCCGTAGGACCCGGCTGGCAGGACGTGCTGCGCCACTATCGCGTGCAGAACGTGCTGGTCCAATCGAACGCGCCGTTGGCCCAGGCCCTCGCCGGCAATAGCAGCTGGCGATTGATGTATCGCGATCAGGTCGCCGCGCTTTACACAGTGAAGTGATGTTGCCCAGCCGTAGCGTGCGGACGGTTGATCGCGATGTCCCTGGGCACTACCGGGGACCGCGTCTCGGATGGGGAGGGATTCTACGGAGACTGTAGGCCAATACGGTTGACTTCAACGGCTCTCAAGCCGACGTACGCCACGCCGCCTTTGCCCCCCCCATGATGGGGTATCTTGACCGGCTGGAACCGTGGTGTCGGCCTGCGGGCCGATCCCGCCCAGGACGGGCGGGCTACCTGCCGTTATCGACCGATTACGACCGATCGGTAGCCCGGCCCTGGTGCCGTCTACGTCCGGTAGCCCGGCCGTCCTGGCCGGACTGGCCCGCAGGCCAGCATTGATGGTTGCGTGCGAGGCCTGTCCCCATCGTTACAGGGCTGGAAAGGCAGCCCTGCGGCGCCGGAGAGTCTAGCTCCGCTTCTGATGCCGGTGCATGACGGATACTGGCGTGTACCGCCTTGGCGGCGTATCCGCGATTCTCTTCAGTCATCCGTCTTGGGCTGTAGTCAGCCTCCCCGTCTCAGGTATGTATAAAGGAGGAGCAATTGCGTGGGTGGGACCCCGGACCAAGCGATGGCAGTAGGAGGACACAGTGCCGACATTGAGCGAGAAGGATCGCGACAACTTGCCGGATAGTGCGTTTGCCTTTCCCAAGGAGCGCAAGGAGCCTCTGGTGGACGCGTCGCATGTGCGGAATGCGGTGGCCCGATTTGATCAGGTCGAGGGGGTGACCAACGCCGAACGCGATGCCGCCTGGAAACGAATCCGGCGGGCCGCCACCAAACACGACGTGGAGATCAAGGAGCGCGGCTGGAAGACGCTGTTCAAGAACAAGGGGAAGTCGGTTCCCACCAAGTGAGTTCCGAACCAAGGGGACATCGGTTGAGGGTGCGAACACAGTAAACTGACCACGGGACGGCAGGCGATCAGGCAGAGGCGCGGCAACCGCGGGACATCGAGGGCCAGCAAGCAGCACGGCGCCAGACATGGCACGCTCTAGTTGAAATGCGTTGGTTCGAAGATAACGCATGATTCCTCTCGCTTTCCGCGCTGAAACCATAAGGCTCGAAACTCGGCCAGAGTTGCCGCTCGTCCGCGCTCGGCTCGGATGCCTTCCGATCAGGAAGTCGTGCGTCACAGATCGGGCTGGTGCTGCGTTTGTTCAACTAAGCTGTTAACGAAGGGCGTGGGTGAGGTTCATGAGGGGTATCTGGGCGAGTGTGCTCGTGATGAGCTTCCTCTTGCCGGCCTCCGCCAGGGCGCGAGTGGTCGGGGCTCCGCAGGGCGACCTTGGCGGCGTTCTATTGCAGTCGGTACCCATATCGGTCGCGGGCGGTCGATGGGTATGGGAGAACCCTCGGCCCCAGGGGAATACTCTCTACGCCGTGACGTGTCCGGCAGCACGCGACTGTTATGGGGTCGGTGAGGGAGGCGGCCCGGATGGAGAGTTGGTTTCGACCACCGACGGTGGGGCGAGCTGGCGGAGCACGCCTGGAGGAGGCACGACGAGCATCGCGTGTCCCACCACGTCGATCTGTTATACCGTGGGCCGTGGCGTATACCGACTCACAACGGCCGACGGAGCCCGGTCCTGGCGGCGAGTGGACCGATCGTTCTCTGCCGGAGCGAGGGCACAGGCGATTTCCTGCCCGAGTCCGTAACGATGATGGCCTTCACGCATCACGACAGCGGATCGGGACTCACGGCGCTCGCCTGTGTCACGGCGGCCAGGTGCTCTGCCGTGGGCAGCTACGATGTGGCAACTCACCCGCAGCCGGTGGGCGGGGACCTACCTCCCTGTCCGATGGGGTGCTTCCAGTCGTACGTTCGCGCCGTCTTCACCACGGACGGCTGGAGAACCTGGCACGACGGTATTGTGCCGAAGCGAAAGGGGGTGCTCACCGATATCTCATGTCCCTCGCGCACGGTGTGCTACACGGCAGGGGGAGGAGCGCTGCGCAGCAGTGATGGTGGGCGGCGCTGGACGGCCTACCCTGAGACGTCAGGTAGACGGATCTCGTGTCCGAGCGTGCGTCTCTGTTTCGCGTCCTCGTTCTCCACCATCACTGTGACGCGGGACGGGGGACGCACGTGGCGACTCGACGGCCACGCTCCCCGAGCCACGTGGAACAGTATTGCCTGTCCGAATGTCTCACGCTGCGTGGCCGTTGGCTGGTTCGGCGCCATGGTCTGGACCAGTGACGGTGGACGAATCTGGAGCGGACGGGGCGACACGGGCGTTCCAACTTCGGAGGTACTGTATACGATCACGTGTCCCTCTGCACTGGCGTGCTATGCAGGAGGCGGTTCAAATCTCATCCTCAGCACGAAGGATGGCGGTGGCCACTGGTCTCCAGACCATACCAGCACGTGGGGCTTTCCGTATTCCCATGGAGTCACAGCCATCTCCTGCCCCGCAGCCGATCGCTGCTATGGCCTGCTGGGCGGGTTGAACCGTCCGTTTGTGATCTCCACGGCCGATGGTGGGAAGAGCTGGAACGGGCATGCCCTGCCCTCCATTCCCGGCAATCCACCATCGTGGCAGGCGACATCGATCTCCTGCCCGGCGCCGACGGTCTGCACTATCGTCTCGGAGGGCGGCTGGATTCTGCGGACGGTCGACGGGAACACGTGGACGGTTCACGCTCCGCCGATCAATCAGTCGCTTACCGACATCACCTGCCCAGACAGCCGGTCCTGCATCGCCATGTCGAGAGGAGGCGTCCCGGTGGTGACTAGGGACGGCGGGTCCACCTGGTTCATAGGGAGCAGCGGCATCGCTGTCCCGAACGCCTATGCCACGGCGTCTGCGTGCCCAACGATCAACACCTGTTACCTGATTACCGTGCGGCAGGCATACGCGAACCTCGGCGATCGATGGGATCTGCGGCGGACCAGCGATGGCGGTGTGACGTGGGCGGAGGTGTACCAGGCAGACGGTCGGAAGGGGCAGGCGTTTTTCGCGATCAAGTGCAGTAGCCAGTCGGTCTGCGTACTCCTGGGATCGCTGTCGCACAGCCCGGTTGGACAGCCGGTGCTCACCACGACCGATGGCGGCCGAAGCTTCCGGCAGGAGCCGCTGGATGTGGCTCAGCATCTGAGCGCACTCGGGTGTGCGCCGGCGGATGCTTCGGGCGCCCCGCAATGCACAATTATCGGTGATTACGGAACCATCATCGGGAACCGGCGCTGAGCGAGAGGCATGGGTCGTTCCGACGTCAACGCTTGCGGAGGTGGTCGTCGCTTTCTCGATATCCCGACATCCCCGAGTCGAGGCTCACGCGAACGCGAGCAACCCACGGCGAGCGCCATCACCGACTAACCCGCATGGACGGTAGTACAGTAGGGAGAGCGGGAGGTGTGGCGGATGATAACGGCGATTGTGCAGGTGCGAGCCGAGCGGGGCAAGGTCCAGGAACTGGCCCAGGCGCTGCTGGAGATCCCGGAGGTGGCCGAGGTCTATTCGGTGACGGGCGATTTCGATCTGGTGGCCATTGTTCGAGTCAAGGAGTACGAGACCATGGCCGAGGTGGTGCCGGCCAGGTTGCAGCGTCTAGCGGGAATTGTCCACACCACCACGTTGATGGCGTTTCAGTGTTACTCCCGCCACGATCTGGAGCGGCTGTTCAGCATCGGCAATGACGAGTGAGCCGGTAGTGAGAGCATACCTTTCATGACCACTCGCCTCCATGTGCAGATCTACGGTCAGGTTCAGGGCGTGAGCTTTCGCTGGTACGCGCAGCAGCGCGCCCAGGCGCTGGGACTGGCCGGCTGGATGCGAAATCGGCCGGACGGCTCGGTGGAAGCGATGGTCCAGGGGCCGGATGAGGCGGTGCAGGAGTTCGTCGCCTGGGCGCGCGAAGGGCCTTCGGCCGCGTCGGTGGAGCGCGTGACGGTGCATGCCGAAGAACCACGGGAGGACGAGCAAGGCTTTCATGTCGCCCGATGAACCCGTGGCCTGTTTCCTCGGGACGACGTGCCGGGAGGGTGAATGCACCGATGACAGGATTCTGTCGAGGTCTACCTTGACCGTCGGCTGCTTGATAGTACGGACCGACTAGCCGCCATATGCCATTCCCTCCGCATACCGACGTGTCGATGGACATGCTCCGGACCGTGGCCGCGTGTCACGGTCTCCCTTCGGATACCGTGACGCGCTTGCCCGATACCGGCATTTTCAATGCCATCTATCTGCTGGGCGATGAGCACATCCTGCGGGTGCCGCGCCAGCATCCCGCCCACTATCAGGCACTCTACAACGAGTCGGTCGCTGTCCCGCTGGCGCGTAGTGCGGGTGTTCGCACCCCCGCCCTCCTGATCTACGACGATTCTCGCGACCTACTCCCGGTTCCGTATACGATGTACGATCGCGTCCGTGGCGAGACCCTGGGCCTCCTTGGGTTGGAGCCGGATGCCACTCCCGAGGTGTGGAGGGAGCTGGGCCGAGACCTGGCACGTCTCCATGGCGGCGGGATCCGGCAAGGCCCGGGAGCGAACCTCGACGAACGCGAAACTCTCCCCGATCCACGAGACCTGGCCGAGGCGCTGGCCAGCGGCGGGTGGGTGACCGGGAGCGAAGCGGCCTGGCTCACGCAATGGCTGGACCGCATTGCCCCGGCTGCCCTGACGCCAGTCGAGTTCCGGCTGACCCACGGCGACACGCAGGCGACCAATGTCATGGTGCATCCGGACTCGCGCCAGTATGTCGCCGTGATCGATTGGGGGAGCGCCGGGTGGGGAGACCCGGCATGGGACTTTGCAGGGGTCCCGTTGCGAGCAGTACCGTCTCTGCTGGAAGGACATCGCGAGATCGCGCTCCTGGAGGCGGATGAAACGGTGGAGGCGCGCATCCTCTGGCGGCAGGTCCAGCTCGTTCTCTTCACTGCCTCTCGCGGCCCGCAGCCCGATCACTCTTGGGCCGAGCGCCCCCTGACGATGCTGATCGAGATCGCGCGATTCTTTTGCTCGGCGCCTTCAGGGGCGTGGCGTGAGCTATGGCCAGGGTAGGGTGGGCACGTGAATGTACGCCATTTAAATCACGGAGGGTGTCAGACCGAGGCGTAGGCACGCGGCCAGCAGATCCGTGCGCAGAGCGGGATCATCGAGGCGAATCGTGCCCTGTGCAGAACAGATAAGTGTGTGCGCCGCGCGCTCGTAGAGTGCCAACGCATTGTCACCGTTGTGCGCATTCCCATACACAAGGCCGTCGACCATGGAGTAGAGCTCGGGGTGATCATAGAAGTAGCGCGACCATGCTTGACTCGGCTGGTAATCAGCGTTTTTGGCCAGGGCATCCACCGAGCCGGCGCGCCAGGCGCCATTGTCTGCCCCCTGTCCACGAAGATCGAGGAGACGCAGTTGGCGAGAGAGGATTGGAGCACAAACCTCCCGATTTCCAGGCTCGACTAGCTTTGGACCGTTGTCACCAAAGACCTCCACCAGTGCGCCGTCGAAGGTCAGCGCGGCGTAATAGATGCCACGCTCAGGATCCTGAGCGCCGGATCGAACAAAGGCGCGATGGTGATCGAAGCGTCGCAAGGGCCCAAAGAAGCGAAAACCGGTCGATGTGGCGCCATGATCGGTTGGATCAAAAATGCGAACGATGGAGGCGCCTGCAGGAATAGTCGCAAAAATTGGACTGAGTGAGCGAGTGGGCGGTGGCAGAAGAATCGTCACCACCGTCGATCACCTCCGGCAGCTAGCTACGTCCAGCAACCCGCGCCAATTCTACGACCTTTTCCGCCTGTCCGGATTTCAGTGACTCAAGCGGTGTTGCCCCCTCGAGAAACGCGTTCGGTCCAACCATCCAGCTGATCCTGGAGAGCGGCGGCAGCTGCAAGTTACGCACGACCTCCGGAAGGCCAACGAGCACACCGTCGTCACTTGCTGGATCAAACTGCCAGGGTGGGAAGCGCAAAGCGCCGCGATCTGAGACAGCGAGAAGCGATCCGCTTTTCACGCGATCGTGAGGCGTTTGTCTGCTGGTTCCAAGCAACGTTGCAACTTGCGGCGTGGTTAGCGCGTCGGTAAGTAGCTCATGCCGAAGTCGAAAGTACTGCAAGAGCGCCAACTGCTCAATCTCGGTGCGCTCTTGTTCGCTGTATTTCCGACCGGTAATGGAACGCACGAGTTCTGTCTTCTCAGGAGGCGTAGGAGCAGACCTGTTTACCTGCTCAAGCTTTTCAGCGAACTGCGCAAGAGCTTCCGCCCCAAGCGGCTCCAGTGATACACGCACTGCATTCAGGACCCGTAGCTCCGCATCCGTTCTGGATACTGTGGCAGGACGATCAAGCACCGGCGTTTCTCCCATATCGACCTCCGTCCCTACAGCTTGAGGAGGTTTTCTATGCTCTCAATCTACCATACTCTGTAAGAAAGCTCAAGTAAGAGACTTCGTGAACACGCTCTCGTGGAGACCGTCTGCTCGCTATAGAAGGGGATGAGATAGAGGGGTGACGCCCGGTCTTTTTGCCGCCTAGCTTCAGGCACTCGCCCGTTTGCACCAGTACTCCTTCAGAAATATCCTCCTACTAATGTAACTTGTATCGCCTTCTTGGCGTTAAAGAGAGTAGGAGGGACATACCGACATGCCAGTGCGGATGGTCGGAGCTTTTTTCCTTGGAGTGGCCGTAGCGTTGCTCGCGGTAGCGGGTAGCCATGGTCAAAATACTCCTCCGCCAAGTCGCATCACCCCTCGTTTCGGTCACTACTTACAGCCCGCGATCAGCGGCGATACCGTGGTCTGGTTCGATGGCCGCCGTGGGAGTCCTCTAGGCCGCATCCCCGGCATCGATATCTATGGGCGCTCGCTCCGTACCGGTCGCGAGTTTCGGGTCACATCATCTCCGACAGCGGATTATGCCAGTTCGCTCATGGTGAGCGGGCAGACCGTAGTGTGGGATGATTGCCGCCACTGCCGGCAGGTCAATGGACTACCCGGATATGCCGGCGACCAGATCTTCATGCGGAATATTGCGACCGGTCGCGAGTTTCCACTTCCGCTGCGCGTGTACGGGCAGCTCGGACCGTGGCTCCTATCGGGTCTCGCCGTATGGGGACGGCAACCCGCTCATGGACCGGTCAAGTTCTATGCCGCGGATTCCGTGAGCGGTCGACCTCGTCCACTGGCAACAGATCCAGTCTTCCGACAGATGCTTGCACGACGCGATCACCTGGTGGTCTGGCGCGACAGCTACGATCTTCGGGCGGGCGATCTTCTGACCGGCCGCACCTACATCCTGGCTCGGCATGCACCCGACGAGGGGCCGCTGACCGATCCAATCATCAGCGGTCAGCGAGTCATTTGGACACGTTGGCCTCCAGAAGCGCCTGTATCGATCGACGGATTCGATCTTGCCACGGGCAAGCACTTCCGCGTCGCCACACTTCCAGCTAATCACTACGACCCACAGTTTGGACCCGACAAGACGATCATCGGTCATGTGGTTGTATGGGTGCAGACGCGGAACGTCATGTCCTCGCGGCACCCAGACTATACGTTGATGGACAGAGACATCACGTCACAGCAATCATTCCGCCTCTCCACTGGACCGCGCGAGCAAGGACAGCCTGCTGTGAGCGGAAACCGACTCGTCTACGTGGACGACAGGAGCGACGCTGGTCGTAGGCTGAGGTCGCTGGTACTGGAAAGACGACTATCGGCACGCGCACCAGGCGTCGATCCTATCTGGCCGATGCAGTTCAGAGGCGGTGACTAGGGCTGACTCCCGCTCACTCACCAGCAACGCGCGCCAATTCTATGACCTTTTCTAGCGGAGTGACACTCAGCTGCAAAAGACTGACCGTCCTGCTCGGCAGCGGTGTAGCATGGAGTACAGTATCAGTATTTTCTTTGGGAAGGCATGAGGAAGCATGACGAGCGATCAAATGGAGTTGGGCGCTGATGCGCCGGAGCGAGTGCGGCGGCTGGAGTGGGAAGGGTGCTTTAATGCACGCGACCTGGGTGGGTATCGAACCAAGGACGGCCGGGAGACCCGCTGGCAGGCGGTGGTGCGGGCCGATAACCTGGCCCCACTGACCGAAACCGGGCGGCGCGCCCTCATCGACTACGGCGTGCGCACCATTGTCGATCTGCGCCTGCCGCAGGAGCTGGCGCTGCACCCCAATCCTTTTGCCGAGCCGGGAGCGCATCGCATGGACTACCACAACATCTCGCTGATCGATCCGGCGGCGGAGCCGGGTCCAGCCTTTACGACCCTGGCTGCGAACTATAGCGGCCTGCTGGACCGCTTCCGGCCGCAGGTGGGCGAGGTCATGACCACCATCAGCCGGGCGCCGGAGGGTGGCGTGCTGGTCCACTGCATGGCGGGCAAAGATCGAACGGGCGTCATCTCGGCTCTGTTGCTGGAACTGGCCGGCGTCCCACGGGATGTGATCGGGGCCGACTACGCGCTGACCGCCGAGTTCCTGCGCGCGCAGGACGAGGATTTTCTGGCCAATGGGCCAGGTGAGCGAGCCGACCGGGAGCGCGACCTGGCCCGGCGCATGCCTACCGTCGAGGTTATGCCAGAGGTGCTGGCGCACGTGGATCGGGAGTACGGAGGCGTCGAGGCCTACCTGCGCGGCGCCGGCGTGCCGGCCGAGGATATCGATAGGCTGCGCGCTCGTCTGGTCCCCGGCGACTGACAGGGGCGGGTTCTGCATTCACCCGGCGTGCGCTCTACGGTTGAACGATAATCGTGCCGCGCATATCGGGATGGATGAAGCAGCCGTACTGGAAGGTGCCCGCCTTGGTGGCCGTCCAGCGGTAGGTCTGGCCGGGGCCGATGACGTCGCTGTTAAAGATGCCATTGTCCGCCACGGCACTGTGATCCTGCGAGTCGTGGTTTTCCCAGGTGACCTCTTCGCCCACGTGCAGCGTCAACGTGGCCGGGGTGAAGACGGCCACGGGATTGCCGCCCGGATGATAGTAAATGGCGACATGATCGATCTCCGGGACCGGCAAGGACGTCGGGGCCACCGTGGCCACCGCCGGAGGCGCCGCGGTGCCGGTCTGGGTGTGTGCCGCGAGCACGCCAACCACCACCGCAAGTGCCATGATCGTCAGTAAACCCAGGCTAAAGCGCATGTGGCCTCCGTACCTCCTGCCATTGCCGGCATCCAGTTCGTGTGGGCGCTACTACGCTTATGCTACCGTACCTGGCCTTGTGGTCACTGCCGCCAGTTCATGGGTGGAGAGTATCCCGCCTGGACGCACCCTCACCCCCCCCCAACCCCCCTCTGCCGCCCGCCTAGACTTTGGCCAATTCAGGCGGCATAGGCCAGTGTCTGGTACAGGTGATCAATGAGGGAGCGAGGGATTTGCGCCATGTCGGTGTCTGCAGGGGACACGGGAATAGTCACGGTGGCC
>JAABUJ010001069.1_pt1 | contig 43344 bp, 46 predicted proteins | sample 5559131 | NCBI WGS metagenome assembly JAABUJ01 (sample SAMN10711875, study PRJNA513366) | rock metagenome | isolation source: Antarctica rocks | place: Antarctica: Victoria Land, Mt New Zealand nord | collected 2016-01-07
CATGCGCCTACGCACCCTCCGCCTCAACGGCGACTGGGACCGCTATTGGCACCAGCGCACGTTCCCGTCCCTCCTCGCCGCCTGACCCCAGGACTTCTGCGCGCTAACGATAATTCACGAGCCCTGCCTGTAGATTCCGTCTTGGAACTGGCCCCTTAGGGGCGGAGGGGGAGCAAGGAAGGGCTATTCTCCGCGCTCCAACAGTCGATAGCGTTCCACCACATAGCCGCGCAGGCCGGCGAGGTAAGACTCGTCCATACTGAAGGGGCGCGGGTCGGTCAAGCCAAGCAAGGTCATGAGCGGGCGATCCGGTAGCCGCGCCGTCCCTTGACGAAAATGCCAGCACAGGCGCTGGATGGTGTTCTGGTCGACGGCGGCTTGTGCGAAGAGTAGCAGCGAGCCACAGACCGCCGCCGAGCGGCCCGCGTGCAACACGCGATGACAGAGGGCGCAGACCGTTTCCAGGTTCTCATCACGATCGTCGCGGCTATTGCCGCTGATGTGGTTGACCTCCAACCCGCGCTCCGCCGCGTGGTCGCAGTAGACACAGCGATAGCCGTCGCGCTCCAGGATGCGGAGTCGCGTGCGCTTCCAGGCCGCGCTCGATAAGAGGGCACGGCCCGCCGCCGAGCGCCACAGGACGGGCGGGATGAAAGAGGGCGCGAGGGGCTTGAGCGGCCGCGCCGACTCCGGCAGCGCGGCCAGCGCTTCGTCCAATGTCGGCACGGTCGGCATCGCGGATTATCCTCACCAAACTACCCGACGTCGTCTACGCGTCGACCCAGCGCGCGATGAGGCGCCATACGCCGCCGCCCGCGCGCTCGGCGCCGACCAGGATATCGCACTCGGCCCCCTCGACGCTGTAACGCGAGATGTTGCGCTGAAACGTCTTTTCGCCGCTGACACGCTTCAGGGCGACAAAGCGCGCCAGGCGGTTCACCGTTTTCGTGTTCTCACGCCCCGCCGTCATGATGCTCGTCTCCTGCCCCTCGAAGGCCGCGAGCGTTTCGTCGATGCGCGCCTGTGTCTCTAGGTCCATAGTTTTATTGTACCGCGCTCACTGTGCAGGGGCGCCTTTTGCAGGAATCAGCATTCAATCAACGTCGCCCTTGGGCAGCCGCCATGCGTGGCGGCTCGGGGGCCGGGGCCGTGAGCGCCGCCGCGAGGAAGCGCTCTCCGCCCGTCGTAGCGAACGTGGCGTCAAGGGTGCTCTCCAGCGTACCGTTGCCCAGGCGATAGGCGATGAGGCCGGCCGTATCACGGTTGACGTCGACGATCGTGACGCCTCCGGCGGGGACCGCGTAGGCGACGGACTTGCTCACGATGGCGAGACTCCCGGCGCTGACGGTATCGGTATAGGCGCGGTAGGCGGCCGTCACGATGATCGACGCCGCCATCGGATTGTATAGGTAGACGGTCTGCTGCTTCGGCTCGCCGAGGTTGTAGGTGAGGCTGGGGTTGCGCAGGTCGAGGTCGGGGAAGACCGCGCTCGTCACGCCCACTGGCGTACCGGCCAGCACGAAGGCCGGTTGTCCATGCGCGGCGGTGCCGTGACCAAAGTAGCGCGTCTCCTCGGCCACAATTGGGGCGGTGGCGGTCAGGACCGTGGCGTAGACGCGCGCCACCCGCCCGACGGCGCCCAGATCAAGTGTCCCGCGCGTTCGGGGCGCGACCGTGATGGCGCCCGTGCCCACGGCCTTGCCCGCGCTGTCCGAGAAACGCGCCCGCACCACGGCCGGGCGGCGGCCGGGGTTGAGGACCGCGATGAAGGACGGCCCCTCGGCCGAACCGTAGGGAAAATAGAGCGTGGCCGCCGCCGTCTGGGCGCCAGCCGCGGCCGTAGCGACGTCTGAACGGTCGTCCTGGAATGGTGTGGCCGGGGTGTCGTCGAACCGCAGCACGCGCTCCGCCGCGATCGGACGGTCCGAGGTGACGATCAGGCCAAACGAACTCGTCCGGCGGCCCCGAAAATCGCGCGCGAGGTCGCGCGTCACGACCACGCCAGCGGGCAGGGTGAAACGCAGCGATAGCGCGTCGGCGGCGGAAGCGGCCTGCGGCGCGACCGTCACAGTGACGCGCGCGGCGACGCGGCCGGGATTCAGCAGCGTCAGATACGTGCGGGCCGATCCGCCGGTATTCCCCTCCGCGAAGTAGAGCGTCGTGTTCGCGCCTGACGCTGCGCCGGGGACGTAGGCGACGTGGCCGTAGCCCCTGACGTACGCGGCCACGATGCGCGCGGGTGACGACACGCCCACGGCGGACACGGCGCCGAGGCTGTACTGGAACGCGTATTCCGTGACCTCCACGCGGGCGCGCGCGCCGGGCGGATACGGCGACGTGACCGCGACGGGCCGCCGCCCCTGTACGAAGTAGGTCAGCGTCACCGTGGTCGTGAACGGGTTGGGGTTGACGACAGCTATCTTGTCGCCAAACGAAAACACGCCCCGCGCGCCCACAAAGTAGAGCGCCGTGGGGCTGCCGCTGGAGGCGGCTGCGGCAGGACTTGGCGCGCCGGCGCCCATCCCCACTCGCCCCGGCGCGCCGAGCGACAGAGCCAGGAGCACGAGTACGGGCAAGCGGCCCGCGCGCATCCGCCATCCGAGCATCTTTGGCATCCCCCCGCGTTACGTCTAGCAAGCCGACCCCCTGATGAGGCCATGCGCTATCATCGAAGCACGAGTCGTGACAAGGCGCATGATGCGCAACTCACAAAGCGACAACGCGGGTCTGAAAATGGTTGATTTCATTGTAGACTATTGGAGCGTCCCCATCGCGTCGCGGCGAACAGGCGCATGGTAGGTATGGTAGGTAAGGCATGGGCGCTAGCGATGGTCGGAGGTAGGTATGATTGCCGCGGTTGTGTTCGATATGGACGGTGTCCTCATAGAAAGTGAGGAGACGTGGAGCCGCGTGCGCGGCGCGGTGGTGGCGCGCCACGGCGGGACATGGACGGAACAGGACCAGCGTAATGTGATGGGCGACAACTCGCGGCAGTGGTCGGAGTATATCAAGCGCACCTGGGACGTGCCGCTCACGGCGGACGACATCTTCCGCGAGGTGCTCGACACGATGATCGCGACGTACCAGCGGGACGGACTCGTGATGCTACCCGGCGCCGTCGAAGCGGTGACGCTGCTCGGCGCGCGCTACCCCCTGGCCCTGGCCTCGTCGTCGCCGCGCGAGCTTATCGCGGCGGCGCTGCGCATCACCGGCCTGGCGGGATACTTCAAGGTCACCGTCTCTTCCGACGACGTGTTGCACGGCAAGCCGTCCCCCGACGTCTACCTGCTGGCGGCGGAACGGCTGGGCGTGGCCGCGCGCGACTGCGCGGCTATCGAGGACTCCTCGAACGGCATCCGCTCCGCTGCGGTCGCCGGTATGGCCACGATCGCTGTGCCCCACGCGGCCTACCCGCCGGCCCCCGACGCACTCGAGCAGGCGCGCCTGGTGTTGCCGAGCCTGTGCGGGCTGACGCCGGAGACGGTCCAGGCCCTCGGACGATAGCCCCCCGCGCTACTCATCGCGGCGGGGCAACCGCTCCAGGCTGAAGCGGGCGCCGAGCTCGTCGAGCGCGTCCACGACGCTGTAGTACAGGCGCACGCCGTGGGCGCCGGCGTCCTCGTGGGCGCGCCACTCCTTCTCGCCCGCCACCAGGATCTCGTCAGAGTCCGGCGCGCGGTCGCCCCCCTTGAGCCGCGCGATCAGGTCGCGCGCCCGTGCGTGGAACAGGTCGAGCGGGCCGAAAGCGGCCGGATTGAGGGCCAGGAAGAACTGCCCCAGGTCGCTGGGGTTCATAGCGTCCCACAGCCCATAAATGAGCGGGCCGTACGCGCCGCCTGCCAGCACACCCGTCAGCATGTCGACCAGCACGCCCAGGCCGTAGCCTTTGTAGCCGCCGGTGGCGAAGACACCGCCGAGCGGGAGCAGCGCGCCCCCCATGCCCGCCTCCGCGTCGAGCGTCTCCTCGCCCGCGTTGTCCAGCGCCCAGCCCGGCTGCAGCGGCAGCCCTTTGCGGGCATAGACTTCCAGACGCCCGAGCGGGACCGTGCTCGTCGCCATGTCGAGCACGAAGGGGCGGCCGTCGCCGGTTGGCACGGCCAGGGCGATGGGATTAGTCCCAACCATGCGCGCGCGCCCGCCCGTCGGTGCGACGAGCGGCGAGCTATTGGTTAGCGAGACGCCGATCAGATCGTGTTCGAGGGCCAGCATGGCATAGTAGCCGGCGATGCCGTAGTGGTTGGAGTTGCGCGCCGTGACGACGCCGATATCGTGGTCGCGCGCCTTAGCGATGGCGAGGCGCATGGCGAAGTCGCCGGCCACCTGGCCCATGCCGTTGTTGGCGTCGACGAGCGCGGTCGTGGCGCTCTCGCGCTCAATCGTCGGGCCGGCGGCGGGGTCAAGCGCCCCGGCGTCGATCAGCCGCACGTATTGCGGCAGGCGCGCCACGCCGTGGCTCTCAATCCCGCGCGCGTCACTGCACACCAGCACGGCGGCGGCGGTCCGCGCCCCCTCCGCCGTCATACCCGTGCCGCGCAACACGCCCGCCGTATAGTCGCGCAGCGCGCCCTCGTCGACCCGCCTATAGTCTCCGCTCATGTCCTGACCTTTCGTTAGCACGTGGCTACTAGCTAGTAGCTACTAGCCTATCATGTAGTGTTGTCAATATCTTGGCGAAAGATGTTGAAGAACTCATCGCGCAGCAGGTCCATGAGGAGGCCGTCGTGCCAGGGACCATCGTCCTGCCGCTCGTACTGGCGCATGACGCCCACCGGGCGGAAGCCGGCTTTGGCGTACGCCGCGATCGCTCGCGTGTTGGCGACGGCGGGGTCGATAATCAGGCGATGGTGACCGCGCTGCTCGAAGAGGAACCGCGCGACTAGGCGAATCGCCTCGACGCCGCGGCCTTGCCAACGCGCGCCGAGGTAGACGTCGATGCCCGCGTGGTGGTACCTAGGGTCGAGTTCCTCGTGGTACTGGATGCCCCCTGCCACCTCCGTGGCGACCTCGATCACCAGCAGCACGACATCGTTCGCTCCGCGCAGTTCCGCTTCGACATTGGCGCATGGGTCAGGCTCGCCCCACCAGCGGGCGACGCTGGGGTCGGCCCGGATGGCGCACAGCGCGTCCACGTCCTCCGCGCGGCCAGGCCGCACGGTCACCCGCTCGCCCACAAGCGTCGGGCGCGCCTCATCCGTCATAGCGTGGGATCTCACCGACGCATGGTATCCGCTTCATAATTACAGGTTATACGCCCCCGTGGCGCCCCTTGTCAAAGACATCGTCGCGGTAGGGGAGCGGAGTAATATCCCCGTCAACGGCAACACGGCCACGCGCAACCGGCTGATCGCGCCGATCTGCTGGCGCAGGTACACACCGTGTTCTCGATCCTCACGGCGGGGCTGGCCGCGCTCGGCGGCCTCGCCCTGCTCGTCGCGGGGATCGGCATCGCCAACACCATGATTATGACGATCCTGGAGCGGACGCGCGAGATCGGCGTCATGAAAGCGTTGGGCGCCGAGTCGGGTGTGATCCGCCGCGTGTTCCTGGTCGAGACGGCCCTGGTAGGACTGCTCGGCGGCCTGGGCGGCGTGGCGCTCGCCGCCCTCGTCGGCCTCGTCGGCAACGCGGTGTTCCACGCCTGGCTCAAAGGACAGGGCGTGACGGACGCGCCGGGCAGTCTCTTCATCATGCCCCTCGCGTTGATCGCGGGCGCGCTGGCGCTGGCGGTGCTGGTCAGCCTGCTCAGCGGCGCCCTGCCCAGCCGCCGCGCCGTGCGCCTGCAGCCACTTGACGCGCTGCGCTACGAGTAGTCGAGAAGCGACAAAAGGTATCTACTGGGAGCGCTACGCGAAACAATGGCGCACCCTACGAGTAGTCGATGGGCGATGGACAATGGGCGTTTGTGTTACGATAGCGCCTACGGCGAAAGCGCTGTAGGTGGCAAGGAGAACACGTCATGACAACCACAAAAGTCCAAGCCTATCGCAACATCCTGTTCGATGTCGAGGGAGCCGGCGCCCATGTAATTAGGAGGGCGGATAGTGGACGATGACCTATACGATCGCGCCTCGCTCCTCGGTGTCGACGCGGCGCACGAAGCGGCCTACGTGGAAGCGCTGGCCACATATGAGCACGAGAACGGACGGATGGCCGACCCTGCCTGGCGCGCGCTCCTATATATCGGAACAGGTGACCCTGTCTTATGGGCCTGGATGCGCCAAAATTTGGATTACCATAAGGATAGAGCCGATCTACGGCCCCTGCTACCTGGATCAGACCGAGACGACACCGAGTTGCCGGATCTGTTCCGGGCATATCTCAACAGCCCTCATATCACGACGCTGTTAGAGTTGGCGCGTCATCTGCACGGCGGACCCGACGGCGTCACACAGATCAACCTGGCGGGCATGATACAAGGGCTGCGCGACCACTATTATCAGGTCATGATGGGCGCGCTACGCGAGTATCGAGGGCGGCAATAGTCTCGACATCGGCAGGTACACTGTATTGTTGGGCTTCTACGTCGCCACGTACGCCGAGTAGGACGCAGCGAGCAGGAGAGAATATGCCCGTGATCAAGAGGACAGAGTCAGGGCCGAGGCAAGAGTCGGTGTGGGACTACCCGCGGCCTCCACGCGTCGAGCCGTCGAGCAAACATATCCAGGCCGTTTACAATGGGGTCATTATTGTCGACTCGCGGCGCGCCGTGCGCGTGCTGGAGACAAGCCACCCGCCCGTCTACTACCTTCCGCCGGAAGACGTGAGGCTGGGGCTTTTCACGCCGACAGCGCGCGCGACGCACTGTGAGTTCAAGGGGCGCGCCCGCTACTACACCCTCACCGTCGGCGACCGCGTCGAGTCCGACGTCGCGTGGTCCTACCCCACCCCATCGCCCGACTTTGAAACGCTCAAAGACTACATCGCGCTCTACCCCGGCCGCATGGACGCGTGCTACGTCGACGGTGAGCGGGTACAGGCGCAGGCGGGCGACTTCTACGGCGGCTGGATCACCGCCAACATCGCTGGCCCCTTCAAGGGCGGCGCCGGGACGTGGGGCTGGTGAACCAGGCGTCAGGCGTCAGGCGTCAGAACGACATACTCTCGCCTCTCGCCTCTCGCCTCTCGCCTCTCGCCTCTCGCCTCTCGCCTCTCGCCTCTCGCCTCTCGCCTCTACTCCGCGCCCGTGTCACGCATGCTGAGCGCGATGCGGCCGCGTTCCTTGTCCACGGAGAGCACGCGCACGGTCACGATGTCGCCGACCGCGACGACCTCCAGCGGGTCGCGCACGGGGCGCTGACCCCGCTGGCCCAGCTCGCTGCGGTGCACGAGGCCGTCGTTCTTGAGGCCGATGTCCACGAAGGCCCCGAAATCGACCACGTTGCGCACGGTGCCACGCAACACCATGCCCTCGCTCAGGTCGTCGAGCGAGAGCACGTCGCGGCGCAGCAGCGGCGGAGGCAGCGCCGCGCGCGGGTCGAGTCCGGGCTTGGCCAGGTTCTCCAGCACGTCGAGCAGCGTCGGCTCGCCCAGCCCCACCTCCGCCGCCGCGTCGCGCCGCAATGCCTCGTCCGCCAGCAGCGCCGCGCGGAACTCCACCGCCCGCGCGGGCAGCCGTTGCTCCGCGTCGGAGGGCAGCAGCGCGATGAGCGCGCGCGTGGCCGCATAGCTCTCCGGGTGGATGAACGTATCGTCGAGAGGCTCGACGCCACCGGGGATCTTGATGAACCCCGCCGCCTGCAAGAAAGTGGCCGGCCCCAGCCCCGCGACTTTGAGCAGGTCGCGCCGCGTGCGGAACGGCCCGTTGGCGTTGCGATAGGTCACGATGTTCTCGGCCACACGCTTGGTCACACCGGCGACGTGGGCGAGCAGCGCGGCCGAGGCCGTGTTGGCGTCGACGCCGGCGAAGTTGACCGCCGACTCGACGACGCGGTCGAGCGCCCCCGTGAGCCGCTTCTCGTCGACGTCGTGCTGATAGAGTCCCACGCCGACCGACTGTGGCGGCACCTTGACCAGCTCGGCCAGCGGGTCTTGCAGCCGCCGCGCGATAGAGATCGTGCCGCGCGCCGTGATGTCCAGGTCGGGGAACTCCGCGCGCGCGACCGGCGACGCCGAGTAGACCGAGGCGCCCGCCTCGCTCACCATCACGTAGGCCAGCGCGCTATCCCCCTCTTTCGCTCGATCTTTGTCCTTGTCCTGTACGCGGTCAATCAGGCGCGCCACCAGGTACTCGGTCTCGCGCGAGGCCGTGCCGTTGCCAATCGCGACGACGCCGACACCGTGCGTTTGGACCAGCCGCTGCAGCGTCTTCAGGGCCTCCTCGGCGTGGTTTTGCGGCGGGTGCGGGTAGACCGTGTCGAGGGCCAGCGGCTTACCGGTCGAGTCGACCACGGCCACTTTGCAGCCGGTGCGGAAGCCGGGGTCAAGCCCCAGCACGGTGCGCCCGCGCAGCGGCGGCTGCAACAGCAGGACGCGCAGGTTGCGTGCGAACACGGAGATGGCGTGCTCCTCGGCGCGCTCGGTCAGCGTGGCGCGCGTCTCGCGCTCCAGCGACGGCGCCAGCAAGCGGCGGTAGGAGTCGGCGGCGGCTTCGCGCAGGTCGTCGGCCAGCGTGGCGCGCGGATTGGGCGCAAAGTGCCGCGCGATCAGCGCCAGCGCGTCGGCCTCCGGCACGGCGAGAGCCACGCGCAGCACGCCGCCCTTCTCGCCGCGGTTGAGCGCCAGCGTCTGGTGCGGGACCACGGCCGCCGCGCGCAGCGTGAACTCATAGTAAGTAGCGTAAGTCCGCGTGGGGTCCGTCGCGGCGGCGTCCCGCGCCGTCGCCGTCACCACGCCGGCGCGCAGGAACAGCGCGCGCAGGGCCGCGCGCACATCGGCGTGCTCGGCGACCGCCTCGGCCGCGATGTCGCGCGCGCCGGCCAGGGCGTCCTCAACGCTCTCGACCCCGCGCTCAGGGTCGACGAACGGCCGCGCCAACTCCTCGCGCGGCGCCGCACCCGTCTGTTGCGCCAGGATCAGCGCGGCCAGGGGCGCGAGGCCGCGTTCGCGGGCGATGGTGGCGCGGGTGCGCCGCTTGGGACGATACGGTAGGTAGAGGTCGTCGAGCGCGGCGATGGAGGGCGCGGCGGCGATCGCCGCGTCGAGCGCGGGGGTCAGCGCGCCGGCATCGTCGACCAGGCGGCGCACGTCGGCGCGGCGCTCCTCCAGGGCGCGCCAGGCCTCCAGCCGCTCGGCGATGGCGCCGATCGCTACCTCATCGAGCCCGCTGGTCATTTCCTTGCGGTAGCGCGCGACGAACGGGATCGTATTGCCGCTGTCGAGCAACTCGACCGTGCGCGCCACCGCCCCGCGCGGCAGCCCCAGCGCCGCCGCGATCACCTGCGCCCCCGCCTCCGCCCCTACTCCTGCCCCTGGCCCTGCCGCTGTGGGCGTCTCCACCGTCATAGCCAACCCCTTCTCCCCAACGTTGCGTGCCCCACTAGTCTATCTGATTCTTGTGACACGAGGACCTGCGACGTTAGCGGTCGTCAACAGGGTGCGCCCTACGATGGTGATGGTGATGGTGATGGCGCCCATCGTTGTGGCTCGCCGTTGTGGGGGAAAGTGAGGGCGGGACCGTGGGGGAAAGTGGGGCCAGGGCCACAATTGCCGCCTTGTTGGGCGTCGATGGCATGGGATGAGCCTGCGACTGCGGTCGCATGGCAGACCAACGCCGACTGCGGTCGGGTGGCTTTGCACCGCAGTGCCATGCGCTGCCATCGGGGTCCCCCACCGCAGTGGGGAGGCAGTCGCAGGCCTATTTGCTTGCTACTAACGCGGGCACGCGCCACGGCACAACGCGATGCACGGGTTTGCGGCTATCGACGGGTAGGACGACGATGAAAGTAGTCCCTGCGCCCAGCTCACTCACGACATCGATATGGCCGTGGTGGGCCAGCGCGACCGACCGTGAGATGGCCAGGCCCAGCCCCGTCCCCTGCGCGTTCTGCTCACGCGCGCCGTCGGCGCGGTAGAAACGCTCGAAGATGTGCGGTAGATCCACGGCGGCGATACCGATGCCCGTATCCGCGACACGTACGCGCGCGCCCTCGGCGGTCCGCTCCACCGTCACGGTCACGCGGCCGCCGTCACGCGTGTAGTTGACGGCGTTGTCAAGCAGATTCGTGAAAAGCTGGCGCAGGCGTGTGGGGTCGCCGGCGACGCTCACGGGATCGAGACGCTCGGCGCGCACCGCGATGTCGCGCTCGGCCGCGATGACGCCGACGCGCGCGCTGAGCGACTCCAGCAACTCGTCCAGGGCTACCGGCTTGTGCTGGATACCGGCCGGGTCGATATCGACGCGCGTCAGCGTCAGTAGGTCGCCGACAATGGTGGAGAGGCGGCTCACCTCTTCGTCCATGCTCACCAGCGTTTCGCGGTATTCATTGGACGAGCGCGGGCGCGCCAGAGCCAGACTCACTTCCGATTGCATCACAGTCAGGGGCGTGCGCAGTTCGTGTGACGCGTCAGAGGCGAAGCGCTTCTGGCGCTCGAATGCTTCTTCGAGACGGCCGATCATATCGTCGAACGTGGCGGCCATACGCCCCAACTCGTCCTCCTGCTTGATACCGAGGCGCTGGCTCAGGTCGTTGGCCGTGATCTGTCGCGCACGCCGCGTGATCTCGTCGACGGGTTTGAGCGCGCGCCCCGAGAGGATCCAGCCGCCGACCGCCGAGATGAGCAGCAACACCGCGGCAATGTAGACCAGGATTCGCTTCAACAAGTCAACTTGTCGTTCAACACGATTCATGCGATAAACGATTTGCCCGATCACCCGATCGCCGTTGGAGGTAGTCAGCGGCATCGTGATGACGCGAAATTGCGACGAGATATCCGACTTAACGACATTCGCCCCTTGGCCCTTCTGCACGGCCTTCACCGCATTATTCACCGTTCGGTCTTTGTTCAACAAAGCGCTGGACGACGCCTCATGAGGCGACCTATTATCCGAGGCAGGTAAAGGCTTACCATTTAAAGTCAGATATCTTATTGACGAGTACGGTGTATCGAGGGCGCCGGGATCATTGATTTGCAGTTTCACGGCATAGCACGCGTCAGCTGCGGCATAAGGATTCGGACTTCCTTGCACGACCGTGTCGCCCGCGCACTGATCGACAACCTGGGCTTTGACCTGTTGTGTAAAGGTCTTTTGTAAGGCATCCTTGGCTTGCTGATCAATGCCGTCGAATTGGTAGTGGCTGAAGGCGTAGAACACGCTGCCGACGAACGTCGCCAGCACGAGCGCGGCGAGCCCGGTGTACCACAGGGTGAGGCGGAAGCGGATGAGGTGCGGCGTCTGGATGAGGCGAACGGGATGGAAACGGCGCATAATGGTTTGCATGGCGGGCGCCCCCTTGAGGCAGATGTTTGTTGACATTCTAATTATATCAACTGGTTTGACCGCCCCCCTGCGGGCTGTTACGATTCCACCATGAATGATATAAAAAAAGCCACCCTGGACTGGGCGTACATCGAAGCGCTCGTCGACGCGCTCATCGCCCGCTTGCCGACCGACTACGACGCCATGCTCGTCGTTGCGCGCGGGGGAATGGTGCCGGGCTGCCTCGTCAGCGAGAAGATGGACATCCGCAACATCCTCGTCGCCGCGGTCGTGACCTACGTCGCGCCGGGCGAGACGCTTGAGCGTCCCATCTTCCTGCAGTTCCCCGACGATATTCTGATGGCCGGCAAGCGCGTGCTCGTGGTCGACGACGTGTGGGACAGCGGCAAAACGATCATGGCAATCAGGGAGCGGCTCAATGCCGTGGGCTGCCGCTACGACGTGGCGACGCTGCACTATAAACCGGGGCGCTCACGCTATCCCGAGCGCCCCGACTATTACGCCGAAGCCACCGATGACTGGATCGTCTACCCGTGGGACCCTGAGCGCGATCGAGCTTAACGCGCATAGAGAAGGGGACCCGATATTGGTCGGGTCCCCTTCTTTAGCTTTCTTTCTATTGTTGCGGTATGTCCGTGTATTGACAACTCTATCGCGTGGTCAACACCACCACCGGCGCAATTTAAGAGGAGTAATCTCAACTCTACTGACGGCTTAAGGGCCTGTTCTCTCTACCGGTTCGTGCGTAAGCTGCCCCACGTCATGTTTCAACAGGGTAGCAGCCAGCCCACCATGCGGTGGGCGCATTCAATCGATTTGAAAGACTCCAAAAACCAAGTGCGGCTTCTTCAATGGGTACATAGGCGACCCCTTTCTGTTCCACACGCTACGACGAGTGGCAAGCTCTACGTTGTAGCATCGCCTCATCTCATCGTTGAATCTATCATACACCCATCCACATCGGCCCGTCAATAGCCGCCGCGCGCGCTTTTTGTGGCGTTCGCTGTTATTAATCGCGGCAGCATACCCGTGCGCGAACGCCGAAAGAACCTTCAGGCGATACTATTACTATAAGGGGCTTACACTTTGTTGAATAACCCATGATTTTACGACAATAAACATCGCGCGTCACCCTACACGCGGGACAGGGTATGCCCCACCTTGATTGTAATAAGGTCAAGCCGCGTCTCACTATCGCCAAGGCGCGTGAATTATCGGCCGGCGACGTGTCCACTGGGCAGCGGAACGAGCCGCCGCGGTCCCCGCGGCACGCCATCGGGGGCGCGACGCTTGGTCACACCAAGAGCGCGTGGATGCGCACGCAGGCCGCAGGGACTGCGGCGTTCCCTGTGAAGACGCCCGCGCCTCGGGCTCGACGTCTCTGTGACCAATAATTCACGAGCCCTGTCACCATCGCGCGGCGTTAGCGAACGCGGGGCGTCGTCCGTAGCGCGGAAGGCTGCTCGTCGCCGGCCGCATCCTCTACATCTAGTTCCCGCGCCGGGGCCGTGACGTGGCGATACTCCGTCCCGCTCTCATCGAACAGGTAGGCGAGGGCGGCGAGGTGGGTCTCTCCGTTCGGCAAAGCGGCGGTCTCCTTCAGGCGGGTGGCCAGATGATGGAACATGCGGTTGACCAGGCGGTGGGCCAGTAAGGCCACGGCCTCGCGGTCCTCGCCCGATAGATGCTCCAGGCTGGCCAGGGTACGCGCCAACTCCGCCTCTTTGTTGCGGTCGACGTGCGCGCGCAAGCGCGTGATGAGCGGGACCGCGCGCCGGGCGCGCGCCTCGACAACGTAGCGCTCGACGGACGTGTCGACAATAGCCCACGCGTCGGCGACGCCGTCGAGCGCCTCCGCGCCAGTGGGAGTCGTGGCGCGTAGCGCGTCGATGTCGACCAACTCGACCCCCGGAACCGTCCCGACCGCCGGGTCGACATCGCGCGGCACAGCGATGTCGAAGAGCAGCAGCGGACGCGCCGGTCCGCGCGGGGGGACGATCGCGGGCACGATCAACGGCGCGGACGCGCGCGTCGCCGTGATGACGAGATCGGCCCCCGCCAGCAGGGCGGGCAAGTCGTCTATGGCAGCGGCCGCGCCGCCGCAGGACCGCGCCAGGCGCTCCGCCGCCTCACGCGTCCTACTGGCGACAATGAGCGCGCCGACTCCCTCGGCGCGCAGCAACTGGGCGCTGACCTCGTTGATCCGCCCCGCTCCTATGAGCAGGACCGCACGCCCCTGCAAGGAGCCGAGCCGCCGGCGCGCCGCCGCGACGGCGACGGCGCTTACACTCGTATCGGTCGCGCTCAACGCCGTCTCAGCCCTAACCCTCTTGCCGCAACGCACGGCCGCACGGGCGAGAGCGGCCAACTCGAGACCGGCTATGTCGCGCTCAGCCGCGTGGGCGAAGGCCTCGCGCACCTGTGTGAGGATCTGCGTTTCCCCGCGTACGAGCGAACGCAACCCGGCCGCGACGGCGAAAAGATGGCGCGCGGCCTCGTCGCCAACGCGCGGCTCGAAAGCGCCCGCGGCCTCGGGCGTCGCGACGCCCGTCACAACAAGCAAGAGCGCCATCGCCTGTGCGAGCGCGGCGCGCGTGTCGGGCGCGGAAACATAGATCTCGGTACGGTTGCACGTCGAGAGCACGGCCGCCTCGTCGATGGCAGGATTATCATGCAAAAGATCGAGCAGGAGATCAAGGCGATCACCAGCGACGGTGAGGCGTTCGCGCAAGGCGAGAGGCGCGCGTGTATGATCGACGCCGACAAACCCAATAGCCACCACATGCCTCCTCTGTGGACGCCGCCACGCCCGTCAAGCACCCCCGAAATAGGATGCGCGGGATACGCGGCGCCGCGTGTCTACGAAACTGCAAAACGCACGAACCGGTGTGCGGGGGCATGCACTATCTATTTTACCAGGCGGCCGCCACTTGCGACGGACGTCGCGGGTCCGTGCATAAATTGGGTGAGGAGGGAAAGGAACCGGCCTGTATACTACACGACGAAGGGCCATGCTAGGGACACGGAGAAGGAATTGGCACGCTACATTGTCGACGGCGGGTCGCCGCTACATGGGACGGTCGAAGCCGCCGCCAGTAAAAACGCTATTTTGCCGATTATGGCGGCCACGCTACTCACGGATGACGAGTGCGTGCTCACCAACGTACCACAAATCACCGACGTCATTGTGATGGGTAATTTATTGCGGCGCCTCGGCGCCGATGTCGAGGGGTTGGGCGGCAAGACCCTGCGTATCTGCTGTCGCGACGCGCGCGAGACCGGGTTGGCGGCGGATCTCGTCGGCCGCATGCGCGCGTCGGTGGTGCTGATCGCGCCGCTGCTGGCTCGGCTTGGCCGTGTGGAGACGGCTCACCCCGGCGGCTGCGTCATCGGGCGGCGCGACATCGGCACGCACCTCGCAGCGCTCGAAGCGCTTGGGGCGACCGTGCGCGAGGTCAACAGGTGCTACATCACCGAAGCCAGGGAGTTGCACGGGGCGAGCATCTTCCTCGATGAAGCCTCGGTCACGGCAACCGAGAACACGGTCATGGCCGCCGCTCTGGCCACAGGGCGGACGACCATCAAGCACGCCGCCTGCGAGCCGCACGTCGCTGACCTCTGCAACTTTCTGGTCAAGATGGGCGCGCGCATCGACGGCATCGGCAGCAACGTCATCCACGTCGACGGCGTGGACCGCCTGCATGGCGCCGCGCACAACATCATCTCCGACCACATCGACGTGGGGACCTTTGCCGTCGCGGCGGCGGTCACTGGCGGCGAGGTATCCATTCGCAACGTGATCCCCGATACGATGGAGATGACTAATCTACTGCTCGCGCGCATGGGCGTGGAGGTCGACTGGCCCGAAGAGACGACGATGCGCGTGCGTCCCGGCCGCCTCGTTGGGGCTAAGAAGATCGACACCGATCCCTGGCCCGGCTTCCCGACCGACCTGGCCTCGGTCATGATCGTGCTGGCGACGCAGGCGCACGGCACGACCCTCGTGCACGACTGGATGTACGAGGGGCGCATGTTCTTCACCAACCAGCTTATCGGCATGGGCGCCGGTATCGTCCTATGCGACCCACACCGCTGCGTGGTGACCGGCCCAACGCCCCTACAAGGGCGTACCGCGCATAGCCCCGACCTACGCGCGGGCGCGGCGCTCACCCTGGCCGCGCTTGCCTCCGAAGGCCGCAGCGAGATCTATGACGTCGAATTCGTCGAGCGCGGCTACGAGAACTTCGTCGACCGCCTCTCCGCCCTCGGCGCGCGGATCGAGAAAGCGGTGTGACAAGTGTTGAGTGGCGAGTGTTTAGTGTTTAGTTGTTGCCGAGAGTCAAGGCGTCCGCGATGGCTAACTGCTAATCACTCACCACTCGTCACTAGTCACTCACCACTCGTCACTAGTCACTCACCACTCGTCACTAGTCACTCACCACTCGTCACTAGTCACTCACCACTCGTCACTCTCATCAGCGATCCCGATCTCCTGGGCTTTAGCCAGGACAGCGGTGAGGCGGCGGCGTAGCCGCAGATAGATCTCAGCGTCATCGGGGGCCGGGCCATCGTCCCGACGTTGCTCGAGATACTCGTCGCTCTCCTGCAGCAGGGCCAGCAGGTCGGCGCTGATCGCCCAGTAGGTCGTGATGTCGGCCGGCGCGATCTGCACGTCCTCGAGCAGCAGTTCGGTCGCGCGCATCTGTTCACGCAGGTCGAGCCAATCGCCTAGCGTCGCGGTAGGCTGTAGCGGTTCCATCATCTCGTCCATTTATCCGCTCACATCGTCGATATAGGCGGCGATACGCGCGCTGTCCTCATCGCCGTGTGTGTTCACAGCCATCGAGTACGTTTCGAGCGCTGCCGCCGCGAGAGGCGCGCTCGCGCCCCGCTCGTAAGCGGCGGCCACAATCAGCCATAGGTCCTTGCGCGCCAAGCGCAGACCAAAGTCGACTGCGGCGTCGGGATCGAACATGGCGGCGCGCTTGCCCTTGAGCGCCGGCGAGACCACCGTCGTCTCGCCCAGCATCTCCACGGCCTGTTCGCGCGGCAGTCCCCAGCGCGTCATCACGGCCACCGCCTCACCGAAGAGTTGCATCGAGCCAGCGAGCAGCAAGTTGGCGGCCAGCTTGGCGGCGCTCGCGCTCTCGTTGCGCCCGAGGTACTGGACGGCCTTGCCCATCGTTTCCAACAACGGACGTTCCCGCTCGACCAGCCTCTCGTCCCCGCCAGCGAGAACCAACAACTCGCCCTTGGCGGCCGGCCCTAGTGTGCCCAACACAGGAGCGTTGATAACCCTGACGCCGCGCCCCTGGGCCGCCTCGACCATGGCAAGCGCGTCGGAGGGCCCAACCGTACTCATGTCGATCAGCGTCAACCCTTCGCGCGCCCCGGTGAATACACCCTGCTCGCCCATCACCACGGCGCGCACCGCCGCCGGATCGCTCAACATCAAGATCACCGTGTCCGACCGTGCGGCGACATCACGCGGCGAGTCAGCGACCCCGGCGCCACGCCCCGCGATGTCGCGCGTCTTCTCTTTGTCACGGTTATAGACCGTGAGCGGATAGCCCGCCGCCAGCACATTCCCCGCCATGCGCGCGCCCATTGCCCCCAGCCCGATAAAACCTACCCGTTCCTGCTCGGCCATCTTTATATTCTCCTCACACTATTCATCGCCAGAAGGGTGCAAGAACGCGGCCATACACTGTCTGTGGGAAACGATGGCGCCAAACGGCTACACTGAATCCAGAGAGGTGACGCATGGACATGGATGAGCAGCACATCGTCGGCTCGGCCGAGCCGCTAACGCCGGAGCAGCGCGCCGTCCGCCTGCAAGAGTTGAAGGCGTGGGGCATCGACCTGAGTTTGGTGCAGTCCAACTTGAGAATGACGCCTACGGAGCGCTTACTCGCGGCGCGGCATTTATGTGTGGTCGCAGCGGAACTGCGGCGCGGCATGGAAGTTTATCAAGCCAAACGACGGGCGGCTATAGTGGAATCGAGCTTTTAACACTAAAAACAGATGCCGGCTCCCTCGACCTTATCCGCGTCATCCCCGGTGTCGGCAGCTACGCGGACGTGCGTGCCGCGTCCGTGCCTGTCGACTTCTTCGACATGCGCGTCATCACACTCGATCTGCCCGCGTTGATCGAGAGCAAGCGCGCGGTACGCCGTCCCAAAGACCTCGCGGCGCTGCCGCACATCGAAGCGGTCCTGCGCACGCGCGAAGCCGACGCCGCGAGAGACGCGGAGAATCGCTAGCAATCCTCAGTGCCGAGATAGATACTTCGCACGACCCCCTGCGCCTGGTATCCTGACTCAGTGCATACTGAAAACTGTATCATCATGGACGCGCCCGCAGCGCGCATCTACGAGCTCGCCGCCCACATCGAGCGGTGGCCGCGGATCCTGCCGCACTACCGCTACGTGACGCTGCTGCGCGACGAGGGCGACTGGCGTCTGGCCGAGATGGCCGCCACGCGCGATGGTTTCCCCGTCAAGTGGGTCTCGATCCAGGAACTATCTCCCGCTACCCATGGCATCCGCTTCCGCCATGTGCGCGGCGTGACGCGCGGCATGGACGTGGCGTGGATCATCGAGCCGCGCACGGAGGGCGGGATGCTGGTACGCATCGTGCATGACTTCGACCCACCGTGGCCGCGCCCGCTCGGTCCGCTCGTCGCCCGCTACATTGTCGGCGACCTCTTCGTGCACAACATCGCCAACAGGACGCTGCGGCGCATCAAGCAGCTGGTCGAGGACGAACAGGTCAAAGGTGGAAAGTCGAAAGTCGAAAGTAAGGCGGACGTGTGAATATGGCGGAGGGACGCCGCGTCGTCATCACGGGGGTAGGGGCGGTCACGCCGATCGGGGCCGGCAAAGAAGAGCTCTGGCGAAGTGTGCTGGAGGGCCGGCGCGGCGGCCGGCGCATCACGCTGTTCGACCCCTCGACGTATCCCTCGCAGGCCGCCTGCGAGGTCCCCGACTTTGACCCACTCGACCACCTCGACGCCAAGCGGGCGCGCCGCCTCGACCGCTGCTCACAGTTCGGACTGGCCGCCGCGCGCATGGCGGTCGCCGACGCCGCACTGGTGATGGAGCGCGAGGACCGTGAGCGCGTTGGCGTCTACCTCGGCTCGGCGCTCGGCGGCATTTCGTACGCCGAAGACCAGCACCAGGAGTTCATCGAGGGCGGGCTGCGCCATGTGAGCCCGATGCTCGCGCTGGCCGTCTTCGGCGGCGCCAACGCGGCCAATATCTCAATGGAGCTTGGCGCGTTCGGCCCCAGCCTCGGCAACGCCAACAGCTGCGCGTCGGGGGCGATCGGTGTGGGCGAAGCGTTCCGCGCGATCAAGCGCGGCGAGGTTGACGTCGCGGTCGCGGGCGGCGCCGAGGCGCCGATAGCGCCGCTGACATTCGGCGCTTTCGCCGTCATCAAGGCTATGTCGCTGCGCAACGACGACCCCGCGACGGCCTCGCGTCCCTTCGACCGCGACCGCGACGGCTTCGTGATGGCCGAGGGCGCGGGCGTGCTCGTGCTCGAAGAACTCGGGCACGCTATTACGCGCGACGCGACGGTCTACGGCGAGGTGCGCGGCTTCGGCGTCACCAGCGACGCCTATCACATGACCTCGCCGCGCCCCGATGGCACGCAGGCCGCACGGGCCATGAGCGAGGCGCTGGCCGAGGCGGGCCTGACGCCGGAGGGCATCGACTATGTCGCCGCCCATGCCAGCGCGACGAAACTCAACGACTCGACCGAGACCCTGGCCATCAAAAAGGCCCTGGGCGACTATGCCTACGAGGTACCGATCAGCGGCACCAAGGGCATGCACGGCCACGCCCTCGGCGCCAGCGGGGCGATCGAGTTGGTCATCTGCGCCCTCGTGTTGCAAAGAGGCGTGCTACCGGCCACGGTCAACTTGTTCGAGCCCGACCTCAGTTGCGACCTGCGCTATATCCGCGACCACCCCGTCGAGCGGCGCATCACCACCTTACTCAAGAACTCCTTCGGCTTCGGTGGCGTCAACGCCGCATTGGTGCTCTCTTCCGGCTCGCCTGGATGAGCACATTCCCCGGCGCGCGCAGTAGCCGGCGCAGGCGCACGTCGCCGTAGCCGGTCTCACGCAGCCAGGCGCGGACCTGGGCGTAGGGGTAGATGCCGCCGCCAAGTTCGTTGAGCAATAACAGGCCGACCAGCGCCGCCGCGTAGCCGCCGAGGCGTGTAAAGGGCTCACGCAGACGGACCTGATCGAGGATGAGCAGTGTCCCATCGTCGTTCAACGACGCGTGCAGCCGCCGCAGCAGATCGACGATGGCGGGCGGCCGCTGGCCGTGGATAATGTTGCCCAGTAGCGCCACGTCATAGCCCACGCCGAGGTCGTCCGTGAGGAAGTCGCCGGTCATAGTGGTGACGCGATCGGCGAGGCCAGCGCGCGCGATCTCGCGCTCGGCCGCGGCGACGCCCTCGGGCCAATCATAGATGACGGCGGTCATCCGGGGGTAGCGCCGGCACAGCGCGATGGTGTAAAGGCCGTGCGAGCCGCCAACGTCGAGCAGGCGCAGCGGCCCCCCGCGCAACCTGACCCCCCGCGCTACCGCGTCGATCGTGAACAGGGCGATGGCGCGCATGCCGTCGTGGAAGGCGGGCCAGCGCTCGGGCCGCCGGTTGTAGAATTCGTAGGCCGTGAAGGGCGGCCGCCCCTCTTTGATCGTCTCCTCAAGGTGGTCCCACCGCCGCACGAAGTCGTCGAGGAAAGGGATGGCGGGCACGAGCGATTGCGGCGAATCGGCGGACAGCCAGCGCCGCGTCGTCGCCGTATTGGCGTAGCGCCCGCCGCGCACGGAGACATACCCCAGGCGGCGCAGCAGGTCCAGAAAGGGCTCCAAACCCTCGGGCCGCGCGTCCAGACGTTCGCTGAGTTCGCGCAGGGTGAGCGGCCCCTGCTCCAACGCCGCGAATACGCCAAGGCGGTGGCCAGCCAGCAGCAGCCGGAAGGCGGCGTGCTGTAAGAAATCGACGAGCGGCGCGGGCACGACGCCGAGGCGCAGCAGCGCGCGCTCGGGCAGGCTGGGGATGATGGGCATAAAATTCCTTTTAAAAAAGATGCGCGAATTGCAGCACGACGAACACGGCAAATGTCGCGCCGCCGGCGAACTGCACGAAGACGAGGCGCCGGAAATTGACGAGCAGGGGTTGATGGGCGAACTGTAGCCCGACGACGGCGGTCAGCGCGCCCAGCAGCGCGTAGCCGCCCGCGAGCAAGAGACCGTCAAGCGGACGGCCCATGGTCGTCAGCACGCGTAGCCCGGCGGCGGCGGCGATGGCGAACATGGACAGCGCGAACAGAAACGAGCGCCGCGCGCCCAGCGCCATGGCTAGCGTGCGGTCGCCGCGCGCCGCGTCCTCGTCGACCTGGTAGATCTGCGTCAGCGGATATAAACCGATCGTCGTGCAGGCGGCGACGAGCGCCATCAGCGCGAAGCGCGCGCCGAGCAGCGACGCGGGCGCCCCGCCTCCGGCCAGCCAGCCAGCCAACACACCGCCCATGCCCTGCAGCAGGAAAATGACCAGCGTGCTGGCGTAGGGACGCGCCTTCAGGCGCGGACGCGGGTGCGAATAGAGCGCGCCCATGGCCGCGTAGACGACATAGAACACGGCCAGCGGCAGGCCGGCAAAGGCGGCGAGGACCAGGCCCACACCCTGCCAGGCTAGCGAGAAGACCAGCGCCCAGGGGGGCAGGGGTACGGGCCGCTCCATCCCCGCGATTGGCCCCTCGTCGCGGTCGTAGTACGAATTGTACAGGGTCGTGCCGCCATACAGGAACACATGTACGGCGACAAAGGCGACAATGGTCGCCGTCGACCAGCCGCCCCCCACCCCGAAGACGCCCCACAGATAGAGCGGCGCCAGGGTGAGTTGCAGCGGCAAGCGCAGGTGCGCGAGCACATGCGCCAGATCGCGGCGAGTGTCGGTCATTGCACAGAGACCAGGAACGCGCGCACCAGCCGGTTGAACTCGATCTGCCGCTCCAGGTTGAGCGAGTGCGGCGCGTCGGGCATGACCTCCAGCCGCGCGCCGGGGATCGCCGCCGCGAGCTCGTGGGCTAGGGCCGGCGGTGCCAGCGCGTCGCGCTCGCCGACCACGACGAGCGCCGGCACGCGCAGTGCGGGCAGGCGCGCGCGCACATCGTGGTCGAGCGCGGCGTCGACCTGGCGGTCGAAGGCGTCGGGCTCTTGCCTGTAGGGGCTCTCGGCCACGTAGCGCAGCACGTTCTCCACGTTGCGTGGGCGCTCGAAGAAACGGTCGGAAAAAAGCCAGCAGTTGGCCTGGCGATAGAACGTCACCACGTCGACGCGGGCGTAGATCTCGCGCCAGGCCAGCAGCAACGCGCGCTGCTTCGGTCCCTGGTGGGCGAAGGTGGACACAAGCGTGAGCGAGCGGACCAGTGCGGGATGGTCGAGCGCGAGGCGCTGCGCCACGGCGCCGCCCAGCGAGAGGCCGACGACATGCGCGGGACCGGCGCCGAGCGCGCGCAGCAGGGCGGCGTAATCGGCCGCGACGTCGGCCAGCGTATACGGCGCCGTGGCGCGGGACGACCGGCCCACATCGCGGCTATCGGGGGCGATGCAGCGGAACTCCGCGCCGAAGCGCGCGAGCTGCGCCGACCACGCGGTGTGCTCGGCTCCCAGCCCCTGTATCCACAATATAGGCGGCCCATCCCCCGCATCGACGTAGTACATGTCTATCCCATTGACCCGTGCGATCGGCACGACGATACCTCCTGTAGCTGTTAGCTGTTAGCGATTAGCCGTTAGCAACGCGCATCGTACGTGCCGCAAGCAGGGCGCACGGTTGGTGGTTACGTCAAACGCGGGTGGTCGCGAACGATGCTAACCGCTAATTGCTAACGGGCTAATCGCTAACTCGAGTTTACCTGCTTTACTACCGATACTTACCTGTATAGATACGTTCTCGATGGTCCGTTAGGAGGCAATTAGAGCATAGCGCACGCGCAAGAAAGCATATTCTTGCGGCATTAACGCAATGAAAAGGCGTGGGTTAGTGCAAATAGCATGCGCCGTGTTACACTACCATACGTGTAGCGCCGTGAGCAAGAGAGGCACGCTGTAAACTTCCCCACGGCTACAGCCGGGGGCTTTCAGCAGCCCTGCCACCGGGTTGGTCTAAGCAACACAGCGGCGGACCTCCAGGTACCGTTACGGAGTACCCGAGAAGCGCGATATTCCGCGCCCCGTTATAGTCGGCATCACCACACCAGCGACACGCGGCGTTGAGGCAGGCAAACCGTTTACCGGAACGGTCGCCCATATGGAGACAGCAATGACACATCTGAGAGGTATAGGCCGGATTGATCAACACGAAGGGCACGCCTGCCGCCTGGCACTTGTAGGCCAAGAAGCACCGCAACTGGGAGAAAGCCCACGCGTTGGACCGTCGCCGTTCCATCTTACTCCGCGGTTGCGTGTTCGTGCGCTCCCTGATGCCCGTCAAGTCCTCGCAGGCGATAGCCCGCCCGGACACGACCGCGCTATCCACGATGCACTTGCTGATGATGTGATTGACCTGCGCTTGAAAACGATGTTCGCGCCCCGACAAACGTTTCTGAGCCTGCCGACAGCGCCGGCGGGTACTTCTCGTGCCTTTCGAGGCTTTCCGTTGCCTGCGCGTCCGATTGCGCGCGTAGCGATCCCTGATCGCCGTGACATGCGCCCCGCTGAATGTAGCGCCATCGCTGGTGACCGCTATATCGGTGCGCCCCAGATCGACGCCGATCACGCTATCCGTGTCGATGGGTGGCGGGTCGACGTAGTGGGCGCTCACAAGCAAGCGCCAGCGCCCCTTGTGGTCGCGTACGAGGTCGGCTTCGGCCAACTTGACGGCGTTCGCGAGTTGTTGGCGCTGAAAACCGCCGATGTTCAACTCGACCTTGAGCCGCCCATCGCGCGTCGTGATAGATGCACGGTTGTGCTCAATGCGATACAGGCGCGGCGTATCGAGCACGACCGCCGCGGCGGGCTTGAAGGTGTGCCGCGTCGCCTTGTCGGCTGTGTAGCTGTCGGCCACGACCCCGATAGCCCTGACCGCATGTTGGGCCAGCAGGCCGTAGATGGCGCGCACGTCGTAGTAGGCAAGCCGATGCAAGCGCACGCTGTTAAACTCTTGCTCGCGCCACGCCACCTCCGACACATAGTTGCACGCCTCATTGAACGCCGCTTGCAGGCGCTCAAGGGCGGCTTTCTCCGTGTCGGTCGCCTTCAAGGTGAGGGCAATAGTGCGTACGCTCATCCTTCTATTGTACCAGATTTACTTAGTGTTTGCTTCATAGGCAACGCGCCGCTTGTCGCGGCTCCTTGCTGGACGGCAATCCCATTCCTCCCCACGGCTACAGCCGGGGGTATCCTGGGAGGTTCTTGATGAAGAGCAACGAGTTCGCCAATCGGCCACCGGGGACGGCGCGCCCGTCTCCGCGCCCACCCTCCGCCGCGCCACGCGCCATGACCATCTTACCTGTCGTCGGACGCTCCGATGTGACGCGCCACTGCTGGGAGGTTATCCAGTCGCGCGACAACGACCTGCATGGCGATTGCGAGGAGTGCTACGCGCACTTCGTGCAACAAGACTGTTGGACGCTGTGGGCGTTACGCAAGGCGGGACATAAGCCGTGCTGCCAGAAAAGGGAGGACTGCGCGACATGCCCTGTCCTCCTGGCGCAAATAGCGCCACACACGAACGAAACGGTGCAGGTTCGCGCGCGTGCGCCCATCAAGGCCCCCGTCATGCGCGCGGGCAGCGCCAAACAAGTCTGCCGCTACCTCGACGCTGGCGCTATCCCCGTGTCGCCCGATAGTGAGCGGTATATCAGCGCGGTGTCACGCGCCATCCAGACACGCAGCGCGTCCTTCCGCTGCCGCCTACGGGGCGTGCATCTCGACACCGGCTTTGTGACGGATATATGCGTGTCGCGGCATGTGCAAGAGTGTGTGTTCCTCGAAGAACCCCACCCCGAAATCACAGTGCGGGAATCCACGCTCAAGTCGCCCCTGGACAAGCGGCCGGACGACGGAGTTGAAAGTCGGAAGTCGGAAGTCGAAAGTAACGGAGTTGAAAGTCGGAAGTCGAAAGTCGAAAGTTAGGCGTCCTCGCCATACGGTCGCCCGGCTAACACGGGGGGGGCACATCTTACTTCCGACTTCCGACTTCCGACTTTCAACTCCGTTACTTTCGACTTCCGACTATTGATCGAAGCGCCGCCGGCCGCACTCGACAGCGCGCCTGAACTCGGCGGCGGCCTCTTCGCTACGCCCTTGTTTAGCCAACAGGAAACCCAACTTGCGGTGTAGATCGGCGCGATGAGGCTCGGCGCGCGCGAGTTCCTCCGCTCGCATGATCGAGGCGGCCAACAGCACCGCGTCCCCGTCAGCCGGCGCGGGAGCCGTTGGTCTACTACTAGCGAGGCTCCGCCTCAGACCGACGAGACATGACGCGAAAACTTGACTCATTCGCACCATGTTTGCCTGTATTAGGAGTCTAGTGTCCCCGCCCACGGGCGCGACGCCGCTGTCGCCTGTCGCCTGTCGCCTGTCGCCTATAGGAGCCGCGCCAGCAGACGTCATAGGATCGACGCCGGGCCATCGGCTCGGCGCGCTGTTCCATGGCGGCGGCTCGGCGGCGAACGGCGTCGTGGCCGCCGTCAACGGGGGCGCGGATGTCGTCGACGTCACGGGTGGGAGATCGTTATTGCCTCCGGCGCCCGTCATGCGGCGCTGTAACGCGCCTGCCCCCTCCGTGAGGGGCGGGGCAATGGTTAACCTGGGGGATACACGCGGCTCCGACTGGTCATCTACGTCAGGCTCACACGGGGTCGGCTGACTCCGTAGAGGGGCCGGGGCTAGGCCGCTATCGTTCGTGATGGCGGAGGATGGATGAACGGCCTGATGCGCGCCGGCATGAACGCGTCCGCCCGTCCGGCGCTCGATGAGCGTCCCGCCGGCGTCTCCAGACACCATAGCCGAGTCGCGCGGCACGGCGCGCGCGTTCATGCCGGCGCCATAGCGCGCGAGGACCGCGCTCGCCTCCTCGTGGCGCCCCAATCGGTCGTAGGCGCGACTGAGGTCAAAGAGATACATGCGGTTCCCCGGCTCGACGGCCACGGCCTGCCGCAGGGACGCGACGGCGTCTTCGAAACGCTCGCGCTCGCTATGGAGACGCGCGAGCAAGTGCAGGTAACGCCCGTTCGCGGGATCGAGCGTGGTGGCGTACTGTAAGGCCTTGAGCGCCCCTTTGTGGTCGCCCCGCCGCTTCGCGAGGCGGGCGAGGCCGAAATGCGCCTCTGGGTGCGTGGGCGCGAGCCGCGCGGCCTTGTGATAGAGATCTTCGGCGTCGCGGTGGTACCCGTCGTCCTCCAGGGTTTGCGCTGTGTCCAGATACGAGGCGACATCCATGGGGTTATACGAGAGATTTTGCCCGTTACGGCGCACCTTCTCGGCTGTGTGCTCACGACACTTCCGGACCAAGGCGTCGACCGCGCCAGCCGCGTAGCGCTCCTCGCGACGGCCGGGTACGGCCACGCGCACGCCCTCGCGCAAGACGAAATCGGCGCGGTCAATCGTGTACTCGACCTGGATGCTATCGTCGAGCTCGTGGATCATAACGGCCTGGGCATGGCGGTTGTCGAGCGTTTCGCCGAGCGCGCGCAAGACGTTCTCGTAACCCATAGGACACAATGGGTGCGACTTCTGGAACTTCAAGGCCTCGCTCTGGCGGAATCCCAAGACACTCTGCAATCCTTGGAACGAGCCATCCGGTTCCGACTTGCCGCGCTGTCCATGCAGTAGGTCGTCGAGGTCAAGCGCCTCGGAGCTATGGATAGCGCGGCTGTTGACACGGCACGGATCGCCCTGCGCGAAGTTAGTGCAGCAGAAACCCATCGTCGATCTCACACACGGTGACCATGCGCGCTTTGGCGCCGTTCAACAAGCGCCCAAGCACACGCAGGCTCGTCCGGTATGGTACACGATTCGTTGCCATAACGTCCCCAGTAGTCAGTAGTCAGTAATCAGTAGCCAGTAGTCAGTAATCAGTAGCCAGTAGTCAGAAGACCTCTCGTACAGGGGCGTTCTTCACTACGTGGTGGGCGCATGCCGAAAAACCCTCTGACTACTGACTACTGGCTACCGACTACTCCGTCAATGGCCTATTCGGGGGGCGCCCATGACGTCGCGCGGCTAGTACGAATAGGGGATAGGATAGCTACGCGAAAGAGGAGTAGCATAGGCATCACGTCTAGACCGTAGCAGACACGACAGCGCGAGGACGTGGGGACCGCGGGGCGGCGCCACGGGAAGGAGGGGCCGGACTGCCATGTACGCGTATAAAATGAATGTTGACCTCGATGAAATCAGCGTCGAGCCACTCGAAGACGGCCACGGGGCGTTCCATACGTCGCTCAAGGCCGTGCTGGAACGTATCGCCCCCCTCGTGGCTACCGCGCCCGGCATGAAACCCGAAGACCGTGTGCGCCGCCTCGGAGCGGCGATTAACACGACGCTCGATACACTGGAAGACCTCACGGGGATGGTCGATACCGCGCTGTTGCCGGCGCTTATCGAGCGCATCACCGATCTGGCCGTCACCGGCAACGATGTAGAGGTTCAGATCGGCGTCGCCGGCGACCTTGGTATCGACAAACGACACCGTCTCATCGTGGACGAGTTGCTCGTCGCCTGCGCGCGCGTCCCTCTGTCGATGCGCGCGGCGGCGCTGCGCGAAGGCGTGAGTACGCTCCAACGTTTACTCGCGCTCCTGCTCCTCCAGGGCTGGAGCGACGAGACATCCAGCAGCCCCGAACCGGCGCGCCAGCACGCTCGACGCGCCATCGTCGAGGCGGTACAAGGCAACATGCTGTGAGTAGTCAGTAGTCAGAAAGTCGTCACGGATAATCAGCGGTTGGAACTAAACAGCGGAACATTCATCGCCGCCCGTTCTTTCTGGCTACTGACTACTGACTACTGACTACTTCGAGAGGGACACATGCAAAACAACCGATTCTGTGTGCTGATCGTCGAGGATAGCGCGACGATCCGCTACGCTTATAAGCGTCTATTGGACAGCGAATATACACTGGTCTTCGCGGAAGACCCGCTGACAGCCTTGAAGCAAGTGGCCGCGGTCCGCCCTGACGTCGTGCTGCTCGACATCAACCTGAAAGACCACGCGCGCGGCGCCCCCGAGGGCCAACAGGTCAAGCGCATGGATGGGCTCAACGTGTGCGAGATGATCAAACGCTCGCCGTTCAAAGACACGCCCGTCATTATGCTGACCTCCAAGGATGGCTTTATCGACAAAATGCGCGGCAAGATGGCGCACGCGGACAAGTATCTCACCAAACCAGTCGATCAGGACGTGCTGCGCTCCACCCTACGCGACATGCTCGCGGACAAGGCCGTCGCGCGCCGGCTCAAAGACAGCCCCTACACCGAGCGCACCTACGCCGAGACCGCGCCCGCCCGCGAGGAGGCCTAGGCGATGGTAGTGCGGGAACGCGTGCCGGCCCTCATTTTCACCGTGCGCGGGCAGGCCTATGGCCTGCCCCGAGACGGCGGCGCGGCGCTGCTGCCATGGCTGCAACGCTATATCGCCGTGAGCCCGACACCCGGCGTGCCCGCGTGGATGATCGGGCTGCTCCATGTGCAAGGCACGGTGCAGCCGATCGTCGATCTGGGACTGTTCATGGGGCAGGGTGAGAGCGCGCGGGACGCCGGCGCGCGCCTCATCTTCATCGAGCGCGCGGAGTTGTGCGTCGGCCTCCTCGTCGACAGCGCCTCCGGCATTCGCTACCTCGACCACATCGCGTACGACGACGACGCAAGCGGCCAGCCACTCCTGGCCGGGATGGCGTCGATGAACGGAGAGTCCGTGCGCGTCCTCGACGGCAGCCGCTTGATCGACGCGTTGGCGCGCGCGCTCGACGTGAATGAAAGGAGCACGTAGATGACAATGACCGCGAGGGGCCGGTTGGCGCACGGAATGCGCCGACGGATCGCGCCTGTAGGTATCGGCTACTGGCCGTTGCGCGTCAAGCTTACCGCCGCGCTCGTGCTCATGGGCGTATTGCCGACGATACTCACTCTCTATATCGGGCGCTTACCGCTGTGGCTGGCCCTCCCCCCGATCGTCGTCGTCGTCCTGTTGACGACAGTGCTGGCGCGCCGCCTGATGGCGCCCATCGTGGCCCTCGAAAGGACGATCACCCGCGTGCAGGCCGGAGACCTGACCGCGCGCGCGCGCCTGCCCCGTCACGACGAAATCGGTGAGATCGGCGCCGCCTTCGACGCGCTGACCGCGCGCGCCCAAACCTCAATCGATGACCTGGAGAGACAAAGGATCGAGTTGGAGAACGGCATTATCAAGCTTTTCATGGAACTCTCCGCGGCCGCCAATGGCGATCTCACCGTGCGGCCCACGCTCAGCGAGGGCTCGCTCGGAGCCGTCGCCGACTCTGTCGCGGTGCTGTTGCGGCGCTTCAGCGCCATCGTGCATGGCATCCAGGAGACGGCGCGCGAGGTGAGCGGCGGGACCCAGCGCGTGGCAATGACGGTGCAACAGGTTTCGCACGAGGCCCACGAACAGGCCGCCGCCCTGGCGCGCGGCGGCGAGACCATCGATGCCCTGGTGGCGTCCGCCGCGGCGGTCAGCGGGCGCACACAGTCGGCCGTGGTCGTGGCCGCGCACGCCCTCGACGCCGTGCGCGACGGCCATAACGCCGTCAGGACCGTGCACGAAGCGATGAACGGCTTCCGCGACACGACGCGGCGGGCCACGCGCACGGTCAAGAGCTTGGGCGAAAGCGCGCAGTTGATGAGCCAGGCCCTGATGCTGGTGCAGCGCAACACCGAGGAGCTGCACATCGTCGCCGGCAACGCCTCGATCGAGGCGGCGCGCCACGCCGACAGCGGCGGCATCTTCCGCGCCGTAGCCGACAGCATCGAGGCGCTGGCCGAGCAGTCGCAACTGGCCCTGCGCCAGATCCAGGACGTGGTCGAGCGCAACAGGGGCGAGACCGTCGGGGTGATCGAGGCGATCGAGGATATAGCGGCGCGCGTCACCGCCAACACGGAGGTCGTGCGGACAGCCGCCGAGGCGTTCGGCGCCGTCGACGGCGTGGTACACGACCTAGCCGACCTCAACACATTTATCGCCGCCGCCAGCGCCGAGCAGGCCCGCCAGGCCGCCGAACTGGTCGCGATGATGGGGACTCTCAACGGCATCTCGGTCCAAACCTCGCGCAACACCGCCGTGTCGGCCGAAGCCGCCGTGCGCTTGCGCCACCTCACCGACCGTCTCAATGATTCGGTCGCGACCCTCAAGGTGAGTTAACCTATGGATACCTCGACGACGCGTACGCGCCACCATCATGGACCGCTAGCCCGAGAAGCCGCTCTCCACGAGACCGCTGACGTTGAGGGCGCCGGCGCGGCCCACGGCGCCCTGTCTGGCGTCCTGGAAACGGCCGAGTACATCAGCGACCGCACGACGAACCTGGCGACAAACGTGACAGAAGGCATCAAGGCCGGCGAAACCCTGGGGGCCGTGGCCCGCCAAATCCGCACCCTCTCCGCCAACACAAGCCTGGAGGCGTCGCGCTTGGGGGGCAGTTTGACCGTCGCCGAGATCGCGCGGCAGATGCGCCTGCTCTCGCAACAGGTCAGCGTACTCAGCGAACACGTCGCGGCGTGCCTGCGGTCGCAGAACATGGCCTTGAGCGACCTGAGCGGCGCCATCGACACGCTGCTGGCCGATACGGCGTCGGCGCAGGCCGTGCTACAGGGCGACGCCCTCACGGCGGCGTCCAATCATCTCCCCCCGCTCTCTCAGCACTCTCACACGGAGATAATGGCGGACAGCGTCGGGCGCATGGAGAGCCCTACCGATGGCTAAAGACAACGCCCCCGACCTCATTAGCCTCTTCGGGTTGAGCACGGAGGAAGCCGCAGGCCTCGGCCTCGCGGCCGTGAGCGGCGCGGATGCGCGGCCCCACGACCTCCAGGAGTCCACACCGTACAGCGCGCCTCCTGGGATCGCAGGCAGCTTGCCGGCTAGCGTTAGCCGGCAAGCTGCCGGCGATCCCAGGAACGCGGGCGATACGCAGGCCCTGGCGAGCAAGGATGACGACCTGGCGTTCCTTGCCATGCTAGAGGACGACGCGGCCGCGTCGTCCTCTAGCATGGGATTCGAGGGGCGGCGCGATCTCATGGCGTCCCCTGGGATCGCCGGCATCTTGCTGGCTAGCGTTAGCCGGCAAGCTGCCGGCGATCCCAGAGGAAACGCCTGGCAAGACACCCCTGCGGGGAAAACGCTGGCGGTAGACAACGTGAATCCTTCCTCCAGTAACGTGAGCGAGGACGACGAGGGCGCCGCCGACCTTGCCGCGATCTTCGGGATGTCGGCGGAGGAAGCCATGGGACTTGGCCTCGCGGCGGCGGCGACGGACGCCGTGAGCACCGACGCCGACGCCGACGACCGCGACACCGGCCCCGATCCCGATCCTGATCCCGATCCCGACGAATACACGCCGCCCACGCGAGGCGAAGGAGAGTATTCCGTGATACCCTCATCCCCGACCCCTCTCCCACACCCGCGGGTAGGGAGAGAGGATGGTGGTGAGGGCATCCCCGCCCTTGCGGCCCAGGGCGACAACATCGACGCGGACGGTATCGACCCGCTCCTCCTCGACGCTTTCGCGGAAGAGAGCGCTGAACTGCTCGACGCCCTGCATGTCGAACTGGAAAATATGGAGAGTAACGCCGGCGACCATGGGGCGCTGCTGGAGATCCGCCGCATCGTGCACACGGTCAAGGGCGGCGCCAAGATGTGCCTCTTCGAGCACGTCGTCACCCTGACGCACTCGTGCGAGAACTTGCTCGACCTCAGCGCCGACGGCGCCCGACCCCTTGATACACCCGCGCTACGCGCGCTATTTTCGTGCGAGCCGTTGCTGCGCGCGCTCGTGCAAGACGCCCTGATGGACCAGCGCGACGCGGGGCATATCGCTGCCGCGGTCGATCTCGCGGCCCACTTCGACGCCCTCTGTATCAGCATAAGCGCAAGCGGCGAACCAGACGGCCAGAGTGACGGCAACTCAACCGAGAACCAACATAACAGCGCCGACATAGCGGAAGATCCGCACTGTGTCGTCACAAACACAGTCTTGATTCCTGAAGGCATGAATGCGGTGACCGTCGTCGGCAACGCCGACGACGAAAGGACGATAGAAGCGCGCGGCGAACGGCAAGAGACCGCGGACGGCGCGGCATTGGAGCAGCCGGCGATAGGGCTAGATAACGTTGCCCCGCCCACCAGCCCTACCACCGGCAGGCGCGGCCGTGAGTCGATCAACGTCGATCTCTCCAAGGTCGACGCCGTCGTCGCCAAGGTAACCGAGATGGCGGCGCATCGCTCCTCTTACCAGGGGATGGTCGGCCAATTGATGGAAACGACCGGCGAGGCGCGGCGCGGCATCCTGCGGCTGCAGAACCTATCATTGGGCATCGCCAACGAATGCGCCGCGACGCAGCCAGCCCCGGCGACCGTACCGCGCGCCGGAACGAACGACCTTGGTCTGGAGTCATATAGCGCGCTAAACACACTCGCGCTGCAACTTCAGGAGGCCGTCGCGGACCAGCAGGCCCTGATCGAAAAGATGTATGACACCATCACTAACCATTGGAGCCTGCGCGCGACAGAGAACCGCGTGGACGCCGACCTGCAGAGCGCGCTGATGAACATCAGGCTCATCCCCCTCTCGACCATGCGCGTGCGCCTCGACGGTGTGATACGACAGGCGGCGCAGGCGACGGGCAAGAGCGTGCGCTGGCAACTGCAGGGCGGCGCCGTCGCGGTCGAAAAAAGCGTGTTCGATCGCCTCTTCGAGCCCCTGATGCACCTGCTGCGCAACGCCGTCGACCACGGCTTGGAGGACCCCGAGGCGCGACGCGCGGCCGGCAAGCCCGAGACCGGCGTCATCATCGTCGCCGTCAAAGGAGAGGACAACCACGTCGTCATCACGGTGTCGGACGACGGCGCCGGCATCGACCCACATAAAATCGCCGCGATCGCCGTCGAGCGCGGCGGCGGCGCCGAGCGCGTCGCGTCGCTCTCCGCGCGGCAGAAGCTCGAACTCATCTTCATGCCCGGCTTCAGCACCGCCGCCAGTGTCAGCCACCTGAGCGGGCGCGGCGTCGGCATGGACGCCGTGCGCGAGGCCTGCCTGCGTATGGGCGGCGCGATCGACGTGGAGAGCAGGCATGACGGGGGGCAGGACCAGGGCACGACGTTCACCATGCGTCTGCCATTGAGCCTCTCGGTGACGCGCGGCCTCATCGTCCGCGACGGCGACTGCTACATGGCGGTCCCGGTCGGTCAGATCACCGCCTTGCACCTCGTTTCCGCGTCCGATATCGTCGACAGGCCGGAAGGGCGTGTGGCGCGCATCGAGGGTCAAGACCTCCCCGTCTATAACCTGCCGCCGCTGCCCGGCGCCGCACGGCCGGCGTATGTCCAGCACGACGAGACGCATGTGCTGCAGCTCCCACACGAAGGCGGCGCGCTCGGCCTGATCATCGAAGATGTGCTCGACGAGGAGGAAATGCTGATCAAGCCCGCGCCGCCGCTGTTGCGCGGGGTCAAGACGCTACTGGGCGCCCATGTGCTGCCCGACGGCACGGTCGCCCCGGTCATCAACCTGCCGCGACTGCTGGCCGATCTGCGTCCCGCCGCCACGCTCCGCACGGAGCGGGAAGAGCGCGGCGAGCGCGGCCCCGTGGCCTTGGTCGTGGACGACAGCATGAGCATGCGCGTCGCGCTCACCGGGACACTGCAAGGGGTCGGCTTCACGGTGCTGACCGCGCGCGACGGGCAGGAAGCGCTCGACGCGCTCAAGCGTGACGGGCTGCCGGCGCTGATCATGCTGGACATCGAGATGCCGCGCATGGATGGACTGGAAGCATTGTTCGCCATCCGCCAACTGCCTGGGGCGGGGCGGCTGCCGATCTTTATGATGACCTCACGCGGCGGCGCCAAGCACCGCCGCGCCGCCGAGCAGCTAGGCGCCACGCGCTACTTCACCAAACCCTACCGCGACTCCGAACTCGCCGCCGCCGCCCGCGCCGCCTTACAGTAAGGACTGCGCGAACTCTTCCAGCGTACTCACGGAGAACGCCGTGTCCAAGAGCGTTTCCAGGCGTTGCGGGTCACTTACCTGGTCGAGTTGCATGGTTATAGAAGATGGCAGGGGGCCAAATCGCTGGATCAACACGCGTTGCACCGCTTGCCGGGCCACCCTTAAACCCTCCTGCTGCCCCTGCTCCCTGCCGCGCAGGAGTATGCGATCCGCCCATGTCAGTTCCGTCGCTTCCATTGTCGTGTCCCCTTCTTGCTGTAATTGTACCCGCAACTCGTTCTCTTCACTGGCGCTCAGGGGCAGATACGTAGCGACCATGTTGACCAGCAACTCTGTGCGCGCATCGTCCAGTCCATCGGCCTCCGTCGCCTGATGGATGTGGCGCAAGCAGGCCAGGTGCAGCGCGATCCGCGCCGCGCGCCCCTTTGTCGCGGGCCGCATTAAGCTTGCCAGTCCCGCGGCGAGCGGACCCCGCGCCAGATAGTCGTCGGCGGGTAGGCGCGGCAGGCTGATCTGTAGGTATCGAAACGTGACGTAGGCGCGGCCAAAGACACCCTCGCTGTACTCTTCAAGCGTGATGCCCTCACGGCCGGGATAGAGCACCAAAGCGATGGGGATAACCGGCAGGCGCTCGCGCAGGCGCAGGAGATGGTAATACTCCTACATCCGCTGCGGAAAGTCCGGCTCGCGCTTGCGCTGCACTTCGGCGTGGAGCAGCACCAACTCGGGGACGCCCATGATCGTCCGGACGCGCGCGACCAGATCAGCGGTGCGCCGCTCACCCTGCGGGATGTCGGTGAACGTTTCCGGGTTGACGAACGTCACCGTGCTGAGGTCCAGGTTGTCCGCCGTTTCGGGGTCAAACAGCCGCAGGAAGTCGGCGAAGAACGCCTGCAGCAGCTGTTTGAAGAGTTGGTCGTGGCCGCCCAGCCCTACCTCTGATTGCATGATTGAGCCTCTCCTTTCGCGATGAGACGCGCCTAGTGTCGTCTTAAGGCGGTCTGTTTGCAGCGGGCAAAGCTATGCGACCGGTCGACCGCAGTCGGTTGTGCGTCAGCATGCAAAGAAAGCTCCTTAATCCTGCACTAGTTAGCGCAGGCCGGCGAAGAGGTCGTCCTTGGGCAGCGCGGCGGGGACGAGTGAGCGCACACGCGTAAAAGTCTCCGTGCCCAGCATCTGGCGCGCCAGGTCCTCGGGCAGCAGTTGCGTGAAGTGCTCGGCACCGATCTGCGTGCGGTGCGCCCGCAGGGCCGCGCGCTTCTGGTCCACATAGGCGCCCACATCGACACGCGTGGTAATGTCCTCGTCAGGGACGGTGAAGCTCGACGGATCGAAGTCCTCCGTGTCGCTCCCTGGAAAGGGCAGGACGACACCGCGCGCGCGCAACTCGTCGCGCATGCGCAGCAGGCCCGAGCGCGGGAAGGCGGCGTAGTAGAGCTTGCGTGGCCGCCACGGCGGCAAGTCCTGCTCCGGATAGCGGTCGGGGCCGCCCGCCGCGTCGAAGGCGGCGACGGTCGCACGGTGCGCGGCGATGTGGTCGGGGTGACCGTAGCCGCCGCGCGCGTCGTAGGTGATAACGACGTCCGGACGTACGCGCCGCATCAGCTCGACCACGCGCCCGGTGGCCGCGTCTGGGTCGGCGTTGTGGAAGTTGCGCGGGTCCGCGTTGTCGGGCGTACCGATCATGCCGGAGTCGCGGTCGCCCAGAAAGTACATCTCACCGATACCCAGGATGGCGCAAGCGCGCCGCAACTCCTCCTCGCGGATGGCGGCCAGTCGTTCGCGGGCTTCCTCAGGGTCGAGGTCGGGATCGTGGATCTCGCCGACATCGCCGCGCGTGGCGGTTACCAGCGCCGTGCGCATACCCAGGGCGGCAGCGCGGGCGAACACGCCGCCAGTCCCGAACACCTCGTCGTCGGGATGCGCGTGCACAGCCATCAATGTCAGCTGCTTGTCATTCAAGCGTCGGCTCCTTATAGAAGTAGTTCGTAGTTCGTAGTTAGTTCGAACTACGAACTACGAACTACGAACTACGAACTACGAAACAAAAGCTACTCTTCGACCGTTACGCCATTCCAAAAGGCGACATGGTCCTTAATGTTCGCCGCGGCGTCTTTGGGCTCGGGGTAGTACCAGGCGGCGTCCTTATTGACCTTGCCGTCGACGACGACATCGTAGTAACTCGCCGTGCCCTTCCAAGGACACACGGTCTGCTTGTCGCTTGGACGAAAGTACTGCTTGTTGACGGACTCGGGCGGGAAATAGATGTTGCCCTCGACCAACTCGGTGTCCAACGGCGCGGCCTCGCTCAAAACCGTATCGTTCCATATCGCGCGTGACATATACACTCCATCCTTTGTGCTAGCGGCAATTAGCCCTCAGCTTTCAGTGTACCGGCTTGCGCCATCGTCGCGCGTGGGGCAGTGTCATTGGGACAGCCCGGCTCGCGCCCATACCGCCCACAGGCTGTCCGCGACGGCCTCGACGCGCGCGGCCGGCGGCAGCGCCTTGAGCGTGTCGTCGAACGGCTCGACCGCCACCGGCCCCGCGTATTCCATGCGCCGCAGGGCTTGTAGGAAGGCGACTATGTCGATCACGCCGCTGACGCCGGGCAGCGATCGCTCCGCGTCGATTTGCTCGTCGACCCCGCGCCCAGCGCGCGCGTCGTTGAGGTGGACGTAGACCACCTGGCCGGCGCGCAGGCGCGCCAGGTCTTCGGCCGTGCCGTGGGCGGTGTACCAGATTCTTACGAAACCGGCGCGGGCCGCAGATCACCCGCCTCGACCATGGCGGCCAACGGATGATCCTGAACCGTGAGCGGCAAGTCGACCCGACCACGCCGCCGGCTGCTCTCGTAGATGCCAAAGATAATCTCGGTGGCGTTCAACGCGCGACGCGCGCTCAACTCCGGCTCCCGCCCCGTGCGCAACGCCTCGATCAGGTCGGCGATGCCGCGCTCGTGGAAGCCGGGGCCGTGCAATGTTTCACCCCCGGTATCTATGACCTCCCATGTCGCGTTACCCGCCCGGCGCACGCGCAGAAGCGGGCCGTCGTGGACGCCCACCTCGATCGTGCCGTCCGTACCGTTCAAGCGATGCGTCACGCTGACCAACGCGGCCCCTGCGCCGGTGGCGACCATGCCGTACACGCCGTTGCGATAGCGCCAGCTACCCAGCGTCTGGTTCTCGGCATGGGCGCCGAAGATGCGCCGCTCCGCACGATAGTCAACCTGGCCGATCACCCACTCCGCCGGCTGATCGCCCGCGAAGAAGCCGCACATGTCGATGTAGTGGGTGCCCGTGTCGTAGATATCGCCATTGAAGCCGGTCTCCACACGCACGAGGTCGCCGATGGCCCCGCTCCGCAGCAGGTCGCGGGCGCGGGCGAACGGCGCGCCGAAGCGCCGCATGTGGTTGAAGGTAAGCTGCACGCCGCGCCGCTCGCACTCCTGCGCCATCAGCCGCGCGGCGCCCCACGAATCGGCCATGGGCTTCTCACAGTGGATGGCCTGCACGCCGGCGACGGCGCAGTCGAGCGCCATCGGCGCGTGCAGATGCGGCCAGGTGCACACGCTCACGACGTCGAGATTGGCCGCGGCCAGCATGGCGTGATAGTCCGTGAAGACACCCTCCGCTGGAATACCCGTGGCCTCGGCAAATGCCTGGGCGTTCTCGATCACGATATCGGCGCAGGCGACCAACTCACACTGGTCCGGGAGCGCCTGGTAGCCCGCCGCATGTTGGTAAGCCATGAAAAAGCCCGTAATGTCCGGCCGATCTTTCTTGCGGCCCGTCCCGATGATCCCTACGCGCAATCGCGCCATGTGCTCCACTCCTTCTACTGTTCTTGTCGCACGCGCCACGCCCTGTACTGTAGTACCTACCAGGCGTAGGCCTCGGGGGCGGGAAGTCCATGCCCCTTGCCGGGACCAGGGAAGATCTCATCCAGTTGATTCAGTGTCGAGTCCGAGAACTTGATCTCGAGCGCGCGTAGACTCCCCTCGAGCTGCTCCAGGGTGCGTGGTCCGATGATCGGCGCGGTCACGACCGGGTTATGCAGCAGCCACGCCAAGGCTACATCACCCGGCTTCTCGCCCATCTCGCGGCACACCGCTTCCCAACGCTCCAGCTTGTCGCGGTTCTCTTGGATCTGCCGCTGCATGTCCTGCGACGAGCGGCGCCCTTCGTTGGCCTTTTGCAGGGCGCCGCCGAGCAGGCCGCCGCCGAGCGGGCTCCAGGGGATCAACCCCACGCCGTAGGCCTCGCAGGCGGGGACGACCTCAAGCTCGACCATGCGCGCGTTGAGGTTGTAGAGGCTCTGCTCGGAAACGAGGCCGAGGAAGCGCCGTGAGCGGGCGATCTCGTTGGCCTGTGCGATATGCCAGCCGGCGAAGTTGGAGCTGCCAGCGTAGAGGATCTTACCTTCCTGGACCAATTGCTCCATGCCCTGCCAGATCTCCTCCCACGGTGTACCGCGCGGGATGTGGTGCATCTGGTAAATGTCGATGTAGTCGGTTTGCAGACGGCGCAGGCTGGCCTCGCACTCGCGGCGGAGCGTGAGCGCGTTGACGCCACTGAAGTTCGGCCAGTCACCCATGGCGCCATAGACCTTGGTGGCGATGACCGTTTTCTCGCGCCTGCCGTTCCCTTGCGTGAACCACCGCCCGATAATCTCCTCGGTGGCGCCGAGGCGGCCGTGGCCGGACATCTGGCCGTAGCGATTGGCCGTATCGAAAAAGTTGAGACCGAGTTCGTGAGCGCGATCCATAATAGCAAAGGCGTCCCGCTCCTCTGTCTGCGGCCCAAAATTCATGGTGCCCAGACACAGTGGGCTCACGCGGAGGCCGGTACGGCCCAACTGGGTATAGTTCATCATGTTCCTCTTCTCATAATTGATAACGATGGTCCTCGTGGGACAGGCGACCCACGGTGATACGACAAACGCGGGTAAACCGCCGATAGATCCCCGCGACGCGCTATCGCTCCAGTGGCAGGCGCACTGGGCGGCCACCATCTTCGGCGGAGCGGTGTACCGCCAGGATGATCTCCTGGTCGAGGCGCGCCTGCGCGCCCCCGTAGGTCGGCTCACCGCCGCCGCGCACCGCGTCTACCAGACTCATCAGGCACGCGGCCACCCCAATCTCGTCGTCGTGCCACTGCAACCCGTGCCCTTTCGTAACAGGGGCGAACGGGTTATCCCAGCGCACCGCCGGCGTCACTGGATTGCCCGTGTGCGCGACCATAGCCACGAGCGCGCCGCCGTCGTTGCGCTCCAGACGCCGCTCGACCGTCATGAAGAGAGGCGCCTCGCCGTCCGGAGAGACCAGAGACAACTCTTCCCGCACGTCGGGGTACAGGCCCGTGGTGATGCCCATCCCGCGCTCCGCGAGGAAGCGGCTGCTGCGCCACCAGCGCAGGGGCGAGTCGTAGCCCACGTCGGTCCAGTGGAAGACGCCGAGTTGTCCGCCCTCGAATTCCACGAGCCCGTGCTCCTGCGTCTCCTGCCGTGGTCCACGCGTGCCGGCCAGGCGCGACCAGTGGGCGGCGAGGTCATAGCGATGGACCGCGCCGCTAACTTGAGTGGGGACGGCGTCGAAGCCCACGTAGCTACGCATCACGCTCACGCCGTGGTAGCCGTGACCCGCGAAGTCGTTGAACGACGAGTAGACCCGGCCGAACACGCCGGAGGCGATCAGCCGGAGCTTGAGCGCCTCCAGGGGGCGGCGATGGAACTGCTCGGCCACCTCGACCTTGACGTTCCGCCGCGCGGCGGCCTCGATGATGCGGTCGGCCTCACCGAGATCATGCGCGATGGGCGTTTCCAACAGCACATGCAAGCCGTGCTCGACAGCCATCAGCCCAACCTGCCCATTGGCGGCGTAGGCGACCGACACGATGCCGATAACCGGAGCCGTCTCCCGGATCAGCCGATCAAGGTCGGTGTACCACGGCGCGCCCAGGCTCTCGCCCAGCCGGCGCGCCGACTCTTCGCTGCGTCCCCACACTGAGACAAGTTCCACATCGTCGGTCAACGCCTGGACAATCGGTCCGTAGAGGTAGTCCGAGCGCGACGCCGTCCCGACGATGGCTACCCGGATCGGCTCACGCGATGATGCGCCCTGCTGCATGTTTCTTTATTCCCTTTCGCTAGATGGCGCCCAGCCAACGCGACACGCGGATCGCGTGGCGAGAACCGCGCCGCCGCGAGCGCGACCCATGCTGGGCGCACAGTTGCGCGAGCGCTGGGCACGGGCGAGGAGATCGGGGGACGCCGGCTTGTAGACATACCAGGAATCGGGGACAGGCCCCTTGCTCAGGATACCACCCCGATAGGGGGACACGTTGACCACGGTCCACGCCACATCACGCCGCGGTATGACAGCCAGCAGAGTCTGCAAAAGATTGGTAGCCTACAAAGATAAGAAGGATAGGGAGGCGCGAACGATGGAAACGACGACTCGCAGCGACACGGACAGGACCCCGAGCGACGCCGGCGGCAGTCTGGGCACAGGCGCGGCCATGGACGCGATGAGGCCAAGCAACGTGTGGATGCTGGCCGACTGGTCCGACAGCGACTACAACGTCAACCCGTACCTGCCGCTGGCGGACACCCAGCGCGCCGCGCCGCTGCTCGCGCTGATGGCCCGGATAGCCGCGTGGCTCACCCACCGAGACACTACGGGGGAAAACTAGTACATGTCTAGGTATCGCCGTCTAGAACGGTCGCCACTGACCCTTCAGACGCGACGCAGGTCGTTGCAGGATTTAGATGGGCAGGATTGGGGCGAAGCGCCGTATCCGTCCTATGTTGTCACGAACGTGCATCGACTCCGCCGTACGCCATTACAGGACTTCATGGTGGAAGACCTGCGCCTCATGATCGGGCAGGGTTTCAGCGAGAGTTTACCCTACTTGGTCCCTCTTGCCGTTGAACGATTACGCGCGAACCCCCTTGTGCCTGGAGACTTCTATCCAGGAGATTTGCTCAAAAATGTGGTCGGGATCGAGGCGTCCTTTTGGAAGCAGTATCCAGACCTCCAGCGAGAGGTTGAAACGATTGCTGACCACGCCCTCTCCTTGCTGTGCGAGGCCGAAGATAGCGCCGAGTTTCTTGTTACCCACATCGCCCGTGCTATAGCGCAATTCAAACAAGCCAGTCGCCAGTAAACGTTGCCGCGGTTGGCGGTAGGGTACGAGTAGCGTCCGAATCGTAACGCTAATCAGCCCGAAACGCGACATTGTCAGAAGCCGAGCGGGGTATGCGCAAGGGATCAAGCGTCGTCATCCTGCTCGCGCCCTACGGCGTGCGCCCCAGGAACGCGGCGAGGCGGTCGATCTCGGGCAGATCGTCCGCCACCGGGACCGGCGGGGCGAAGGCGGCGCCGGGCGGACGGTCACCGGGGGCGCCGGCCTGCGTGAACTGCATGGCCGCCCGCACGACGTCGGGGGCGAACGCCGGCCGCTGCCCCGTGGCCCTGGCCACGTCCCAGCCATGGACCACCGTCTCCACCAGGTGCAGGGTGAGCGCCGCGCGCCCAGGCAGGACGCCAATGGGGAGCGCGAACGTCCGGTCGAGTAGCGCCGGGTCCCGCCACGCCGCGTCCATTGCCGCGGCCGAGCGACGGTACGCGCCCGCCGGATCGTCGCCGAGCAGGTCGACGCTCGGCCCACCGCCCCGAGCGGGTCCGCGCTGGATCGGCTCGCCCCGCGTCACGCCGGCGTACCGGATATTGCCGCCGACGAGGTGGGCAAGGAGCGCCTGCACGTCCCAGTCGGAGCAAGGCGTGGGCAAGCCCATCTGGTCGGGTCTCACAGCGTCGACGAGTCGAGCCGTTTCATCCAGTGCGCGCTCGTGTAGGTAAACGATGTCCATACGGATGGTCCTCCTCGCGCCATTTCCTGAGCCTGTCGTCGCGGACGGAAGGTCTCCCCCATAATAGCATGGTCGATTTATCACCCGCTGAGATTACGTCGGGACCTGGAGACTTGACCAGACTTCCCGCCGTGGCCCCAACGATTACACAGCTTCGCCTATACTGGCGGCATGTCTAGCGCATCACGTCCGTTCAAGCAGCGAAGGAGGCCCTATGACCAGCAGGTTCACGGAATTGGCGATCGACTGCCACCGCCCGCATGAGTTGGCCGCCTTCTGGTGCGCCGTGCTCGACTATAAGATCATCGACGCGGAGGGAGACGTCGTCGAGATCGTCGGGTGGCAACCGACGCCTGAGGCCGTACGAGCGTGCGTGAGCGCGCCGACGCTGACGTTCGCGCGCGTGCCCGAGGCCAAGACGGTGAAGAACCGCCTGCACATCGATGTGAGCCCCATTGATCGGGCGCAGGAGGCGGAGGTGGAGCGGTTGCTCGCCCTGGGCGCACAGCGCGTGGACATCGGCCAAGGCGAACAGAGATGGGTCGTCCTGGCCGATCCGGAAGGTAATGAGTTCTGCGTGCTGAGGAGTCTCCAAGCGAACTAGCACGCCCCCTGCGGTTTCACCTGTCAATCGGACACGATAGCCGCGTCAGGGGCGGGATGCGCGGCCTCGCCCTTGACGTTCTCGGTCGCCCGGTTCGACGCGCGTGCGTCTCCAGCGGGTGGCGGACGTAGTCGGGGCGCTGTTGTCCCCACGCGACTATTACCCGGCCGGACACAAGTCCCATACAGCCAAAAGACGTGTCACATGACGGGCAGAATGCTGCCTGAGCTTGCACATGCGCGCCATAGTTCATACATGATGGCATTAGTTCTCACCTACTACCTGTCCGATTCCTGGCCCAGTGGCAATGCCTGTTAGGATCGTGTCGTCATGCGGCCATGGCCGCCTGCTCGTGTCGTTAGTGAAGTGGAGGAAGAACTCCATGACGCCGTGGCGCGGACGTAGGGCCAGCTTTGTCAGGCCCAGCGGGATAAGCTCTGTCCGCTGACCAGCCTCCAACACGCGTCGTAGCGCCGAGACGACCGCCGCTGGATCACTTACCTCACCTGTTCGGCGCGCTTCCGCGTCGTCTACCTCAAAGAGAGGCTTGAAGAGCGCTAGCACTTCACCGGACGTGGCCAGTATGCCCGCGGCAAGGGGCAAAGCCTCGGTGAGCGAAAGATAAGAAAGGTCGAGCGTTATAAGTGTGGGCCGTAGATCGATCTCGACTAGCTTAGAGTCGCCTAGATTGGTGCGCTCCAGGGTATAGACATGCGGATCGGCGCGCAAGCTGCCAGCCAATTGTCCGTATCCGGCGTCAACAGCATAGACGAGAGCAGCGCCACGTTGCACGAGGCAGTCCGTGAAACCGCCAGTCGAGGCTCCGCAGTCGAGTGCAATCCGCCCTTGCGCCGAAACGTCGAAGCAGTCGAGCGCCGCCGCCAGCTTGTAGCCTCCTCGGCTAACGTATTGGCGGCGTCCACGAACGGAGAGCGCGGCGTCACTCGCGACGAGGGTTCCAGGTTTGTCAATACGCTGACCGTCTATAAGCACCTGGCCAGCCATCACCCAACGCCGCGCCTCATCTTCGGTATCAAAAAGAGCGCGCTCAACGAGAAGTACAGCCAGAGGTTTCTTACGTGGACGTTTGCGTGCCAACGACGGATTACTGACCACTCATATCTCCACGAGTCATGCGCATATACCACCACGCCGCCGTATACTAGTAGTCCGTCAAGCGAATTATGAACAGTTGGTGCATCATGGAGATAGCCTCGTTAGGCGACCTGGGCGATGGCGCGGGCTGGCGGCGGTGTTGTCGCGGCGTGCGCCTCCCGCACGGTGGTC
>JAABUJ010001070.1_pt1 | contig 43332 bp, 51 predicted proteins | sample 5559131 | NCBI WGS metagenome assembly JAABUJ01 (sample SAMN10711875, study PRJNA513366) | rock metagenome | isolation source: Antarctica rocks | place: Antarctica: Victoria Land, Mt New Zealand nord | collected 2016-01-07
ATTACTTCACAACCACAGTGTATATAGACATTCTGAGTATGTAGAATGATAAATTATATAAATCTATTAAATCTGTAATTTTTAGATGTATTGTTAAGCAATTGTATGTGTAGTTATCAAAAAGTGTGTTTTTATCATGAAACAGTGACAAAACTTGAGATTTTGCTGTATTTTGTATGTAAAACTCATCAAATACTGCAATAACAACATCATTTATGTATCAATTGACTTAGAACTTTCACAGATGTTAGAGATTTATATATATTTTAATACTGCAGTCTCAGATTTTTGTCATAAGATGTTGTTGTTGAGTTATATCTCAATTATAATGTAAATTTGCTGTTTTTTTTTACGACAAAACACTTAAAAACACACTTTTTTGATAACTACACATACAATTGCTTAACAATACATCTAAAAATTACAGATTTAATAGATTTATATAATTTATCATTCTACATACTCAGAATGTCTATATACACTGTGGTTGTGAAGTAATTACAGTATTTATGTGATTTAAGGATTTTGAGCTTTCAAAAAAAAGTGATGTTCACAAGCATTCTGAACGAATCAGAGTTTTTTCCGGCACTGTATCGTATTTGCACATGGCGGCCCGGCCTGAATCCAACCAACCGTTCCGATTGGGTCGATGAAACTTGCCCAAACAAATGTCTGAACGCGTTCACTCCCCTCTGATGTAATTATTGTCATTATTGCTATAACCTATTGATACTTCAGTGGAATATGAGTCTGAATTTATGTCCTGCATATGTTCTGGCCCAACACGATTGAATATCAGCCCTACCGTTACTGCGCAAATGGTTCTCCACATACTTGTGGACCAACCTTTGGTAGATTCCGCAGTTACTTTGAACTCACTCAGGCGCTGACAAGCTACAGACATAGTACTGAGGACAACAAGACCGAACCATGGACCCAACTGTTCAGCGCTTACTTCAAGACAAGCTGTATGACAAGAGGAAACAGGGCGCTCTAGAGTAAGTTGCCTGCGACTGGTACCGAGAAGCGGTGGTTCGGTGACTGAAGCGGTATGTAGCGTCGAGAGAGTTCTCCGGGAGGCAAGCCTCAACAAGGAACAAGAGAAGGTCGCCAAGATAGTCCATCAGCTATGCCATGATTTCGCGTACGCTGTACATCAGCCTTATGCCCGGAATGGCGGTCTCATTGGCTTAGCTGCGGCAGCAATCGCCCTGGGCACGGTGCGACACTATTGCGCAGAAAGACCTTCATATTTGCTGACATCGACTATAGGATGAGGTTGCCCGATACTTGCCCGAGATAGTTCCACCCGTCCTAGCCTGCTTCAATGACCAAGATGCGAGAGTCAGGTACTACGCTTGCGAAAGCCTATACAACATTTCCAAGGTAGCGAAAGGGGAGATATTACTCTTCTTCAACGATTTGTTTGACGCTTTGTGCAAGGTGAGGTCTTCAGGAGTTCCATGAGTGCTCGGATACTAAGATTGGGAACTAGCTGGCTGGCGACGCCGAGCTATCTGTAAAGAACGGAGCTGAGCTTCTCGACCGCCTGATCAAAGATATTGTATCTGAATCTGCCGCAACCTACGTGTCCATCCTACAGGCTCCTGAAGAAGCCGCGGTAGATCCCGAGTCCGCTACGAATTCTACGGAACCATCTTTAGACATGCCCACAGCGTTCTCCCTGGCCAGGTTTATACCTCTTTTAAAAGAGCGAATATATGTCATCAATCCTTTCACACGTACATTTCTTGTGTCATGGGTTACATTACTGGATACGATTCCTGATCTAGAGCTTGTTTTCTACTTACCGGCTTTCCTTGGTGGTCTTTTTCAATTCCTAAGCGATCCGAACAGAGATGTCCATGTTGCCACACAGGGAGCTTTGGAAAGGTTTCTCACTGAGATCAAGAAGATTGCCCGCATAAAGCGGGCCATCGCCGAAAGTCGTAAGAGTCGACGCCACAGCAGAGCCAAGGACTCCTTGTCCAGCGATACTGCCAGCACGCACATGGGTCAGAGCACGACCAATGACAAGCAAGACGGCTCGAGTCCAGAGGAGGACTCGGTAGGATCGACTGAGAGTTCCGCTCTCAACTCAGATGGAGATTGGATCCCGGGACAAGACATCCAAGTCGACCATCCTGCCATCTTGGAGATTCTTGTAGCCTTTCTAGATTCTTCGTCAGGTTTGGGTCCTCAATTCATCGTCGCTAGCTTTGACTGAAATGTACGTGCAGCAGAGGAGATCCAGCTCACTGCGCTTCGATGGATAGATATTTTCTTCGAAATTTGTCCCGAGGACATCTTACCATTCTTGCCTCGTCTACTGGCGCAAGTCCTACCTGCCATGGCAAACCAAGTGGAGCAGGTTCGACAGGCGGCAAATCGAGTCAACACGTCTTTGATGGGTTACATAGTCTCTCTGTCCGATGATACAACACCGAATGACGTTCGCCCGAGTCCACCAACGCGTACTCCAACCATCGCTGTTAAGGAGACTGACGTTCGGGGCCGTCGGCCCTCGACCCCTACCCCAAAGGCCCCAGTGGCTCCTGAAAATGAAGGAGGGGAAAGCAAGACTGAAGCAACCCAGGCGACTGTTCCCAAGCCTTCCCCCTCACCTTCTCCTTCCAAACCTAAAGTTGACCTAGACTACGCTGCCGCAGTCAATGCGTTGATACTGCAGTTCCTCAATGAGCATGAAGCGACGAGAGTGGCTGCCTTGGCCTGGCTGATAATGCTTCACAAGAAAGCGCCTCGCAAGGTGTTGGTCATGAACGACGGGACTTTCCCTGCACTTCTGAAGACATTATCGGATCCTTCGGAAGCTGTCGTCACACGCGATTTGCAACTTTTATCACAGATATCGAGAAACAGTGAAGATAGCTATTTCACTTCGTTCATGGTCAACCTACTACAACTTTTCTGCACAGATCGGAAGTTACTCGAAACGAGAGGGAATCTGGTCATCAGACAGCTTTGTGTTAGTCTGAGCCCGGAGCGTATATATAGAACGTTAGCGGATTGTCTAGAGAAGGATGAGGTGAGCGTTGGAATCGACGGTGAAGCTGTTGTAGCTGACAGAAGTCTAGGATGTCGAGTTCGCCAGCATAATGGTTCAGAATCTCAATAACAATCTTATCACAGCACCCGAGTTGGCAGACATGCGAAAGCGTCTGAGAAATCTAGAAACTCGAGTAAGACTTCTGGTATTCTCAGTTACAATCGATCGTTCTGACGATGACTAGGATGGCCAAACATTCTTCGTTGCGCTGTTTCGGTCCTGGTGTCATAACGCGGTTGCCACGTTTTCATTATGCCTTCTTGCACAAGCCTATGAGCAGGCGTATAACCTACTCCAAATCTTGTAGGCGACACAATTCTTCTTGATTCCTGAACATGGCTAATCATTGCAGTGCGGAGTTGGAGATGACCATCAACATGCTCATCCAGATCGACAAGCTCGTTCAACTACTGGAATCCCCAGTCTTCACATGTAAGCAGATCCTACTCAAGATAACCCTTACGTATCAAACTGATGGCCTCTTACAGACCTCCGCCTTCAGCTCCTCGAACCCGAAAAATACCCTCATCTCTACAAATGCCTATACGGCCTCCTAATGCTCCTCCCCCAATCCTCCGCCTTCGCGGCCCTCAAAAATCGCCTCAACAGCGTCAGCGCTATCGGCTACCTGCACATTGCCCCCAGAGCGTACGCGACCTTCTCCCACCCTAACCCTTCCATCTCTCTCTATTTCTCCGACCTACCCGGCAGAAACCCCAACGCTAACCCCAGCCCATCCCGTAGTCCCGCCACCCCATCCTCCACCTTCGACCGCCCCAATCGCCTCAAAGCGCGCGAAGAGAGCATCATCAAATGGGCCGACCTCCTCGACAAATTCAAAACCGTCCAGGAAAAAGCCCGGCGCGGCCAACGGATGCTGCAGAACCGCTTGCTCGAAGACGGCGACACCAGACATGGCGCCAACCTTTCGACGACGCAGCAAGACGGCATCGGCTCGGCGGGCGCCGGCGAAATCGCAGGTCGCAAAGATAGTATGACGCTTCTGGCGGATCTGCCGAGACAGCAGCCGCTGAGACCGCTGTCGGCGGGGAGTGTGGGTCAGAGAGCTGCTCAGCCGCTGGCGGGGCAGGGACCGGGCCAGGCGCAGGGGATGGGGATGGGGCATAAGCCGAAGTCGAGTTTGGGGAATCTGGGGAGGTTGGCGGGGGTGGGTGTGGGTGGGCCGATGAGGAAGATGAAGAGGTGAGAGGACCTCCGTGATGGGAATGGTGGTTGGGGAGCTTGCTTTGCATACTTCGGCATGGATCTGGCGTGTCTGAGCGCGTGGGGTTTCGTGTGTGCTGTGGATTTGACTTGGGATTGGGAGGGAGCATATATGCATGGACATGGTAGCTGAGCGGTATGGCTCTTTGGGGCTTTCGATGTCTCTCGATTTGAGTTGCGGACGGTCACTGTTGCGATATACCTTCACAATTTGAGAAGGGAGAAGTGAGGACAGGCCTTAATGTCAGATCATGCTAGATCGCGTATGATACAATCTTCCCGGCCCCGCTCATGTCCAGTACCGGACCACATCCCTTCGCACAGATGCAGTAGAAGCTTCACACAAACCCCTTGAAATCATCCGCATCTTTAAACTCGACCTTCCCATCGCGCCTAACGCTCGCCACGCTCAAATGCGTCGGAGTATCCCCGGCCCGCTTGGGTACTTTCTCGCCCTCTGCCCCCAATTCAGTTTTCGATGACGACGACGAGAGCGTCACGGCAGATCGGAGGGCGCCGGCGGGGGTATCTGCGATTTCGTTGACGTCACGGGCGGTGAGGACGTCGTTGAGACGGGAGGCGCGGGATTGAAGGAGGATTGTGGAAGGGCCATGGAATTGGAGGAATAGCTGGGTCGAGTCAGTTTGTGTGTAGGCATTGAAGATGGCTGCGGGTTGTTGTCGGTGTGTGGTTTTTGGGTGGAGGAGGAGTGGGAGCGGTGAAGCGAAGGTAACATACCCTGTCGCCCCAGATAGTGCGCCTTGACCATGTGCGGAGGGTAAACAGAAAATTTGTCAGGGCGCGCCAAGTGCCTGATTCGCGCATGACTCTGAAGAATTTTGTGTCTGGTACCAAGTTGCTCATGCTAGGGATTTGAAGGCGTAGGGTTGATGATTTGAGTCGGTAAGGCTGAGGGGGGTGTTGTGTGACTGTGTATGCAACGACATTGCTAAAACTTGGTGTTAGTTGTCAACCTTGTGCCAGGTGGCGGGATCGCGTACCTCGGATGGGCAACGTATTCTTCGCCGGCCTTCAGATTGATCTGATAGACCTGCCCTTTGCCTACCAGTGCCAACAGTCCTCGGCCAGTGACCTGAGAGTCACCCCAGTGCGCCAAGCTCTTCAATAGTCAGCCTCGAATGATACCGTTAATTGAACTCGTCGAACGCACCATCTTCCCATTTACCGTTGGCCTGACAGATAGCGAGTGACCGGTCCATGCTAACAGTGCTTGCCGCTGAGTGACCATCCAGTCCAGGGTTCCGTCCAACTGTACTACGGCGAAGGAGGTAATGGTGGATTTCGTGGAGATGAGAGCTGTCAATGGGCTAGTTGATGATATCTGGGCATTGTCAATATCTTTGCTGAGACAGAGCTTATGCGATCTTACTCGCTGGTAAAGGAAAGGTATTCCGAGGACTGCCCGCCGAAACGGGCTAAGCATTGACAACGTCGAGACAGCCTGGATAAGCCATCAGCTTTCGTACCAGCGCATCAACATTCCCAACGACTACTGACATTTTCCGCATGCCCACTGACACCGACCAAGGTGCCCCTCCTAGTATACAGATTCTGAGAGGCGGATAATGAGACGGAAAGAAGGGAGTATGGTGAGCCAAGCACCTCGAATCGAGCGTCTGTAACCATGTCAGTTTGAGAAGAAGAAGTCTTATAGATTGGGCTCCAGCGTACCAGGGGAGTCGGCTGAGGAGGTGGCTGAAGAATTGGACAGAGCATCAACGTCGATCGTAGAGGATGTTGTGGAAGGGGCAGCATTGATCTGAAGGAAACGTCTCCAGCTCGGAGTCGCACATGATGTACTACATCGCACAGGATGCTTCAGTGACCTGCCGACAAGATCCAGCAAAGTACGTCGCATTGCTTTCGATTACTTCTCGGCATTGGCTGTTGGCGGAGCTCTCTCAAACTGCAAGGGTAAGTAAACCGCGGAGCTACTGTAGCGCCGCCGCAACAACCCAGCTACCTTACCTTAGGTATGGTGCACTTTACACGCATGTGCTTGCATCTTCAATTATAATACCACCGACTCCAAGCGCCCTTCAACATCACTGCAACACCCCCACCGACCCTCACCCAGCTCATGATAACCTGCGAGAGCTTTCAAGCTAGCTGAATCGGGGAAAACTTGCGGGAACCACGCCATCGAAGGGCGTTAATACTACACGGTTATCGATAACGGCGCACAATTGGCGCAACATGACATAGGACCAGCACTTCCACATAAGATGAGGTCTCTGTCGTATTTTCCATAGGGACTTGCGCAGCAGTACCTAGAAGTGTGCTAGAAGAAGTAAAACATGCTGGTTCATCAGCTATCAAAACCGGCCAGCTACGCTGCGCATCTCGTCAGGCGTCCTTACAGACCTCCGTTACCATGGGGTTGCTCGTCCTCTTTCAGGCAGTCGAGCGTTCGGATATTCAGCTCGAGTACAAGGTTAAAACGGAATCGAGCCCCGCAATCAAGCCCTCAGCAACGGACTCCCACGAAGGTCGACTTGGCCGAGAATGTGCCACCCGAGAGCGTACAAAAACCCCTTGTCGCCAAGCCGAGTTCTCTCCCGAAAACAGACGTTCTCTTAACAGAGCAGACGTTATCGAACAAGGAGCAGCGAAAGGCAGACTGGGCGATCATGAAGGAAATGGCAAGATATCTATGGCCTAAGGTGCGGCTTTTTTAGCGTGTACAGGTAGTATACATCTCTGATTACCTATAGGGTGACCTCGGGACGAAGGCGAGGGTGGGAACAGCATTGGCGCTACTCGTCGGGTCGAAGGTACACGCCATGTCTGGTTGTACTCAAGGTGATCGACTGATAGAGCCAATGTTAGGTATTAAACGTACAAGTACCTTTTTACTTCAAAAGCATCGTAGATTCGATGAACGTCGATTTCTTGGCCGTCGGCGGTACAGCATGGACAGTTGCTGGCACAATGATAGTGGCATGTACGGAATACCCTTATCTCATTCGGCGCCCTGCTGACAAGACCTACAGACGGAGCTACGCGGATAGGAGCCGCGCTATTCCAGGAGGTACGAAATGCAATCTTTGCGAGTGTAGCTCAGAAAGCTATAAGAAAGGTGGCATGCAGTGTTTTTGAGCATCTGCTTCGGCTAGATCTGAACTTCCACCTCTCAAGGCAGACAGGTGGTTTGACTAGGGCAATAGACAGAGGCACGAAGGGTATCAGCTTCCTGTTAACCTCCATGGTGTTTCACATCCTCCCAACCGCCTTGGAGATCAGCATGGTCTGTGGTATACTGGTAGGGATCTAGCTCAATACAGCACATGGCCATCACTGATAGATCCAGACCTATCAATATGGCGCCAAGTTCGCGGCGATCACAGCGGTGACGATGGTGGCCTACACAGCGTTTACCATCACAACTACTTCATGGCGGACCAAGTTCCGCAAACAAGCCAACGCCGCGGATAATCAGGGGGCAACAGTTGCTGTTGACTCTCTCATCAACTATGAAGCTGTGAAATATTTCAACAACGAAAAGTACGAGGTTAGTAGATACGACAAGGCGCTGAAGGCGTACGAAGTAGCGTCCATCAAAGTCACCACCTCCCTATCACTTCTCAACTCCGGTCAAAACCTTATATTCTCGAGTGCCTTGGCTGCCATGATGTATCTGGCGGCTGACGGGGTAGCCACCGGAGCCCTCACTGTCGGCGACCTGGTTATGGTCAATCAGCTCGTCTTCCAGCTTTCGGTGCCTTTGAACTTCCTTGGGTCCGTATACCGGGAGCTGAGACAGTCCTTGCTTGACATGGAAACTCTATTCAACCTACAGAAAGTCAACGTTGCAGTCATGGAACCTGCGAATCCAAGACCTTTGCAGCTGACAAAAGGAGGCGAGATCACCTTTGAGAATGTGACCTTTGGCTACCACCCAGATCGACCAATTCTCAAGAATTTGAACCTAACCATACCAGCTGGGAAGAAGGTAGCCATTGTTGGCCCCAGTGGATGCGGTAAGTCGACGATACTTCGGCTTCTTTTCCGATTCTACGACGTCCAGGAAGGAAGGATCTTGATCGACGGTCAAGACATTCGAGACGTTAGTCTGGAGAGTCTAAGGAAGGCTATTGGAGTCGTGCCACAAGACACGCCGCTGTTCAACAACACGATCGAGCATAACATCAGGTACGGGAACATAGAGGCATCACCGGAAGAGGTTAGGAATGCCGCCAAACGAGCACGCATCCATGACATCGTGGAGAGCTTACCGGCCGGATACAACACCATGGTCGGGGAGCGCGGCATGATGATCTCGGGCGGTGAGAAACAACGGCTAGCGGTGTCGAGGCTGATATTGAAAGATCCACCGTTATTGTTCTTCGATGAAGCTGTAAGTTCACCGGCAACCGCGGCTCGTGGCTCGAGACTGATATGTCTAGACTTCTGCATTGGATACCCATACGGAGCAGATGCTGCTACAGAACATCAACAGCATCTTGAAGGAGAAGGGCCGGACCAGTGTGTTCGTGGCACATCGACTACGCACGATCTTCGATAGTGATAAGATCATTGTCCTGCGAGGGGGTCAGGTCGCTGAGAGTGGCACCCACAGTCAGCTGATTGATACCGGAGGTGTATATTTCGAGCTTTGGAGCGGTAAGCTGATGCCCTTGATTTCGTCCCCTCCACCGGAATTCCTACTGACCGCACCGGTTTCCAGCGCAAGAGACATCCCCAATAGAGGAAACCGATGCGGACTGGATCAGAGAAGGCGCCGATGGCGATGTCGACGCCAAGATAGTATAGGTTACAAATTCAGTATTATAATCACGGTTGGGAGTGTGAGTCGTAATTTCTAAACAGGCTCGTGAATACTTCATACGTAGACCGCTCACTCAAATAATTTACAGATGGCCTTCGCCCGTCAAAGTCACTTCTACACAAGGTCCAGAGCTTACGCTCTCATGATACGTAATAAGTCAAGGTGACTGTCGAAAGGGAAATACCCGCTTTGTACGATTGCACCCTTGGCAGGGAAACAGGGTTACTTCAGTTGTCCGTCGAACGTCTCCATCGCTCATCATCACGAGCTGATGATGGGTTCTAGCTCGATTGGGGTTTTGCATTTTGAGCGTTGAACGTCTCGAGAAGGGAGCACTCCCCTCCTGCTTCAGAACAGTGATTTTCGAATATACAAGATACATGTACATCATCGCCAGGCGGTGATGAGGAGCGTACCACTGCCTGTCTAACTCAATCCAGAGGGTTTGAAACATTGTCGTCGAACGTCTCAGGGAGGAGTGCCCCCGTCCTCCTTGAACAAAAAGTTGAACTGCCTCATCATTAGTCGGTGATGAGGGGAGGGCTCCGAGCTTCTCGCTAACTAGCCCAATCTGGAGGTTTTGGAGAATAGTCGTCGAACGTCTCAGGAACTGAGTGCTCTGTTCTGTAAATTTTTTCAGAGGTCTTTTGCAGTTTTTGACAGTTGCTCGGGACAGTTCTGATAAAGGCATAGTGTGTATGTTTTTCGGGATATCCTTGTTCCGCCACTAAAACGTTTCCGGAACTGCGAGATCAAGAGGATTTCCGAGATTCTCGTCGGTCAGTCTTTCTCCACGCGACCCTAAGGCACGTTAGCCACCGTTATCTCGCTTCCACTAGCCCGTTGGGGAAGGCGAGTCGTCGGGCCCTAAAGATTTCGGACCCTATCACCTAACTCCGTGCTCCTGTCGGTCTTTACCATTTCTTCTTCTGTTCCCTCCTTTCTTTAAATAATAATTAATTGGCCAGAGTCAGGGACGCTGGAAGATCTCAAGAGGGAAGTCGGTCATTATAGATCTATATAACTCAACTTCGAAGAGGAGAGGCAGAGCATCTCACTCCACCTGGCGGAATCCTGCATCGAGCCGTCGCAGCAAACCTATCCGCGAAAACGCTCCGATAACGACCTTTCGTATCCACCACACTCTCGCAAACCACCGTCACAAGCTTCATATCCACGATCCCCACCCGAACCAACCTCCACCCCTGAACCGCTCTCCAACTCCCCCTCACTTCTCCCTCAATACTACAACTCAACTCCAACTACAACCCACCCCAACCACCCACCACCACCCTCGACCCAACCGTCCACCCAAATGAACCTCTTCCTCAAATTCCAACACAGTCCGTCCCCCGTTTCCCGTCCCCATCCCTGTCCCCTCCACCTCACAACCCTCTCTAACACCCTCACCACCACACACAGCCCTCGAGATCCACCGCCTCCAGCGCCGCTACACGCGCCGGGCCCACCGCTCCACGACCTGGACCGACTCGGCCATCTACGTCGACGGCGAATACGTCTACCCCTCCTCGTCGTCGTCCCCGACGCATTCTTCGTCTGTCGTTGCCTTGCCGTCATCAGCATCGGCGTCGGCGGCGACCTCGACCTCGACCTCGACCTCGTCGTCGCCGACGGCGTATCGTTTCGATGGCGTGAGTGCGAGTGTGGGTACAAGCGGGAGGGGAGTGGAGGGGAGAAGGGTGGGTGAGGGTGAGGGGAGGAGGACGCGGAGAGGGAGAGGGAGGGGAGGGAAGGGGATGGGGAAGAGGGCGAGTATTGGTGTTTGGGTGAGGGAGGTCGTTGGGCGGTGATGCTTCTGGGATGTGGACTCTGCAACGCGAGCTGGGATGGGGGGGTTTGCTGCGCGCTATTTGCTTTTCGTGAGTGGAGTATGGTGGGGATGGGCATCTGCTTGGCGTCGTGGGCTTTGGTGCTTGGACGGTAGGGGAGCTTTGCTATATTTCGCTGGGTGCGAGTCGCAAGGATGGGGTTGGCAGCGCTTTCTTTGCCATTATAGGTATTCATCTGGTGGGAAAGGCATTTGCAGAGAGGATGGCGGACGTTACTTGGGGCAGCTTATTGGAATGCGAGAGTTGCTTCATAGCGCACACTTACGGGGTTAGAATCGGGAGAGAAAGAGATCGTCGACTCACTCTTCCATGCACTTGCTCGCTCACTCTGCCAGAACTTTCCACATTCGACTGCCTTATCGCTGGGGCGGAGCGCAGGAGCGTTTGCTTTGCCCTTGGCATCGGTCAGTCTAGTATCTAGTATTATGAGTGCTATACGCATATACTCTATCGGGAAAATGTCCAAGGAATTAAGGTAGAGTACTCAGGACGCCATCCTTGCCACTCCACTCGTTCTCTTCTTTGTGAGGCGGGCTTGAAATTGTGCATGGACACGCACGCAATCCGCAAGTCATCACGAAGGGCTCTGGTTGATATGCAAGCTTGCGACGCCTCCCTGCCTGATCCTCGCGTTGTGACGGAAATGGAGGAGAGCGATGAGAGTCCAGAAGCTGGTGAGAAATTAGGTGCGCGGGCCTTGACAAGCGCGTTAGGGACACCTCTGTATCAACCGCTGTAGGGTGTTTGTTTGGTCGGGAAGGCCAAATGTGGCTTCCGGCTCATGCTTGCTGCCGTTGCCGCTGTCCTTGGCACTGCAAGTCGCCATCCCATGCATGAGGTCGACGTCGGGCTAGGGGGTCGTGTTGAGAGAATCGGATGGGCAAGCTGGTGGTAGAGCTGATCTTGGTTGATGTCATAGCTGATCGATAGGTCGTAGACCAAGAGTATGATACTGAATGGTGCACAACTGCCCCGGGCTCTGCCCGAGAGTGATAGGTGCAATTAATCAGGTGATCGAGCGCCAGCGCCAGAGCGAATCCGAATCGTTCAAACTCATAGACACACTTGATCCATAGCTGAGAGCGGATTTGTGCACCGTGAAGAACTCGTTACACTGATATGCACCACATCAGAACGACTTCACTCCCAACCCATATCGTTGCGCCTGAGGACACGAGCGTTTCTTGGATTGGCCGCCACGTTCTCGATGTCGAGTATGGTCATTTCCTGCCAATGGTCAGGATCTTCGTGCGGCAACTTGTGGAAGCTCGCCGATTTCAAACTCCTGGTGTAGCTAGGCAAGATTGCTTCCGAAGACTCAGTCGTTACAGGCATAGAGCTGAGACCTTTGCCATGTTCGCCCTCGATATAATGTGCGGCAGGGCCACCGGTGTTTGAGGTGTTGCGCCTCCGCATCTCTTCCATACATTCGGCTAGAGGATCCTTGAGGAAGGCGAGAATTAGATCCCACTCGACTCTGATACGTCGAATGAAGGTCTCTCGATGTGTCGATGTCGGATACCCTGGATCGCCCGACTCATGCGGTGAAATCAAAGGGATACCGTGGTCGTTTCTAGCAATGTCAGGCTCCTCTGGGCGGGCTGATGGGCGGGTTAGTGCTCCGGTATGTTCCCGCCGACGCAAATGGTTTGCTTTTGATCCGCAGAGCCAATGTCTGATCAGGTTGGTTCCACGTTCCCAGTACTTGCTAAGGGTTGCAGCCACAAGAACCAACAGAGCTCCTACGACCGGTGACCATTGCCCTACCATCCAAATATCCTCGCTGTCGTGGTAATCCGTAAGGGTCATTTCGATCGCGACGATATTAAAGAGATACAGCAGTGGACAGAATGCAAGAGCCAGGACGGCCAAGGCATAGCTGAGTAAAGCCAAGCATTGCGCAGTGTATCTACGCCAAGGTCGGAGTTGGATGGGCCTCCCCAGCCTCCAGGATTTTCGCTGTCCGGCGAAGAAGCGGAAGACGGAATTCCGGACTTCATGTTGGGTCTTCTCCCCAAAGAAGAGTGTCAAGAGGCCCTGAACGACAACGATGGGCAAGGCGAACAAGGAGGTTGACATAGCACTACCCACAAACGTCTCGAATTGCTGATCATGGGCCTGTCCCCAAGTCTGTGTCTCGTTCAGGAGTAGGAGACTGTCTCGACCTCTGAATTGTGTTTTGTGCTGAACATGGTCGGAGCTGCATGGATTGGTGCAGTTGTATTTCTGAATGAAATCCAGATCGACGAATTCAAACCCAACAAATCCGGTTACATTTACCGACCGGCCTGGATGGCACATTCCCCAGTTGAACGTTGGAGTTATTGGATTTTGCCAACCGCGAAAGAATCCAACCCATGCGCAGAACAGACCCACGCTCGCGAGCATATACCACCACAAGATGATGGGCCTCGCGTGCAACTCATTCCGAATGGTCGATGACCTAGGGTGTTTCAGTCTCAGGTACGTGGGAGTCGAAGATTGTTCTTACCAGTTCAGCAGCGGGACAGCTACTACACATGCAGAACTGAGAATTACCCACAAAACGACCGCATCCTGTTCTCCTTGAATCTCGGTCGATTTATACCATGCCAGCCCCATGGCATGTATGGCAGCTGTTCCTGAGTAGGATAATGCTGATGCTAGGGCGCCAGCAACGAGCCAAGGTGAGCGCCGCATGAGAACGGCGAAAACCAATAGGACATAGAACAGAATTCTGTTCAGTAGGCAGTATTGACCAGAGATAGGCCATGCGCAATTTACGTTGAAATCGCTGTAAGAGTCATCCAAGTAGCCAGTCCAGTTAACACCATGAACGAAAGACATGATCGCGGTCGTCAAAAACAAGAATGCTTTATGAGCAAATGCTCGCAAAGTTAAGCAATAACATTTGTGTGCACAAAAGAAGTAGGATGGAATGGAGCAGGATGCAATTGAGAAGAGGTTACCTTAACAGCATGAGGTGATGACTGTGCCGGTGTCGCGCAGAAAATGGCCCCCATACCTTACCGTGGCTATATCGGTAAAGTCATGGCTGGGATTAGGACCCAATGAAGCTGCAGCTAATTGTACTCTTTGCATTCGTCACGATCGGATTGGGGGTGCAACGTCAACCAGGAAGACTTCCGCCATAGATTTTTCGTGTTATTTCGAGCCAATCTTGCTCGGACACTGTTCTCCTTCTCGCGCTGCCATACGATTCGTACTACTAAGGGCAAGTCTCTGGGGTGTTGAATTAAGCACGCACCAGCCTGGAAGTCTTGGCATAGAAGTTCGGACTTGGTTTCGGGAGATCATTGTTCCGATGACTTTCCGGCTGGCTTTAGAGACTTTAAAGGTCCACCAGTTCTGATAGCCCTCTGCCATGTGGGTTGATGAGAAACACGTCCTCTCCGCTCAAGATCGTGACTCCTCTTAACAAAATGAATTCATCCATCGCGTTCAAGTCGCTTCAGGAACGAATCTCGGCTTCACTTGTCGACACCACCAGAACTGCCGGGCATATTGCCGCTGAAGATCTTAGCTTCCATCGGTCTCTGAGCGCCAGCATTGCTTTAAAGCTTGACAGACAGAATGGACGGCTACTCGACATAGCAGGGAAGCTTACAAAAGCAGCTGTTCTCAACTCGGAAGTTAATGCTCCTCAGCTAAACAGTGTGGACGCGGTGGAGGAAAACTGGCAGGGCGTTGTTGATGTGATAGACAGTCTACTTGAGAAAGCAGATGCTTGCCTTGACGAGTACACAGGTGTTGTCAAACGGCTCAGCCCTGCTCCTCCAGAGCAAATTCCAACATCGACGGTGAGAAGTACTAGGCCTACTAGGTCTTTTCGGGATCAGGATATCCCGAAGCCGCAGCTCCTGTTCGCTAGAGTTCCACGGAATGATGAGAGTACGCCTTTCAAGCCGCTGCTTCGCTCAAAGCCACATGCGATTCTACCCCTTGACCAGAGTCTAGAGATGATAGACAACGACGAGGGGCGCAAGCAGTATGACAAGCCCTCCGTTCGTTTTCGAGCGGCGCGCAAGCTTCGTAGGACAGGTATTGACGCGCCCACAGGTACAAACACCCGTACGAGACGGAGATAACACAACATCAGTACCCACCTTCCGCATACGCCCAATCCGAACCCATCCCGTACCATCCATTTGAGGCGACGAAAGCGACTTTTGTTGACACTCCTGAAGGACTCACGGCCATGGTCTCGGAACTCATAACGGCAAAGGAGATAGCTGTTGACCTGGAGCATCATGACACGCACTCCTACATAGGGCTCGTGTCACTCATGCAGATTAGCACGAGGGATAAAGACTGGGTGGTAGACACACTGAAACCATGGCGAGACCAGCTGCAGGTTCTCAACGAAGTATTTGCAGATCCAAGAATCCTCAAAGTACGGGTGGAACCTTGAGTCGTAGGAGAGACGATGCTAATGAGGACTCAGGTTTTCCATGGCGCTTTCATGGATATGATGTGGCTACAAAGGGATCTTGGGCTCTATGTAGTGGGGCTTTTCGACACGTTTCATGCGTCAAAAACTTTGGGTTACCCCAAGAGAAGTTTGGCGGCGTTGCTGGACAAGTTTGCCAGCTTTAAAGCCGATAAGAGCTACCAAACAGCCGACTGGCGGATACGGTATGAAGCCCAAGGGTTATTATAAACTATCTCTACTGACAATGTTCCAGGCCATTACCGCAAGAGATGCTTGATTATGCTCGCTCTGATACTCACTACTTACTTTTTGTTTATGATAACCTTAGGAATGAACTTATTCAAAGGTCCGCTGCAGCAAGGGGAGATGATCACTTTGTCGATGTTGTATTACAAAACTCCAAGGAGGAAGCCCTGCAACGTTTTGAGTGGCCCTTCTACGATCCTGTTCGAGGGTTGGGGTCGAATGGGTGGTATAAATTGCTTGACCGGACACCAGCGCTGTTTTCGAGGGAGCAATTCGCGGTATTCAAAGCAGTACACCAATGGAGAGACGCAGTCGCTCGCGAGGAAGACGAGAGTCTTCATCATGTCATGCCGAAACATGTCATGTTCAGTATCGCAACATCCATGCCAATGGATATGCCGTCGTTACTCGGCGTGTCTCACCCCATCTCGCAGCCTATGCGGTCGAGAGCTGGACAACTGCTTGGAATAGTCAAAAAGGCAAAAGAGGATGGGGTAGACGGCCCAGAGATGATAGAGATAGATGTTCTCGTGGCGCCCGAAAAAAGGGCAGAAAATCCGGCCATCGTTCAAGACCCAAGCGTGCACGTCGATGCGGCAGGTCGTACCCCCATTGGCGCATCCGGTGAGCTTCCATATCGGTCCAATAGCACCCGGTTCTGGGGTTCGATTTTTGGTAGTAGCTTGTGGCACGCTCCAACTTCAGGAGCTACTACAGTCCAAGACCTTTGCTTCGCGATTCCTCTACCTCAGTTGACCGCCGAGGTTTTTCATTCCGGAAACAACAGGGTTACGACCGCTGGTGAGACTTCGACGGAGGATCGTGGCGCGCCGACTGAACACCAGTACCACAAAGCGAGCGACTCGACGAAACCTAGGGATGACGGGATATTTGTCATCAAGGACATGGGTGGCTCACGCAAAAGACGACTGAATGATACACAAGATGACGCTCAGACAGCAGCTCTCCAAGGTGACGACGGCGCTGCAGAGCAGACAGAGATCCGGTTGGAAGACGAGGAAGCTCAGGACAGAGCTCTTAGGAAAGCCGAACGCAAAGCGCAGAAGAAGCTCAAGAAGGAGCAGGCGCAGGGACTGAACGGCGCATCAACTAGCCAAGGCGACGAACCGGACGAATCTCGGCCAACTGAGCCATTTGACTATGCAAACGCTGAATCAGTACTTCACGCGAAGAGAGACTTTAACGATCGTGGTCCTCCTAAGAAGAAAGTTTTCGACCCTTATGCCAAATCTATGGATGCGCCGAAAGGCATGAGGAAGACAAAGCGGGAAGTAGCGGGGAAGAGCTTCACATTTTCAAGATAGAAGGGAGATTTGGCTTGTTCATTCCGCCATCAGTCTTACTTGTTTGTCGAGGGGCTTGAATCTGTGATGGATCGTCGAGGGGGAAACTCTCGCTCTTGCACTTTGCTTATCTTGGCGATGTGCTCTATCGGGGACGCCTCGATATGATGCACACCAGCCACACCACCAAATCGGAGCCAACAGTTCCGACTATAGCAGCCAGACCCAGAGATGAGCACCTCATTCAGGCGCACCGATAACATCCCCGCAGTTGCTGGAACCTCTTGCTTAAACATCCCTAATTACGAATCAATTGGCTTGCAGGAATCCTCTACACCAAGATAGCAAGGCACCTAGTCATCCCACAATTTGGACCGTCCGTTGCCAGATTGCAATTGCCCGACCCAAAGCACCCGCGTCAACTACCCGTCTCTTGGAAGGAAGTGCCATTGTCCGACTGGCCGAGTACTGGAATCAAGCATTCCCTAGCCTGGCCGAAGCGCTGGTGTGGAAGTCGAAGCATTCGTAACTGAAGGGATGTTTCAGACCCAGATGAACTCGCTCGGTGCGAGGGCAACAAAAATTGGCGAAGAACATGGGCATGCCAGCAACCGTGCTGATGTCGCAAAGGGCGGGTTTGAGATCGGAACGTCCTCCAACACACTCGTAACACCTTGTTTGATGGGGTAGCTTGGGAAAGCTGGTATAAAGTGAAGGGTGTCGTCGACCGGCACCGAGGGGATAGTTGCATGTCAACATCACAACACACCATAAGACTTGTTTCAGAGTTGGGCTGTTTGCCTAAAATAGAATTTTTTCGGTGATCTTGGACCAATATTACATCTTACTATCATTCTTCTTCCTCCAGCGATCCGTATTTCAGGAAGGTTCATTTCTCAAACCTGAGCGCATTTGATTAACCCGTTCGTTGCATGCCGGGTCCCAGGATGAGATGGGTGTCCGGAGACGGGGTGATAGGAGAAATGACTGCTTTACCGAAGACTCATTCCATGCTGCATGAGTCAGGGTACTCGATGTTGATCTTATTAACCTCATATGTGCTGTAAGGTAGTACGGGTCCTCGGAGTTTTGACCCTTCTGAGAGGTACTGGTACTACTGTAGGAAGATGAAACATGAACAGGTCCATCCACCCGGGAATTTGTAGAAATGTACGAGAAACGAATGCGAGTAAGGTATGAAGCTATACCAAAGCAGTACTAGCTAGATACTTAGTTGTATGTACCTATGTCAACCTGCCCCTGAACCCCTGTTGCAGACTTCCCTTTCCATCTTCCCGCATCTCGCGTGTCATTCTCCACACACACATATACCTTAGGTAATGGGTGTGCACGTCCCCCACTCTACGGTACCTAAGGTACTCGCTCCTGTCCCCAGCTATAATGTCCGTGTCCCTCACCCTATCCGGATCCTGTCCTTCCTTCCCTTCCCCTTCCCCCTTCCCCTTCCATTTCCAATCGTCCAACTATCCGTGTCGTTCCTTACGGTATCTTCGTCCCACAATTTAATACCTAACTTATTTTACCCGCCATCTCGCCATCTCGCCATCTCTCGAGAATCCAGGCGCCTTTCGTCATTCAGTTCCCTGTGGCGCGCCCGAAACTTGCAATCTCCATTTGCAGGCCTTCTTTGTCTCGGCCGTTTGAGGCTGAGTCTCTCGGACCTTGCCGTACATAGTACCTGGACTGCACCCTTTCGCAGCATACGTAAGGTATATAATGCGACGGATAGATTGGCACCAATAACCCTCGACGGATCTGCGCAGGCAATCTCCAACGTCGAAGATCCTTCGACAGAGGACCCCGTCGACGTTACACAATTAATCAAACCGGATTCGGAGTTCCCATCGCTGGTCGAGGTTCTTTGACTGTGACAGAAAGGCGAGGGAGAGGGAAGGTTGACTCGGCTCGTTAAATCGCGCCGCCTCTGTCGACCGACCATCGTCGGGTGAATTCCGTACGACGCAGCCCTACAGCTGTTTTGCTGGCTTCGTGTCCTGATCTGCTAGCGACCTGCTAGCGACCTGCTGTCCGTGTCTGGGTTGAAGCTCATAATCCTTCCGAGACATCAGATCGCTAGCCACTCGAGGGAGCAACTACGAACAAACAACCCGCATCTTGGTCCCAGCGTTCTCTTTGCAGCGGCTCTACTCGCTTTTGTGACAATATGTCCGTGGCCACCATGCTTCAACCCGCCTCACGCGCATCGACGTCGTCATCTTCGTCCTTTGTTCCAGTGTCCCGGCAGAACACCATGTCTTCCCACGACGGACGGTCCGTTCGGCAGTCCAAGCGCTTTTCCTATACCGCCGTTTACATGTCAATGTCGGCAAAGGAGAAGGATCTGGAGATTGACGATGATCTGGCAAAGGGTAGGGCACCCATCTGAGGAGGGGTCATGAATGGCAACTGATCATCCCAAAGCTCAGAAGACTCTGCGGGACTTGAAAGCGAAGATATCCTCCCAATCGAAGAAGAATTTTGTTCTCGAGAAGGATGTCAGATATCTGGATTCGAGGATAGCGCTGCTGATTCAGAACCGGATGGCTTTGGAAGAGGTTTGCGACGCGTACTGTGGATTCATATCTCAGAAAGCTAATGGTTGATCAGCAAAACGAGGTTGCAAGTCACCTCGAGGATGCGGCCGATCTGCAAGAGGGCTTCTTCCCGAATGACGAGAAAACTCAGAAATATGGCAACCTGCTCTTTCTTCTACAATCCGAACCTCGTCATATCGCACATTTATGCCGCCTCGTCACGATGGCCGAAATCGACTCCTTACTTCAGACGGTCATGTTCACTATATACGGGAATCAGTATGAGAGTCGGGAGGAACATCTACTTTTGACCATGTTTCAATCGGTGTTGACGTACCAATTCGATAACACGCCCGAATACTCATCATTACTGCGTGCCAACACCCCTGTCTCACGAATGATGACAACCTATACCAGGCGTGGACCGGGGCAAAGTTACTTGAAAGAAGTTCTTGCAGGGAAGATCAATTCACTCATCGAACTAACGGACGTCGATCTAGAGATCAACCCGTTGAAAGTGTACGAGCGTTTGGTCGTACAGACAGAAGAAGAGACTGGAAGCGCTCCCGCTCATCTACCAAGGGGAGTGACGGCGGAAGAGGCGGCAGCGAACAAGCAAGTTCAAGAGATCATTGCGCCAAGACTCACGATGCTGATGGAAATTGCAAACTCGTTCCTGTCTACGATTATTGAGGGATTGGACGAGACACCGTACGGCATACGGTGGATATGCAAGCAGATTCGGAGCCTTTCGAAGCGGAAATATCCCGATGCGCAGGACCAGACGATATGCACGCTTATTGGAGGCTTCTTCTTTCTGAGATTCATCAACCCGGCGATAGTCACACCACGATCATATATGCTGATTGATGGTACACCTGCAGATCACCCAAGGAGGACACTGACGTTGATAGCCAAGATGCTCCAGAATCTGGCGAACAAGCCGTCCTACGCGAAGGAGCCTTACATGGCCAAACTCCAACCATTCATCCATCAGAACAAGGAAAGAGTCAATAAATTCATGCTCGACCTGTGCGAGGTGCAGGACTTCTATGAGAGTCTGGAGATGGACAATTACGTGGCTTTGTCTAAACGTGATCTGGAACTCTCCATCACCCTCAATGAGGTCTATGCTACCCACAGTCTGCTCGAGAAGCATAGCGCAGAGCTGGCAAAGGATGAGAACTCACATTTGAGCATGCTGCTGCAAGAGCTAGGACCTGCACCGGCGCAGCTTCCCCGGAAGGAGAACCGAGCGATCAATTTACCTTTATTCAGCAAATGGGAGACAGCAATCGATGACCTGACTGCAGCACTGGACATCACTCAGGAGGAACTCTTCTTCATGGAGGCCAAAGCTACCTTTGTGCAGATTATGCGCTCGTTGCCTGCGAACTCTCTGGTAGCTCGAAGACCGCTACGACTGGACAAGGTCGCCGAGGCCGCCGCGACGCTCAAGAACGACGCTGTCATGGTCCGAAAGGGCATCCGGACGATGGACCTTCTCAGTCAACTGCAAGACATGGGTGCGATCGACATGTCGGACCATTTCGCGCTCCTTCGCGACGAAGTTGAACAGGAGCTTGTGCATCTGGGATCGCTCAAGGAAAAGGTCATGGAGGAAAACAAGAAACTGGACGACGTCTTCCGGACCATACGGGATCACAACGCTTATCTCGTGAACCAACTGGAGACGTACAAGTCCTATCTCCACAATGTACGAAGTCAGTCGGAAGGGAAGCAGAGGAAGCAGCAGAAACACCAAGTCCTCGGACCTTACAAGTTCACGCATCAGCAGCTCGAAAAGGAAGGAGTAATACAGAAGAGCAACGTCCCGGATAATCGAAGAGCGAATATCTACTTCAACTTCACCAGTCCTCTACCGGGAACATTTGTCATTAGTCTCCATTATAAAGGTGAGTAGTTCAGCTGAAGTGGGTTCATGCTTGATACTGACCCGGCTTTCAGGACGCAATCGAGGGTTGTTGGAGCTGGATCTTAAGCTTGACGATCTATTGGAGATGCAGAAGGATAATCAGGAAGAGTTGGACCTGGAGTATGTTCAATTCAACGTGCCGAAGGTGCTAGCCCTTCTCAACAAGAGATTCGCCAGGAAGAAAGGCTGGTAGCTCTACAGCGCAGGAATTCCAGCCCAGAAACCATCCGTTGGATTATGAATCGAGTGGATATAAGAACATGCCACCACGTCGTTAATCAGGGAGTTCAGGTGCTGCTGACTGCGGATTTTGTTACAATGTTCCAGAGAGTATCAGCATCATACTTTCATTTCTCTCAACTCTCGATGGAGGCTTATGTTCTGATCTCTATTTGGGAATGTCTCTGACGGGAAGCTTTGTGAGGACCAGGAATTTCTACGATCAGTTTGTGGAGGAGTTTCCAACGACACCTGGTTTGGGCATTCTAATACGGGTTGTAATCAGAACTGGGTAGCTTTTCATGGGAGTCGATATGGATTGGAGGACCTTTCTGATGCAGCGGAGGAGTTGTTTCATCCACTCCCGGCTGGTTCGGCGGGTTCGAGTTGCGCGTGGGTGGGATCTTCTTTGTTTACGGAATGTAAGATGTATGATAGTTGAACAATATGTGGAGAAGGGATCCTCTACCTTTCTGACCCTTGATTTTCATTCGAATGCAGGTTGCCATTTCAACGAGTGGATTCTAGAAATACATGCAGGTGGAATGACAATAAGATAGTTCCGATGGCTACCTACTTGTAGATGCATCCTCTGCATGACAGGCACAGCACCGGGTTGACTGACTCATGCGCCTCTTTGTCACGGCAGGCTCCGACCCACCATCATCACCAACCCACCTCCATCCGTACCTTAACGTTATCTTCCAAACATCTCCACATCTCCACACCTACAATAACATTCAACATCGCCTGACCAGCATCACCACCCATCCACTGGCCTCTCCTATACTTTCCTCACAGCCCGCCCGCATGCCCAGCATGTCCTCCTCCATCACCATCCCGAAGCGGAACAACCCGCACCCCACCCCGGCCCAGGCACCCAGCTCCTCTTCCTCATCCTCCTACACCCCACCCTTTTCGCGAACTCCACAGACCACGTCCTCTCCCTCCACCCCGACGGAAGCAAAGTCCGCACGACCGATCTATGACCGCCGGCCGAGCCTCTTGAGTAAGCGACCCCTCCTGCCGACTTCCCACTACCTTAGCTTGGTGCAGTAGAAACAGGGCAGTGAAGGAGGGCGCTCCCCGCAATCAGCTACCCGATGCCTTTTTTGGAAGAAAGCTAATTGCCGACCTGCGCAAACACAGGCTCCTCCCTCTCAAAACAAGAACACACAGTCGTGAACGTCGGCCACCCCGATGGACCACCGCGACTCGTACGTCCCCGCACCCCGCCCCACCCCTCCCTCCCCTGCCCACGAAGACTGTCGGCTACATTCACCGGTGCGCGGGTCTGATCGTTGCGTCACAGATAACATGCGTCAAAGCCTCGCAAGGCTTCGACTGGAACCAGGGCACGTCTTTTCTTTTCGAACCTTTTCCGCATTCGTTCATTCATTTCGCCGCGCGACCAACGGGCTGGCTGACTGACTGACTGACTAACTGGCTACGGTGTGTGCTAAATAGATATCTTCCTCCCCTCCTACGCCGATCGCGACTCGGCCGAGCTGGAGCGGAGGAAGGATCCGGTTCATGAAATTGTTTTGACGGACGAGGAGGCGGATAGGGTTTTTCCTTCGTGATGGGGGGTTTGGAGGGGGGGGGGGGGGTGGTATATAATGGGGTTGGAGTTTGGGAGGAATTGTTGTGGGTTCGGATGCTGAGGGGTTATTTACTGTTCTGTGGGACTGAAGCGTTTTGGGACGGAAGGGCTGGGTTGGGTTGGGTTGGATGGGATGGTCGATTGTTTGGCGAACGGCACGAGGACGAGGATGTACAGAAAGAAAAACGTTGGCGGTGTTAGGCGCAATGGTGCCTGGAGTTCCTTTTCTACTTCTCCGGCTTCCAAAGAAGTGTCTCCGCTCTCAATGTTGCTGACAGTCAGGATCTTTCAAGAGTGACCATCGGTGCTGAAGCTCGGGCCGCATCTCCACACCCCCACCTCTGTCTGTTATCGGTGCTACCACGCTAACGCCAGGCTCCGTCCGCCGTCTACCTTGGCGGTACTAAGGTATGTAGTATCGAGCCCCGCCTGTTGAAACCTGATAAACTCGACCTCCTTCGCGTGGTGTTGTGTGCAAAAGCCCGACGTTCAAACCGATTTGAACGATCCTTCCAGCGTAAGTGATCTTTGGAAGCTGCAAGTGCTTTTGACGCCAGTTTCCGAGTGTTTTTGCTTCCTGTTGAGAGTTGCTGCTCTTGCTGCTTTGCAATTTCTTGCTTTGTTCAGGATCACTCTGAGTCTGGTCCGTATTTGACTTCCGTGTCCAAGACTCTGGGGGGTGAATGTGTCGTCTCGATCTACACGTGTAGGAGCAGATATTTGGAGTTCAGTGCAAGCATCAGCACGGCAACTATTTCTGGCTCCCTCCCTGGGGACCTCTGACGGGGACAATCTTTATTCCGATGGCGTGAGTGGTTACTGCAACACGCAAGGCGCACTGAAGCCTCGCACTCACAAGGCGCCTCCAAGGCCCATCCTAACGTACACATATTGCTTTAATCTTTAGCCTTATCTTTCCACCTTATTTAGGATCCTCCTCAACTCCAGATAGATACGCCCGATAGGTGCTGGTTCGAGCCAAAGTTGAGTCGTACAGTGGTTCCACCTATCAACGACTCATGTCGCAAGCTGGTGGTGTCAATTTTCAGGCAGACGTGTTCACCGGGGAAGCTCTTGCCTCTTCCGCCGCACGCACGCAGGCCTGCCGTGCTTTTCCTTCCCTTTCTTCTTCTACACCCTGCACACACACCGAGAGACAGCATAACGAGCCTTCAGCGATGGGACTAGATATAAATGCTGGGTGCCCAGTGCTCTAACACTGTCTTTTGTTCGGTCCCATACTTCGTCCGCCTCCTCTTCAAATGATGTTGTGCGATCTTTGCCAACCAATTACGGTTGCAGAATTGCACGATAATGTTTACGAACACCAGCGTAGCCTTGCAGCGCTCAAGGCCTCCGCCGAGTCGGGTTGCCACCTCTGCAAGCTCCTTTGGACATGCCTGGTCACCCAGTGTCACCCCAAGGCTATTGCCTTCCAACTCAGTGGGCGCTTGTATGGACACGAGGGCATCACTGATACTGCAATTCGGCTTCGGGGCGAATTCCATGATATAGGGTTCGCAGAAGATAACATTCGTGTTCACTCTGGACCATCTGCCCTCGACAACGCTATGACAACAGGAACTTTCTTGCCTCAGACTGATATATGGGGGAATCCGAGAGTGTATGCTCCCTTAGGTAAGAATTCCCCGATTGCTTGGTGTAGCATAGCTGTTATGTTGCGTTGGGTGTTAGCTGGTGGAATAAAGTTACCCCTGAATCAGCCTATGTTTCTTGAATGTCTCAACGTGCATCGGCATGTATGTTAAGAATTGCTTTCAATAACTCCATCATTCACCCCTCCAACCAAGCTTCAGGCCAGTAGGGGAGCTCGTGTTCTTATTGGGGTATCACAAATGAGTCCGACTTGTCCTTACCTAATCACATAAAGATGCGTCTTGTCTTCAGCGTATGGTGAGCGGTATTGCGATATCTTAGGTTGGCGGTTTTGGCTCTAATAATGGTTCAGACAACGTATCAGCACAGCATATTCTAGGCCGAGAAGTCGCCATGGACCCTACAGAAGACTCTTGCTTCCGAAAGATTCAGCAATGGCTGGACTACTGCAACGAGAATCATACTTGCCGTAGGGTAGGGTCGCCACCTCTCCCGTCAAGAGTTCTCGATGTTGGACCGCCTGACAGATCTGTGGATCCAATTCTTTGCATCAACCAGAATTGCTATGGTCAATACATTGCACTCTCGTATTGTTGGGGTGGAATGCAGACCACCATTACCACCCGCAAAACTCTGGAAAGCTTCAAGGCGGGTATCAATGTATGGACTTTATCTCAAACTTTACAGGATGCCATTCAAATCACTCGGAGACTTGGGCTCAAGTACATATGGATTGATGCACTGTGCATCGTACAGCAGGAAGAAAACCACGAGACTTTAAGATTGAATCGGTGAAAATGGCGCAGTATTACAGTAACGCATACTTCACACTCGCTGCTGGCTCCGCGGCCAATAGCCGAGAAGGATTTCTGAGGAAACGGTCGCCGGCAGTAGCAGGACCATGTGGGCTAGACTATGGTCGGCCGCTCCCTCCGGGGAGTTTGCGGTGGGCATCTCAGCTAGGTTCCGTTTTTGCATGCCTGCCATCTTCTGGAATGACCGGCCCTCTTGAGAAGCGCGCCTGGACATTTCAAGAGTAGTTCCTTAGCCGCCGAACACTAGTCTATGGAGAACAGCAACTGTCGTTCAAGTGCCAGACGCGCCATATCTGGGAGGATTGGGACGTACGCCCAGCCTCAAGGGCATTTTTCTACAGAAAACCAACCGTCTCGTCAGGTTTGAATGTCACACCCCAAGCTTCACATCTTTCGAAGAAACAGATGCAAACGCTCCACTGGTGGTATCATTTACTACCGGAGTTCACGGCCCGGGCTATGCAAGACCCAAGTGACAGGTTGGCCGCCTTGTCAGGAATAGCAGAGCGTTTCCATGAGACGCTTCAATGCAGGTATCTGTTCGGCTTGTGGGAAATTGATATAATCCGGGGACTGCTGTGGAAGGACCGTAATGACTCACGTTACAAGGTAGTCCACCTTAAATGACCGGAAGCCTATAGGGCACCATCTTGGTCATGGGCTTCCCTGGATGGAGCAATACAGATGTCGGTGTCGAACGGCATCAGCAAAGGTACCGAGACCCAGCCAACTTTCGGACCAGAGTACTGGCATGCGATATAAACGCAAGCTCTTTCGATCCCATACGCACAGGTATTAGCCAAAACAGCGTTATCGAGCTGAAGCTACGGGGCGTCTTGCAACGTGTGCAGCTTTCCACAAGAGATGTCCCGCCATATGGACCAACCTTGAAGAGTCTCACTACTTCATTTAGACGGCATGCCTCGAATCGTAATGTGTTTCTGATTGAAGCCGATCATGAAGGATGTGATTCTCACAACAACTTCAATGTGATTGCGGTAGGAATTTTTGACGTGCATGACGAACCTCTGACAAGCTTCTGGTGTACGCGGTTGATCAGCAAGGAAGGCTTACTTCTAAGATTAGATGGCAACAGCTCTTATCGACGCATTGGCATTTTCTATGTGGAAGATGAAGCTTGGTTTGATCAAGGTGATCAAGAAGATTTTGTAGTCATCTGAATAGAAAAGGTGGGGGGAGAGTTGAAGAAAGACTCTCCAGATGAATCAAACGGATGAAGCTTTGGCCTCCCTCTTTGTTTTCTTTGGGTAGTATGAATTACAACATAATTGATTTCATCAACACGGTATCGTCTATGATGGTGGATGGCTTCCTGTCGACAATTGGAAAAAGATGGCTGAGGAGAAGTGAGAGCCAGACTCAACCCCTAGCTATGGGCGGTATCAACACAGCTATCCGAGGAAGCACAGGGTAGACGCTTCGAGATGGATCAAGTTCAGCCAATACTTCCAGAAAAAGTACATAAGGTACCTCTATCACTAGCCGGAGCAGTCTGGGAAGTCAAAGGAATGGTAAAAGCATCCACCTCGCGATTCACGAGAGGGTTGAAGTGCTGTATGAAATGCAGATATAGCGACCCAGCAAGGATCGATAAGCTCTTTCGGACTCCCTCCTGCTCCGTATGGCGGAAGGAAGCAAGCGACTGCGAGAGTGTCTGGTCCTGGCGTCATGACGTCTCCGCAGTGGCGCAATTCTCACACTGAGGAATCTCGAGGCAGCAAGCTCACGCAAAGCGCGAGTCTGTGGAGTGGAGCAACCATGCGGGCACTGGACGAGCGATGCGAGGAGTCATGAGGTGGGATGCTTGCCACGATGAAATATTTCGATGGTGGTCAACCCTACTCTCGGACTTTGCGTACCTGTGGAAGGCCATTACCGAAACTGAGGTGAAGAAGGACTATGAGAGCCCTGGCAGCAAACCATTCGCCCTGATGGAGTAACTTCTGGATATCTGGTATAGGTTGGAGGGGACGGAGATAGGGGGCGAAACGAGTGTAGCACGTGATTGTGGCCTGGATACCGACCGAGTCGTCTAGGGCTACGGTTTCTAAAACGAGTGATAGCGCCTCGTTCTTAGCATCCCCTTCTCATGCATCGAGAGCAAGGGCCTTAGTCTGGATCCTTTCCGCCATTGTGAGATTCGCGCAGTCACAGAATCAGAATACATCAAGAAAGCAGACCCTAACCGGTTGAGGCGGATACCTCAGAGGTTTGTGCTCCTAATACAAAACAGTGTTACTAGAAACCCTCTATCATTCTTTTATATTCCCTCGCCAGAGCTGACCTATAGGTCGCGGGGGACTGCCACTACTGTGACCACCTTCGAGAAACTCTACCTCCTCTTCTTTCCCTCTACCGTTTCGCCTGCCCTATCACCAGCGCTTCTAGCGCTCGTTTCCGGTTCGAAGACCTGCTGCAATAATTTTCGCGCCCTCGCTTCTCTCCTCTCGGAGCCGCCGTTGAAGATCACAGGCAGAACACGAGCCGAATCTGTGTAGCACCAGATGGGCGGGTCAGCCACCAGCTCCTAAATTAGACGCAAGTTGAGACCAGCCCAGTTCATACTCTAGCGAAAGGCGACTCACCGCGCGGCCGCGGTTGATCGCAGGGACCCAGTCGAGTGCTATACATCAAAGAGGCTCGCTCCTCTGCCGCGGACTCTTTCATATGCGTCACATCTCTCCTGATCTATCATCAAGCTTACGACCGCTTCAAATCAGAATACGCACGTTCCAATACTCGCCAGGAGAATCCCGCGGCTCTCGCTGGCAGCGATCTATGGTCTTTGGAAGCTCTGGAAAGCAAGCCTGTACTTCAACTGCATAATGGGTTTTTGTGTCTCTACACTAAAGAATATCCCCCCCAAAAAACGCCTGCACATAAAGACTAGAAGGGGGATCTTCCGAACGCCCATAGGACAAATGCAAGATAGTTCAATGACAGACAGCACCCCAACACTCTCCCGCCGGACCATTTCGGATGAACTCCATCCTTGGCTAACCTGACTCCTCCTCCTCCCTCACTCCTCTAGTCCTCTTCCCTACTCCTCTGGCGCTCGCATCTCCTGCCCGTTTTGCCCCTGCCTGCTGTGGCCGATCTTGCATGTGTAGCGTCCCCAGCTGGACGACCTTTTGCCAGTCGATCCCCCATTCGGCCAGCAACACCTCCATATACTCATCGACGGTCAGCTCGTGGAGCACGACCTCGGTGGCATCGCTTTCGCTCTCGTCGTCCGACCAGAGCACGACGTTGTAGAAGTTGGCCAGTTCGTTGATCGTCCGTAGGGCTTTCTGCTTGGCCTGTGCTTCTGTAGAAGACAATTTTAGCGAGAACCGGTCACGCTGATGGGATTGCAAGGTCGGCTTGGCGGAGAGGAAGGGAGCGTTTTGCTGATGTGAATGGAGGGATACCAAAAGGACATAAAGGTACCGGTGACGGGTTCTAGATGAAGCAACCGGGCTATGAGATAAATACGTACTTTGTAAGTTGGATTTTCCCTCCCAGCTAGGTTCAAAGACACCTTTTGCTCGCTGAGCCAGAAGGTATGCGTTCTTCAGGTGTTTGGGCACTTGCGGATGAGAGGTCCACACGAACGTGTCGGGGTCGTCGGCCGGCTTGAGGACTCTGATGAGATTGATGGGCTGATGCATCCGCCGGAGTCGGCCGTTTCTGGTGATTGCCGCCGCGTTCTCAAGCTGGACTTTGACGTCCCGGATCGCGACGTCTTGCTTGTCGAAGCGACGGTCGACCTCCCGGAACCGTTCATTCACCTCTTCGAACCGTTCATTCACCTCTTCGAACCGTTCATTCACCTCTTCGAACCGTCCGTTCACCTCTTGGAACCGTCCATCAATCCTTTTCTCCATCTCCTCAAACCGTCCATCCATCCTTTTCTCCATCTTCTTCTCCATCTCTTCGAACCGTCGATCCACTTCGCGAAACTGAGACGCAATAAACTCACGCTGACTAAGAAACTCCTGTCCTATCTTTTGGTTGTAGGCATCGAACGTCCGGCCTAAAACCGTGAGACTTCGATCGACGTATTCGAGAGGTGGATCGTCTTCGGAGGGTGGGGTTCGAGCAGCAGCCTGCGCCAGCTGGCCCATCACGACCAGAGACCTTTTAAAGTTGAACTCCATGTCTGAAGCTGCCATGTTGTGAGTGTCATGAAATAGGTCGACGGAGACGAGGCTGCCCAATGTTCATGATCGATGTAGGATTCAGGGCAAAGCAGTTGACAACAATCGAGCCTTGGCAGTAAGAGGCACAGTACGTGATTAAACTTAGTCACCATCTATTTGGATCTAAAAATAGAACTTGATGCAGTGACCCATCTTGTCCTTCCAAGGAACGATTACAACCAGCTCTCGTTTCGAGTCTGTGGTCATTCGTACTCAGCCATAGAACATCATGTCAATTACGGTATAGACTCTTACCTGTATGTCTGATACTCCTCAGATACAGTAGGTCCCACTAGCACAGCACTTGTACCATAAACGCGACCAGGCCTTCATCATAGAGACATCGCGTACACCTAGGTACAGTAGCGCGAGAGTCTACAGTACAGCTATTCCTAGAATGTTGGCTCCAAGGGGCGCGTAGCGAGAATTTGTAGAAAATAAACAGTAAAACCTGCCTAAATTCCCTCCCCCCTAACCACCATCCACGAAATCGACCTCGCTGCCTTCCCCAACATCACCATCATCACTGTCACTATGGGGCGTCCTCATAGTCTCAATCACAACATCAGAGACAATATACAAATGAATCTAAAGTGTGAAATGCCACTCAAGGCCATAGTGAAGATCACAGGATATAGTCAAAAGTATATTGAGAGAATGTGAAGAAATCTATGAAATTAGAGGTCAGTCACTGTACCTAAATTGTTCAAATTAAGAACATTAAGACTACTCACAGTTGCTATGACAGAGGTAGATCTCAATCTAGAGAGAGGGACCTGATTTATTAACAATTAATATAGAAAGTACTCAATTTTCTTAAGAATCAATTCACAGCATATCTGAACAAGATGCAGAGATATATTTGATATAAGTATGAGATTCAGATCAGCATTAATACTGTCAGTCTCATCATTAAACAGATTAATTAATCAAGAAAGTAGATAAGCATTTTCTTGTCACTATTACTGTCATTAAGAAAGTGATTTCTAGTGTTAGAAACAAGTCATTGAACACTCTTAAAAGATCTGTAACAACTAAATGATGCAGCTGAGTAGCTGGCATGCTAATTAGCTAGTCTTTATCAACAAAAGCATCATCAATCTCTGTACTGCAGACAGAAAGTTTGACTGAGCTGCTGTGAGAAAGTAAGCAGTTATAAAGAAGTTCTTTCAGAAAGAAAAGCACTACAGCATTCTTTCAGCATATATAATTGACAGCTATATTGCTTGAGAGATCTATGAGAAGAAGATGAACAAGAAAATGTTCAATACTTTCATTTAGAAGAAGATCTTATCTTTGTATAAGCAATTTTTAGAGTTACACAGTGTTTTATGCATGAATAATTGTGAAATACATTGTTTAAAGATAAGTCTTCATACTAATATAAGTATTTTTGCTATTGCTATTGCTAATCTCAGTGACAAAAGCTTACAGTTATGTGTTATAAGATCAGCATCATTCTTGCATTTCTCTCTCTCTATTCATCAGACTACAACTCTATCAAGAAGTCATTTAGTGAGCTAAAGGCATAGATGCAGAGACATAAGACATTGATGAAAAAGTTTGAGAATGAGTTTTCAGCATTTATTTATATGGCTGTACAGAAGTATAAGGCAGAAGACAATTCAGAGAGATATTTTTGAAACAGCTTTATTAATTGTACATAGATATATTATTATAATGAATTAGCTATCATTTCTCATTGTCTCTAACACTTACAATGCTTTCTGCTTCTTCTTAAAATCATAAATCTCTGTAAAATAAGTCTCTATAGTTGTCACATATCTTCTTTTCTTCTAATATGAGTGTAAGACTTTCTTTAGCTGTCATTCAAGATTGACTGAAATGCTCAGCTTTCTTTATGTTTGCTCAGTGACCAGCTGTATACTTTGTAAATTGTACATCTCTTTCAAAAGAATATCACAATAATTCATCAATCATGCCTTCAAAGTAGAGTGTTTTCACTTAAATTAAGCAAAGAAGTTCTGCAACTATGTTTTAGAATCAGTGCTCAAGTCAAGTGAACTGCTGACAAGTGATACTGCAGGCAGTGCTGACAGAAATGTGATGAAATGTGTCTTTTGTGAAGACTGTAAAGTCTGTAGTGAAGATGATGAAGACAGTGAAGATAATGAAGATGATGAAGAAGATAGTGAAGATATAAACTGTGAAGAAAGCAGTTGAGAAGAAGATGAAGAAGAAGAATATTGAGCTGAGATGTATAAAACATAATGTGAAGACTGTGAAGACTGTAGAGACTGTGAAGAAAAAGAAGAACACTGTAGTGCTGCAATTAATGAAGTTAGTAGTTCTAGTATAGTCTCAACATCACTGAAAGAAACTGCAGAAATAGGGATTTCTGGTGCTGACACTGATGCTGATGAGGAAGTGTAAATTTGAATGAGATGAGACAATGAAGATGTTGTGAATATTGATAACATGAAAAAGAAGAAAGACAATGTGATTAATAATGAGATTCTCTTCTTTAACTGATCAGCTAACATGATCTTCATGCTGATGAGTGATGCATAAATTGTTACTTTGCTCTTATTAACAGTCTTTGTTCACATTTAAATAGCTGCAGAGTTGAGAACCTCATGAATGTTGTTGTGAAGAAGACAGTAATGATCATAGTTGAGACATGTCTTGTTATCACATCAATAATGAACAACAATAACATTTAATGTGTAATCAATGTTCTTCAAAGTCTTTGCACATTGATCTGCATCCTTCTTATGTATCACAGTAGCTGTTCTCTGATATTTGTTAGCAAAGACACTAGAAATCAATGAAGAAAAAAGACAGATTCATATTTAACACTTAGACTTGTTTTTCTTCTTTACAACTTCTTTCTTTGCTGACTTCTCACTTGCTGTAGTGATATTCTCTGCTGCCTTTCTACCTCAGTCAGCCCTTATAATGACTGTTATTTCTTTTCTCTTGTTACTGTTTCACAGTTTAACAAGATTCTTCACTTTCTGTCAGTCATTTGTGTCTTTAAGGGTCACAGTGATCACAGCATTCTTCTTTGCAGCTAGGCAGTTGATCTTGATTCTTGTTCAGTGTCTATGATAAGAGTATTTTCTCTCATCACAGTATTTCTTGACTGCTGCTGACTGCTTAAGATCTCAGATTCTTCACACAAAGCTCTTTTCTTCCTCATTCAATTTGAAGACATTTGAGTCCTCATTCATCAATTTCTTGTTCAGATATACTGTGTGAGACACAGTATATTGTATGAATGACACTGAATCTTTGTTGACAGCAACATCAAGATTGAGGATCTCAATGAGGTTGTTGTCAAGGTTCAGTGAACAGACTGATGTGGATACTGACATGAGCACTGATTCTTGCATTACAGAAGACTTCTTCTTTACAGAAGAAGTCTTTGCAAGGGCCTTTCATTTTGTCATAGTGGCGGCGACGACGGCGACGTCGGGGAAGGCAGCGAGGTCGATTTCGTGGATGATGATTAGGGGGGAGGGAATTTAGGCAGGTTTTACTGTTTATTTTCTACAAATTCTCGCTACGCGCCCCTTGGAGCCAACATTCTAGGAATAGCTGTACCTCACCTTTGTACGTACGGGTCACACCTCGAAGTATTGTAAACACACAATCAACACCACATACCTTTCGCTCCAACATCACCATTACTCTCAACCCCACTCTCCTCCCAAAACCCAACCCCCCCGTCTCATCTATCTCTTCTCCATCCAATTCCAACTCCCACTCCAATTCCAACCCCAATCCCAACCCCACCACCCCCCAAACCCAAACCCAAACCAAGAACCAAACTCCAACGAAAATGACGACCTCAGCCCCAACCCACCACCGCAAAATCGACCTCCAATCCGCCGCCGACCTGGCCTACCTGCAACGCAACATCCACGCCGCCGCCCGCCAGAAGATCGACCTGCACTTCCCGCCGTCCGCGGCCCAGGTCGACAGTCAGGGAGGAGGCGACTCGCTGAGGAGGGGGGTCGAGGAGATTGTGCAGACGGTATGTCGTTTTTTCCGTGTTGGAAGATTGATTTGCCGGCGGGGAGGGGGAGACGGAACGCGACGATAGCGGATCCACGCCATAGTCCCAGCAGCACTCGCCGCTCCCTCTCACCCGACTACCTGCCCGATCGCGAACGACGCGCCTGTGGTCTGACGCCGGAACACTGGCAATGCAATGCATACCAAACCATACCATACCATACACTAACACCGGCTCGCGCACAACAGTTCATCACCCAAACGCTCGCACACGCGCGCCTCAACGTCACCGTGAACGGCCTGGACCTGCCCGCTCCCTCCACCGCCACCGCCACCGCGTCTCAGACCGGCGAGGAAGACGGCGTCGAATATGAGCCGTACGACGCCCGTCTCGCGTCCAAGCTCCAATCGCTCTACCTCGCGCTCGAAAGCGAGACAATGGCCATTGCGCGGCTGCGGCGGGAGGCGCCGAGGAGGGCGGCGGAGGGGTGGCGGGCGAGGTTTCTGGAGGGGGAAGAGGGACGGGGGAGGGCTGGGGATGGAGAGGGGAAAGGGGAAGGAGGTGGGGAGGGTGGGGAGAGGATGGAGATTGATTCGGAGGGGGCAGCGGGAGATGTGGGATCAGGGACGAAAGTGGGAATGGAATTGGGACTGGAGGGATTGGACGAGAGGTGGGAGGGTGTCAAGGGCGCGTATGCGGTTGCGTGCGAGGGGCTGCTGGGCTTGAAGACGGGCGTGACGGAGACGGTGGGGAGGTGTGAGCGGGCGGGGAGGGCGGCGGTGGAGGTTGAGAGGGGTTGATCGGATGTCACGATTTGACTTTGAGGAGCTCGTTCGGGTGGCGTTGGCGGGCTGCCGGGTATTGGTTTTGACAACTGGCGTTGTTGGTGAGGAAATGGCACAGGGAGGGTTTCGGGGCGTTGGGCTTTGCTATGCGCTCAGGCCATTGGTCCGGAAGGGGACCTTGTCTTCCGTGCATGGGACAGCGCTCCGTGACTTGAGCTTTCATGGGAATATGCGTCATCTACTCTATCGTGAGAGTTTTAGCAGATATGCGACAAGGACGTGATTCCCGGCATCAGGTCCGAAGAAAGTGCACAACCAATTACCCCGCCCCTACAGTCCTCCCTCCCTCCCTTCCATACTAACCAACGCACATGCAGCACCACACATCTACTGTCTCATCGGCGCCTGATGTCCAGCTCCGTTCGGCACATACTGAATCTCATCCACCGACCTCCCCGGCACCGGCGCGGCCGCCGACCCCGTAAACGTCGGAACCGCCGCACTCGACTGCTCATGCCGAATGGTTTGCGAACCCTGCGCCTGCGCCCACTTCGGCGGCCTCGTCCACTGCGGATCCTGCCACGGCCCCATATCGCTAAACTGACAACCCTCCTGACACGAACAAGCACCGCCAAACTCCTTTGGCATATTCTCCTTCGGGATCTGAGTCAGCAGGTCCGCCTGGTAATGGCTGCCGAGGACGTGAATCTTCTGCACGGTGACGGGATCAAGGAAGCCCTTCATGACGCCGAAGACGGAGGCGAAGCCCCAGGGCGCGTTGATGAGGTAGAGCTTGCCGAGGCGTTCCGGGTAGTAGTTCTGCGAGATGGCGGAGGCTTGCTTGACGTAGCCGTACACGGAGCTGACGCGGCTGAGGCCGACGCCTTTCAGGTCCATGATGGTGCAGCAGGTCTCGAGCAGGGTGCCGGCTTTGCGGGAGCAGGCGGGCAGGCGCGGGTCGGCGACCTTTTCGTATTCGACGACGAGGTTCTGCAGCATGCGTTCGGCCGTCGTGATCTTGTACATGGCGTTGAGGTCGATTTTGCCGAGTTGTTCGATATAGACTGGTCGGCCGTCCTGGTCGGGAGGTCAGTAAGAGGGGAGGGGAGGGGGAGGGAGGTAGGTGTGGTGGACGGGGGAATGGTTACTTTGTCGGTTTTGTGGTAGTACTGCGGGTAGTATTCGAACACTTTGGGCTTCTCGACGTAGTTGAAGTTGCGCACGAGGTCGTCGACGCCGAATTCTTTTCGCCATTTCTCGCATTCGACGAACCTACCCGGTCAACTTCCCCGTTCTTGACCAAACCCGGGTGAATACGTACATTTGTTTGGCGAGATCGACATTGAACTTCCGCGCTCTCAGGAATCGTAGCTGCACAAATGAAATCCCATCAGCATGTGTACGTTTCGTTCACAGCCTCCCCCTGGTTTGAAGGACTGACCAGAGACAGAGTGTCTAGTCTCTCCGTATACCCCGCCTGTTCCAATTGCGCCCGTAACTGGTGGACCTGGGCATCTTGCTCCGGTGTGGTGTGGCCTGGATGACCGCTCTGTGAGTTGGGGCTGGTGGTGGGATAATCGTAGTCGTCGTATTTGGGGTCGAGCGTCATTTGAGGATGGGACGTCGCCATGATCGTGAGCTCTAGGAATATGTCGCTGTTGCAAGGGAAAGACGAAGTAGAATGTTTGGCGACTTGTAGGTTAAATTGAGGTTCTGTGAGGTTCTGTCGTGCTTGTCTTAGGAATTTGGGTTATAGAGATGTCACAGTGTTGTTCGATCGTCATATTGGGGGGCAAAACTTCATGATCCTTGCCATGGGACGTGACAACCGAAAATATGTCAATTTCACGGATTCGAGTGCAGGTCATTTTCAATCAGCGCCATCGGTGATATGATTTACCTCAATTCATAAATATTTTGATGACAAACTATGTACTCCCAGACTTGATATAGATCGCTGGTTACGTTGGGTGAGTACCACTACGAACAAGCAAGGACAACCCGGACTGCAGCAACTGATATCATTCAAATCCCGAGAGACTCATCTGGGCACGGATATAGCTGTCCGCTTCATTGAGAAAGAGCCAAGACAAAGCGGCTGACCAGACTGCTCACTTGCCTCTTGTTCTTCAGTTTCAAAAAACTGCAGGGTGTGGAAAGCTGAATATCCAGATGCCTTCATTGGGTATCTCATGGAGCACCGCAAGTAATCTCCGGAGGGGTCTTCTTCGTCCTTCAGGTATGACAGACGCATATGAAAGGATGTAAAGTTGAGTCTATTTTGGAAGCCTTCCTAGACAGTTCCCCTCGTGAATAGGTCTGCTTTTCCGCACATCCTACCTCAAGCCACGAGTCAGCACTAAGGCATGAAAGATACGCCGCAAGAGACTGACCAGCACCTAGAGCTTCTCTTACTCCACACCTGGACCATGTACTAGCTCTGACTTGCACGGAGACATCGACGTGGAAATGAGATCGATTAGACTCTAAATCTCAGCCTGCTCTGAATTCTCTATGAATTCCATAGAATCAGAACCGCAGGCTACAACAAAAGAATACCTTCCCATGTTGGTCAAAAGAAATGATTGTGACGAAGCGGCGGTTGGACTTGCGCAAGCAGGTAGAGAGCAGATTGACTGAAACGAGGAAACTCTCTTAAATCAAACAAGCAGGCATTCGTCTCTCATGTATAAGGGCTAAATTTCTTCAACGTGCAGCTATGGAGGCGAAGCAATTCAAATAGCAACGAGTTGATGTTTGGCTTCTTCTGATACCATGATCGGTATTGGGACATCAGCAATCCCTCTGTCCGAATTGTATCCATCTAAGGCACCACGGGCTGATGTTCCACGGCTTGGATCTCATCATGAGTGACATAAAAAGCATCAAGTTCGTGATCTGTTGCTGCGCTGTGGGTGACTAAGACAACTTACATAATCACGATCTAATCTTAGCGTGGAATAACTTCGAGCTTCAAGCTATCTCTTGGCAACAAGTTCACGGTAGTAGAACCTTCGGTGCTGCCTACCTGTGATGTCGGCCTCGCTCGCTCCTGAATGTAGCGAAGTCAAAGAGTAAGTGCTGCTTCCGTTCTGAGAATCGACACTAATATGACCCTGGCACAGGCGCTATGATTCCTGCTTCTTGAAATGGTATAGCGAGAGTAAGCTTCAAGATGCGTCTCCTTTCGCCGAGTGGCAGCTCATGCTGGTTCAGAATATCTAAGAGGCAACTCTACTACAGACGAATGCGAAGGACTCTTCAAACAGTATAAAGACTGCTTGACGGTCAGTATTCGTCGGCCTGAGTCTGCGTTATCAATACTAATATAGTGCAGAATGCCCTGAAGGAAAGAGGAATCGATACGATGCTTGAAGAAGCCAGGGAGAGCAATATGGACACCGACGCCGAGAACATGAGGCGAAGTTGTAAGTGTGCTGTCGGCGTACGCAGTATACCAAACCAGCATCTAATCGAGATCAGAATGCCGTTCCCATGAGCAACGACTCTCCGCTCTGTCTGTACTTTTAGTTTACCAGATGCATGGAGTGGCGTTGATGGTAGCATCTAAATGCAAGCAAGCAACCTGGTCAGGTTCGCGTGTTCAGGGAGTCACAAACCGAAGTACTTCTTGGATCTTCAAGTCTTCCAGATTCGATCCGATGCGTTACATGGTGTCAGTTTCCGGTGCCTTTGTAGATAGATATTAGAGTCTTGCAGAGCATGCTGCTCTACCTAGGTCTTTTTGCTGCATCTGCTACCTTATTAATGTTAATCATTGGAGAGGGAACTAGGTCACGAAAGAACTCGCAGCGAAGTTTTTGTCAATGATGTAGATGCGTTAAGCAAGTATCTAATGATTCCCAGAAAGACCTCTCATTAACGTTACCTTAGCTAACTTAACATGTAGAGGTGGTGGAGGACGAGTTAAGGTACCTATGATCCACGGAGTTAGCCACGGAATTAGCCACGGCGTTGGTACTGTAAGGCTGAAGGTTAATTTCCCACACCGAGTCCAGGCTAGTAAGAGCACATTCACCGCAGGTGAGCTGCAAGGTACGATTCTATCGTCAGCAAATCAGCCTCGAGCTGACAATCACCCTTGTCTTTCTCCTTCTCTCTTCTGATCAACGCCTCCGTAACCTCTTCCATTCTCGAGCTCAGGTTTTGTCAATGTCTACGCACTTTCGAACCCGGACGGACAGACTACGCATACATCGTCATCGGAGAGGTTCATAGGCATGCTTCTTTAGCAGGAGCTGATTCATGCACCCGTTCTCCGTCCTGACCCTGGGCATCTTCGTAGCCGGCTATATCACCGCCAGGTGGGATTTGGTCACCAGACTATATGAACTTGCCATCTTCGCATGGGATCACGGTGTGCTGGTGAGTGCCACCTAAACACTGTCATCATCAGCCCGTGTGGGTAGCAAACATTGTGACTGAAGGGTTGTAGGGGCGTGCAGCTAAAGGTTTCGCAATCCTCTCGGTATTCTTCTTCCTCTTCATTCTGCCCGTAGAGCGAATCGCGGTCCGCGAAACATACCTGGTACATGAATCGCCCAAACGGCCAGCCGCACTTGAGCTGACCTGTTTGAGTAGCATCCACGGCCAGGGCCCGGGGGTATATCTGGTCGCGAACAGTTGAGACGTCGCGGGTCGTTCTAAGAGCTGGAGGCATGGGATTATGATTGCAAGTAGTGATTTGATGAGAATATTCTGGCCGTCAGATACGTCTCGGAGTACTTCACCGGGCGTCATCATTGGATGGAAGAACTCTGACTTGGACATTTTCGTCCTGGCCGTTTTGCATGATGTCGAGGTGAGGGTGCAGCATCCTGTAGTTATCTAACTGTCCTGACCACACTCCACAGTCACGAAGTGTTGAACATGCCTTGCGGGTGGGGCTTCTATACCGGAACAGCCCTCATCCAATCGCTCGGGCCTTCCAGCTCTCTGGAAAGTCAGCCATACATGTGCTGGGGTCGACTAATCCAACAACAACTCCAAGCAATTTCAATACCTCACATATCTTGGTCCACACAAGTCCAACGCTAGAGTTTCCACAGATTTACTGTCCACCGGAAGCTAATATCACAGCACAGGTAATCATGTTTGACCGGCCGCACCCGACACGGATGCAATATTTGTCCTTGGATCCGATTCCGTTGGCTCTGGCAGACAAGCTGGTTAAAGTGACTTCGACCCCTTTAGCTTTGGACGGTGTCGATGCTGAAGAAGAACGAGAAAAATTACGCAAACTCAGGCTCGTTGAGAAGCTACGTCTTCATACAGTGGTCATACATGCGCCATCGCAGAAGCAGCTCTCGCTCACTTTAATCCTTGCCCAAGTGAACTGCTCCTTCGAAATGGGCATGCTACTGCAGAAGAACGTTGGTCTTATCGGCACTCGACCAAAGCGTAGTCTCAGTGTGGGCGAGATGGTAGTCGAGTCTGCAGCCACGGTCCGCAACTATGTCGCAGTTGGCTTATGGCACGTCTTCACCGTCTGGCTTTATCCAATCATAACAAGAATCTTCATGTTAGGGCTTATCAGCCATCGCATTGCAGCTGAGGTCTTCTTGCAGATCCTTGAATGGCGACCCCGATCTGAGTCTGCCGCTTTAAAAGATGTGTCGGCTACTGCACAGCAAGTAGATATCCGGTTACAGCAGTTCTGCTACTGGCCCATACAATATCTTACACTGCGGAGGAGGAAGGATGATTGGGAAAGCGTCACAACAAGCCACCCTGAGTATATCCGATTCTACAACAGCCTCTGGCTCGTTGCGAACGATGTCATCATCGGGATAGCACTAGGTTCATATATCATTGATCATGTTGATTCGGTCGCCTTTCAAGTCGACCATGTCCTCAGTGGATGGACGGTCGAGGGCCTTCAGCGGATGATTATCTGGCTTATGGACTGGCCAGCAGGTTTGAAGCTGAACACCGAGCTCGCCTCTTTCCTCGGTGATCTTTTCTTATGGGTTATCGACTACTGGGCAAGTCCGTAACCAGTTTCTCAACTACACATATTCCAAGCTGACTCGACCAGACTGTATTGCAAGTCTAAGACCCTTCCTTCCGCACATCATCTACTTCCTCGGCTTCTCGAGCTTCGCCGGAGCCAGCATGCCGATATCCTTGTTCTCCGATTTGCTTTCTGTCCTCACAATTCACATATATTCCTTCTACATTGCATCAGCCCGCATATTTAATTGGCAGTTGACTATCTTAATGTCTTTATTCCACCTGTTCCGCGGGAAGAAGCAGAACGTCCTCCGAAATCGAATTGACTCCTGCGACTACGACCTCGACCAGCTCCTCCTCGGCACCATCCTCTTCACTTTACTATTCTTCTTACTACCGACGGTAGTTGTATTCTACTTGACATTTGCATCGGCGCGGATGGCCATCATCTCGCTCAAAGCGGCGTTGGACACCTTATTGGCATGTTTGAACCACTTTCCCCTGTTCGCATTGATGTTACGAATCAAGGACTCCCGGCGTTTACCTGGTAAGTCATGGCTCTCATCCCGCCAAGACGGCGACGTTGATGTTCCACTGACTCGGTCCAGGTGGCGTCCGCTTCGAACTCCGAGACACCCTCCCACCGTCACAATCTTCCGACCCAACACTCCATTCTCCTCCCACGTCATACATCATTCTCAAAGTAAGCTTTCCTGCTCCCTCAGAACAACCAACTCCATCTAGACTCCAGCCTAACAAGACAATCCCACAGTCCGTCCCCCTCCCTCTCCGTGCCATGTTCGACCAATATTTCCAACTGGGCCATCGCATCCGCAAACACTACCTCTCCCCCAGCGTCGTTCTCTGTCTCGCCACCGGCCGCTTCGTCCCGCCCATTCACCGCAAGAACCTCTACAGCCTGCAGTACAGCATGCTCCCCGTCCGTCGCGCCAGTATTGTCGATTTATGGACCCGTATGACTGAAGCGTCGTCCAGGTCGTCCAGGTCGTCGGCGAATGGGAATGGAACGGGCAAAGCGATGAATGGACCGGGGCAGGGAGGAAGGGGGGTTGGTAATTAGGCTGATTTGTGTGGAGTTGGGTCCGTTATGGTCGTTTTACCCAGGGCTGTATTGATGAAGTGTATGTATGTACAGCAGAAGGATGACATAGTTAATGAGGTGTAGATCCAGAACTCGTCGATGCTCGCTGGGAGCAGATAGGGTAAGTCAACAAGTGGCTGATGTCTTAGTGGCCATCACGTCTTGCATAAGAACATAGAAGTATGGTGATTTCTTGCTATCATCTACCTCCATCCCGTGCCAGGTCACGAAAGAAATGCCGAAGCCCTACCCATCAAATACTCGGTACGATGAAGCACCACGGAACGCACGCCGGCCGCCCCTGCCACTGATGGTGATGATAAATGAGACGAACACTTTTCTCAAAGCTCGCGGAGTGCTCCCGACTTCGAGACAGACAGATGAATGTTCAACCATGATTGCTACCGCTGTGAAATGGCTGAGACGTTCGACGATGATAGTTGTAACCCATCTTCGAATTGAAAATTGATGTGAAGAAGGAAATGGAGGACTGTGAGCACTCCCCTTCCTGAGACGTTCGACGATGCTTGGGAATCTGCCAGGAGCCACTCCATTCCTGAGATACTATTTTTGCTTGTTGTTGAGACTGCTGAAAACAGTCCTAGTGGAAAAGAACAACTCACCACTGGCTGGTAATATTGATGGGCGATGAATGAACACTTACCTCCCCTAGAGCTCGCGGAGTGCTCCCGACTCTGAGACAGACAGGGGTTGGACGATAATCGCTACCGCTCTGAAATGGCTGAGACGTTCGACGATGATTGTCGAAACCCCTCTCTCTGGATTGGTGGGATTGAAAACGTGAAGAAAAGCAGGCACTGGGAGCACTCCCCTTCCTGAGACGTTCGACGATGATCTCCGAAACCTGCGGATCGGGTATAGAGCGGGCGGAGAAGGCGAAGGAGCGGCAGTCTGCTGTCAAATTTAATAAGGTATGGACGGTGGTAGCAATACAAGTTTGCGTAAGGTAGTCTCTTTATCATCAAATTATGTTATGTTACTCTATCTATCCACCAGGCACTCGGCATGGCAGCCCAGTGAGCACCGAGATGCCCAGCCCTCCGAAGCAAAACAGCCGGAAGCGCCCTCATGAGCTCCTCTGTCTGTCGACAGGCACCCAACGCCACCAACCCGAGACATCGTATACAGTGTATGCGAGCAAACTCAATAATTAGATCACCGGGGTTCCATACCCAGCAAGCAAGCAAGCCCGGGATCCAAGCCCGACACAGCGTCGCACTAAGTTATCAGAACCCACCCAGCCCGACCGATCCCCTTTTCACATCCCTCCGTCCCAGCGCCGGCGTGATACTCCCCGACCTATCCGCGCCCCTCCCTCCGCGACTGCGCGTACAATCCGCCTTACCCCCATGGCCCAGATGCGCCATGGGCTCCCACTCGGCGATGCGCCGCGCCAGCTCCGGATCGCTCTCGTCGCCGATGAAAGTCCAGGCCTCCTCGAAATCGTCGTGGTCATCGTCGGCGGCGTGCGCACCACGCTTCTTGATCAGCGACTTGGCGTAGTCGAGGTCGCGGTAGATGGCTTGGATGGCGTTGTCGACGCCGTGTTCCTGCACGCATCGAAAAGCGGGTTCAGTGACAATCGCAAA
>JAABUJ010001071.1_pt1 | contig 43331 bp, 40 predicted proteins | sample 5559131 | NCBI WGS metagenome assembly JAABUJ01 (sample SAMN10711875, study PRJNA513366) | rock metagenome | isolation source: Antarctica rocks | place: Antarctica: Victoria Land, Mt New Zealand nord | collected 2016-01-07
ACCAGCACGCGCACGGACAGCGGCGTCGCCGCCCACTCCTCCGCTGTGATCCCCTCCGGCGCTGACTCATTCATGCCCCACCCGCCCTGCAAGATCCTGACCAGACCCCACGTGTGCGATTACCCTGAGTGTTATGCAAGCTTCTGTAGAGTTCGCTGACTTGGTGTAAGGATAGGCGCCCAACAGGCAGGCCATAATGAGACATTCAGGCTATAGCCGCAGTGTCTTTTCTATTGCACCATGGGACGTAGCACGATAACGTCGCGATAGTTTCCTCGTGTGGTCTTTGGAAAGCAGGCGCCATGAGCATTGAACACATAAGCGTAACGGTTGTCATCCCTGCCTACAACGAAGAGGCCAATGTCGCGCGCGCTGTAGGGCAGGTCTTGGGTGAGCCATGGCCTGCAACGTGCGCGCTCGATAGGGTCATCGTGGTCGATGATTGCAGCACGGATGGAACGCGGTCGATTGCCGAGGATATGGCGCGGAGGGATGCGCGTGTCGTTCTGGTCCAGAATGCGCGCCGCAGCGGTAAGAACGCCGGTATTCGTGCCGCGGCCGCTGCCTCTCGCTCAGACATCCTGGCCGTCGTGGATGCCGATGTGTTGTACGCGCCGGGTTGCCTCGCCAGGACTATCGAACTCCTCGCGGACAACGACACGTTGATGGGCGTGTCGTGTATCATCGAGCCACTGCCGGCCCAGAGTTGGCGTGAGCGTGCGTCCCGCTCGCAGGCTTTGCTCGTCGCCGCGCTCAAACGGCGCGGGCACGCCTACCTGTCGGCTGTCTATGCCATCAAGGCGCCCGCGTTCGGCGCCCTGAATATCCCGGATGGTGTCGCCGACGATGCCTACATCACCTGTTGGCTGCGCGCCCACAACTATCGCTACGCCGTGTGTTCCGATGCTGTGGCCTATATCAGGGCGGCGACAGGGCTGCGCGATTTCGCGAAGCAAACTCTACGCGGACGTCGTGGCGATGTCTCGACCCGACAGGCCGTACCCGGCAGCGTTCCGCTGCTACGGCGCCGCGTGTTGGCGCAGCCATTACTCGCGCCTTTGGGCAAGACCCACTGGGCTTCCTCTTATATGTCGCCTGGTACGCCATCATCTTGATGACTCCCACTCATGTGTGGCTGCCGTCGGTCAACCTCTCGACTTTTGATTCAGCGACTTCGACCAAAGATGTGACAGCTTATCTGTCTCCAGGCGCTATCGGCGATGCTAAAGTAGCGCGTATTGACAGTGGCCTCTCCTGAGGAAAAGAGGAGCAGATATTAGGGCCGTAAGGCCAAGGCGATGCCGCGCCAGAGAGCGTAGAACCCAGTGAGGGTGCGGTTAGCCATGGCTGTCATTACGCCCGTTTGTAGCTGCTCGATTGCCAGTCGTGTGCTAAAAGTACGCAGAAGGCTGCGGTCCACGTTCAGCATCGGTTTGTTTGCACAAGTGTCGATCGCGTAGCGGTCGCGCCAGAGGCTCCGATAAGAGCGCCATTTCGCGCCGATGTAAGCCGTTCCTTTGCGCGCGCAGTAGGCCCAGGTGAGCAACTCGGTGAGCAGGAGCGCGGGCGACAGCAGCGCCAGCGTCGCGGACGCGAAGTTCTTGCGCAGCATCAGCAGGCGGTTGCGCTCCAGATGATAGAGCTTGGTCGCGCTCACACTGACCCTATAGTCGTGCCAGACGCGCGAGGCTGGCACATGGAGGATGGTGTATCCCAACCGGCGCGCACGCAGGCTCAGGTCGGTGTCTTCCAGGTACATGAAGAAGCGTTCGTCGAACCCGCCGAGCTGCTCCCACACCTCACGCCGCACCGCGAAGGCCGCGCCCGAAACGGCTGCGACCGCGCGCGGTTGTGCGGATGTGGGCGGCGCAGCCCTGTTAAGTCCAGCGCAGAAGGCCAGGCCCGTCAGGTGGACATCGTTGCCGCAGGCGTTGACCCGCTCGCCGCTGCCCTTCAACAGGATCGTCGGCGTGACCAGCCCGGCCTCCGGACGGCCCTCCAGCGTTTCGAGCAGGGGATCGAGCCACCCGGTCTCAACCTCGGTGTCGGGATTCAGGAAAACGAGACGCGTCCCGGTCGCCAGCCGCGCGCCGCTGTTGGCGCCGGCCCCAAAGCCGCCATTGCGCCCGGCCGATACGGCCCTGACGCGCGGGTACTGCTGGCGAATGTGATCGAGCGTCCCGTCGGAGGAGAGGTTGTCCACGACGATGATCTCCGCGTCCGGCGAGTGCGTCTGGAGGGAGCCCAGGCAGGCGTCGATGTCGTCGCGGTTGTTGTACGTGACGATGACCACCGAGGTCTGTACAGGCTGTGTTCGCGCGTCGCACACCTACAGCGGTTCCTCGTGCATATAAGGGCGTAGCCTGGATGAGAGCAGCGCGCGCACCGAGTGCAGGATGACGCCAGAGAAGAGAGTCATGGCGCCGATGATGATGCACATGATGCTGAGCAGCGCGTAGCCGACGGCCAGCCGGCTGGACGCGGCGTAGATGGCGACGACGTCGAGCCCGATCAGCAGGCCGAGTAGGAGCAGGAACAGCCCCGGCACACCCATGAACAGCAGCGGGCGCGTCTGGCCCACCAGGCGCATCACGCCGTCGATGACGCCCAGCCCCTGCATGACGGGGCTGCGCTTGGCCGGGTCCGCGTAGTCGGCGCTGATCGCTACCTCGACGACTTTGTGGCGGTGCTCGCGCGCCAGGAACTGCATCTCTGACTCGACGGAGAAGCCCGCGCCCTGGAAGGTGAGGTCTTTCAGCGCGCGCGGAGAAGGCCCTGAACCCGCTCTGCGAGTCGCTGACGGCGACGCCGGAGAGTAGGTTGGTGACGGTGGTGACGGCCTTCAACCCGACGCGCCGGCCGCCGGGGATCTTGGCCAGCTGCGCGGGCTCGGTGAAGCGGCTGCCCACTACCATGTCGGCGTCGTGCTCGCGCATGGCCGAGAGCAGCAGCGGGATCTCGTCGGGGCTGTGCTGTCCGTCGCTGTCGAGGATGACCACGATGTCGGGGCGCAGCTTGCGCGCGGCGCGGAAGCCGGTGGTCAGCGCCTGCCCCTTGCCCTTGTTCACACCATGTTGGATCAGACGGGCGCCGGCTGCAGCGGCGACGAGGGCCGTGGCGTCGCGCGAGCCGTCGTCGACGACGATGACCTCGTCGACATACTGACGCGTGCGCAGGATGACGCTGCCGATGCAGCGCTCTTCATTGTAGGCGGGGATGAGGGCGACGACGCGCGTGCGCGGGTTCGGCGCGATGAGCACGGCGCTATCGTCATCGTCGCGCAATAACGGCTGTACCTGTTCGATCACCGTTTGGCCCTCCGCGTCTGGTCCGTATCCCTATTCCTACTCCCTATTGATGTCAATAGTAGATGACGCGGTGGGCCGGCTACATAGGATGTTTGGGCTACTTATGCACCACGGAGACACGGAGACACGGAGACTTTTTAGGTTAGTAGGGCGCCACAGGGACGTTGACCCCTTGTCTGCTCTCTCCGTGCCTCCGTGCCTCCGTGTCTCCGTGGTGAATCATCCAGGCTGGCCGTGGCAGGATCCGTGACAAGTCATGACGGACGTCTCAGATTGCTCCGTCCAACCGCTCACGGAACGTGGCGGACGATGTTGTTCTCCAGGACGACATGTGGGGAGCCGTAGTTCGCCAGCTCGACGGCATGGGGGCGCAGGATGAATGTGTTGCCGGTGATCGTGATGTCACTCGGCGCTGCGGTTCCGCCGCCGGCGCTTGTGTAGACAGCGGCGATGTCGTTGGTGGCGCCCCTGGTGTCGAACGTATTGCCCGTGATCTTGATGACGTGGGAGTTGTCGACGATGAACACGTGGGAGGCATAATTCAGCGGCGCGGTGAAGGAGTTCTTGAACGTGTTCCCGTCAACGGTGATGTGTCCGGACCGGTCCTCGATGTGCACCGGGTCGTAGCGGTAGCCGTTGAAGGAGTTGTTCCGCAACAGCGCGTCCCGCACATGGGCCAGACCCACCCCGAAACCCGCGTCCGCGGAGGGGTCGGTGTACGTGTTGTCGCGGAAGGTGGAATGCGTGACGCGAATGGCGGTCATCGTGCTGGACGGCGCGTTGAACTCAAGATCATCGTCGTGATTCCCGACGAAGGTCGCGTGGTCAACCGACACGTTGTGCACGGTCACCAAGGTGGGGCTGGCCTGGAACAGACCGTAGGCGCAGTTCGTGATCGTCGCGTTGGTGATCTTGACGTCCGAGATCACTTCACCGGCATCACCCGACAGCTCTATACCTTCGCCGTCGCCCCCGATGGTGTTTTGCCGCCCGTCGAGCACGACGTTGTCCATCCGGAAACCGTGCGACCCATAGATATCCAGCAGCACCGCGAGCCCAGCGGATGCCCGGACGAGGCGGATAGTGCTGACCGTGACTTCCCGGCCCGTGACCTTGAACAGTTCACGGAAGGAGTCAGGTACGTCCCGATCAAGGCTGATCGTCGCCGCCGCCGCTACGCCCTTGATCGTCACCGGCCCCCGCAGCGCGGTGCTGCTCGATGCCCCGGTCTGCACGACTCTGCAGGCGCCCACGGGGATGAGCACAGTCCCACCACCATGGGCATGCACAGCGGAGAGCGCCGCCTCGAGGGCCCGCTTGTCGTCGTGCCTGCCGTTGCACTGGGCGCCGAAGTCGGTTACATGCACCGTGTAGTTTTTCGCGGCGCTGCCACCAGCCCTCAGGTTAGCCGCCGCCGCCACGGTCGCGGCGACGGCTAGCCTGGGGACTGGCGGCACGATGGAAGCCGGCGCTGCGGTCGCCACAGGTGGCTGCGCGGTTGCGCGCATGGCCGCCGCCGCGACGAGCAGTAGCGTCAGGACGGTGATACCGGGACGTATGCGCAAGTCATTCTCCTCATTGCTGGCGTAACAAGATCCTGCTAACGAGCATATCATCGCCGCGCCGGACGCGGGTGGTTGAGCCTATCTATCGCCGTTTGGCTGCTGGCGCGCCGCTTCATGCGGCGGCATGAAGCTAAAACAAGCCGTGGAGGTGGCCGCCGCCGGTCTGATAGATCAATAGGACGTTGAGCAGGAGGATGACGGCGGCGCAGACGCTGGCGAGTAGCGTCGTCGTACGCCGGTTGACCAGCGTGCCCATGACGTCGCGCCGCCGCGTGAAGACGATCAGGGCGATCACCGGGATCGGTAGGACGAAGTTGAGCACGACCTGGCTGATCACCAGCGTGCGCGTTGGGTCGAGGCCCAACCACGCCACGATCACCGCGGGGGCCATCGTGACTAGCCGGCGCACCCACAGTGGGATGGTGAAGCCGACGAAGCCTTGCATGATGACCTGCCCGGCCATCGTGCCCACCGTCGACGATGACAACCCTGAGGCCAGCAGCGAGATCCCGAAGACGGCGCTCGCCGCGTGACCGAGCAGCGGCGTCAGCGTGCGATAGGCGCTGGGGATGTCGGCGATGCCGGTCAGGCCATGCGTGTGGAACGTCGCCGCGGCCATGTAGAGCATGGCCATATTGATCAGTCCGGCTAGACCCAGGGCCAGGAGGATGTCGGGGATGGTGAAGCGGAAGATGCGCCTGGCCTCATTTTCGGTGCGCGGCACGATGCGGTCCTGCATCAGCGACGAGTGCAGATAGATGACGTGCGGCATCACCGTCGCCCCCACGATGCCGGCCGAGAGCAGCACGCTGCCCGGCCCCACCCACGGCACGACCGTATGGTAGGCGACTTGGTTCCAGGCCGGCCGGTCGCGCAGCGTCTCGATCAGGTAGCTCGCGGCGATAACACCGACGAAGGCGGTAATGACGCGCTCGAGCGGGCGCACGCCGTGCTGCTGCAGCAGCAGGATGCCGTAGGTGGCCACGCCGGTGACAAGCGTGGCGGGGAACAAGGGCAAGTGTGTCAGCAGGTTCAAGCCCAGGCTAGCGCCCAGGAACTCGGCCAGGTCCGTGGCCATGGCTCCGACCTCCGAGCCGATCCACATGGCGTAGACGAGCGGAGTGGGCAGATAGATGCGGCATAGTTCGGCCAGATTCTGTCCCGTGGCGATGCCGACCTTGGCCGAGAGCGTCTGGAGCAGCATGGCCATCAGGTTGGCCAGCAGGATCACCCAGAGCAGGTTGTAGCCGAACTGGCTGCCGGCCTGGATGTTGGTCGCGAAGTTGCCGGGGTCGATATAGGCCACGGAGGCGATGAAGGCCGGCCCCAGGAAAGGCAGCAGTGCGAACAGCCCACGGCGGTGTCCGTCGAGGGCTGCGCGCGCCCCGATCCGAATGTTATCTTCTTCGGGCAGTGTATCAAGTGGGACCCCGTCGGCGGGCAACGGGCCGTACTTTCTCACCGTGTCGCCGCCTCCGTCTCTCTCGCGCGCTCGACGCTCACGCCGGGCGCTATCTCAGGCCGCGCCAGCACGCGCCGCGCGATCGCCCCGCCCACGGCATGCGTCAGCGCGCCGACACGCACATGCAGTACGTCGCCGTAGGGCGCGACCTCCGCGACCACGATGGCGGCGCCGGGAACGAGGCCGAGCGTGCCCAGATATTGCAGCAGGGCCGGGTCGCCGTCGGGGACGCGCGACAGCGTGGCGGCTTCTCCGACGGATAGTTCCGTTAGCGGCAGCCCGTCGGACTCGTCCATCACGCCGTCGCGGCTGGGGATGGGGTCGCCGTGCGGGTCGCGCGTGGGTTGGCCCAGCTTGGCGGCGATGCGCTCCTCCAGGTCCTCGGAGATGACGTGCTCGAGTCGTTCGGCCTCGGCGTGGACCTGGTCCCAGGGCACGCCAAGGTGCTCGGCCAAATACAACTCGAGCAGGCGGTGGTGGCGCAGCACCTCCAAGGCGACAGCGTGGCCGCGCGCGGTCAACTCCATCCCATGATAGGGGGTGTGGGTAAGGTAGGGGCCGGTCGCGTCTTCGGCGAGGCGCTTGACCATGGCCGTCACCGAGGCGGCCTTGACGCCCAGCCGAGTAGCCAGCGCCTGCGTCGTGGCGCGCCCGCATTCATGCTCCAATGCGTAAATATTTTTTAGATAGTCCTGCTCGGCGGTAGAGAGCGCCTGATCCATGTCGCTTTATCCTATAACATAAATTTAGTCCCACCTAAATTATAGGTTGCTTCAAAGCGCATGTCAAGTCTCTCTTTGGGCAAAAAGATAGGTTTTGGCTATCAGGGCAGGACGCGTAGCGCGGCGGCGACGACCAGCGGGTCGAGGCGCGAACCGGCGGCGTCGCGCAGCGTGGCCGCCGCGTCCCGTGTGGAGGCGCCGCCGCGCATGGCGCGTCCGTACGCGACGGCGCCGGCGATGACGCGGCTACCCAACGGTATCTCGTCGCCGCGCGGCTCCGCGGGGTTGCCGGAGCCATCCCACCGCTCATCATGCGCGCGCACGAGCTCGACCGCTGGGTGTAGAGACGGTAGGTCGCGCAGCAGTTCAGCCACCGCCTGCCCGCGCGCGCGCCGCTCATCCTGCGTGCGCTCCTCACCCGTCCCGAAAGCGCCGGCGGTTACGAGAATGGGCTGGGGCGCCACCAGCATGTCGATGTTGTGCAGCAGGCCGGCCAGCGCGACGCGCGCGCGTTCGTCGGGCGCGAGTTGGAGCGCGCCGCCGATAGTCCAGCACAGCGTCGCCACCTCCCGCGCCTGCTCGGCCGCCGGCGCGTTCACCAGGGTAAGCGCGGCAATGAGGGCGCGGGCCGCTTCGGGCGCTTCGGGCATGACCAGCGGGGTCGTCGGCTGCCCATCGGCGTGCACGACGCGGTTGCGCCCGGTGTTTTTCGCGCTGTAGAGGGCGTGGTCGGAGGACGTGATGAGCGTGGTACGCTCGATATCCATGCCGGGGTGTGTCGTCGACGCGCCGACGCTGACCGTCACGTCGATCGGGCCGGCGGCCGTGGCGATTGGCCTGGCGGCGACGTGCGCGCGCAGGCGCTCGGCCGTGATGTACGCGGCGGTGCGGCCCGCTCCCGGCAAGATGACCAGGAACTCTTCGCCGCCGAGGCGGCCCACCACATCCTGGGCGCGCACGGCCTCCTGGGCGCGTCGCGCGAGTGTCGTGAGCACGACGTCGCCGGCCGCGTGCCCGTAGGTATCGTTGATGACCTTGAACCGGTCGACATCGAACAGGAGCACGGAGAGGGGTTCGTCGCCGCGCTCGGCGTGAGCCAGCAATTGGTCGAGTTGGCGCTCCAGGCTGCGGCGGTTGGTCAGGCCGGTCAGGGCATCGGTGAGCGCCTCGGCGGCGAGCGCGTCGCGCTGGTCCTTCTCCTGCAGCACCTTCTTGATGCGCGCCAGCAGTTCCGCGTTCTCGAACGGCTTGGTGATGTAGTCGGTGGCGCCGTCGCTGAGTCCCCTGACTTTCGAGTCGGTGTGCGCGAGAGCGGTGAGGAGCAGCACGGGGATGCCGGCCGTACGCGGGTCGGCCTTGATAGCCCGGCAGGCGGCGAAGCCATCCATACCCGGCATCATGACATCGAGGAGCGCGAGGTCGGGTCTATGCTCTAGCGCCAATTCGGCGGCGGCCTGCCCGTTGGCAGCGTCCAACGTCGCGTAGCCCGCCTCGGCGAGTACCATGACCAGGAGATCCCGGATCGCCTCGTCGTCGTCCGCGACTAGCACCGTGTGCCGCATCTATCATGCTCCGCTTCTAGCTGCCGGGGGGGAGCGCCGGACACTGCTAAGGACGCTACTCTCTTAGCGATCAGGATAGGAGAATCGTGGATATGGAGCAATAGCCCGAATGGGGGATACCGACTAGGCCCGCGCGAGCGAGGCGACCTTACGGGCGCGGGAGCGGTCGTTGGCGTCGAGCAGGCGCTTGCGTAGGCGCAGCGCCTTGGGCGTGACCTCGACCAGCTCGTCCTCATTGACGAAGTCGAGCGATTGCTCCAGGCTGAGCAGGGTGGCCGGCGTCAGGCGCACCGAGATTTCGGCCGTGCTGGAGCGGATGTTGGTCTTCTGCTTGGCGCGGCACACGTTGACCGCCAGGTCGTTCTCCTGCTTGTTGAGGCCCACGATCATGCCCTCATAGACGCCGGCGCCCGGCTCGATGAAGGTCGTGCCGCGCTCCTGCGCGTTGGCGAGGCCGAACGAGAGCGCCGTGCCGTCCTCCGAGGCGATGAGCACGCCGTTGCGCGTGGCGTTCATGGGGCCATACCAGGGCTCGTAGCCCAGGAAGATCGAGCCCATAATACCGTTGCCGCGCGTCGCGGTCAGGAACAGGTTGCGGAAGCCGATCAGGCCGCGCGTGGGGATGGTGTATTCCAGACGCACGTTGCCCGAACCGTCGTTGTGCAGGTTGACCATCTCGGCCAGGCGGCGGCCCAGCGATTCGGTCAGGAAGCCGACGTGGTCCTCGACCGTGTCGATCACGAGGTGCTCGACCGGCTCACACTTGCGGTCGTTGACTTCCTTCGTGATGACCTCGGGGCGCGAGACCTGGAACTCGTAGCCCTCACGGCGCATCGTCTCGATCAGGATGGCCAGGTGCAACTCGCCGCGCCCCGACACGAGGAACGTATCGGCGCTCTCGGTCTCCTCCACGCGCAGGGCCACGTTCGTCTCCAGTTCGCGCATCAAGCGCTCGCGGATTTGCCGCGACGTGACGTACTGGCCCTCGCGTCCGGCGAAGGGCGAGGTGCTCACGCCGAAGGTCATCTTGACCGTGGGCTCCTCGACGTCGATGGGCGGCAGCGCATCGGGCGCGTCGACCGAGGCGATCGTATCGCCAATGCCCGACTCGGATAGGCCCGTCAGGGCCACGATGTCGCCCGCCGTGGCCTTGTCGACGGCGACGCGCTCGAGCCCATGCGTGATGTAGACGTTGGCGATCTTGGCGCGGCGCTCAAGCCCATGGCGGTCGATGTGTACCACGGTGTCGCCCGGCGCGATGTGCCCACGCGCCATGCGCCCGACGGAGAGGCGGCCCTGGTAGTTGTCATAACCCAGCGTCGTCACCAACATCTGGAAGGGACCCTCGGGGTCGACGGCGGGGGCGGGGACGTAGCGCAGGATGGCCTCGAACAGCGGCTGTAGTGACGTGCCCGGCACGGCCGGGTCCAGCGTCGCCGTACCCTCGCGCGCGACGGTATAGATCACGGGGAAGTCGAGCTGCTCCTCTTCGGTGGCGAGTTCCAGAAAGAGATCCTGCGTGCGCGAGAGCACTTCGGGGATGCGCGCCGTCGGCCGGTCGATCTTGTTGACGACCACGATGGGGTGCAGGCCCATCTCGAAGGCTTTTTTGAGCACGAAGCGCGTCTGCGGCATGGGACCCTCGACGGCGTCGATGAGCAGGAGCGCGCCGTCGGCCATATTGAGCACGCGCTCGACCTCGCCGCCAAAGTCGGCGTGGCCGGGCGTATCGATGATGTTGATAGTGACGTCACCGTACTGCACGGCGGTATTCTTAGCCAGGATCGTGATACCCTTCTCGCGCTCCAGATCGCCGGAGTCCATGATGAGGGTGCCGCCGGTCTCGGCGCGGCGCAGTGAGGCGCTCTGTTTGAGCAGGCCGTCGACGAGCGTCGTCTTGCCGTGGTCGACGTGCGCGATGATCGCGATGTTGCGGAGGTCGGGGCGAGCGGAGTGATGCGGCATAAAGATTCTACGATCCCTTGAAGAAGACACTAAAAGACCCTATTCCACTACTGTCGGGAATAGGGATCTATCTATAGTATACTGGATTGCCATATTCAGCCTGTGTTCACGGCGCAAGGGGCAACGAGTCAACGTACGGGGTGTGCCATGCTCGTATGTATGCTCTACAATGAAAGAAAGGGTGGTGTGGCCGCCGTTATGCTGCCGCCGTCAACACAAGAGGAGGGATAGGCATGGCAACTGAATCCGTACCGCAGCCAGACGACGCGGACGTCATCGTCCGTCCGATCGCCGGTGCGACGACCCCCTTGCCGCCGCGCACCGACGACGAGTTGGCCGCCATGCGCGCGGCACACCCCGACCAGGCGTGGTTCTGGACGCGGGAGTGGTACGACGGCGAGCGCGAGGTCGACGAGCGCTGGGCCGCCGGTGAGCGCGGGACGATTTTCTACAGTACGGAGGAGTTTTTCGCCTTTCTGGACAGTCGTCCGGCCGCCGACGATCCCAACGATGCCGACTCACACTGAGGACGCTCGCTTCCTCCGTGAGTGGGATCGGCTGACGCGCGAGGAGCAGGATCGCTTCAAGATAGCTGTCGCCAAGTTTGTGGCTGGTTTGCGCTCCGGCCGCGTCCCGTCGAGTTTGCGCATCAAACGCGTTCAGGGCACGACCGATGTGTACGAGATGACGTGGGCGCCTGATGGCCGCGCGACGTTTCGCTACGGCGACGCGGTGCGCCTTGGCGATCCTCACATCGTCTGGCGCCGTGTCGGAGGCCACGATATCTTCGACGAGCCATAACCTCTTTGGCATACGATTATGCCGATATACGGTTCATGCCGTTTAGCTGGACGCGTGGAGCGCCTGTACCGTGGCGCGGACGTTGCCGCTCATGACGATGTCGTTGTTGTAGTCGCTCGTGGGCGCCCAGATCGGGATGACCTTGTTGGCGGTGTCCAGGCCTCGGTGGGCGTAGTCGGCCAGCAAAGCGACGATGCGGTCGATACCGTCGAACCAGGTGTCGTCGTAGACGTAGCAGCCATCGTTGCTACAACGTGAGGGGCGACCGGCGACCGCGCGCTCGTTGGCGAGGTCATGCGTCTGCGTGGACATGCCTCGCGTGCCGTAGCTCGACTCAGCGTTGAAAAAGCCCATCACCACGCCGGGGTCGATGCCGTCGCGCTTGCCTTGATCCCACAGGTACTCGGCGTAGGTGCGGCCGTCACGCGTCGGCGTCGTATCCGCAAGCGGTGAACCCGCCGCCGTCAGGGCCTGCTGGATCGCCACGACCGAGACCGACGGCGGCGCGAGCACATAGGCTTGCGCGTTGCCCGCTTGCGCGTAGCGCCAGGTGTCGCCGCATGGACCCGGCGCGGGGATGCCGCTGGCGTCGGGCCGGCACGATTGTTGTGGCGGCGCGCCGCGCAATCCCCGGCCGCCCTGGAAAGATGCAGTGCTGTGGGCCAGGATGAGCAGGCCCAGGCAGCCCACGATCGCTACCAACAGGAGACCGAGCAGGCGCTGCATCGGCGACGGCGCCCGTACGGAACGTCGTGCCCGCGCTGCTGTAGGCGCGGGCGTGGAACGCTTAGGCCGTTGTGGCGCTGTATCCGTCTGCCGCGACATGCGCGCCCGCGTCGCGGACCCATTGCTACTCTCACGCTGGTTGGCGCCGCGCACGCGTTTCGGCGCCTTACTCGGCATGACTCGCTGTTCGCCCCGCCAACAGGATATGCCGTTTAGTTGTCATTTTCCTGCCACAGTGGATCGTCGACGATATGGATGTTGTTGACCTGTAGCCAATGGCGCTTGACGCCGCCCCCTCCGAACATAGGCCGCGTCAGTCCCACGCCTAGAATAACACACGCCCCACTACTCATTCTGGCGGACAGCCGCTCCACGGCGTCCCGACGCGGGATGAACTGGTCGTCCTGATACGCATAGAGGCGCAGGTCGGTCACCGGCAGCCAGGCGCTGTGTCCGGCGCGCCGGAGACGCAGTCTGACCTTGTCGTGTTCGTTGACCAACAGCAGCGGCGGTTCGGCGGGTATCACATACCCCAAGGACGCTCGCCCGCCGCCCGTATCCGCGGCGTAGGTATCACCATGCCGTTGTAGACTGTCTCCGAAGACGTCGCCGAGGGCCGTACAGGCCGCCGCCTGGAGCCGTTCCCGTAGCTCGGGCTGTGCCATCGCCCCGACCCGGCGCGCCTTCCGGCGCTCGAAACGGTAGTCTTCGGTTTCGGGGGCGCTCCCGACGTACCGGACGGGGCCGAGATCGACGATGGCCGCGATGTCGAAGGGGCCGCCGTGGCGGCGCAGCAGAGACAACCCCAGTTGACCCGACTCGAGCACCGGCCGCACATCTTTGCCGGTCTCGATGTCGATGCCGGCGACGCAGATAAAAGGTGCGCGCATGCGGGTCAGGTGGGTGACGACGATTCTCATGGCGCATTCTCCGTACAGTTACAAATGGATGATCTCGACATCGCCCCAATGGTCACGCAGGTACTCGGCGACGAGCCGCCGGTGGCAATGCTCCGGCGTCGCCTCGCTGCACAGCAGGACGGTTGGGACCGCGAAAAGATCGCGGCTGATACACTCCTCGACCCGGCGCGCCGCCATCAGCGCCAGGAACCGGCGCTCATACTCCTCCCAACTCCCCTTGCTCTTTTTGTAGGCGTCGAGCATTTCCTGGGTTGGCGTGAGCACCATCTCATGACTATATGTGGCGCCGCATAGTTCCCACAATAGGAAAGGCAGGTCGTCGCGCTTGGTGAAGCCGGCTAGCTGCGAACTATTGTTGAGGCGCACGTCGATTAGTTGCTTGATGCCGGACGCCTTTAGGGCTCCGAAGAAGCCGGCCGCGCTTCTTTTGGTAAAACCGATCGTATAGATTTCCACTCATGCGCCTCCTCGTCGCCGAACAACCTCAATTGGCCGTCAGTTTCTGCTTGACTTACCTCTTGCTCTGTCTGTAGTGATCGGTTACCCCTGATATGTATAATCTCGACCCCATGCTCGCTGAGCTTTCGCCCGACCAGCCGCCGCCGGTGGCACCACGTCGGGTCCTCCTCGGCGCACAAGATCGCCACGCGGTAGCGCTGTATGCCCACCTTGAGCCGTTCGATACCTGATAAAAATAGGGGCGCCTCCGCGACCACGTTGTAGAGAACGTGCCCATCGGCGTCGTAGAATTGGGATCCCTCGGGCCGGCCGCCGAGCTCTTTGCCCAGGAACAAGTACTTGACGCCGGCTGTGGGCGCGGTCTCTTTCAGGCTCGCGCCATTGAAGTGCGGGGTGTAGCGCGAGTAGGGTTGCGAGCGCACGTCGACCAGGACCTCGATCTCGTGTTGCTTGATCAAGGCGATGAACTCGTCGAGCGTGCGGTTGGAGTGCCCGACCGTGTAGATGCACGGGCGCGGCGCGTCGTCGTTCACCGGCTCTCTCCTCTAGGTGGGCATAGGTAGGTGATCGGGGTCGTGAGGGTTAGGCGCCGACGCCTTGGTAGAGCGCGGTGCGGGTAACGGCGCCGCGCCGGTCGAGTTCGACGGCGACGAGGTCGAGGCGCCAATCGGCCTGCTCGAGGCCGTGCGCGGCCAGGTAGGTCTGAGCCGCCAGGGTGAGGCGCGCGAGCTTGCGCGGGGTCAGGGCCTCCTCGGGGCTGCCGTAGAGGGACGATCTTCTAAGTTTCACTTCACAGAATACCACCGCCGCGCCATGCTGGCACACAAGATCGAGCTCGCCGTAGCGGCAGTGGTAGTTGCGGGCCATGACTGTGTAGCCCGCGGCCTCCAGGAGGCGCGCGGCGATGTCCTCGCCGCGCGTGCCGAGCGCCGCCCGGTATGTTGCCATTCTAGGCCGTCTCGACGGCCGCGGCGTCGCCCAGGCCCAACCGTTCGATGGTCTGTTCTCTCATGACGTATTTTTGCACCTTACCGGTCACCGTCATCGGGAAAGAGTCGACGAACAGGACGTAGCGCGGGATCTTGTAGGTGGCGATGCGGCCGCGGCAGTAGGCGCGGACCTCTTCGTCGGTAGCTGTCGCGCCCTCCTTGAGCGTTACCCAGGCGCAGATTTCCTCGCCGTACTTGGCGTCGGGCACGCCAATGACCTGCACGTCGGCGATACTGGGATGTCCATACAAGAACTCTTCGAGCTCACGCGGGTAGATGTTCTCGCCGCCGCGAATGATCATGTCTTTGATGCGCCCAACGATGTTGACATACCCGTCGTCGCGCATCACGGCGAGGTCGCCCGTGTGCATCCAGCGCGCCGGGTCGATGGCCAGCCCCGTGGCCTCGTCGTTGTTCCAGTAGCCCAGCATCACGGGGTAGCCGCGCGTCAGTAGCTCGCCGGGCGTGCCGCGCGGCACGATGTGGTCGTCAGCGGGGTCGACGATCTTGGCCTCGACGTAGGGATGGATCGCGCCGACGGTGGAGACGCGCGTCTCCTCGTCGTCGTCGGGCCGCGTCTGGAACGAGACGGGCGATGTCTCGGTCATGCCGTAGCAGATCGTAACCTCGGGCATGTGCATCTCGGCGCGTACACGGCGCATCACGTCGACGGGGCAGGGCGAGCCGGCCATGATGCCGGTGCGCAGCGTCGAGAGGTCGAAGCGCCCGAAGTCGGGGTGTCCCAACGCGGCGATGAACATCGTCGGCACGCCGTAGAGCGCGGTGCAACGTTCCTCTTGCACCGTTTCGAGCACGGAGAGCGGCTCGAATGTCTCGGCGGGGTAGACCATCGCGGAGCCGTGGGTCACGCAGGCCAGGTTGCCCAGCACCATGCCGAAGCAGTGGTAGAGGGGCACGGGGATGCACACGCGGTCGGCGGGGGTGAGGCGCTCGAACTCACCGATGAAGAAGCCGTTGTTGAGGATGTTGTGGTGGCTCAGTGTCGCGCCCTTGGGGAAGCCGGTGGTGCCGCTGGTGTACTGTATGTTGATGGGGTCGTCGAACTGCAGCGTCGCGGCGCGTTCGCGCAACTCCGCCGTGGTGGTCCCGGCAGCCCCGCGCAGGAAGTCGGACCACGTGGTCATACCGCGGCCAGGCTCGTCACCGAGGCAGACGACCCCGCGCAGCTCAGGCAGCGCCCCCGCGCGCAGGTCCATCGCGCCGGTCGTCCCCGCGAGTTCGGGCGCGATGCCGGCGATTGTATCACGGTAGTCGTGCTGGCGGAAGCGTGGGGCGGTGATGAGCAGCTTGACGCATGATTGCTCTAGCACGTAGGCCAGTTCGTGCGAACGGTACGCCGGGTTGATGTTGACCAGGATAGCGCCCATGCGCGCCGTGGCGAACTGTACCAGGACCCACTCCGCGCGATTGGGCGACCAGATGCCGGCGCGGTCGCCCACGGCGAGGCCGGCGGTCATCAAGGCGCGCGCCACGCGGTCGACCGCATGGTCGAGCTCGGCGTAGGTGTAGCGCAGCCCCTGGTGGCGCGACACGAGCGCCGCGCTCTCGCCGTGCGCTGCGGCCGTTCGCGCGAGTAGGTCGCCGATAGTCAGGCCCATCAAGGGGACATCCGAGGTTCCGTGAACATAACTTTGCGTCTGCACGCGCCACCTCCACCGTACTGCCCCGCATCACCCGCGCGGGCGCCTGCACGCTATTGTATACCCATGGCGGTGGGAGTTCAAGCGGTGGGGAAACCCTACGTCATAGGCAGCTGCTTCTAGCCGCCGGTCGAATACGACGTCGAACTCCAGCCGCCGGACGACGTGTCGCCGGTCTCCGCGTCGGCGCGCAGGTACAGCACGTACTCGCCTGCCGTCTCGGGACGGCGCAACGCGAACAATAGCCCGCGCCACTCCGCACTGTTCTCATCGCGGAAGCTCCATGCGCTCCACGCGACAGGGCCGTTTTGCCCATCTCCCCGCGCCGCCCAGCCGGCGTCGCGCAACTGCCCCGCGTAGTGCGCGGCGAGCGTCGCCGGATCGAGGTCCGTGCGCAGCGTCGCGTTCGAGTAGTAGCTATCGCTGCCCCCGCCGCCGCCCTGCTACATCTGCCGCGCGCCCGGCGGTGGAGTGAGGGCAGGCAGGAGCTCATGCATCCCGCCATGCCGGAGGTGTGGCGCGCAGGGCGACTGGCGCGGGTCGATGTTGAGGTTGAGCCGCACATCGGTCGGCCCGCCCTCCTGTGCCGTAGCCTGCACGGACAGCGAAGGGCCGCGCGTACTCCGGCAGTAGGTGGGCGGCGGCGCGAACATCGTGTGCGCGAAGCCGCCGTGCATGCCCGGCTGCTCTGGGGTCGTCCATCCGTCCGCCTGTAGTCGTTCGCGGTAGAAGTCGAGGACCTGCCCCTCTGGCAGGTCGACGTCGAGCACGATGGTGGCGATGGGTCCGCGCAGTTGGCTGCCCACGACGCGGGCGCCGTCGGGCAGCGGGATCGCGGCCGGCAGCGGGTCGGGCAGGCGCCCGACGAGGAGGCGCGTTGGAGACTCATCGCTGGAGAAGCTAAAGCCGCGTCCCATCAGGCGTAGCGTGAGCGCGAGGGCCGCCTCCCGATCGTCGTCGCCCTCAACGATCGGGAGGCCGGAGGAGATGTTGCCGCTGTAGTACATGACCGTTCCCTTTCCGGGCGCGCACGACGTTCTCTCCGCGCCCACCATCATGGTACTCCATCTGCGACCGTTAGCTCCCCTCTCCGAGTGCGCCCGGGTGCGCCCCACGATTGTGATGGTGAGCGCCACGGGCCTGCGACTAAAGTCGCATGGCAAACGACGGGCACTGAAGTGCCACGCGCATGATGCTGTGGAGCGACTTTAGTCGCCGTGGTGTGCCATGCGACTTTAGTCGCAGGCCGCGTCTCACTATCACGAGGGGACATATGGCGAATGTCAGTCGGCGAGTGGGCGGCGCATGGCCTTGTAGGTGAGGGCGGCGACGCCCGCGGCGAGTAGCACGTCGCCGACGCTGTAGACGTTGCCCGGCCCCTGGGGAATTTGCAGCGGGATGATGTCGCTCAGGAAGACGAGGCGCGTTGAACCGCTGGCGAGGTGGACGTTGGCGTAGCGCCGCGCGGCGGCGATGTCGTGGGTCGTCGTCGCGCCCTGCGCCGTGGACATCGCCGCCGCGTTCACCGGCATGTAGCCCCCGTTGGCGGCGATCACGGTCAGGTTGAGCGCGAGGCCCAGCGTGGCGACACGCGCGGCGGCGCCCAGCCGCCAGTTGCGCAGCGCGCCAACCAGGGCCAGCCCGAGCGCCGCGACATAGACGCCGCCGCCGTAGCGGACGGCGATGGGCGCGCCGCGCAACGGGGGCAGATAGAGCAGGAGCTGGATGACGAGGGCGGTGGCGAGAAACGCCCCACCCCTGACAGGAAGTGTGGCGAGGGCGCGCAGGGCGCCGCCGCGCGCGCGGGCCACGGCGATGGTGAGGAACAGAGGGACCAGCATCAGCATGATCGCGCGTCTTTCCCGCTCACGCGGCGCCGCTCTGCATCTCCCCGCCGCGCATGGTCGGCAACGGGAATGCGCTGGCGGCGAGCGACCGTTCGAACGCGGCCACGACGGCCGGGTCGAACTGCGTCCCGCTCGCTTCACGCACGCGGCGGATAGCCTCCGCGACGTGGAGCGCCGGCCGGTAGGTGCGCGAACTGGTCATGGCGTCGAAAGAGTCGGCCACGGCCAGGATCGCGGCGTCGCGCGGGACCGCCGCGCCGCGCAGCCCGTCAGGGTAGCCGCCGCCGTCCCAGCGCTCGTGGTGGTGGCGCACCGCCGGCAAGATCTCGCCGAGGAAGGGGACCGCGCGCAGCATGCGCTCGCCGGTGGCGGGGTGCTGTTTGATGATCGCGAACTCTTCGTCGCTCAACTTACCCGGCTTCGTCAGCACGGCGTCGGGGACGCCGATCTTGCCCACGTCGTGCATCTGGCCGGCCAGGCGTACCCGCGCGACATCGGCCGACGCGTAGCCGAACGCGTCGGCGAGGGCCACGGCATAGGCGCTGACGCGCTGCGAGTGGCCGCGGGTGTAGGGGTCCTTGGCGTCGACGGCGGCGGCCAACGCCTCGACCGTCGCCACGTTGGCATGCTCGAGCCGCGCGGCCAGCACATCGGGGTCACGGTCGAGCGTGAGGGCGGCGTCCTCGGGGCGGCCGATCAGGCCCTTGCCAGCGTGCTTGGCCGCGTAGGCGGCCTGATCGGCCGATTGAATCAGCTCCTCGCGCGTGCGTCCATGCAGCGGCGCCGCCGCGAGCCCGATCGACGCGGTGAGCGCGACGCTGCCGTCCCCGATCGACGCGGTGAGCGCGACGCTGCCGTCCCCGATCGCCAGGCGTAGCGCGCCGAGGGCCAGGCGCACACGCTCGGCGCCGGCCAAGGCCTCGTCGACATCGGTCTCGGGCAGGATCACCGCGAACTCATCGCCGCCGTAGCGGGCCACGATATCGGTGAGGCGGACCGCCGCCGTGATGGCGCGCCCGACCTCGGCCAGCGTGGCGTCGCCGGCCTGATGCCCGTACGTATTGTTGATGTCGGCGAAATCGTCGAGGTCGATCATCAAGAGGGCCAGCGGCGCGCCCTGGCGCTCGGCGCGCGCCACCTCGTGGGCCAGGCGCGTCTGCATGGCGCGGTGGTTGAGCAGGCCGGTCAGGCCGTCTTCGGAAGCCTGGGCGAGGGCGCGCTCGTGCAGGCGGGCGTTCTCCAGGGCCGTGGCGGCCTGTGAGGCCAGGAGGGCCAGCACATCGCGGGCGTCATCGTTCAGGGGCGCGGGCAGCCCGATCAGCCGTATCAGCCCAACGACCGTTACGCCGCTGTCGCCGCGATTCTGCTCCAGCGGAACGACCGCGCTCGACCCCGCCGCGTCCAGCTCCACGCCGATGCCGCCGCCGGGCGCGGGCAGCGGCAGGCGGCTCGGCCCCATGTCCGCAGCCTCGCCCGGCTCCAGGGCGACGCGCTGGAGCAACGTTGGCTCGTCGGGGTCGCGTAGGTAGGCCGCGGCCGCCGTGGCGCCGGTGATAGCGCGGCCGGCGTCGGCGATGCGCCAGGCGATATCGGTGGCGGATTGCTTGAGGTGCAGCGCCTGGGCGGCGGTCAGGACGGTCTCCAGGTGTTTGCCGCGCTCCTCCAGGGCGGCAGCGTGCTTGGCGCCGATGCGGAAAGCGGTGTACAGCGCGAGCATGGGCGACGCCAGCAGCAGCAGCGCGAGCGGGTGGACCTGGTAGAGCGCCACGCCTATGAGCCCGAGCGGCAGCGCCGCCAGTTCGGCCAATACGCCTTCGTGCAGCAAATCCGGAAGGTGTAGACGACGCGGTGGAGGAGCGAGCAGCAGAAAAACAACCTGTAACAAGCCACGGTCGAGCATGGTATAGCTGGCTAGCAGCAGGATGTTAGCGATGGGGTGCGTAGGGAGTGTTGTCGGCGGCAGGGACAGCGCCGTGGGCGCCAGCGCGGCGTAAAGGATGCTGGATAGTCCGACGGTCAGCGCATTATGTGTGACGTTGAATAGCTTTTTGTGCACAGCCCGGTAGGCATGCAGTTCTGCCGTCACGCTAGTGACGAGGGCGACAAGAAGTGGGTACGGTGGTGGCAGCACGACGATCATGGCGATGTGGATGCTGGCAGCCAGGCTGTACTCTTGGTCGGCGATGCGGAAGGTGATTCGCTGGCCCAGCAAGGTCAAACCGGCGAACAACGCGCCGGTTAAGACGAGGGCTATTTGAAGATGTACGATCGAAAATATGCCATAGACCAGGAGCACCGCCGTCGCGACGAGCAAACCGGCAATGTACAAGCGCAGGGAGCGCGGGCAATCGCTCATTCGTCTTCCGCCTCCTCTATCATGGGGTTCGCACACGTTCTCACGAGTTGTAGTATCGGTCGGATAGCCCCGCCGCGCGATGGGAGGATCGGGGGAGCCCATTGGGTAGTTCGGGTAGTTCGGGTAATTCGGGTAATTCGGGTAATTCGGGTAATTGCTAATTACGTGAGACAATCATGGGAGTTACGTGTAGACGAGTGGGCTGGCCCAAGAGTACTATATGCGTATGCCCCATTCGGGCTAGCAAAAGATTCGTACTCGAAGGAGACTCCGTCCATGAAACGCCTATTCATGTCGCTCGCCGTCGTCGCCGGTGTTGTCGGCGCGGTATTCGCCGGTCTGCATGGTGATTCCCACACGCTGGCTGTCATTCAGCCATTCATAACCAATTGGGCCTAATCTGACGCGCGGCGCCGCGGCGGTATGGGGTGTTAGAGCATCCCATATCGCTGCGGCGCTGTCTTTTCTCCCCTCCCCTTGAGCGCCGCCCGGCGTCACCACCAGCGCATGCTCGCGCTCGAGGCCAGCAGCATGCCGGCTAATGACGATACCACCAGAAACGCACGAAACGCTACGTGCGCTCCCACCGATAGCCTTGGCTAACGCGGTTGTCTTTATTCATGAGAGTGTTGCCTTTCCCTACGCGCTATGCTGTCGCTACGTCCAACCAGTTGTTGGTCTACGCGCAGCATCAGGGAGAATAGACAATGCTCCTATGCCCTATTTCGGCTCCTCCTAACGGGGTATGCGGCCTCCCCTACCACTTGAACGATCATGGGCATGTCGTGCTAACAGATTGTGCTGTGGCCTCTCATTGACGGCCACTGGTGCGTCCGAGATGTTGTCCGTGGGTAGGACATAATACTTTTGGGACACTGGCAGAGGGAAAGATTTCCTATACGATAGTGCGCGGACGGGCGACGTGCGCCCCTCACGCTGTTGTAGTCACGATTGGGAGATGACATGCGGGTACGGCTCACGCGATCGGCGCTCGTAGCACTCTGGCTCGGTCTGGCTCAGGTCTTTATACCGGCGCTCACGCGCCTCAAGCCCAACGGCGCTCACTGCGCCACCGTCAGCGCTAAGCAACACGTCCACCGCGACGAGCACAGCAATGACACGCACTCCAACCGTGGCAACGGCGACGATGGGCGCTGCCCCTTACTCCATGCCTCCCCCTGATGCAGCGCACCCGCAAACAGCACAACGCATCTATGCAGCAGCAACAACTACCTTCACCAAAGGGATGATCCAAACCTATGCGGGTAGCCACTTTGGGGATGGCGCCTCGGCCACCCAGGCATCAGTGAACTATCCCTTTGACATGGCGGTGGACAAGGCCGGCAACCTCTACATCGTGGACACCTACGACAACTGCGTACGTGAAGTCATCGCGGCGACGGGCATCATCACGACGGTCGCCGGCACTGGCGCCCCGGGCTACGAGGGCGATGGCGGCCCGGCCACTCAGGCGTTGTTAAACGGTCCCCAGGGCCTGGCGATGGACGGAGCCGGCAACCTCTACTTCACCGACTATGGCAACAATCGGGTACGCGAGGTCGCCGGTATCGGCGCACCTGGTTCCGGCCCTGAGCCTACAGCGAGTCCTAGTCCTAACGTTCCCAATACGACGCCGACGGATACGCTCGCACCGCCCACGGCGACCAACACACCGCTGCCCGCGACCGCCACGCCCACAGCAGGAAGCGGATCGGGCGCGTACGTCGTGCCGCCGGCGGCGCCGACGCTCAATGGCACGAGCGGCGTGCCCGGCGAGAGCAGCGACGAGAACTGGATCGCGAGCGACAGCGGCAATACGACGCAGCCGTCCGCGTCGATAACGGTCAACATCAACCGCTTCTATGGCGCGCTGGCCCAGGACCCTTCCATCACCAACACGGCTAGCGTCCAGTTCGGGTCCCTCTATCAACCCAAATTCGTCACCAATACCCTCGGACAGCAGGGCATGGCGTCGGTCCAACTCGAAGCCTATGGGCTCGGCGATTTGGGTACTCCCGTCATCGCCCCATGCCCTGCTGGAGGATCAACAGGCTGTACGCTGAACGGCGCGTGGGAGGCGGACCCGCACGCTCCCGGCTGGTCCATCTTCACGGCCAACAGTGTGCCGGCCGCCGACTTGAATTTCCCGAACCTCAATCTCACGAGCTCGACGCAGATCGACCCGCCCTACAGCGCCCCCAACACGTTCGTCGTGGACGGCCCTGCGGGCGGCAGCGGGACCGCGATCACCTGGGCGCGTATCCAGGCGCTGGCGCCACGCCCCGTCGCCCTGATCCATGGGATCGCGGTGGTAGGATTCAGCCCGAGCCTCGACCTCGGTTCCCTTTTGGCAAAAACGGACCCGCAGTTCCTGAGCGGCTGGACGACGTGGAAATGCTGGACTAGTGAATGCACAAACCAAGTTGGCCAAACCAACTTCCTCTATTCCATCGGCGTCCCTAACATTCGACCGGATGAGGAGAGCGATCAGGCGGCCACACGGACGCCGACATCGAGTGACCCCAACAATCCAGGGCACTACGTATCCGATGCCCGCGTCTATGTGTCGACCTCGCATCACTACTGGGAGAACGCCAAGGATGTCAACGACCATATCGCGATGGTCCTCCGGCGTTATGGGGTCGACTCCATCAATCTTGTCACCCACAGCATGGGCGGGCTGGATGCGAGTTGGGCTATCCTGGGCGATGGATCGGCGGTCTCTCACCTCGTCATGCTCGCCCCGCCCTACATTGGGTCGGACCTCGCCGACTATTTCAGGCAGCGGCCGCTCGGCATCGGCGATGTCCTGGACGTCGGCTTCTCCGCCCTCGACGACCTCACGCGCGCTTACTGGATCGAGCACATGCCCAAAGGCATCGAGCCCAACCCGCTGACCGCGGACTACGCCATTATTGGGACGAATTCGCATGGCCTTGGCCCTACCCTCGACGCCGTTCCCGATCTCGCCTTCGGCTACGATTGCCTGTTCGGGACGGCCGTCCTGTGCGCGCATATCTACACCAATGACACCGCAGTGCCGGAGTATAATGCGCGCGCCGCCCCCGGCCAGTTCCTCGGCACGGTGCCAGCCGATAGCCACTTCACCATCACCCAGGATCCAACCGTCTTCTCCGACGTCCAGGCGCTCTTGGGCTCATTCGCCCCAGGGGTCCAGGCACAGGCGAGGCAGGCGCAGACGCAAGTGCGGACGGCCACCCAAGCTGCGCGGCGGACGCGGGCGACGACCGCGGCACGCGTCCAGACGGCGGGATCGATGACGGCTATGGCCGCGCCGGACACAGGGCAATCGGATACTATCGGCGGCTCGGGAGTGCAGTACGGCCCGCTCCTGAGCGGGTCGGTGCAGCCGTCAACGACCGTGACCGCGACGTTCGCGCTGCCCGCTAATCCGACGACAGCGGAGACGCTGGTGTGGGACACAGGCGCCCTGACCATGACGCTCGTCGACCCGTCGGGCCGGGCGGTGACGCCGGTGAGCGCCGGCGTGGCGTACACGCAGACCGCCGAGGCGGACGGCTCCGGCGCGCTCGCCTATACCCTCAGCAGCCCAACGCCCGGAACGTGGACCGCCATCATCACCGACACCGCCACATCTGGGCAGGCTACCAACTACCAGTTGGGCGCCTCGTATGCCTCGCCGGTCACCCTCTCGGCGCCGGGCGGCGCGGCTATCTACCAGCCCGGCGCGGGCGTCCCGGTCAGCGTGACGCTGGCCGACGCAACCGGCCCGGTCGCCGGTGCGACCGTGACGGCGACGGCCGAGTTGAGCGGGACGATGCCGGTCACGGTCACCCTTCAGGATATGGGCAATGGCGTCTATGGCGGGTCGTTCGGCGCGCTCTCGACGCCGGGGCAATATGAGGTACACCTCGTGGCCACGGGGACAGACAATGGTCAACCGTTTGTGTCGACCGGCCTGTCCTTCGTCACGGTCGCGTCGGGAGGCGCAACACTGACCGGGGCTTACGCCGAGGGGACGGAGACCGATGCGTTCGGGTTGTACTCCGCGCTGACGATCACCCCGACTATCCAGGTCACGACCTCCGGCACGTACCGCTTACAGGGGACCCTGGTCGATGCCGCGGGCGACGTGGTGGGGACGGCCGGCACGAGCGCCGCACTATCGGCGGGAACAACGCAAGCTCTGGCCTTGCGGTTCGACGGACAGGCGATTGGCGCCACGGGCAAGGATGGCCCCTACCAGTTGCGCGACGTGACCCTGATGGATGCATCGTCGGGGGTCGAGCTATTCGATGATCGCGTTCCGCTCGCCTATACGACGGACGCGTACGCGGCCAGCCAGTTCGCACGCCCGCTGGTCTCGATCCTACCTGGGACCTCCGACGTAGCGACGGGTTCCAACGGAGCGGGGCAGTACAGCGCCCTCTCGGTCGCGTTCACGGCGACGGCGGCGCTCAGCGACAGCTATCAGATCGTCGCGACGCTGGCGGCGAGTGATGGTCAAGGTATCACAAGCGTGACCCAAACCGCCGCTCTGTCGGCGACGCCCAGTCAGGTGACCCTGCCATTCTCCGGTGCCGACATCGCCGCGCACGGCATCGATGGCCCGTACACCGTCGTCGGGGTGACGATCGTCCCTGCGTCGCAGCCCGCGACATACGTCAGTTACCCAGGTTTCTATGTAACCCAGCCCTACAGCGCAAGCACGTTCGGGGGATCGGCATCCGCGACCAGCACTCCCGGTGCACCAACGGCGACGGCCACGAGCACAGCGGCGCCCCCGACGAGTACGAGCACGCCGCTACCGCCAACCGTGACGAGTACCGACACGCCTGTGCCACCGACGGCGACGGCGACAACGATGCCGACGAGCACGTCCACCGGCACAGCCACGCCAACAAATACGACACCGCCGACGCCCACATCAACGGCGACGAGGACTGCCACGCCGTCACCGACTATGACGGCGACATCGACAGCCACCCCGACGCTCATCGCGACCGCGACGCGGACACCCGCGCCGACCATGACGGCGACACCACCGACATTGCCTACGGCGACGATGACCGCGACGCGCATACCGACGGCAACGGCAACGGCGACCGCGACACCATTCACGGTCGATGACAGCGTGCAGGGGACAGGCGCGAACCAATTCGCGTACACGGGCGCGGGCTGGCGCCACTGTAGCGCCGCGTCGAGCCCCAGTTGCTTCGCCTTCGGCCTCTCCGGCCTGTATGGCGGCACCATCAGCGCCGACGACACGGCCAGCGATAGCATGAGCATCACCTTCGTCGGAACCGGCATCAAGCTCTACAGTTCGACGGCGAAGGTTGGCGGTATCGGGGCGGTGTTCATCGACAACGTCCGGCAAGTGCGAGGGGCGAACTTCTACTCCGCCTCGATCCAAAGCGGCCAGCTCGTATGGAGTGTGGCGGGCCTGCCACGCGGGAGCCATACCTTCAAGCTGCAAGTCAGCGGGACGAAGGACGCGGCCAGCAGCGCCTATGCCATCGGCGTCGATGACGTCGTCATCACGCCATAGCGCGGCTAATCGGCTGATTGGGCCGCTATGTGATGAACCACGCGACGCAGAGGCGCGGAGGACAACACCGCAAGGCCCGGCGCGGGAATACATTCCCGCGCCGGGCCTTGGCATTCGGTGAACGCTGCCACTTGTCCCATTGCAGTGCGACCGCCGGCGCGTGTATGTTATCCGTGATGAGGTTATGGTTGCGCCCGCATCCCGTTACGTGCGACGTGCCGGGGCTTGAGGTGGACCTGTGATGTGGAGAAAGGCGGATGGTGAGATGCGCCTGTGGATGTGGGCTGTCATCATCGGCGGCGTCATCGCGGTCGCCATCGTGTGGCAGGTCGCGGCGATCTCCGGCCCACGTTACGACAGGGAAGGGTTGCCGACGGGGCCAGTGGGCGTGGCCTACGTGACGCATGCGCCGGAGTAGCAGCGTCTGAGGGCGGAGAATACGATGGTTTTGAAAAGAGTGTGCGTTCCTCGTTCCCAGTTCTACACTGCACCGCAACGCAATCCCACGATTTGTCTACCAAGATAGACAATACTCTTTGGGTATGACTTGGCCAGCAACCGCACGGCAGTGACCGGGCCGCACCAATGTCGGCATGGATTACGCCGCCGCCGACCGCCTTGCCGGCATCACCGACACCACGCCCATCACTACCTGGAGCTACGTCTACAGCCGCGACAAGGCTGGCGAAATCGTCGGGGCGACTGACCCGCTCGACGGCCAGGCGCACCGCTACAGCTACGACAAGCTCGCGGGCCTGACCGCCGATAGCCAGGGCAGCAGCGGCGGCATCACCAATACCGTGGCGTGGGCCAATGACGCCGCGCGCGAGGTCACGCAGCGCATCGACCCGTCGGGGCCATACACCAGCACCCTCACCTACGACAACGCCCACGAGCTCACCGGCATGACCACGCTCTCGGGGACGACGACAACCCACAACCTGTCCTTCGCGTACAACAAGAATGGCGACCGCATCAGCCAAACGGACAGCGTGGGCGGCGCATCGCGGAACTTCGGCTACGACCAGGCCGACCGCCTGACCTCGGCCGTTGTGTCGGATACGACCGGGATCACCACGAGCAGCTGCAGCTACGACGGCGACGGCCTGCGCCAGAGCAAGACCGTCACCACGACGCAGGGCACGACGACCACCGCCGAGACCTGGGACAGCGCCGAGGGCCTGCCGGCGCTGCTGCAGGACGGCGCCACGCGCTATGTGATGGGGCCGGACGGGCTGCCCCTCGAACAGACGTCGGCGTCGACCCGGAGCAGATCGTCAGCGACGGGTCGCCGCTGTACCCCAGCACCATCGCCGCCGTCTGACCCCACGCCGCGCACCAGCTCTGCCTGTTCCACGAGACGCGCGTGCTGACCGCGGCGGTGCGGCGCGTCATCAAGGCGGCCCGGCAGGACATCCCCTTGCTTCCCCCACGTCTCGCCGCTGGCGGAGCAACCGCGCCCCACCTGGGCCAGAATGGCGAGCTGCCGCCGTACCATCGGGGCGGGGCCGGCGCCATACGACGGTCCGCCAGGCCGGCATCGCCACGGTTCACGCGCTCCGCGCACAAGGGGCCTCAATCCAGGGCATCGCGCGCCAGACTGGGATATCGCGAATGACGGTGCGGGTCTGGCTCAAAGAGTCCCCACCGTCTGGTTCCGCTGCCGCGGCGACCCTCCCCTTGGCGACGGCACTGGCGGCCATCGCGGAGCCGGTGCCACCGCCCGCGCCGTGGACGAGTTGGGCACAGGTCCAGCAGGTACGCACAGCGGTCGGCGCCGACCGCTTCCTCCTGTTGCGACGGCCGGAGCACCTCACAGACGAGGAAAGCCAGGCGTTCGAGACCCTTTTCGCCAGCCCCACTGGGCGACCGGTGCGCTTGGTGCGATCATTCCTTGAAGATTGGTACCGCCTATGGCGCGACGACACCGGGAAGCGTCACTCCCTTACGGAGTCTCACCAAAAAGGCCCTCTACCTGGAAAAATATCGTGGCCGGCGACACAAGGTGAGATTCATATCATGCTTACGCGTCCATAGCTAGGGTATGATACCGAGCATGCGGCAACACACGGGGCGCGTCTCCCGCCCTTGACCGTTGCGGCGGCGTCCCCGACGTCCATAGCGCCGGCAGACCATAGACGTTATCGCCGGCCCTAGCGATCATGGAGACCGCCGTGGCCCGACTCTTTCCTGGCGCCGTTGTCCCCCCGGCCGCCTTTTTGCGCGCCCTGTTCATGCTGGCAATTATCCTGGGCTTGCTCATGTGTCCGCGCGAGGCGTCGACGGCGCACGCCTCTAGCCGGTCGCCCTCGGCCGCCGTTGTCGCGCTCGCCTACGCGCTCCTCGGCGAGCCCTACGCCTATATCGGCGACGATCCTTCGACGGGTTTCTCCTGTATTGGTTTTGTCCACTATCTCTACGCGCGGGTCGGCGTCGACGTCCCCTACGACCTGAACCTCGCCTACAGCGCGAGCCGGCATGTGGACGCGGCGCACTTGCAACCCGGCGACCTCGTTTTCTTCAGCGGGACTGTCTGGGACGGACTCTCACACGTCGCAGTTTACACCGGCGATGGCGCCATGATCGGGGCTGACAACTACCAGACGGGCGTCGAGTTGACGCTACTCAGTGCGCCCTACTGGCGCGCCCACTACACCGGCGCCACGCGCCCACTGGTGAGCTCCGCTACCATCCCCGCCGCGTCTCCGATAGCCGCGCCCATCGTGGCGCCGGCGCCGCCCACGCCGTCGGTTCCACGTCTCTCGCTCCAGGCCGGCGAACGCCTACGCGCCAGAGCCGTGGGCGACGTGTACAGCGGTCCCGGCTATACCTATCAGCGCATCGACCGCCTTGGCGTGGGCTCCCCGTTCGACATCGTGCAGCTACAGGCGGGCTGGGCCAACGTCGTGTATCATACGCCGGACACGGATTTCTACGGCTGGGTCGACGCGCCGTACCTGACTCGTTGTACCGTCACGGCCAAGGCGACAGCGCGTAGCGCGCGCCACGCCTTCGTGCGCCGCGTCGCGCTCGTCGCGGCGTCGGTCCTCCTCGTACGCCAGGGACCGGCGGCCGGCCAGCCTATCGTCGGGCGGCTCACCCAGGCCCAGCGCGTCACCATCCTCGACCAGCACGGGTCGTGGGACTACGTGCGCGCCGGACGCACAGTGGGGTGGGTGTTCGCGCGGTGGCTGGGCGCGTAGCGGTTAGCGGTTAGCGGTTAGCCGTGAGTCGTGAGTAGGAGCGCCCTCTGGCGCTGACGCGTACACTTTTATGTACAATGAGCCGCCGTGGCATGGTGGAAAAATGTCGCGAGGGGAATAACCCCATTGGCGCAACATAGAACTAATGTTCTATAATAGGGTCCTGAGGGTCTCTCGTCGCCACACTTTTCTACAAGGAGTACCACGATGATGATCGCTACCGCAAGCCGGCAACCAATCCGCCCCATGCCATGGCGCCGCCCCCTGCTCCTCGCCGCGGTTTTAGCCGGCGCCGTGCTCCAGCATGCGTTGGTGAGCCTGCCGCTGGAGCCGGCGCCGGCCCCATCACAACCGCCGGCGCCGCGCGCGTTGTCCGGCCAACACCTGGTCGTGGCGCGGACAGCGGCGGTACGAGCCATCGCGGCGCCGCGTCTGGCGGCCGCCCGCGTCCCCATGACGGACGTCAAGGGCGTCCACCTACAAGCGCCCGTCTTGGCGCCGGCGCCGGCTGTCGCGGCCGCCCCTGCCGCGCCATCCGTGACCCTGGCCCCCGCGGACTCCGCCCTCTCAACCTCGATATGGCGCGCTTTCAACGCGTACGCCTTGCCCTACCAGGCGGAGAGCGCGCTCATCGTCGAGGTCGGGCGGCAGTTCGGACTCGACCCGGCTGTTCCCGCCGCCCTGTTCATGCACGAGGATGGCGACATCAACAACCGCGCCCTCTTCCCTCAGCACATGAACTGGCTGCTCTACCACACCCACAATCCGGGCAATATCAAGTGCATGTACGACCCGTGCTACGACGGCTTCCAGGTTTACCCCACCTACCGCGCCGGTATCCTCGACTGGTTCAGGCTCTACGACCACTACTACTATGACCTCGGCATCCACGACCTCGGCTCCTTCGTCGCGACGTATTGTCCGCCCAACGTCGACGGCAACGGGCCGCCCACGGTCTACCAGTCCGATGTTATGGTCAAAGCCGCGCGCATCCGCAGCGGATGGTAGCGAATAGTGTGCCCCTTCGCACAAGCTTCACACAGGTTTCACGTTGAGTTCATGCGCGCGGGGTACTATGACAACAGATGCGTCGCGCGCCCTGTGCGCGGAAGTAGTAGTACGAAAGGCGCATCGAAGCCTCAGGAACTCTTAAAGGAGAGACTAGCCATGTTAACTCTTCGCTCGGCCGCCGCGCGCGGTCTCATCGCCCTCCCGCTGCTCGCCGGCGCCGTCGCCGCGCAGCCCGCGTTCGCCGCTCATCACCCTGCCACGACCCACAAGACCTACACGGTGAAGATGGTACCGGGCACGGGCAAGATGAGCCATATGTTCTATTTCCAGCCCGCTAAACTCACCATCAAGGTGGGCGATACCGTGCAGTGGGTCGACGCCAACAAAGTCAAGCATGACATCGTGGGTGTGGGCGTGGCGCAGAAGTATATCGACCGCGTGGCCGTCAACACGACGTCCTACTCGGTGACCTTCAAGAAGACGGGTACGTACAAGTACGAGTGCTACGTGCATTTGCCCGAAATGGTCGGCCAGATCACCGTCACTAAGTAGCTTGATTGACGACGACAAAGAGGGGGTCGGCGCGATGCGCCGGCCCCCTCTTTGTCGTCCACGTCCACGCTCAACGGGCCGGCAGCGTGTGCGTGGGCAGGCCCAACGCCAACTCGCAGGCCTCGGCCAGCCCCTCACTCAGGGTGGGGTGCGGGTGGATCGTCAGCGCGATGTCGTCGAGCGTGGCGCCCATCTCTAGGGCCAGCGCCGCCTCGCCGATCAACTCGCCCGCGTCGGGACCGGCGATGTGCGCGCCGAGCAGCACGCCGCTCGCGCGGTCCGCCACCACCAGCGTCTGGCCGCTGCTCTGGCCGCTGCCCTGGCCGCTGCTCTGGCCGCTGCCCTGGCCGCTGCCAGCGCCAAGGGTGAGGGCGCGGCCGCTCGCCGCCCATGGGAAGCGCGCCACCACTGGATCGTAACCCGCCGCCTCCGCTTCCTGCTCGCCCAGGCCGACCGAGGCCAGGTGCGGCTCGGCGAGCACGACCGCCGGCACGGCGACCGCGTCGAACGCGGCCGGACGCCCGGCGATCACCTCGGCCGCGACTTTGCCCTGCCGGTAGGCGCGGTGCGCCCACGCCGCGCCGGGCGTGACGTCGCCCACGGCGTAGATGCCCGCGACCGAGCTCTGCTGCCGCTCGTCGACGAGGATGAAGCCCGCGTCGTGCTGGCGCATGCGCAGCAGGTCCAGCCCCAGTTCGTCGACGTGGGGCCGCCGCTCCGTTCCCGACACGACGACGACCTCGGCCGCGATGATCTCCGTGTCGGAGCCGCTCCCGGCGTCGACGCCGCGCCTTATGCGTAACCCCTCGTCGGTCAGTTCCAGGGGGTGGGCGTCGCTTTGCCAGGAGATACCCAGTCGTTGCAGGCCGCGCAGGGCCAGCGGCGCGAGGCTGGCGTCGACCTCCGGCAGCAGGTGGTGGCTCGCGCCCAGCAGTGTGACCGCGCTGCCGAGCTTGCGCAGGGCCACGGCGATCTCTACCGCGATGTAGTCGCCGCCGACGACCGCGACGGTAGCGGGCAACCGGTCCAGGCGCAGCGCGTCGACGGCGCGCAGCACACGCGTCCCGTCGCTGTGTAGCGGCGCGGCGGGGATGAGCGCGGCGCCGGTGGCGACGACGATGCCGCGGCGGGCCGTGTAGCGCTCGTTGCCGTGCGAGGCGGCCACGCTCACCTGCGTAGGGCCGGCCAGCGCGGCGAGGCCACGCACGACCGTTACGCCGTGTTTCTCCAGCAGGGTCGACACGCCGCGCGCCAGGCGGTCCACGATGCCCTGCTGCCAGGCGTGCAGCGCGGCCATGTCGATCTCCAGCCCGGCCACGCGCAGGCCCATCGTCTCGGCCGTCCGCGCGCGGTAGGCCAGGTCGGCGGCCGCGGCCAGCGCCTTCGAGGGCATGCACCCCTGGTGCAGGCAGACGCCGCCGGGCCGCTCGTCGCGCTCGACCAGCGCCACGGATAGCCCCAATTCAGCCGCGCGGATGGCCGCGGTGTAGCCGCCCGGTCCGCCGCCGATCACCACCACGTCAGTGTCCATGTTGACTTCGCCGACGACCATCAAGCCTCCTTAATAATTCAAGTTTAACGCCGTAGTAGGTACAGGTAGTCTTTTAGAATAGATCCAGTAGATACTACCATGCGCGGCGTATCATGATGTGATGGGATAAGGGGTAGGGGTCCGTTATCATTTGTGTCCCCCGACGTCCTAATGCTTATCTCATAGTGATGAAGGCGCCAAGGGCGTTCACGAAGCTGTGCGCTAACCATCCGGGCAGGATGCTGTCAGAGCGATAGCGGAGCCAGCCGAGCACCCAGCCGGCGACGCCCTGCACCAGGACGAGGGGCCAGAAGCTCAGGCTCACCACGAGCAGGATCAGGTGGGGCAGCAGAAAGAGCACGGCCTGCGCCGCGTTACCGCGCGGGAACCCGAAGCGCCGTATCAGCCAGCCGCCGAGCAGCCCCCGGAAGAAGACTTCCTCACCCAGGGTGGTATAGATCGCCTCCTGCCGCCAGGCCAACAGGAAAGAGGCGCTGCTGCGTGTCCAGCCTGCGTAGGCCGAGGCAGTGACGTGCGGGTTGTGGACGGCGACGGAGGGGACGGATCGTGTCGCGACGAAGGCGAACCCGCCGAGCACGGCCGCCGCGGCCAGCGCCCAGGCAAAGTAGATCGGTGGACAGCCCCGCCAGCCAATCCGGGTGAGGAGGTCGCGCCACGGGGCGTGGCGCCCGCGCCCCACTCCGATGTAGATGAGCGAGGGCAGCGTGAGTACGATGAGTTCCCCTGGAATGTCCATCACTGTCCTCCTGGTCTCGTGGCCTGTGCCACGTCCGCACGTCTGGCACGATCATGCGCCTCTCGTGCGGCCGATGATCACTCCCCCTCGGCTGGGAGCGTCCCCGCGGGCGGAATCTGTGCGGGATCGGCGCGCCACACTAGGTACGAATAGACGACCAGTCCGAGGAGACTGGCCGCGGACACGCCGACGAGCAACGGCAGTACGGCGTGGGCCGTCGGCCCCACGATGGCGGCGGCGACGAACACGAGGCCCAGCAGGATGAATAACTGGCCGCCCAGCCGGTGCGTCTGCGTCCACGCGCGCTTGCTGGAGAGAGTCCAGGGCGTGCGGATGCCCACGAACCAGTTGGGGCGGACCTTGCCGAGCACGCTGCCGACGATGAACAAGATGAGCCCCATCACGGCAAGCACAAGGAGCGGGGCATGGAAGGGCTGCCCGCGCGCCGTGCGCAGGAGGACCACGTCCGCCGCCGCGGCGAGGGCCAGGGTCACCAGGCGGAATACAATGTACGCGCCCGCGAACTGCGCGTAGTTGCGCCAGCCCGGATCGATGCGGGACACAAACCGCAGGACCAGGTAGAGGCAGAGCGTGATCACTGGAGGCAGCAGCACGAGTTCGACCTTCCCCGCGTGTCCAAAGCCGTGGCCGAGGAGGCTCCGGTGGTGCGGCAGCCGGTCGGGCACGGCCGGCCAATTGAGCGCGGCCAGCACAAACAGCGTCGCGATAAGCGCCCACTGCGGCAGTTCAGTCCGCCAGGCGCCGCGCATGTCTCACCTCCTGGGACGCCCGTACGCCGTGCGGCTCGCCGACGCGCATCAACGCGAAGATGGCGGCGATCACGTCCTCGTGCGCGCCCGTGTTCAGGCTATAGACGATGCTGACGCCGTTGCGCTCCGTCACAACGAGGCCGCTCTCCTTGAGTAGCTTCAAGTGGCCGGAGAGCGTGGACTTGGCGAGCGGGAACCGCGCGGCGATCTGACCGGCCATCAGATCGCCGGAGCGGAGCAGCCGCAGGATCTCCCTGCGCGTGGGATCACTCAACGCCTGAAAGATAACGTCCATGCCGTGCCTCATCACGCTATTTCGTCTTACACCGAAATATTAGCACATGGGCGTTGATGGCGCAAGAGCCCATTCAGAGCAGCAGGAGAGGAGTGGGGGGCCGAAACTTGTGGACGCTGGTGTGTCATGTCTAGCGAGATGTTTCCCTTTCCCCCTTGACTTAGAGCTTACTCTAACGTATATGCTCCTTGTTAGGTGCTGAAGCGACGAGGAGGTTGCCTATGACTATTCAAGAAGTTGCCGCACAGACGGGGATTTCCGCCTATACTATTCGCTTTTACGAGAAGGCTGGGGTGCTGCCATCCATCAAGCGTCTGCCGAATGGTATGCGGCAGTTTTCTGAGGCTGATGTTGTCTTTCTGCACTTTCTGCTGCAGCTCAAGCAGACGGGTATGTCGCTGGAAGATATCATGGCCTTTACCGAGGACGGTTGTATGCTTGAGCGGCTCCAGCGGGGCGATGATATCCCTCAATTCGTGGTCGAGAAACGGACGGCTCTCCTGCGGCGCCATCAGCAGCGCCTCTACGACCAGCGGCGTACTCTTGATACGTTGCTCATGGCCGTGGAGCAGAAGCTCGCTTTCCATGGTGGCGCAGACGCTCGCTGTCTATGCGCACTACCAGAACGATCAAGCGATGAATAAACCCTGAGAGAGTGCAGACGAAAAAAGGAGGACAAGCGATGCGTGCAATGGTTATTCCGATGGTCGGAGGACCGGAGGTCCTGATACTTCGCGACATGCCCGATCCTCATCCTGGGCCGCGGCAGGTCAGTATTCGCGTGGCTTATACAAGCGTGAATTATATGGACATCATGGCTCGCCAACGTGGCTATCATATCGATCACTTTCCCTATGTGCCAGGGCTGGAGGTCGCTGGCTATATAGCTGAGCGTGGTGAGGGGGTGGACGGATGGCGTGTCGGCCAACCGGTGGCCGCCTTCGTCACAGGCGGAGGCTATGCGGAGCTTGTGCTCGCCGAGGCGGATCTCACCATTGCGCTGGAGGGCCCGCATGGTCAGCTTGATGTGGCGGTGGCTGCCGCGTTCCCCATGGTGCTGTCCACGGCCTATGATCTCCTCGTCCACATGGCGCGCGTGCAGGCGGGAGACACGGTGCTTATCCACGCGGCTGCTGGTGGCGTAGGCAGCGTGGCGGGACAGCTGGCACGCTTTCTGGGAGCGGGGCTCGTGCTGGGGACCGTTGGGAGCGCGCAAAAGATCGCGTATGCGCAATCCTGTGGCTACGATCATGTCGTCCTGCGCGATGGCTTTGTCGAGGCCGTTCGCTCCGTGACCAACGGACGAGGCGTTGATGTCGTGCTTGACGCGGCTGGAGAGCCAACGCGCAGCCAGAGTTTGAGCCTGCTTGCTCCCTTCGGACGGTTGGTCCATTTTGGCAACGCCAGTGGCAATCCTGACGTGCCCATCGCACCAAGCGCGCTTTTAACGGGCAACATAGGCGTGCTTGGCTATAGTATCAGCACCCTCAGCAAAGTCGATCCACAGCATCTTGCCGCGACCGCACGCCGGGCTATTGATCTCCTCGTGACAGGCCAGATACACCTTGATATCGCCGCGACGCTGCCCTTGGAACAGGCAGCCCTCGCGCATCAACGTCTAGAAAGCAGTACCCACACGGGCAAGCTGCTGCTCCAGATCCAACCCTAGCACAGACAAGGATCATCAAATGACAACCCACCCCTCTGCTCCGCAGCGCCTCTACCTGATGCAGGTCGCGGCCCGGCATGTGCCTGAGGCGCCGTGGCCCATCCCTTACCCCTGCTACCTGGTACAAATGGGTGATGGCCAACATATCCTGATTGATACCGGTTTCCCCCCAAACCTTCCGTCCAGGCCGGGACTCCAATCGAGCAAAAATGTCGTTGAGCAACTCGCGCTGCTGGATCTCCAACCGGATGATATCGATATCCTCATCTGCACCCATTTTGATCTTGATCATGCCGGCCATCACGCGGCCTTCACGAACGCGGAACTGATCGTACAGCGCCAGCATTATGAACTGGCCCGCAGCGGGTACCCACGCTTTGCCCCAGCGCGTCCCATGTGGGACCACCCGGCCTTGCGCTATCGCCTTGTTGATGGCGATGCTGCACTACTGCCTGGAATCGAACTGCTTGCAACCCACGGTCATACGCGTGGCCATCAATCGGTTCTGGTTCGCCTTCCTCAAACGGGTCCGGTGCTCCTAACCATCGATGCCGTCATGACACAGAGCGACTTCACCCGTGATCGCCAACCGAGTCCGCTTGACGACGATACCGATGGGGAATTGGTACGAGCAGGCGCGTGTAAGCTGATCGACGTGGTCGCGCGTGAGCAGGTAGCGCTGATTATCTTTGGGCACGTCGGTCAGCAGTGGCAAACACTGAAGAAGGCCCCGGACTCTTATTAGTAAGAGACATAACGCGCACTCAGCGACATAAAGATCAAAGATCCTGGAGAGCATGAAAGGAAAGACCGCCATGTATGCCGTTTGGTATGAGCAGGTAGGACCGGCAGATCAGGTTCTGCAATTCGGCGACATGGAGGTTCCGACCCTTGGACCGGATGAGGTGCGCGTGCGCATTCACGCGTCGGGCGTTAACCCCTCAGATCTTTTTCTACAAGTTAAGGATTTAAAGCCGTTGTCAAGGCCATTTTTGCAGCTTTTAAGCCAACCTGACAGCTGCCATGTGGCACAAACGCATGAGGCGCATGGCGTAGCGACAGCCGTGTGTGGGAGCAAAAGGCTCGTGGACGTACGGCGTATATGCTGCTACGCTCCCTTTGCCACCCCGAGCGGCGGAAATGCGGGTACTTGACATGTGGCTCAGAACCTTAACTTGTAGGCAATACCCTCAGATGTGAAACGCCGCAGCGGGGCCAGCAATCTCCCACTCGCGTTTCCACGCGTCATTCCGCAGAGTGATGGCGCGGGCGTGGTCGAGGCCGTCGGTGCGAACGTGTCACCGTCGCGGGTCGGTGAGCGCGTCTGGCTCTGGAATGCCCAGTTCGGACGACCGTTCGGGACCGCGGCCGAGTACGTCGTGCTCCCAAGTGGTCAGGCGGCGCATCTTCCTGACCGTGTTGATTTTGAGACGGGAGCGTGCCTGGGCGTTCCCGCGCTGACGGCTCACGGATGTCTTTTTGCTGATGGGCCAATCCAGGATCAAACGGTGTTGATCACAGGAGGCGCGGGCGCTGTCGGGTCCGCGGCGATCCAACTGGCAAAATGGGGCGGAGCGACGGTGCTTACCACGATCAGTTCTCCTGACAAGGGAGCCGCGGCGCGTGACGCGGGGCAGACTATGTCCTTAATTATAAACAGGAAGATGTCGCGGCGCGTATCAGTGAGATCACGCAGAGGACCGGGGCCGATCGGATTATTGATGTGGCCTTCGGTCAAAATGTGATGCTCGATGCCACGATCATCAAGGCAGGTGGAGTGATCGCAACCTATGGGTCAGAGGCCGAGGGCTATCCACGACTTCCTTTCTATGAACTGATGCGCAAAACAATCACCATCCGCTTCGTGCTGGTCTACGTGCTTTCTGATGCCGCGCGACAACAGGGCATTGCCGATGTCAATGCGGCGCTAGAAGCGGGCGCTCTGCGACCGATCATTGCCGCGCGCTTCCCTTTGCACGAAACCGTTCAAGCCCACCAGGCAGTAGAACGTGGCGGCCTTATAGGAAACGTCATTCTGATGACAACACCTGTCGTTTCGCGAAAGGAATGTTAATGATGACTGCTCACGACACGGTGCGCCCGTTAGGCAGAATCTCGTAGCGGATTTCGTACACGGTACGCGCCCGCGGTATCTTCTCCCCGGTCGTTTCCTGCGGGATGTCGTTTTTGCACAATCCACGATCAACGTATGCGTCATCGCGCCCGAGCCGGCCAACAGGGCGGCGATCAGGGCCTACGAGAAAGCCGGCTTCCGCTACCTCAAGACCGTACAGTGTCCAGGCGAGCCGCGTCCGGAATACGTCATGAGCCTGGACGGAGAGCGCCTGCGTGAGCGGGCGCTACGCGCAGGCGTAGGCAGCGGCGACCCGCGCCTCCCGCAAAACCTCGCCTTGTACGGGCGTGGGCCGAGCTGACCGCGTGTCTCATGGCCGCATAACAGGGCGCGGCCGCCTTCTCGCCTCAACTCCTCGTAACCCAATGCAACCTGGGAGAGGCGGCATCGTGCGATGCCGCCTCTCCCTCCTTCCGCGTTGACCGGCTGTTACCGGGCGAGGCCTTGTGTGCTCTGCAAGGTGGAGTGGTTCGTGGCGAACAGCGTCTGCTCGGCCACGAAGCCCGTCCCGCCGACCGCCCGCAGCGTCACGCCATGGTTGCGCGTCGCGCGCGGGAAGAGCGCGTGTACATCCAGCGTGGAGCGCACCCGCGCCGGTACGTACACCCGCTGCGTCCGCGGCGGCCCCTCGCTCCCATAGAGCGTCACGTCGATCGCGATGCGCCCCGCCGTCGGGTTGAACAGCAGCAGGAACTCGCTCTGCCCGGGGGCCGTATTGCCCGCCGGGAAGCTCCACTGCGGCGCCGCCCCGTTGCGGCCGAACACGTCCGAGCCCGCGATGCGCGCCGCGTTCGGCGACCCGAAGTACTCAGGGCGCTCCACCACCACCGGCCGATCGGCCATGACCACGCTAGCGAGGCCCGAGGCCTGCAGTACCTTGTTCACCAACAGGGTGCCCCGGCTGCGCGGCGCCATCATCATGCTCCGCTGGCCGAGCATGCGCCCGCTCTTGCCGAAGAACATGGCGGTGACGCGCGTCCGCCCGTCGTTCGGATTGAGCACCGTCAGGAACGTCTGGAACCGGTTCGTCGTCGTCCCCTCCGCGAACACCCATGACGCGGCGGCCACGTTGATGCCCGCCCGCGCCGTCAGCCCGTAGCCGCCCGTGCCGAAGGTCAGTGTCCGCTCGACCACCACCGGCACAGTGGAGCGCGCGACCACGCTGAGCGAGCGCCCCGGCAGCAGCCGCCGCACGTCGACGACAGCGTGGCTATGCGCGCCCACGGAGACCGTGACCGTCTTGTTCCGGCCCCCGAAGGCCAGCAACTCCAGCGCCACGCGCGCCGTCCGCGCGCCGGGGTTGAGGAGGGCGACGGACTCACCGAAGGTCAAGCCCGTGTAGCCCTCGGCCAGGTACCAGGTCGTGCCCAGCCCGGTGTTGCCCAGGATCGTGTCGCCGTCCTTGCCCGGCCGTACCAGGTCAAGCTGCGCGGCTACGTCCTGGTCCGCCTGCACGGCGAGGCCGAAGCTACCCGGCCGGCCTACCAGGCGATCGACGGGGAAGCGCTGCGCCGTCGCCGCCGGTACCGTCACGCGCTTGACGAGAGTATGCCCGTTGCCGAGGTAGAAGGCCAGGCGCACCGTCGCCGTGCGACTACCCTTGTTGAGTAGGTCGACGGTCGAGTGCTCACCAACCTTCTCCACACCGCCGGCGATGTAGTACTGCGTCGCGACAGGGAGGAGGCCGGTGAGGCCGGCCACGGCCGAGCGCCCGCTGCGGTTGCCCAGCGCCGCCACTGTGTTAGCCCCGTTGAGCAGGGCGCCGCCGGCGACGAACGTGGCCGTGAACGACCCGTCGCCCGCCGTCGTGATGACGGCCGCTTGCGTGGCTAGCGCCGACCCGTTGAGGGCGAGCGTGATCTGCTCACGCGACCCGAAGTGGTAGCCGTGGACGGTGACCGTGGTTCCAGGGCGGGCCGTGCCCGGGCTCACCGTGATGTAAGGTCCGCTCGTCGGCTGCGTCGTCGTGCCCGACCCGCCGGTCCCGGCGCTCGACCCGCCGCCCGACCCGCCGCCGCTGCCCGTGCCGCGGCCCGATGGCGTGGGCGTGCTCACGCTACCCGCGCCGGTCCCGGTCCCCGACCCACCGGAGCCGGTCGAGCCCGGCATCGCGCTGGGCGGAGTCGAGCCTGTGCCCGAACCCGTGCGCGTCGTGGCCGTGGCTGTCGTGCCGGGCGCGCTCGTCGCCGGCGCGCTGGTCGGCGGCACGGGTGTATTCGTGCTGGTGCTTGCTGCTACCGGCGGCACGGGTGTATTCGTGCTGGCGCTCGTCGCCACCGGAGGTACGGGGGGCGCCGTGCTCGTCGCGGGTACAGGCGTGTTGGCCGGCTGGCTCGTCGCCGACGGGACGGGAGTATTGGTCATCCCGCCGCCGGCGCCGCCCGCCGAGGGGTCATACTGGCTGAACAGGGGCAGGCCGCTCGTCTGGCGGGCGATAGTGGCGAGCGCGTCGTAGCCATTATTCATGGTGTTCGTACCGTTCGACACGCACGCGTCGATGCAGCCGTCGGCGTAGCCGACGAGGACGCGGCCCTGCTTGTCGACCGTACTATCGATGAAGTCGAGCAGGTTGCGCGTGTTGGGGCTGCCAGAGCAGGTCGTCCCCTGGTTGCAGATAGGCCCGCGCTGCACGGGGTCGGTCGGCGTGGCGTCGACCGTCTTCCAGGTCGCGCCGCCGTCGTACGTGTAGGCGATGTAGAGATGCCAGACGCCGTTGAAGTCGGTCGCGTTCGAGGAGCCGCCGGCGCCGGCCGTGGGGCTACCCAGGAAGGCGTAGGCGGCGCGATTGTCGTCACCCGTCACGACGGTCGGGAAGGCCGTGTTCTGGATGCCGAAGGCGGCGCCCACGTCGACGCTCCGCGACCAGGTTAGGCCGCGGTCGTGCGAGACGGCGATCTGCGCGTGGTTGCTGCCGTCGTCGTAGCCGTAGTAGATGGTGTTACTGGCCGTGCCAGAGGGACGGCCTACGTCGTTCTGCCCGATGCCGATGGAGGGGTCCCAGGAGCCTGGAGTGCTGTCTGGTACCGTGCGCACCGTCCAGTTCAAGCCGTTGTTCGTGGAGACCGCCATGCCTTGGTTGGAGCCGCAGCTCTTGTTGGGCACGTACACGGTCCCGTCGGGCGCGACCTTGACTTGCCCGTGGAGGCCCCCGCACTGCGTCAGGTTGTAGATCGGTATCGCTGTGCCGTTACCTGTATACGTCAGCCCGCCGTCGCGGCTGAGCGCGCACAGCGCGTCGGCGATGTCCTGCGAGCAGTAGTAGACGGCGTCGGGATACGAGGTGGTTGGCGTCTGCGTGATCGCGCCGCCGACGGCGAACGGGCCGCCGCCGATCGTTTGGTGGTCCACCCCGGAGGCGATACCGAACCCCGCGCCAGGCATGTAGGTCTGCCCGTCGTCGTCGCTGAACGAGTACTGGCTCATGCTGTTTGGCAGTAGGTCCGACACAAAGGTGCGATTGGTGTTGTGATCGACGAATAGGATCGGGTCGAAGGAGCTGACCGTCGTGGTCGTCGGCCGGTCGATCCAGGTCGCCGTAGCCGGGCTCCGCGAGTCGTCGAAGATCACGCGGTAAGGGTCCATGTCCGTCTTGTACATGATCGCGCCGGTCTTCCAGTCCGCGCCAATGGACGGCTCGCCGGCCGTGTCGGAGTACGGGTCGGTGCGGGGGATCGAGTAGTTGGTAAAGCCGGGAGTCGACTGCGTGCCGACCGGCGCGGGCGGCGCGAATTGCTGCAGGGCGATCGTGCCGGTGTAGCTGGGACTGGTCGGGAGGACGGTCGGGTCGGGGGCGAAGGGTACCACCGTCACCGTATAGGCCCCGGTCACGGCCGGAATGACGGCCGAGGTGGGATCGCTGCCCGAGGCCGTCGACGCCACGAGGCCGCCCGCCGCATTGAAGATATAGAGGTCATACTCGATGCCGGGCTTCGAGGGATAAGCGATGGATACATTCACGGAGTGTGTCGCGGCGTAGTTGGCGGGCGCGCCCGACAGGTCTACATTCAGCGCGAAGTTATCGCACTGGAGCACGGAGTTACATGTCGGCGTGTTGTTGGCCGGCTGGCCCGAGGGGTTACTCATCGTGAAGTGCACACCGTCGTAGGTGATAGTCGGGTGGCTCTGCGAGAGTGTCGTGCCAGATGGTGTGGCCGCGATGGCCGGCCGCGCAACGGCCTGTCGTACGGCTGCGGGGCCGATCACCAGTAACAACATAGTAATGACCGCGATGAGCGTCTTAAGTCTGTGTTGTCGCATCAATATCTCCGAATCTCCGACTACTATCAACTGGGCAATGCCAATCGTTCTTTAATGAGTCTGGACAGAGGGCGCTAGCGCTACGCGCAGGCGTAGTCAGCGGCGAGCGGCGCCCCATTGACGAGCTTTAGGTAGTCACGCCCGGCCCCGATCGCCTCTTCGTTCCCCTCCGGTTGCTTCGTCTGAGCGGCCCAGGCCGCGACCTTCGCGAGTAATTCAGAGAGATCAAACGGCTTGGACAGATAGTCGTCCGCGGCCATCTCGGTGGCGTGCGTGTGCAGGTTGTGCGTGGCGGAGAGTGCGATCACCGGGATCGCCGCCGTCAGCGGGTCGGCGCGGAGCAGTCGGCAGACCTCCACGCCGTCCATACCCGGCATGTGGATGTCGAGCAGGATGACGGCCGGCCGTAGGTCGCGGGCCACGCCCGGCGTCGCCGCGCCCATGACCGCTTCGACCTGGTACTCGTCGCACTCCAGAATATCCCGCAATAACTCGACGATCAGCGGGTCGTCGTCAACCACCAGTACCGTACCCCTATTCATGTCTATTTGTCCTACCACAATCTTCCTTCGCACTATCTCATACGCCCACGCGGCGCCATTACCTCTATAGATGCGTAGGGACAGCGATTCTTACGGGGCTATTTTGGACGATTTGATCTCTTATCGTTACGGCCATACCTTTCGCGCCCAACGCGCCCACTGTATCATGGGAGGTGTGACGATGATATCCCGTCAGGACGCCACCGGCTCCCCTCGCGAGATCATGCTCATCGCCGCGCGGACCGCCGCCTCCGCTGAACAGGGCGCACAGTGAGGAGAACCGATGACCCCGCGCCGGATCGTGCGTTTGTTGGCCGCCGCCATTGTGATCGCGCTTGGTGGGCTGGCCGCTGCAATCGTGATCGGAGCCGGAAGCCTCGTCGTCACCGCTGTGATCATGGTCGCCAGCCACGCGGGCCATGCCGTCACTGCCTCCCCAGCCACGCCGCCTCCTGCGGTCGTCGCGCCAGTCGTGTCAGCGGTCGACATGGCCGTCCCACGGAGCGCCACGACGCGGGGTACGACGACCGCGGCGACCGGTGACGTGGTAACGGAGCACGCGTTCGCGGTGGCCAGCCGCTCCGTGGTCTATGTGAGCAACGTGGGGATTGGCTCCGGCTCCGGCGTCATCTACGACACGACCGGCGATATCGTCACCAACGCCCACGTCGTCGCCGGCGCCCAGTCGCTGCGCGTGACCCTCGCCACCGGCAAGACCTACCCCGCCCGCCTCGTCG
>JAABUJ010001072.1_pt1 | contig 43265 bp, 35 predicted proteins | sample 5559131 | NCBI WGS metagenome assembly JAABUJ01 (sample SAMN10711875, study PRJNA513366) | rock metagenome | isolation source: Antarctica rocks | place: Antarctica: Victoria Land, Mt New Zealand nord | collected 2016-01-07
CTCACGCTCCAACGACGCCTCGCCCGCCTGATCGCCGACGACGAGCAACTCGCCGACTGAGATCAAGCGCTCCTCGGTCGCGCCCAGACCGCGACCACAGACGAGCCGGACCCGCTAACTCAATACCCCGAGCTTACCCCCCGGCGACGACCATCGCCGGCACCATCATCAGCACGCGTGTGGGTCAACACCTACCACGTCGACGCCGCGATGCCCTTCGGACCGAGGCGGGGCACACCGACGCGGGGGGCACACTGACCAGGCGGACGTCGCGAAGCACCCCGCCGCCCCCTAGACTGCGCCGCGTGTCCGGTCACTCCAAGTGGTCCTCCATCAAGCACCAGAAAGCGGTCAAGGACGCCCGTCGCGGCGCGGCCTTCACCAAGCTCTCCCGGGCCATCCAGGTGGCGGCCAAGGAGGGTGGGGGCGACCCTGAGGCCAACGCCCCCCTGTCCCTCGCCGTTCAGAAGGCCCGCGAGGCGTCGATGCCCAAGGACAACATCGAGCGCGCCATCGGCAAGGGCACCGGCGAGGGCGCCGATGCCGACGCCCTGCAGCGGGTGGTCTACGAGGGCTACGGACCCGGTGGGGTGGCCCTGCTCATCGAGGCGGTGACCGACAACCGCAACCGCACGGGGGCCGACGTCCGCCACCTGCTCTCCAAGCAGGGCGGCACCCTCGGCGAGCCCGGCTCGGTGGCCTACCTGTTCGAGAAGAAGGGCTCCATCTTGGTCGACGCGGCGCGCTACGGCGAAGAGCAGCTCATGCCGGCCATCGACGCCGGGGCCGAGGACATCGTCGAGGACGACGACGTGCTCGAGGTGGTCTGCGCCCCCGGGGACCTGACCGCCGTGCGCCGGGCGCTCGAGGCGGCTGGGGTGGAGATGCAGAGCGCGGAGGCCGTCCAGCGTCCGTCGGTGCGCGTGCCCGTGGGCGAGGAGGAGGCCGGTCGGCTCATTCGCCTGATCGAGGGTCTCGAGGACAATGACGACGTGGACGCGGTCCATGCCAACTTCGACGTCGACGCCTCCGTCCTGGAGCGCGTCGCGGGTTGACCCGCCCCTGCTCTCGCATGCGCTCACATCGCTCCACCACGCTTGCCGTCCTCGCCGCGCTCCTCGGCACGCTGGGGGGTGCGTCGGCCGCGCGGGCGGCGGTGACCTTCACTCCCTGCGGCCCCGCGGGCGCAGGCTGTGCCACCGTGCCCGTCCCCCTGGACCACTCGGGGCGCGCGCCGGGGACGCTGAATTTGGCCATCGCCCGCATCCCCCACGGGGGCGCCGGCCCCCACGGCGTGTTCCTCGTCCTGGCCGGCGGCCCGGGCCAGGCGGCCAACCCCCTGCTGGGCGTCTTCCAGGGCGTGCTGGGCCCGGCCCTGACCGCGGCCAACCTCGACCTGGTCACCGTCGATCTGCGTGGGACGGGCGCCTCGGGGCTACTGCGCTGCGCCGCGCTTCACTCCGGCAGCGGGCTGATCGGCGACACCCAGGGCTGCGCCCAGGAGCTGGGGCCCAACCGGGTCTTCTTCCGGACGACCGACTCGGTCGATGACCTCGAGGCGCTGCGCATCTCCCTCGGCGTCGACAAGCTGACCCTCGACGGCACCTCCTACGGGACAAAGGTGGCCGAGGCCTACGCCGTGCGCTACCCCACCCACGTCGCCCGCCTGATCCTGGACTCGGTCCTCGCGGTCGACGGCCCCGATTCGCTTGACCGCCCGACGCTGCAGGCGGTGCCGCGGGTGCTGGGCGACGCCTGCCGGGTGGGGGGATGCCCGGGCCGACTGGCCAACCCGGCGGCCAAGCTGGCCGCGGTGGCCGACGGGGTGGTGCACCGTCCGCTGCGCGCGCGGTTCGTCGATCGCCACGGGCGGCGGCTGCGGGTGACCCTGGTCTCGGCCGACATCCTGGGGTTGCTGGAGTCCGGCGACTTCAATACCGCCCTGCGCGCCGACCTGCCGGCCGCGGCGGGGGCGGCTCGGCGGGGTGACTCCGCCCCCCTGGCCCGGCTGGTGGATCGGGCCGCGAGCTCGCCGGGGGGCAGCGACCGTCCGGCCATCCGGCCGGCTGCACCCGTGGGCGCGGTGGCCGGCGACCGGCCGGCTGCACCGGTGGGCGCGGTGCCCGGCGACGCGTCGGCGGCGCGCGAGAACGATGTGGTCTTCATTGACACCTTTTGTGAAGAGCTTCCGCTTCCCTGGGCGCGCAGCCTGGGTCCACTGGGGCGGCTGAAGGCCCTCGACGGGGTGCTGGCCGCCCAGCCCGCGGGCGCGTTCGGCGGGTTCCCGGGGGGCATCGTCCGCGGCGACAGCCTCCTCCAGCACTGCCTGTTCTGGCCCGGGGACCCGCCGCCCCCGAGCCTGGCCGGACCGGCGCCCGACGTCCCCGTCCTCACCCTGTCGGGGGCCGACGACCTGCGCACCCCCGCGGAGGAGGCCGCCGGCGTGGCCGGCGCCTTCCCCCACGCCACCCGGCTGCTGGCCGCCGGCACCGGTCATGCCGTGCTGGCCAACGCGCAGACCTGCGCCGCGCCGGCCATCGGCTCATTCCTGCTCGGGGCGCCGCAGGTCCCCGCCGCCTGTGGGCTGGCCGGGGTGCAGGCCCGGATCGCCCCGCCCGTCCCGGGCGGCCTGGGCGGCCTGAGGCCCCTCGGCGCGCGCGGCCGGCGTGGCCGCGTGGCTCGCGGCGTTCTCGACACCGTGGCCGACGCCCTGCGCGAGGCCGACTTCTACTCCGGGGGACCGGGCGCCTCGGCCGCGCTGGGGGGGCTGCGGGCCGGCACGCTGGGCGTCTCACGCACGCGGCTGCGCCTGAGGGGGTACACCTACGTCTCTGGCGTCGCGGTCAGCGGGACCATCAGCGGGACGGGCGCGGTGGTCACCGTTGCCGCCCGCGGGACCACCGGCCGGTTGCGCATCCGCCGCGGGCGCATCATCGGCACCCTCGGCGGTGCCCACGTCAGCGGTCGCCTCCGGCTCGCCAACCCCATCGTCCGTACCGCCGGGGCGGCCACGGCGGCGACGGCCCGGGCTTCCGTGCCCGTGCCGGCGGCCCTGCGCGCGGCCCGCTGGCGCGACGACAGCGCCTGGCTCGGCGTCGGTTCGTAGGCCTGCGCCGGGGGCCGGCGGCGCGGTGCGCGGAGCTCGGCCGGCGCGACGCGCGGCCCGGCGGCGCGGCTCGCGGCCCCCATAACTTCCCACGGCCCGCCTCGGTCGGGGACCGTGGGATGCAATCGGCCATATACGCGGACTAGCTCCCACAGTCCCCACCAGCCCTGGGCAGCGGGAAGTTATCGGGGGCTCCACGCGTCCGATTGGGCGAACACGCGCGTCGCCGGCGTGGCGGCCCCGCCGCAGGGCGTCCTCAAGTCGACACAAGGACCCCCGCAGACTCCGCCAAGGCTCAGCGCTCCGGGTCAGCTGGGGGCCACGCCGCGTAGGCATCCGGCCCTCGGCGCAGAATCCCGGGTGACGTGATCGTCCTCGGCATAGATCCTGGCACCGCCAACACCGGCTACGGCGTTGTCGATGGCGGCCGCCCCGGGAACCCCCGGGCGCTGGCCGAAGGCGTCATCGAGACCGCCGCCGGGGTGCCGGCCGAGCGCCGGCTGGCCCAGATCCACGCTGAGGTGGCCGAGCTGCTCGACCGCCACCAGCCGGCGGCCATCGCCCTGGAGGACGTCTACTTCGGCCAGAACGCCCGCAGCGCGTTCGCCGTCGGCCAGGCGCGCGGGGTGGTGCTGCTGGCCGCCGGCCAGCGCGGGATCCCCTGCGCCTCATATACCCCCCAGCAGGTCAAGGGCGCGGTCTGCGGCTCGGGACGGGCGGCCAAGCCCCAGGTGGGGGCCATGGTGGCCCGCCTGCTGGGCCTGGCCACCGTGCCGGCGTCCGACCATGCCGCCGACGCCCTCGCCGTCGCCCTGTGCCACGCCAACCGGGGGCCCCTGGAGCGGGCCCTGGCCCGAGCTTGATCGCCCTGGTTCGCGGCGAGGTGGTCGTCCGCCGTCCCGACCATGTCGTCGTCGACTGCGGCGGGGTGGGCTACCGGCTGGCGATCTCGGCCGAGACCCTGCGCCAGGTGCCCGCGGCCGGACGCCCGGTGACCTTGCATTCCCACCTCATCGTCCGCGACGACGCCATGACCCTCTACGGCTTTGCCAGCGAGGAGGAGCGCGACCTGTTCGGGCTGCTGCTCGGCGTCCAGGCCGTCGGCCCCAAGGTCGCCCTGGCCGTCCTGTCCGGTGGCTCGCCCCGGGAGCTGATCGCCGCCCTGGCCGCCGCCGACACCGAGCGGTTTCGCGCCGCCCCGGGCGTGGGCCGGCGCACCGCCGAGCGCATCGTGGCCGAGTTGCGTGAGAAGGTCGCGGCCACGGTGCCATCCGACACCGGCGGGCCGGCGCCCGCCCCCGACGAGCCGCGCGCCGTGGCCCGGGAGGGCCTGCTGGGTCTGGGCTTCAGCCTGGCCGAGGCTGACAGCCTGCTTGACGCCGCGCCCGGCGAGAGCGCCGAGGAGCTCATCGCCCACGCGCTTCGGGCGGCGCGGCGATGAGCGTCCCGCGCATCGGAACGCCCGACCCCCTGGTCGACGAGGAGACCGCCGAGCGCTCGCTGCGCCCGCGGCGGCTGGAGGACTTCGTAGGCCAGGAGGCGCTGCGGGCCCAGATCGCCATCTCCCTGCGTGCCGCCCGGGGGCGCGACGAGGCGCTGGACCACGTCCTGCTCGCCGGTCCGCCCGGGCTGGGCAAGACCTCGCTGGCGGCGATCATCGCCGCCGAGCTGGAGGTGCCCTTCGTCTCGACGGCGGGACCCGCCCTGGAGCGCAAGGGCGACGTGGCGGCCTACCTGACCGCGCTGGAGCCGCGGACCGTCTTCTTCGTCGATGAGATCCACCGCCTGCCGCGGGCGTTGGAGGAGACCTTCTACCCGGCGATGGAGGACGGTCGGCTGCCCATCACGGTGGGACAGGGGGCCGGGGCCCGGATCGTCACCCTCGAGCTTCCCCCCTTCACGCTGATCGGCGCCACGACACGGGCCGGCCTGCTCACCACCCCGCTGCGCGACCGCTTCGGCCTCCAGCACCGCCTCGAGCCCTACCGTCCGGCCGAGCTCACCCGGATCGTCCACCGCTCGGCCGCCATCCTCGGCGTCGAGGTCTCCGACGCCGGGGCCGGCGCGATCGCTGCGCGGTCACGGGGCACCCCGCGGGTGGCCAACCGGCTGCTGCGGCGCGTGCGGGACTTCGCCGAGGTCCGTGGCGCCGGCACGATCGACGAGGGCACCGCCCGCGCGGCCCTGGACCTCCTGGAAGTCGACGCCGCCGGCCTGGACCGCCTGGACCGGGAGATCCTCTCGGCTCTCTGCGAGCGCTTCGGGGGCGGCCCGGTCGGCCTGAGCACGCTGGCCGTCGCCGTGGGGGAGGAGGCGGGCACGATCGAGGATGTCTACGAGCCCTACCTGCTCGTCTGCGGATTGCTGCAGCGAACCCCCCGGGGGCGGATGGCCACCCCCCGGGCCTACGAGCACCTTGGGCTGACCCCGCCCGAGGGAGCGCCCGCCCTGTTCTGAGCCCGTCGGGCGCGGCGTGCGACGGGCCGCACCCTCGCCAGCGCCGAGGTGTTCTGCCCCGAGCAGGATGCCGCCCAGGCACGGCGTCTAATCTCCCGTCGTCCGCTGATGGCCAACCACTTCATCTGCCCCAACTGCGGCAACCGCTCGACGTCGACCGATCGCCTGGCCGGCTTCCGGCGCGAGCCCAAGGGCTGCGAGAAGTGCGGGTTTGGCTTCCTCTTCGAGCTGCTGGACGACTACTACCCGGCGCCCGACGCCGCCTTCTTCGTCTGCGACGGCGAGGGTCGGGTGATCGCCTGCGGGCGGGGCTCGGGTGAGCTGACCGGCCTGGGAGATGAGCGGGTCATGGGGCGGCCGGTGGCCGAGGTGCTCGGTCTCGCCTTCGAGAACGACGACGACCACGTGGCCACGGCGCTGGAGTGGGGGGTGCGCGTCCTCAACAAGAAGGTCACCGTCCATCCCGAGGGCCACCACGTCCACGCGGCCACCGCCGACCTGTTCCCCGCCTACGACGACGACGGAGGCCTTCTCGTCGTCCTGACCCCGGACAAGCGCTAGTGGGCCACTGATGGTCGATCGCGTCCGCAACCGGATCGTCCTGGGCGCCGTGACGCTGCTGCTGGTCGGCTCGTTGCTGGTCATCGTCAACGTCCCCGGCCTGTCGGCGCTGCACAAGCCAACGCGGCTGGGCCTTGACCTCAAGGGCGGCGTCGAGCTCGTCTACCAGGGCGAGCCCACCCCCCAGCAGCCGACGGTGACCCAGGACTCCCTCACCCGGGCCGTGGACATCATGCGCAAGCGCGTCGACCGCCTCGGCGTCGCGGAGCCCGAGATCCAGGTATCGGGCTCCAATCAGATCGACGTCGGCCTGCCCGGGGTCAAGGACGAGAGGCGCGCCGAGGCCCAGGTCGGTCAGGTGGCCCAGCTGTTCTTCTATGACTGGGAGCCCAACGTCGTCGGTCCCACCGGGCGCTCGGACCCCGGCAACCAGTCGGTCACCGGCGGCGGCAATCCCGAGGCCGGGGTCGCCGCGCTGGCCCGCTACGACGCGGTCCTCCGCGCCTCCAAGCGCACCCCGGGAGCCCAGAGCTGCAGCCGCCCGGCTTCGGTCGGGGACCAGTACTACCTGGTCAACGACACGGCTCACACCGTGGTGGCCGGCCCGGAGGCGGCGCCCGTCGACCTGGTCGGCGAGCGCGGCGCCCCGCCTGGGACCCACCCGACGCCGAGCTTCGGTGCGTCGCTGGCGCTGTTTGGAGGCGAGCGCGTGGCCAAGGTCGCCGAGGGCAGCGTCGTCCTGCAGGTCGACAAGAGGTCGGCCGGGCTGCCCCCGGCCTCGCCGGATCGCTACTACGTGCTCAACGACTGCCCGACGCTCAACGGCACCGACATAGCGGGTCCCAAGGAACAGCAGGACCCCCAGAGCAACGAGCCCGCCGTCACCTTCGACTTCTCCTCCGATCGGGCCCGCAGTGCCTTTAAGAAGATCACCTCGGCCATCTACAACCGTGGCCGCGAGAACGCGGCCATCGCCGGGGCGCCGCTGAACGACCCCAACGCGGCCAACCAGTACGCCGGCCACTTCGCCATCGCGCTGGACAACACGCTGATCTCGATCCCCCGCATCGACTTCACCGACCCGCGCAACGCCGGGGGCATCGGCGACACCGGCTCGCAGATCAGCGGCGGGTTCACCATCAGCTCGGCCCAGCAGCTGGCCAGCCTGCTCCAGGACGGGGCGCTGCCCATCAAGCTCAAGCTTATCTCGAAGTCGCAGGTGTCAGCCACCCTGGGCAAGCAGGCGCTCAACCAGGGATTGCTGGCCGGTGGCGTCGGGCTGCTGGTCGTCGTGATCTTCCTGGTCGGGCTCTACCGCGTGCTCGGGGCCGTGGCCGTGGGTGCCCTGGCCATCTACGCGCTCTACTTCTTCGCCCTGATCAAACTCATACCGGTCACTCTCAGCCTGCCCGGCATCGCCGGGCTGATCCTCACCATCGGGGTGGCCGCTGACGCGAACATCGTGATCTTCGAACGGGTGAAGGAGGAGATCCGCTCGGGCAAGAACGTCCCCCGCGGCATCGCCGACGGCTATCGCCGCGGCTTCGCGGCGATCATCGACGCCAACGTCGTGACGCTGATGACGGCGTTCATCCTCTTCCTCCTGGCCACGGCCGGGATCAAGGGCTTCGCCTTCACCCTGGGCATCGGGACCCTCGTCTCGCTGTTCACCGCGGTGCTGGCCACCCAGGCTGCCCTGGGCGCGATGGGCCGCTCGCGGATGATCTCCCACCCCGCCGCCCTGGGGGCCGGGCCGCTACGCCGTCGTTGGCACTTCGACTTCATGGGCTCGTCGAAGTGGTTCTTCTCGCTGTCGGGGTGCATCCTGCTCATCGGCGCCCTGTCGATCGGTGGCAACGGCCTGAAGTTCGGCATCGACTTCGAGTCGGGCACGCGCATCACCACGGCGCTCGTCCGTCCCGCCGATGAGAACGGCGTGCGCGACGTGATGCGCAGCCAGGGCATCATCGACTCCCAGGTCCAGCGCAAGTCCGACAAGACGCTGGGCACCAACGCCTTCCAGATCTCCTCCCGCCAGTTGCAGAACGACAAGCTCGACGCCGTGCGCAAGGCGCTGAACGTTCGCTACGGGGTGACGCCGACGTTCACCAGCACGTTCATCGGTCCGACCTTCGGCAAGACGATCGCCCGGCTGGCGATCATCGCCATCATCGCCTCGCTGATCGTCATCTCCGCCTACATCGCCCTGCGCTTCGAGTGGAAGTTCGCCGTTCCGGTGCTCATCGCCCTGATGCACGACCTGCTCATCACCGCAGGGGTCTACTCGCTCACCGGCCGGGAGGTGACCTCGTCGACGGTCGCGGCGCTGCTCACCATCCTGGGCTACTCGCTCTACGACACGATCATCGTCTTCGACCGTGTGCGCGAGAACGTCCCCCGCATGCCGCGGGCGGCCTTCTCCCAGATCGTCAACCGCTCTATGGCCGAGGTGCTCACCCGGTCGCTGGCCACCACCTTCTCGACCCTCCTGCCCGTCATAGCGCTGCTGCTCTTCGGCGGGGACACGCTGAAGGACTTCGCCTTCGCGCTGCTGGTCGGCGTGGCGTCGGGCGCGTACTCCTCGATCTTCATCGCCTCCCCCGTGCTCACCCACTGGAAGGAGCGCGAGCCCGTCTACCACCGGCGCCTGGAGCGCATCCGCCGCGAGAACGCTGGCGTCCTGCCCGCCTACGCCGTCACGTCGAGGTCGGCGCCGGCCGACGTCGAGCCCGGGCGTCCCCGCCGGCCCGCGCGCCGGCTCAGCGCGCGCGACCGGCCCGATGGCCAGATCTCCAAGGACGAGTTCGACGACCTGGTGGCCGACCTCGACGTCGAGGGCACCGCCGGGCCGATCGTCGCGGAGCAGGACCCGAACGCCGACCGCCTCCAGGAGCCCGACGCACCCGGCGGGGCCACGCTCGGCGCCCTGGGTCGCAGCGGGCCGCCCAAGCCGCGCAACAGGGCAAAGAAGCCGCGCAACCGCCGGCACGGGCGCCGCTGATGGGCCTGCTCGCCTGGGCCATGATGGGCCTGGCCATCTGGCACTTCACCATCTTCGTTCCCGATCGCTTCTGGGGCGGGATCGTCGGCGCGTTCTGCGGGGCGCTGGTGGGGGCGATCGTCCTCGGCTTCCTGCTCAACGGCATCGCCGTACCGGGCCGTCACGCCACCCACCTCTCCACCGCGCTGGAGGCCGCCCCGGGCGCGGCCGTCGGGCTCGCCCTGGTCTTCCTCGTCGGTATGCGCCGCGCCCGCGAGGCGTAGCGCGGCGGGGGGTCGGGGCGAGAGCTCGGATGCGCAGCGAGCCGCCGTCCCGCGCCCGACCTCGCCCGGTCCGTCCTGAGGGCGCCCCGGCGTCGCGTCGCCGGGGCCCCCGGCTCCTCCGCGCGGCAGCGCGCCCCATCCTGATCGCCGCCGCCATGCTCACGATGCTGTTCGTGGGCCCCGCGCCGGGCAGCGCGCGCGTCGCACCGGCCTTGGAGACCATCCTCCAGGACGACGCCCAGCTCCTGTACCGGCCCGAGCCCGTGGTACAGCAGACCCTTGCTGAGCTGCGGGCCCTGGGTGTGGATCGCGTCCGCGTCACCGCCGGGTGGTCGGTCATGACTCGCACTCCGGACTCGGCCACCCGCCCGTCCTTCGATGCCACCGATCCCGCCGCCTACGACGCGACGCGGTGGGCAGCGTTGGACCGGGTGGTGAGCCTCGCCCCGCACTACGGACTGAAGGTGATGATCGACGTCGGCTTCTGGGCCCCGCACTGGGCAGCGTCGGACCCGCCCGGCCCGCGGGCGCGGACCGATATCGATCCGGGCGCCTTCCGCGACTTCGCGGTGGCGGTCGCGCGCCGCTACAGCGGCAGCTTCGTGCCCGCCACCTCGCCCGACGCGCTCCCGGTGCTCGTCCCCAACGGCTCCGACGACCAGTTCCTCGCCGAGCTCCTCGGTCAGAGCAACCCTCCGGGGGGGGCCGGGGGACTGGGAACCCTGCTGTCGCCGGCCGCCATCCTGCCCCTGGGCCCGAGGCCGCTGCCCCGCGTCGACGTCCTCACCCTGTGGAACGAGCCCAATCATCCCGGCTTCCTGCTGCCCCAGTGGTCGGGCGGCGGTGCCCACCGCGCGCCGGCGAGCCCCGCCGCCTACCGGACGATGGTCGACGCCGCCTACCCGGCGATCAAGCGGGCGCGACCCGACGCCACCGTCCTGGTCGGGGCCACCGCAGCATCGGCCAGCCAGGACACGGGCTCCGACGGGGTCCCGCCGCTCGCCTTCGTCCGCGCCCTGGCCTGCGTCGACAGTCGCCTGCGAACGCTGCGCAGCCCGGACTGCCGCGGCTTCCAGCCCGTCCCGGGCGACGGCTGGGCCCACCACCCCTACTCCCTGCGCACCCTGCCCGATGCCGTGGACCCGGGCCGTCCGGACGACGCCCAGATCGGGGAGCTGCCGCGCCTCGCGCGCCTGCTGGGGCAGCTCGTCGCCCGCGGTCGCCTCGCGCCCGGCCTGGCCAACCTGTGGATCACCGAGGACGGATACGAGACGGGACCCCGCTCGGTGCGCGCGCCCTTCGGCCCCTACGATCAGGCCCGGTTTCTCACCTGGTCGGAGTTCCTGGCCTGGCAGACCCCGGGCGTGCGCAGCTTCGCCCAGTTCCTGCTTCGCGACATCATCCCCGCCACCCCGGCGGGAGCCGGGGCCCACGAGCAGGCCGGCGAGTGGCGGTCGGGATTGGAAAGGGCCGACGGAACCGCCAAGCCGGCGGCCACGACGTTCCGGATCGGCCTGCTGGCCCTGCGCGCCGGCGGCACGCTGCGGCTGTGGGGCCGGCTCCGGGGCTTCGCCGCACCGCGTCTGGTGATGCTGGAGGCAGCTGCGCCCGGCGGGCGCTTCGCCGCCCTCACCACCGTCGACGCGACGGGGGGTGGCGGCCCGGGGACGATTGTCAGCGTCGCGCCCGGCCAGGTGATCGATCGCCGCGCCGCGCTGCCGGGCAACCCGGACACCCGCTATCGCCTGCGGGTGCTCGGACCGAGCGGACCGCTCATCGACCAGCTCGGGCTGGCCGTGCCGCTCGTCGGTGGCTGAGCGGCTCCCGGCTGGTGCGCTGACCTTCGAAAGGCACGGAGTCGCGCCCCCGGCGAGCCTTCCGAACGGGTCAGATCGCCGAGCCCCCAACGCGCTTCGCGCCGGTCGCGGATCCGTCGGGTGGCCCCCGTACGGTGGGTGCCATGTCGCAAGTCGCCGATGCGTTGACGGGGCCGCCCCGCGCGCCGCGCGCCGAGGGCCCGGTCGTGAGCGCGGTCCGCGGCGGTGTCACGCGCCCCGCCGCCGATGCGGCGGCGGCCCCGGTTTCCGACGCTCCTGGCGGATCGGCCCGGCGCCCGCGCCCGCGCATCGCGATCCGCCCGGCGCCCTACGGGTCGGTACGGCGGCTGGAGGTCGAGTTGGGGGTGTCTCCGGTCGTCGCCCAGGTGCTGGTCCGTCGTGGCCTGGCCGACCCGGCGCGCGCCCGGCACTGGCTGGCCGCCGACGAGCGCCATCGCCTCGAGGAGTTCGGTGGACTGGCCGATGCGGCCGAGCGCCTGCTGGGCCACATCCGGGCCGGCACGCGCATCACCGTCCACGGCGACTACGACGTCGACGGGGTGTGCTCGACGGCGATCCTGCTCGAGGCGATCGAGGGACTGGGCGGCAGGGTCGACTGGCACCTTCCCGCGCGCGAGGACGGCTACGGGCTCAGCACGGTCACCGTCGAGCGCCTGGCCGGGCGGGGCACCGGCTGCCTGCTCTGCGTGGACTGTGGGATCACCGCGGTGGCTGAGGTGGCGGCGGCCCGCGCCGCCGGGCTCGACGCGATCGTCTGCGACCACCACGCGCCGCGGGCCGATGGTGCTCTGCCCGATGCGGCCATCGTCCATCCCGCCCTCGGCCGGTATCCGTGCCCCGAGCTGTGCGCGGCCGGGGTGGCCCATCGTCTGGCCGCCGCCCTGCTGCGGGCCGCGGGCGAGGACGAGCACCGCGCCGACGCGGCGCTGGACCTCGTGGCTCTGGCCACCGTCGCTGACGTCGTCCCGCTGCGCGGCGAGAACCGCCGGCTGGTACGGGAGGGACTGCGCGCCCTGGCCACGACCGCCCGGCCCGGTCTGCGGGCGCTGATGAGCGTGGCCGGGTGTGACGCGGGTCGCCTCGACGCCCGAGCCATCGGCTTCGGGCTGGCTCCCCGGATCAACGCCGCCGGCCGGGTGGCTCGGGCCGACGCCGCGCTGGAGCTGGTCCGCTGCACGGACCCGGACCGCGCTGCAGCCGTGGCCGATGAGCTCGATGCGCTCAACCGCGAGCGCCGGGCCATCGAGACCCGGATGGGCTTCGCGGCCGAGGCCCAGGTCAGCGCCGCGGGCCAGCGCCCCGCCTATGTCGTGGCCGGCGAGGACTGGCATCGGGGCGTCGTCGGCATCGTGGCCGGCCGTCTGGCCGAGCGCCACCACCGTCCGGTCGTGGCCATCGCCCTGCACGGCGACCGGGGCACCGGGTCGGGGCGCAGCATCCCGGGCTACGACTTGCTCGCCGGGCTGACCGCCGCCCGCTCGCACCTCGTGCGCTTCGGCGGCCACCGCGCCGCCGCCGGCCTGGAGATCGAGACCAGCGCGGTCGGCGACCTTCGCGCCGGCCTCGAGGCCCATGTCGCCGCCAGCCTTGACGGCGACGCGCTCGTGCCCGAGCTGGAGGTGGACGCGGTGGCCGGTGGGGACGACCTCGACCTGGCGCTGGCTGAGGGCCTGGAGGCGCTGGCCCCGTTCGGCCACGGCAACCCCGATCCCGCCCTCCTGGTGTGCGCCGCGAGCTTCTCGGAGGCGACGGCGATGGGGGAAGGGCGCCACGCCCGGTTCACCCTGCAGGCTGGTGGCGTGCGCTCCCGCGCCGTCTGCTTCGGCCAGGGCGGGCGCGCCCCGGCTCGGCCGGGGGAGCCGGTCGATGTCGTCGCCGGTCTCGAGCGCCACCGCTGGGCGGGCGTCGAGGAGCCGCGGATCGTCGTCCGTGGCGTCCGCCCATGTGCGCCGGCTCCCGTGACGCGCCCGGCGACGCTCGCACCGGGGCCGGCCGCGCTCGGACCGGGGCCGGCCAGGCTCGCGCCGGCCGCGTCCGCGCTCGCGCCGGAGACCGGACGCACGGTCTGTGACAGCCGCGGCCGTGGCCTGGCCGGGACCCTGGGCGCCCTTGTCGCGACCGGCGAGACCGTGCTCGTGGCATGCGCCGACGTCGAGCGCCGTCTCGAGGGGCTCGCCGGCCGCCTTGGCGGCTTCGCCCTGGCCAGCCACGAGGAGCTGGCCCAGGACTCCGCGCCGGCGTTCGGGGCGACGCACCTGGTGGCCCTCGATCCCCCGGCCGGTCACGCGCAGGACCGCGCGCTGCGCCGTGGGCCGCCGACCGGCTTCACCCACCTCGCCTGGGGAGAGCCTGAGCTACGCTTTGCTGGCCATGTGCTCGAGCAGGAGTACGACTTGCGCGCTCCGCTCGCCGCGCTCTACCGCAGGCTGCGGGGCAGCGGCGGTGTCGAGGGACCCGCGCTGGAGGCTGCCCTGCGTGGAGACGGTGCCCGTCCGTGGTCACCGGCGCTTGGCCAGCGTCTGCTCGTCGTCCTGCATGAGCTTGGCCTCGCCGTCCTCGACCCGGGTGGCGATCGCGTCACCTTGTGCTCACCCCCGGCGGCCCGCGTGGCCCTGGAGCGCTCGGCGACCTTCCGTGCCTGCCGGGCGAGACTCGAGGAGGGGCGGCGATGGCTGAGCGTCGCCGACGCGAAGGCGGCGTAGCGACGGGCGAGGGCGCGGCCACGCTGGTGCCCCCGCGGACGGCGGTGGACGCCCGCGGCGGTCAGGGGCCGGCGGTCGAGCGCGCCGATCTGACCCAGGTCGAGCGGCGGCTGCTGGGCGACCTGTTCGCCATCGTCGAGGAGCACGCCGGGGAGGCCACGACGACGATCGACCGCGCCCAGGTGGAGGGAGCGTTCGTCTTCGCCTGCGAGCACCACGCCGACCAGCGGCGCAAGTCGGGCGAGGACTTCATCGTCCATCCCGTCGGCGTGGCCAAGATCTGCGCCGGGCTGCGCCTGGATACCGAGACGCTCTGCGCGGCGCTGCTGCACGACACCGTGGAGGACACCTCGGCGTCGCTGGAGGAGGTCTCCGAGCGCTTCGGCGAGGAGATCGCCGCGCTGGTCGACGGAGTGACCAAGCTGACCGGCATCACCTTCCAGTCTCGCGACGAGGCCCAGGCTGAGAACTACCGCAAGATGATGGTGGCGATGGCCTCCGACATCCGGGTCATCCTCATCAAGCTCGCCGACCGCCTGCACAACATGCGCACCATCGGCGCCATGGCCAAGCAGAAGCAGATCGAGAAGGCCAAGGAGACGCTGGACATCTACGGGCCGATCGCCCATCGCCTGGGCATCCACGCCATCAAGTGGGAGCTGGAGGATCTCGCGTTCGCCACCCTGCACCCGCGCAAGTACCAGGAGATCAAGGGCCAGGTCAACCAGCAGCGCGAGGAGCGCGAGCGCTACGTCACAAAGGCGGGGGAGTACCTGGCCAAGGAGTTGGAGGCGTTGGGAATCGAGGCTGAGATCTCGGGCCGGGCCAAGCACTTCTACTCCATCTACTCCAAGATGACCAAGAAGGGCAGGGAGTTCAACGAGATCTATGACCTCACGGCGATGCGGGTGATCGTCGAGTCGGTGAAGGACTGCTACGGCGCGGTGGGCGTGATCCACTCGCTGTGGAAGCCCCTGCCCGGGCGGTTCAAGGATCTCATCGCCATGCCCAAGTTCAACATGTACCAGTCGCTGCACACCACGGTGATCGGGCCCGAGGGCCGGCCGCTGGAGATCCAGATCCGTACCCGTCAGATGCACGACATGGCCGAGTACGGCGTCGCCGCTCACTGGATCTACAAGCAGACGACCGGGGCGGCTGCCCGCGACCCGTCGGACCCGTCGCAGGCCGACGAGAAGCTGCGCTGGCTGCGGCGGCTGCTGGACTGGCAGCAGGAGCTCTCTGACCCACGGGAGTTCATGGAGACCCTCAAGGTCGACCTCTTCGAGGACGAGGTGTTCGTCTTCACCCCCAAGGGCGAGGTCAAGTCACTGGCTGCCGGGGCCACGCCGCTGGACTTCGCCTACGAGGTCCACACCGACGTCGGGCACCGCTGCGTCGGGGCGCGGGTCAACGGCAAGATCGTCCCCCTGCACTACGAGCTGCACTCCGGCGACATCGTCGAGGTGCTCACCTCCAAGCGGGAGCGCGGCCCCTCGCGGGACTGGCTGGCGCTGGTCAAGACTACGCGGGCGCGCAACAAGATCAGGGCGTGGTTCAAGGCCGAGGCCCGCCAGGACTCCGAGCACGCCGGACGCGAGCAGCTCCAGGAGCAGCTGCGCCGCCAGGGCCTGCCGGCGCAGAAGATCGTCTCCTCCCCGCTGCTGGCCCACGTCATCCGCGAGATGGGCTTCCGCACCGCCGCGGAGTTCTACGTCGCCCTGGGCGGGGCCAAGGTCTCCACCAAGGTCGTGGTCAACAAGGTCATGCAGCGCCTCAAGCAGGGCGAGGCGGCCGAGGGCGAACAGACCGCCGCCTCGGATCTCCTGCGCACCTCCAAGCGCCCGGCGCGCCGGCCGACCGCCTCCTCCTCCCAGTACGGGATTGAGGTCGACGGCATCGACGACGTCATGCTGCGCCTGGCCAAGTGCTGCCGCCCAGTGCCCGGCGATCCGATCGTCGGCTACATCTCCCTCGGCCGGGGGATCACCATCCACCGCGAGGACTGCCCCAACGTCTCCGCCCTGCGCCGGGATCCCGACCGCTTCACCTCGGTGCTGTGGTCAGGGGAGGGGGAGACCGCCTTCCGGGTCGAGCTCCACGTCGACGCCTGGGATCGCCACCGGCTGTTGGAGGATCTCTCCCGCACCCTGGCCGAGGCGGGGATCAACATCCTGGAGGCGCGCTGCGTCGTCTCGGACCAGATGGTGCGCAACCGCTTCGTCGTAGAGGTCGGCGACACCGCGGCGCTTTCCAGCACGGTCAATCGCCTGCGCCACATCGACGGCGTCTTCGACGCCTTCCGGGTCACCCCGAGCGGCGGCTGACCGCGGGCGGCGGCTGACCGCGGGGGGTGGCTCACCGCTTGCGGGCGGGTCGCGCCAACGGCGCTGAGCTGTGTGCCCCAAGCGCCCCGGGGACCCGGGACCTACCCCACGACCAGCAGCGCGCCGGGCACGACCTCGAAGTGGGCCTCGGTCACCTGGCGCTGCCAATCGCCGTCCACCTGCAGCCCGACCGGGCGCCCATCGACCGAGCGGGCGCTGACCCGGGTGACCTCGGAGAAGCCGTCGAGCTGACGGTGATCGAGCAACCGGCGCCGGCGCCCCAGCGCCCGAATGATGATGCCGGGGGCATCGAGCGGGTTGGCGCGCCGCAGGACGGCTCCGGCCAGGGTGCCGCCGGTCAGCGTCGCCCCCTCGGCGATCCGCACGGGGCGCGAGCCGAACCACGTGGGGTCGGCGTTCTGGACGACGGCGGTGACGCCGGCGACCCGGCCGCTAACAGATGACCGTAAAGCCGCTCGACGGCCAAGCCGCAGAAGCGCTACGGCAGCGCCGTGCTCCGAACGTGCGCCGGGGCGTGCGATGCCGCCGGCATCTGCGCGCGCCCCTGACGTCCAGCGCGCCCGCGGCACCCTGACCCTCAGGCCTCCGCGACCTCGCCGCGCGCCGCCTCGGCCTCCGCCTCGGCTTCGCGGCGGCGGTCCTCGGCCTGGCGCGCGGCCTGCTCTGCCTCGTCGGCGCGGCCTCGCGCCTCCTGGGCGTCGGCCGCCGCCTGCTCGGCCTTCTCCTCCAGCTCTCGCGCGCGCACCTGGGCCTGCCGGCGCTCCTCGGCGTGGCGCTCGCGCGTCTGGCTGCTCTCGTAGGTCACCGGCTCGCCGCCCCGGTCCGGCGCCTCGAGGCCGTAGTGGCTGAGGGCGGATCGCTCGAGCTCGCCGGTGACCGGCGTGTCGGGCTCCAGGGTGGGGGCGTCCTTGACCGTGTCGCGGGCGAAGGCGATGCGCACGTGCTGACGCCCCAGGGTCGCGCCCTCGAGGGGGATCAGGGTCAGCTTGCGGCCGAACAACCCAGTTCCGACACAGCCCAGGCGCGCATCGTCGCCGTCGAAGAGGACCTCCTCGAGCTTGCCCACCTTTTCGCCGTCGGGGTCGACGACGGCCTGTCCGCGCCATTCCTCGATGTGCTCGATCTCCATCTCGTGTCCTCTCGCCGGGTTTGGGAGGGTGATACCCCGCTCACCGACTGGCGATCGCCCGCGGGGTGCGCTAACCTGCCCTCCACATAGCAGTACGCCGCATCGCGAGGGGTGGAGGGAACTGGCCCTATGAAGCCCCGGCAACCATCCGACGTGTGAGCGTCGGAACGGTGCCAATTCCATCAGGCTCCAATTCAATGGCCTGGGAGATGTGGACAGGGACTCGTCCACACGAGCCTCTGCCACAGCCCGGCGGAGGTTCTTCATAGATGGCAACGACTGAGTCCCTGATCTGCAAGGAATGCCGGACGTCCTACCCGCTCGAGGCGAGCTTCGTCTGCGAGCAGTGCTTCGGGCCGCTGGAGGTCCGCTACCGCGACCGCTCCGGCGCTGATCCGCAGGCTCTGCGCCGGCGCATCCAGGCCGGCCCCAGCTCGATCTGGCGCTACAGCGACTTCCTGCCGCTCGACGGCCCCGCGCACAGCGCGCTGCCGGCCGGCTTCACCCCCCTGGTGCGGGCTGACCGACTCGCCGAGCGCCTGGGCCTGGGGGAGGTCTGGGTAAAGAACGACGCTGCCAACCCGACGCACTCCTTCAAGGACCGGGTGGTCTCGGTCGCCCTCGCTCGCGCCCGGGAGCTGGGCTTCACCACCATCGCCTGCGCGTCGACCGGCAACCTGGCCAACGCCGTCGCCGCCCACTCCGCGGCGGCCGGGCTGGACAGCTATGTCTTCATCCCGGCCGACCTGGAGGAGGAGAAGATCCTGGCCACCGGGGTCTACGGCACCAAGCTCGTCGCCGTCCGGGGTTGCTACGACGACGTCAACCGGCTCTGCACCCAGCTCTGTGCCGAGCGCGACTGGGCGTTTGTCAACGTCAACCTGCGCCCCTACTACGCCGAGGGGTCCAAGACCCTGGGCTTTGAGATCGCCGAGCAGCTGGGCTGGGAGCTGCCCGACCGGATCGTCTGCCCGGTGGCCTCAGGCTCGCTGTTCACCAAGCTGGCGCGCGGCTTCGACGAGTTCCGCGAGGTCGGGCTGCTGGTCGGGGAGACTCCGCGGTGCAACGGCGCCCAGGCCGCCGGATGCGCTCCGGTGGCCACCGCCTGGGACGCCGGCCAGGACGTCTGCCGCCCGGTGCGCCCGAACACCATCGCCAAGTCGCTGGCCATCGGAGACCCGGCCGACGGCCCCTACGCCCTGGAGCTGGCCCGGCGCACGGGCGGAGGTATCGACGCCGTCTCCGACGAGGAGATCCGCGCGGGGATCCGCCTGCTGGCCGAGACCACCGGCATCTTCACCGAGACCGCCGGCGGGGTGAGCACCGCAGTCCTGGCCAAGCTCGCCGAGCGGGGAGACATCGATCCCGGGGAGCGGGTCGTGCTGGTCATCACCGGCGAGGGGCTCAAGACCATCGGCGCCGTGCGCGGCACCTTTGCCACCCAGGAGATCGACCCCACGGTGGAGTCCTTCGAGGCCGGCCTGGCGGTGACCGCGTAGTGGGCCACCAAATGGTCGCGACGACGAGGATCGACACGGTCTGGCCATGGCGATCACGGTGAAGATCCCCACCCAGCTGCGCTCCGCTGCCGGTGGCGAGGCTGAGGTGGATGTCGACCTCGAGGACGCCAGCGTGGGCGAGGTGCTCGATGCGCTCTTCGCCCGCTTCGAGGAGCTGCGCGGGCGCATCACCGAGGACGGTGGGCTTCGTCGCTTCGTCAACGTCTACGTGGGCGGCGAGGACATCCGCTTCGGCGCGGGCCTGGACACCCGGGTGCCCGACGGCGGCGAAGTCACCATCCTGCCCGCCGTGGCCGGCGGGGGCCTGAGCTGACCGTCGGGCTCGGCCCCGGCCGATGACGGCCGCGGTGGCCGGGGGACGGGCCGGCGCCTCGGTCATCGTGCCCTTCGTGGGCACCCAAGAGGAGTTCGACAGCGTCCTGGGCGCCCTGAACCGCCTGCGCACCACGGCGATCGACGAGGTCATCGTCGTCGATGACCGACCCGGCGCGCCGGGCGCCGTCGCCGGCACGCGTCCCCCGCCGGACGCCACCGCCCCCCCGCTGCGGATCATCGCCGGCGGCCCCGTCCACGGCCCCGCGGCGGCCCGAAACGCCGGCGCCCGATCGGCTCGCGGGCCCTGGCTGGTCTTCCTCGACGCCGACGTGACGCCGGCCCCCGACCTGCTCGATCGCTACCTGTGGCCCGAGCCGGCCCCCGATGTCGGCGTGCTCGCCGGTGGCCTGGTCGACGTGGCCGCCGGTCCCGGCCTGGCCGGGCGCTGGGCGGTGACGCGCGCAAAGATGGGGGAGGGCCAGGCCCTCGGCGCGGCCCCGGGGCCCTACGCCCAGACGGCCAACTGCGCGGTGCGCGCGGCGGCGTTCGCCGCCGCCGGAGGCTTCGACGAGCGCGCCCGGGCCGGCGAGGACGCCGACCTGTGCTGGCGGCTGCAGGCGGCTGGATGGCGGCTGGAGCACCGTCGCGACGCCCGCGCCGAGCACCGCGCCCGGGCGACGCTCGGCGCCCTCCTGGGCCAGCTCGCCGTCCACGGTGCGGGAATGGCCTGGCTGGACCGCCGCCACCCCGGCGCCTTCCCGGCTCCGGCCCCGCGCGAGGTGGTGGGACGGCTCGCCCGCCACGGCCTCGCCGCGGTCCGGGACCCAGGGCCGGCGCGGCGCCTGATCCTCGTCGACCTGCTCGCCGAATGTGCCCGCGACCTCGGACGCCTACGGGCCAACCGCCCGCCGGGCCATCGCCTCGGGCCCCCGCCCCGGGCGCGCGTCACGCCGACGTCCACGCCACCGCGATGAGCGCGCCCGCCGTGTCGGTCGTCGTCGCCACGCGCGACCGACCCGCCCGCCTGGCCCGGCTGCTCGATGTCCTGCGCGGCCAGGCCGCGGGCGCCCGCGCCACGGTCGAGCTCGTGGTGGTCGACGACGGCTCGGGGGAGCCGACCCGCGACCTGCTCGATGGCCAGGCGGGGCGACCGGGCCTGGCGCCGCACGTCGTCCGCCACCCGCGCCCCCGCGGGCCCGGGGGCGCGCGCAACGCCGGGTGGCGCGTGGCGCGTGGCGCGCTCATCGCCTTCACCGACGACGACTGCGTCCCCGCCCCCGGCTGGGTGGACGCCCTGCTGACCGCCCACCGCGCCCATCCTGATGCCGTGGTCCAGGGTCGCACGCTCCCCGATCCAGACGAGGCGGCCCACGGCGGTCTGTTCTCGCGCACGCTGCGCTCCGAGGATCTCGGGCCCCAGTACGAGACGGCCAACATCGCCTACCCGCAGGAGCTGCTCGAGCGCCTGGGAGGCTTTGCCGAGGACTTCGGCCTGGCCCCGGGCGGCGAGGACACCGACCTGGCCTGGCGGGCGATCGAGCTGGGGCGCCCGACCGTCCTGGCCGCCGACGCCGTCGTCCACCACGCCGTGGCCCGGCTCGGGCCGGTGGGCTCGTTGCGCGTGGCCGCCCGCTGGGGGCAGACCATGCGCATCTTCGCCCGCCATCCGGGCCTGCGCGCCACGCTCTATCGCGGAAGGTTCTGGAACGTCTGGCACTACCTCCTGCTGCGCTCGCTGCTGGTCGGCGCCATACCCGCCCGCGGCCCGCTGCGACCAGCAGTCCGCGCGCTGCGCGGGCTGCTGCTGGCCCGTCACGCCAGTGCCCTCGCCGCCCGCGGTCGCCAGGCCGGTGCCGGCCCCTGGTCGGTGCCCTGGCTGCTGGCCCACGACGCCGTGGAGACCGCGGCGATCCTGCGCGGCGCGGTCATCCACCGCACGCTGGTGCTGTGAGCGTCGGGGAGAGCAGGTTGGCCGCCCTGCTCGTGGCCCTCGCCCTGGCCACCGGCGCCGTCGGAGGGGCCGGGTGCGGTGCGGGCGGCTCTTCGCCCCACGGTGTGGCGGGGGAGAGCCCCAGCGGCGCACCGCGGGGCCCGCGGTCCGAGCTGTTCGGGATGAACGCCCAATTCATCCTCGCCGACGAGCCCGCCACCGCGGATCCGGAGCTCCGGCGCATGGCCGATCAGGGCATCGGCGTCGTGCGGGCCGACGCGAGCTGGGACGACATCGAGCCCACCCCGCCCAAGGGCGGCGGGCATGCCTACGTCTGGGGCTTCACGGACCGCCTCGAGACGGCGCTGGCCCGGCGCTCGCTGCGCTGGCTGCCGATCGCCGCCTACTCTCCGCGCTGGGACACCTCGGCCCGCGGCACGAACGTCGCCCCGCCGATCCACGACGCCGAGTACGCGGCCTTCGCTGCGGCCATCGCCACCCGCTACGGCCCGGGCGGGGCCTTCTGGCGGGCGCACCCGACACTGCCCGCTGTCCCCGTCGACGCCATCGAGATCTGGAACGAGGAGAACTACCCGCCCTACTGGGGCGGACACGCGGCCGACCCCGTCCGCTACCTCGGCCTCTACCGCGCCGCCCAAGCGGCCATCCATCGCGCTGCCCCGGGGGTGCGCGCCCTGGTCGGGGGACTGGCCGAGGAGGGGAGCCCGGTGCAGGCCGCCCCCGGGTTCCTCACCGCGATGGCCCGGCTGGCCCCCGGTCTGGCCCGGAGCCTGGACGGGGTGGCGCTGCATCCCTACGCGCCCGATGCCACCCAGGTGCTGGCCCGGATCGCCGGCCTCCGCGCCGTCCTCGTCGCCTTCGGCGCCCCCCGGGTGCCCATTGAGGTCACCGAGGTGGGCTGGCCCACCCAGGGCAACCCCAGCGGCGGTCTCGTCGTCTCCGATGACCGGCGCGCCAGCTTCCTGGCGACGCTGGTCAACCGCGTGGCTGCGGGCTACTGCGGCGTTGACCTCTTCGCGCCCTACACCTGGCGCACGCTCGAGCTGGAGCCGTCCAACAGCCTGGACTTCTACGGCCTGGAGCACCCCGACGGCACGCTGAGCGCCGGCGGCGCCGGATACGCCGGGGCGCTGGCCAGCGTGTCGGGGCACCCGGTCGGGCGGTCCGCGCACGAGCCGGCCCGCTGCGCCGGGCGGCGACGTGCCGGGCGGCGGCGCCGAGCCGGGAGACGGCGACCCGCCGGGCGGCGACGTTGAGCGGTGGAGCGACCTGAGCGGCGGAGCGACCTGAGCGCCGGAGCGACCTGAGCGCCGGAGCGACCTGAGCGCGGCAACGACCTCGGGGCGAGATGAGCCGCCGGTCATCCGAGCGGGCGTCCCGAGCGTAGAAACAGGGCAGGCCCGCGGGGGGAAACCCCGAAACATCAGGGTATTCCGCCAGTTCTAGGACGGGCCGGCGCTCGCGTCCGGGGCCGTCGAACAGCGTCCGACGGCCTAAGTTGACTCGCCAGTCAACTCAGCGTAAAATTCCTAGTGTTTGAGTAGGTCTTAGGACGGCCTTAGGCCCGCAGGGTAACCAACAGCCCTGTTTGCCGTTGTAGAGAGGAAGTGAAGACAATGACTTCAACAACCGAGACCATGCTCCCGCCCGAGGAGCCCGTAGCCGTCGACACCACGCTCGACTCCCTTGCCCTGCTCATGCGCGAGGCGCGTCGCTGGAAGCTGCTCACGCCCGATGAGGAGATCGAGCTGTCCAAGGCGGTCGAGCGCGGAGACCTGCGGGCCAAGGAGCGGATGATCAACGCCAACCTGCGCCTTGTCGTTTCCAACGCCCGGCGCTATCAGAACCAGGGCCTGCCCATGGGCGACCTCGTCCAGGAGGGCATGCTCGGCCTCATCCGCGCTGTCGAGAAGTTCGACTGGCGCAAGGGGTTCCGCTTCTCGACCTACGCCACGCTCTGGATCCGTCAGGCGATCCAGCGGGGCCTGGAGAACAGCGGGCGCACCATCCGCCTTCCGGTCCACGTGGGCCAGCGGGCGCGCAAGGTCGCCCGCCTGGAGCGTGAGCTGGCCGTCCGCCTGGGCCGCGAGCCCACCGAGGAGGAGCTGGCCGAGGCCGCCGACCTGCCCATCGAGCAGGTCATCGAGGTGCGCAAGGCCGACCGCCCCCTGGCCAGCCTGGATCAGACCGTCGGCGAGGATGGCGACACGTCGCTGGGAGCGCTGCTTCCGGCCGACCAGGCGACCCCCGAGGAGGAGGCCGCCGACATCATCCGCGCCGAGACGCTCAATCAGGCCATCGAGGAGCTGCCCGAGACCGAGCGGAGCGTCATCCGCCTGCGCTTCGGCACCGCCGAGGAGGAGCCGCACACGCTGACCCAGGCCGGTCGTCGGCTCGGCATCACCGCCGAGCGGACCCGTCAGCTCGAGGAGCAGGCGCTCAACCGCCTGGCCCGGCGGCCGGAGCTGGCCGCCCTCCGCGAAGCGGCCTAGCCGTCTCGGCCCGGCGAGCCTGGCCGGGGGGCAGCGCTGGATTCGCCGGCGCCCCGTCCGTCGTGTCGGGCCCGGACCACCAGCGCCGTGCGGGCTAACCGGCCCCGGTCGACGCGCCGCCGAGGAGCTCGGCCACGGTGACCAGGCGCAGGCGGCGGGCGCGCAGGATGTCCAGGATGCGCGGCAGCGCCCGCGCCGTGTTGGGGTAGTTGCCGTGACCCAGGATGATGATTCCGGGATGGCCCCAATCACGGGTGGCCTTCAGCAGGTAGGGAATCGTCTGGGGGCTGGAGTCCGCCAGGGTCCCCGACCACAGCACGACCCGGGTGTAGCCCTGCTGACCGGCAACGCCCAGGGTGCCGCCGTCGTAGGCGCCATACGGCGGGCGGAACCATGGGCGTCCGCTGACCCCGAAGGTCTTCTCGATCCAGCTCTCGTTGCGCGCGAGGTCGGCTGCGAAGGTGTCGGGCGACTCCGTTCGCGGGTCATGATGGGTAAATGTGTGGTTGCCCACCACGATCTGACCGCGGGCCAGCATGGCCCGGATCCGCGGAGCCTGGGGACCCCAGGAGCTGCTGTAGGTCCCGTTGGGGAAGAAGGTGGCGTGGGCGCCCGTGCGCCACAGCACGTCGACGATCCTGGCCACGCAGGCGGCGCAGAAGCCGTCGTCGAAGGTCAGCGCCACCTCGCCGCTGGCCGTCGATCCCTGCTGGACGACCTGGGCTCGGCCGGGTTGCGCGGGGGGGATCACACGATGGTCAGACGCGGGGCGCGGGAGCGCGCGCCCCGCGCCCCGCTGAGCGCGCCCCCCCGCGCCTCGCTGAGCGCCCGAGCCCCCGCCCCTGGCGGCGAGGGCGATGGCGGTCACCACGACGCCGGCCAGAACGACCGCTGCGCCGAGCAGCAGGGCCCGGCGGCGGGCGCGCCGGCGGTGGGCCCGCTCGCGCGCGCCGGTCCGTCGCGACCGGATCTGCTCGTCGGTGAGGGACATGGCAAGCTCGGGTCGATCCTACGCGGGGCTCGCTAGCGTCCTTCCCGTGCCCAGCTACGACCACCCCCGGCCCGCGCTGACCGCCGACGTCGTCGCCGTGAGTGGTGTGGGAGCCGGGCGTCAGCTGTTGCTGGTGCGCCGGGGCGGTGGGCCCTTCGTCGGGCGTTGGGCACTGCCCGGCGGGTTCGTCGAGGAATGGGAGCCTCCGGTCAGCGCGGCGGCCCGGGAGCTGGGAGAGGAGACGGGGGTCCACGCCGACCCCGGTGAGCTGAGCCTGGCCGGGGTCTACGGCGAGGAGGGACGCGACCCGCGCGGCTGGACGGTGTCCTGCGCCTACCTGGCCCGACTCGATCGGGCCGCCGAGGCCACGGCCGGTGACGATGCCGGCGAGGTGCGCTGGTGGCCGCTGGACGGGCTGCCCGAGCTGGCCTTCGACCACGCCAGGATCGTCGCCGAGGTCACGGCTCGGGGGTAGGCTCTGGCCTGGCGTCCGGGCTTGGGCAGCCCGGGTGACGGGGCCGGGCCCAGCGCGCCGGAACTGGGCGGCGCGTCGGTCAGATAGGATTACGGGGACCGCTTGGCGCCTGCTCGCGCTGGGAGGACAGGGGCAGATCAACCCGTGGAGGACGATGCCCGACGCCGCGAACGCAGCCGTTGCCGTGCCCAGCGCCGACGCGCGCCCGAACTGGCGCGCGGTGCTCGCGCCCTACACGCAGCCCGATATGGGCCGCAGCCTGCTGGACCTGGCCACCTCGGTGCTGCCCTATCTGGTCCTGACCATCGGCATGTACTTCCTGCTCGGCGTCTCGCATCTGCTGGTGCTGGCCCTCGCCGTGCCGGCGGCCGGGTGCCTGCTGCGGACCTTCATCGTCTTTCATGACTGCACGCACGGCTCGTTCATGCCGTCCAAGCGCGCCAACGCCTGGGTCGGACGCATGGTCGGCCTGCTGGTCTTCTCGCCGTTTCAGAGCTGGCGCCACGAGCACGCCGTCCACCACGCCACCTCCGGCGACCTCGACCGTCGCGGGGTCGGGGACCTGCCCACCATGACCGTGGCCGAGTACAACGCGGCAGGCCGCTGGGCTCGGCTCGGCTACCGCCTGTTCCGCAATCCGGTGGTGATGTTCCTGACCATCGGGCCGATCTTCTCGCTGGTCATCATGCCGCGGCTGATCAACGTGCGGACCGCTCGCCCGCGCAACCGCAACAGCGTGCTGATGACCAACGCCGCCCTGGTCGTCCTGGTCGGCAGCCTGTGCGTGCTGCTGGGCTGGCAGAGCTTCCTGCTCGTCCAGGGGCCGGCGGTCATGATGGCCGGGGGCATCGGGGTGTGGCTGTTCTACGTCCAGCACCAGTTCGAGGACGCCTACTGGGAGAGCAGCGACGGGTGGGACTACGCCGACGCCGCCCTGCGCGGCAGCTCCTACCTCAAGCTGCCGAAGGTGCTGCAGTTCTTCACCGGCAACATCGGCCTGCACCACGTCCATCACCTCAGCTCGCGCATCCCCAACTACAACCTGCAGCGCGCCCACGACGACAACCCCGTCTTTCATGACGTTCCCGTCCTGACCCTCTCAGACGGCCTGCGGGCCACCCGGCTCAAGCTCTTCTGCGAGCAGCGCGGCCGCCTGGTCAGCTTCGCCGAGGCTCGGGCCGCAGCTCCCAGCCCGGTGGCCGCCGTGTCGGCGCCGGCCCGCGCGTCCTCCTCCTAGGTCAGGCGGGGGCGCGCCGGGGGCGGCGGCGGTCGCAGCGCCCGGACCAGCACGAGCACGAGGCCCACGAGCAGCAGCGGCGCCAGCGTCAGCGATGGGATGACGTCGCCGTGGCCGATCCCCGAAACGGCAACGGCGACGGCCATGATGCACGCCTGGACAACGGCGGTGGGGGCGACGAGGCGACGCAGGACCAGCAACAGGCCCCCGACGGTCTCCAGAACCCCGACGAGCAGGACGGTGACCTCGGGTACGGGCAGCTCGAAGCGGCGGAAGGCATCGAGCTCCCACCCGTGCAGGACGAACTTGGCCAGCCCACCGAGGACCAGAACCACGCCGACGGCGACGGCGACGGTCGAGAGGGTGCGATCGGCCCGGACGGTGGCGTCGGGCCGGGAGACGACGATGTCGTACAGCGCGCCGCGGTGATTGCTCGCCTGCTCGACGGCCATGGCTCCAGGATGACGCACGGGTAAGCGGCCGGGCGCCGCGCGACCGGGGCTCAGTGCCTCATACATCTGTCCAAGTTCGCTAATGCGCGCTCTGGGGTATCCATCTAACTCAGGCAGCGCCCCAACGAGTTCGCGTAGGGGCCGCCCTGGGGCCGCCGTAGGGAAGAGGGCCAGAGAACGCATCTGACGGTCGGATAGCCGCTCCTGGAGCCGCTCGTGGCTTCTCGCTTGACCAGAAATCGCGCGGCCGAACGGGGCCAACCTGAGTTAGATAGATACCCCCCTGCGCGCTTAAGGGTTTGCCGATCCGGGTGGAGAGCCGTCAGGCGTAGGAGCGCCGACGGGGAGGACACCATCTACACCGCCCGCCTGTTGGGCTGGCGCGCCGACAGGAGCTGCGCGTGTCTCGCGACAGGAGCTGCGCGTGTCTCGAATGCTGCGCCGGGTGCTGGGCCTCACCTGTACCGTCATGCTTGCCCTGCCCGTCGCGGCAAGCGCCGACGCGGCACCCAGCGCGAGCGGATCGGGCAGCGCGTCGATGTCGTCCGGCTCGACAACGGCGACGGTCAACACGAGCGATCACCCAGCGGTGCCCTGCGGCCAGGGATCGCCGCAGGAGTGCTGGCTGCGGGCCGATCTGGCGACGCATCGGTGGCCAGTGCATCATCGCCCAGTGGCATCACCCCCTGTATACGTCGGGGTCCAACCAGGGTGGCCCGAACGACCTGGCGACGCAGTCCTTCTGGCAGGACCTCTACGCCGGCGGGGCGACGATGGTCTGGAACGGCCACGACCACGACTACGAGCGCTTCGCCCCGCAGGACGACCGGGGGCATGGGGACCTCCGGCGCGGGGTGCGTGAGTTCGTGCTCGGCACGGGCGGGAAGAGCCTGTTCAGCCCGGCCCCGCCGAGGCCGGCGGCCAACAGCCAAGTGCTCGCCGAAACGACCTACGGCGTCACGCTGTTTGGTCTGCACCGCAACAGCTACGACTGGCACTTCTATCGCGAGTCGGTGGCGGGCAACGGGACATTCGTCGACCAGGGGTCGGCGAGGCGCAACCGGGCCGGTCGGGACGACAACCGTGATGCGCGGGGTGGTCGGCGTGGCCCGCGGGGCCTGGAAGGCGCGGCTCGCGCCTAGGCATCCGGCGGAAGGACGCTCCCAGGTGGGGTGCCACGAGGACGGCCGGACGACCTCGTACCTGAGTCGGGCGCCTGAGGGGGACGCGTGGGCGCCGCATGGGATCGGCTAAGGGATTTCTCAGGCAGGCGGCGGGGCGGGCGGGGTCGAATCCGGTGGGACCTAATTGGGCTCTCATCCGGACGCTCGGGGGCGGCTTACCGAGTCGACCTAGCGTGGCCGCCTTCATGTCGCCCCCTGCCTCTAATCTCCGCGTCCGCACTCTTGATCGGGAGGTTGCGGCTCGTCCACGGCGCCGGAGCCCGCCGCCGTCGCGACGCCGAGCGCCGAGCCCGGCTCGCCGGCGGCGAGCGTCGCGGCGTCGGCTGCTGTTCCGCCGCGGCGTGGTCCTGGGGCTGATGCTGGTCCTGGTCCCGGCGCTGGTCTCCTACGCCGGAGCGCTGCTTGGGCCGTCCAACGTGGGCGTGGGCGTGCGCTCGGTCGAGTGGTGGCGGGACCATGGGCTGGCCTGGCTGGTCTCCGACGTCGAGCGTGCCTGGTACTCGTTTCATACGCCCGCCACCGGCGGTGCCGCGCTGAAGGCGCTGCCCACAGCGGGTGTTGGCGTCGGCTTGGGCGGTGACGCCGGGGTGCCGGCTCCCATCCCGTCGGCGATCACGCCTGCCCTGGCCGGCGAGGGCCGTTGGCAGCGTACGGGACCGCTCGCCGGTGGTAGGCCGCCGGTGCTGGTCACCACCTTCCGGCCGGATCCCGCCTACCCGCGGATGGTGGCCGGCGTGGCCTGGATCGATCACACGCGCACGAGCATCTCGCTCTACCCGGGGCGCTATGAGCCGGCGTCGGCCACGTTGCGGGGGCCGCTGGAGGTCCCGCTGGCCGCGCGGGGCCAGCTGGTGGCCACGTTCAACAGCGGCTTCAAGCTCCAGGACGCCCACGGCGGCTTTGCCGCTCTGGGCCACGCCGATGTGCCGCTGGTCGCCGGGCAGGCCACGCTGTTGGGCTACCGCGACGGTCGCGTCGACATCCGGGCGTGGGCCGGCCCGGCCGTGCCCGGGTCCGACGTGCTCTTCGCCCGGCAGAACCTCCCGCTCATCCTCGCCGCCGGCCAGCTGAGCCCCAACCTCAGCGACGGGCCGGCGTGGGGGGCGACGCTGGGCAACGCCGTGCGCGTGTGGCGCTCGGGCATCGGCATCAACGCCAGGGGCGACCTGCTCTACGCCGCAGCCAACAACCAGACGGTCTCCAGCCTGGCGGGCATCCTCCAGCGCGCCGGGGCGGTGCGGGCCATGGAGCTCGACATCAACTACGAGTGGGTGGCCTTCAACGCCTATGGCGCGGCCGGGGCGGCGGCGCCCGCCAAGCTGCTGCCAAGCATGACGCGCAGCGCCACCCGCTACCTCAGCCCCGACGACCGAGACTTCTTCGCCGTCTACGCCCGCGGATAAGGCGTGGCGCGAATGGCCCGACGGCCGCGGGTGCCGGGTCCCCTACGTCCTCGCCACCGACGGCGGGTGGGCGGACGGTGGAACGCGTCTTCGATTGTCCCCTCGGCCTAGCCTGGTGTCGAGCCCCCGCGTGCTGCTGGTCGAAGATGACCTGACCCCGCGTCGCCTTCTCGCCCGGGGACTGGCCGAGCAGGGCTTCACCGTGAGCTAGACGTAAGCGTCTGGCGAGAAACCGCTTACCCGGCGCCCGGGATACGCGGGATCGCGCTGAGCCGCGGCCACGCGGACTTCCTCCGACGAGCAGTGGCTGCTCCTGGCCCATGGAAGGCCCATCTCATCCAGGCCTGGCGCAACGCCCAGGTACTCGATGGCCGGCGGGTGCCGATGAGCGTGGTGAGCTGTGCGGAGTCGCGCTGCCACGAGCAACCGTCGAAGGGAACGCTGATGGCAGAGCAGACGATGATCGATGCCCCCGCTGCCCGGGTGTCCGTGACCGAGCAGAGCATGTGGGAGCTGTCGATCGACATGCTTGCCGTCGCGAGCCCCGAGGGCTATCTGACGAGGCTGAGCCCCAGCTGGGAGACGACGCTCGGTTACACGCTCGAGGAGTTGATGAGCCGGCCCTACCTGGACCTGGTCCATTCCGTCGACCTCGAGCGCACGAGGACCGGAGCTTCTGTGCTCGGCGGTCCGGAACACGAGGAGGTTTGCTTCGAGGTTCGCTACCGCGCCAAGGGCGGCGAGTATCGCCGGCTGGCATGGACTTCGAGAGCCAGCGAAGACGGCACGTCGATCTACCTCGTCGTGCGCGACCTGACCGAACAGCGCAACGCCTCGGTGGTCCGCGATCGGGCTCTGGCTCATCTGCGCGACCGCGACCTCATCCTCACCAGGGTCATGGAGAACACCATGACCCTGATCTCCATCAAGGATCTGAACGGCAAGTACCTGCTGCACAACCAGCCCTTCGCCGACGCGTTGAACCTCGATGGGCGCGGCTCCACAGAGGGGAAGCCTGGCTTGGAAGTGCTCCTCGGGCGGGACGACACATGGCTTGACCCGGAGCTTGGGCCGACCTGGCGCGCGAACGATGTCCTCGCCGCCGAGGGCTCGCGCCGCATCGAGGAGTGCTCAGATCACCCCGAGCGGGGCCGGCTGACCTACGACTCGATCAAGTTCCCCCTCCATGACGGGCGCGGCAAGGTCTACGCGACCTGCGGCGTGCCGCTGGAGACCACCGAGCGCGTCCGCGCCATCCAGGACCTCAAAAAGGCCGAGGAGGGGTTCCGGACGGCGTTTGACGCTGCGCCGATCGGCAAGGCGCTGGTCGGACTCGACCGCAAGATCACGCGCGTCAACGAGAAGCTGTGCGCGATCACCGGCCACTCCGCGGAGGAGCTCATCGGCACGCGCTTCATGGACATGTCTGCTTCCACCGAGGGGTCCGCCATGGGCCCGCCGATGAAGGAACTGCTCGCAGGCGAGATCCAGACCTTCGAGCATGAGCGCCAGCTCTTCAACGCCAGTGGCCACCAGATCTGGGTGCTGATGACCGCGGCGGTTGTACGCGATGGGGACGGCGAGCCGCTGTACGTGATCGAGCAGGTCCAGGACATCTCGGAGCGCAAGCGCCTCGAAAACAAACTCCGAGTCACCGCTGACCATGACGCACTCACCGGCATCCGCAACCGACGGCTGTTCGAGGAGGACCTCTTCACGCTGTGGGGTTGGCGGAGACGGGTGTCGCTGGGACGGGCGGTGGCCAGGCAGCCGGGTCCGGCGGGGGGGATCGGCTGTCGCGCCACGACGGTCTGGGCCTAGGGCTCGTCGTCGTAGTGGTAGCCGAGGCTGTGGTGGTCGAGGACGCTGGCGACGGTCGACTCACCGCCCCAGGGGTCGAGCGTGTCGCTGCGGTTCTCACCGTCGGGTCCGCCGGTGCTGGGCGCGTAGTCGAGTCCGGGGTGCGCGTGTTGCCATTGCGCCCAGAGTCGATCGATGTTTGCGTGATGGAGGAAGAACGCGGGATCGTTGGGGGAGCTCATGTAGCCCATCGTCCCTCCGACCCAGACGTGGACGAGGTCGTGCATGCCCGCGGGTTGGCCGGCGGGGGCGTCGATCCAGCCTTCGAGGCGGTTGCGAAAGCTCGGCTGGCTGGTCATGTCCCAGGGTGCGGCGTCGTATGGCGTCTCAGCGAGGCAGCTGTGAACGTCAGCCGTGCTTGGTAGCGCGGACGCGTCGACGCCGAGGGTGCGCTTGAGGTCAGGCTCGGGGTGCTCGTTGTACTTCAGTGGCCAGTGGCCGGCGTCGTAGGCGAATGGTCCGTCCATCACTCGGCCGTCAGCGGCCCGGCCGTTGCCGCCGAGCAGGTCGGGGCCCCAGAGCGACGAGGTCGCCGAGTTGTCGACGGTCCAGTCCCAGTAGGGGACCGTGACGCTGGGATCGATGGCCTGGAGGTCGGCTTCGAAGCGGCGCAGCAGCTCGCGGTGCCAGGGCAGGAACGTCGGGTTGCCGTGAATCATGTGCCCCATCGAGTCGGTTCCGGCCATCCCGCGCGGCGGCATTTTCATCTGCCCGCGCTTGGCTCCTGTGTGGTGCATCTGGCCCATGTTCAGATGGGTCTTTACGTACTCGTCGTACTGACCGGCCGCCTTCAGGGCCAGCAGCGCCGCGACCAGGCGCTGCTTCTCGTCCGCGCGGAGCACGGCCTGGTTCTTGCGCACGCGAAGCTCGGGGGCCGCCACATGCGCATCCTAGGAGACGAGACGCGTCGACGACCGCGTCTCATGCCCGGGCGAGGCCTTTGACGGCGACGACCCGCCCGAGCACGATCAGCACGCCGGCGAGGAGCGCGAGGCCCCAGCCCAGGCTGACGGCGAGCGCTCCCCAGGCGTGGAAGTGGTCGGAGAATGCGGCGTCGACGATGACGCAGCCGGGCCCCGGGCCGGGGAGCGGGGCGCCCCAGGTGGGGAGTACGCCAGTGCCGAACATTGGGTTCTGGACGATCCCAAAGTTGGCTGGGCCGGTTCAGCTCGGCTGTGAGACGGTGTCTTCATACTGCACCTCCAGCAACGGGTTGTTGCGTTCGATGTTGGATTCGGATGGAGTCTGCGATCCATTTGTGGCAGGCGGCTTCGATCTCGTCGTTGAACGTGACTGCGAGCTTGCGCCGGCCGGCGCGGCGTGTGTGAAGCTTGCCTTGCTTGATCCATCTGTAGATCACTGAGTCGCCGACGTTGAGGCGTTGGGCGAGGTCGTGGATGCCGAGCTCGTCGGGGGGCAGCTTCGGCGGCGATGGGATGCGGTGCTTCCAGCGCATCCAGCGGGCGCTGTCTTCGGTGAACGGGCGGCCGCTGGCGGTCAGCCAGCCGGTCTGGTTGAGGTGATCGGCGAGCTGCTGACCAAAGAGGCTGCTCACTGCGGAACTCCGGCGACTCCGCGCGCCGTTAAGGCGTAGTCCCAATCACCGCAAGGGCGTGAGTCCGGCCCGTGCAGTGACTATCCGGGCACGTCTGTGACAGGTGGTCGGTGCCACGCACCCTGGCCCTCTTGGTCATAGGCCGCCCCGGATAGCGGGGTATCGGGAGAGCCGGGGGCAGCGAGCGCAGCGGCAGCGGCGTAGCCAGCGGGCGCCGGGATGTCGAGCACCATCCATCCCAGCGGCCTCGACGTGGTCTGCCCGGCGCCCAGATACGCCGATGAGAGACCGGCTGCGATCCCCACGCCCACCCCCTTCAGGTAGGCCTCTTTGCGGGCCCAGATCCGCGTAAATCGCGCCGGCTGCTCCGACGGGGCGGCGCAGACCACCTCGGCGCGTTCGCGGGCATGGAGCAGGGCGCCGACCTCGGCGATGGTCTCCGGGCCGGCGAGGGCCTCGACATCCACGCCGATACGCGTGGCCGCCAGCCCGATCAGGACCACGTCGTCACGGCGAGACACGGAGAAGTGCAGCGGGTGGGATGAGGCGGCGAGTACGGGTCGCCCGTGGGGTCCGCCGCAGGCGGGGCATGACTCGCGGAGGTAGGCGATCTCCCGGGGCGCCACACCGAGTCGCTGGCTCAGGAGCTGACGGAGCAGGATGTGGGCGGCGACAAAGCTCAGCCGATCCTGAGGTCTGCTCATCCGGGCCGCCCGCCCGCGTTCCTCGACATCGAGCACGGACAGGTCCAGCCGCGTGGCGTCGACGCGGCTCACGAGCAGCGTCCACAGGCCCAGCCCGCCCCCGACCGGCGTCGGGCTCCGGACCCGGACGGCGCCGCCGAGCCGCGGTGATCCGCCCCTCAGCACGCCGCGATCACGGCGTCGGCGAGCAGGGCCAGCCCCCTTTCAAGCTCGTCGTCGGTGATCGTGAGGGCTGGCAGCAACTTGATCACCTCGTCCCGTGGCCCGGCCGTCTCCACGAGCAGGCCGCAGTTGAAGGCCGCGGCCCGGACCCGGCCTGCGAGTTCGTCGCGCGTGAAGGCCAGACCCTGAATCATTCCCCGGCCACAGACCTCGACCTCGCCGCTCCCGACCTCCTCGACAAGCGCCCCGAGGGCGGTCTCGATGCGCAGACCTTTCGAGATCGTGCTGCGCTCGAGGACATCGTCTCGCCAGTAGGCATCCAGCGCTGCGGTGGCGGTGACAAGCGCGGGATTGATCCCGCGGAACGTGCCGCTGTGCTCCCCAGGCTCCCAGATGTCCAGGTCCGCTCGGATCAAGGTCAGTGCCAGGGGCAGGCCGTAGCCGCTGATGGACTTCGCCAGGCAGACGATGTCCGGCTTGATCTGTGCCGCTTCGAAGCTGAAGAAGGGTCCGGTCCGGCCGCATCCCATCTGCACGTCGTCGAGGATGAGCGGAATCTGGTGGCGCCGGCACCACGCCGCCAGCTCACGGAGCCACTCCAGCCGGGCAACGTTCACGCCACCCTCTCCCTGCACGGCCTCCACGATCACCGCTGCCGGTTCCACCGCCCCGCGGCCGTTGCCATCTAGCACCCGGTCAAACCACCTCACGTCCGGCCCGTCCCCGTCTAGCGAGTCGTCGTAGGGTAGGGGCAGGGCATGGCGCCGGGGGACGCCCCCGGCCGCGGGACGGCTGGCGCTACCGCTGACGGCCAGGGCGCCCAGCGTCATCCCGTGGAAGCCGTTGGTGAAGCAGATCACCTCCGTGCGGCCGGTCACCTTGCGGGCGAGCTTGAGCGCGGCCTCGACGGCGTTTGTTCCTCCTGGGCCGGGGAACTGTACGCGGTAACCCAGGTCCCGAGGTTGAAGTATCAGCTCGGAGAAGGCGCTCAAGAAGTCGCGTTTGGCCACGGTGAACATATCCAGGGAGTGGACGACGCGGTCGCTGCCCATGTACTCCAGCAGGGGTTGCTTGAGCAGGGGGTTGTTGTGCCCGTAGTTGAGCGAACCGGCGCCGGAGAAGAAGTCCAGATACGGACGCCCCAACTCGTCATACAGCCAAGCGCCAACCGCACGGTCGAAGACCACCGGCCAGTGGCGGCAATAGTTGCGCACAGCTGACTCCAGATCTTCGAAAACCTGAATCGCTCTCACATCTCCCAGTGGTTGTTGCATCTAGAGGGCCGCGGCGGCCGGATTGCCGCGCCAGTTGTCGTGGGTGGAGAGGTGTGATCCCTTCATCAAAAACGAATCCGCCTCGAGCGACGATCCGTCCTCCATCACCACTCCGTAGTGCACAAAACCGCCGGTGCCGACGGTGCAGCCGCTACCGATGGTTATGCGATCGGACTTGAATATGCCGTCCTCCAGCGAGTGACCCTGCAGCGTGCTACCCATGTTGAGGGTGACGTCGCTGCCGAGGCTGACGAGGCTGCGCTCCACCAGCGAGCAACCGTCGTCGAACAGACGGCTCCCCACCCGCACGCCGAGCAAGCGCCAAATCAGGCCCTTGAACGGAGTGCCGTCGAACACGCGAAGATAGACAAGCGCCGGGACCTTCCAAAACCGCTCATGGCGCCAGAAGTCCCGCGCGTATATGGAGCAGACGTTCGACTGCAGCGGCCGGAAGCCGGTGACCCCGCGTTCGACCAGCACGAAGATGAGGACCGGGATCACCGCCACGTCGAGAATGATGGAGGCGGCGGTGCTCGTCATACCGACCCACCCGGTCCCGCCGTCGAGGGGACCGAGCGCGACGACGACCAAGACGGTGAGAAACAGCGTGCGGACCAGGAGGCGCAGCGCCATCGTGACCACGTTGTGCCGGGTCTTGGCCACCAGGCGGCGATCGCGTTCTGGGCCGGTGGCGAGCCTCCCGAGCTCGGCCTCGGCGCCGACCGACCGGGGTATCTCAAAGCAGGGCGAGCCGAGCAACCCCACCCCCTCACGGACCGGCCCGGCGATCGGGACCATCGCCTTGGTCGCCAGCAGGCAGTTGTCTCCCGTACGGGCCCCGGCGGGGTAGGCCAGTGCGTTTCCGAGAAAGGTCCGCTCCCCGATGACCACCGGCAGGACGCGAAACGAGGTACTGGAGAATTCGGCGTTCATCATCGACAACCCATCGGAGACCATCGTCCCCCGGCCGACCTGGCACAGAGCCGGCACCTCGTGCTTGACCTCCATTCCGAAGTTCGAGCCCGTCTGCTCCACCACACCGAGCCGGTATCCGAGGATCCGCAGATACCCCACGATCGCGATGCTGTCGCCGAACAGCGCAGTCAGGGAGCCGACGTTCGATGTGCGGGCAATGATGCGCTGGAGGGCGTGGTGGCGCCCGTAGAGGGGATAGACCCTCCCTGGTTCCAGCGCACGGGTGAGCAGCCGGGGAACCGTGCTGCTGACGATCAGACCGACGAGCAGCAGGCCGACGACGACGGCGGCGGCAACCACCGGCGCAAACGCTGGTGATAACTGGCTCAGAAGGCGCGGATGGGTCAGCAGCACCGTGCCGACCGCCGCCTCGAGCGGCGCGAGGATGGCCAGGAGCGACACCAGCCGCAGGGCGACGTGGGTGCCTCGGCGCAGCGAGCCGCACGGGGCGGGAGCCACGGTGCGGTAGTCGTAGGCCTCGTCGGCGGGCTCGGCCGGCGAGCCGTGCCAGCACTCTCCCGCCGGCACCACCTGTCCGGCATGCAGGCCCGATGCATGACCGAGCTGCGCGCCGTCCTGCAGCGTGGTACCGATGTCGATGACCGACTGCTCTCCGACAAAGACGTTGTCGCCGAGCGTTATCGCTCCGATCTCGATGACACCCGACCGGGCGCGGTAGCCATTGAGGTAGGTGTCCTTGCGGACCACGCTGCCGGCTCCGATGCTCAACAGGTCGGTGCACACGGGCGCGTGGGTGGTGAAGATCACCGCCCCCTTCCCCACCTTGGCTCCCAGCGCCCGCAGGTACAGCCCGTAGAGCGCGGTGCCCACCATCAAGCGGGCGAGCGGGTTGGTGATGACCAGCGTCCTGACGATCCAGAAGCGAACGTAGGTCACGCTCCACGCGCGGATCCTCCGCGGCTTCCACCGTCCGATCAGAACCCACTTGGCCACGATCGGCAACAGCCCCGCGCCCACCATCGTCGCCCCGCCGAAGGCGACCGAGCGTACGTACAGCTCGAGCAGCCCATGAGCCCCGGTCAGCCACGAGCCAAGCGCGTCGAACGCCAGCGCCGTCAGGCAGGCGTAGACGAGGAAGGCGAGCAGCTGCAGCGCGCCCGACAGGACATAGCGTGGGGTTCCCGTCGCGGGCATCGACACCAACCCGCCGAGCTGTGGCGGCGCGGGCGCCTCGCGATGGTCGCTGCGGTCGCAGGCCGCCTCGGCCAGCCGGCGGACGGTGGGATGGAGGTAGGCATCCCGGATCGAGACCGCGGGGAGATCGCTGCACGTGCGGAGCTTGGCGATGAAGCGTGCCAGGAGCAGCGAGCTCACACCGAGATCGTCAAAGAAGTGACCCTCCACTGAGATCCGCTCGACTCCGAGCGTGCGGGCCAGGTGGTCGGCCAGCACCGCCTCGATCTTCGAAGCCGGTGGGAGGTAGTCGTCTCGCCTCCCGATCCGGCGGGCCCGAACAGGCTCCGGCAGTCTGCGGCGATCGACCTTGCCGCTGGCCATGAGAGGCAGCTCCTCGAGCTGCTCGAGGTAGGCCGGCACCATGTAGGTGGGGAGCTTGCTGTGCAGGAGGGCGTAGGCGCGCTCGGAGTCCACCCCGGAGGAGTGCGATCTCGGGCTCCAGTAGGCCACGAGCTCCTCGACGCCCGAGACGGGACTGTGGGTGCTGACCACCGCTCGTCCGACCCCGGGCACCTGGCGCAGGATGGCCTCGATCTCCTCGAGCTCGATGCGATAGCCCCGGATCTTCACCTGGGTGTCGATGCGGCCGAGGTGCTCGATCTCGCCGCTCGCGTTGACCCGGCCGAGATCTCCGGTCCGGTAGATCCGGGCCGACGGATTGCCGGGGATGGAGAGGAAATCGGAGACGAACGCGGCCTCGGTGCGATCCGGGTTGTTCAGGTAGCCGTCGGCCAAGCCGACCCCAGCGATGCCGATCTCTCCCTCCTGCTCTAGCGGCAGCGCGCGGTTCTCGTCGGGGTCGAGGATCACCACCGAGTACGTCGGCAGCGGCACTCCGATGGTGACCGGCCTGCCCCGCTCCAGGAGCGTCCACGTAGCGCTGACCGTCGCCTCGGTGGGACCGTAGACGTTCAGAAAGCGCCGGCCCGGGCGAGACCAACGGTCGACCAGATCCTGGGGACAGGGCTCTCCGGAGACCAGCAGGAAGCGCAGGTCGGGAAGGTCATCCTCCAGCGTCGCCAGGAGCGTGGGCACGCAGCACAGCGCGGTGACCAGACGCTCCCGCAGGAACGCCCCGAGCTCGGGGCCAAGGAGGCTGCCGCTGCTGGGTCTTGGCACGAGGGTTGCCCCCACCATCCAGGGCACCCAGATCTCCTCCACGGCGAAGTCGAAGGCGATCGTCAGACCTTGATAGACGCGGTCATCGCGGGCGACTCCGTATACCTCCGCCGCCACCCGGACGAAGTTGCAGATGCTCGGATGTCCCACCGCCACGCCCTTCGGGCGGCCGGTCGTCCCCGACGTGTAGACGACGTAGCAGAGACCGTGATCTGGCTCATCACGCTCGTGGGGCTCGAGGCGGTCCTCGGGCTGCGCCGTGATCTCCGCTTCGAACTCGTCGAGCGAAAGCAAGCCGACCTGTTCGTCCAGACCAGCGAGGCCCTTGGCCAGACCCGAATGGGAGAGGACGACGCGCACCTCGGAGTCAGTGGCGATGAAGGAGAGCCGGTCCGGAGGAAAAGCCGCGTCGAGGGGCACATAGGCCGCGTGCAGCTTGAGCACGGCCAGCATTGCGACGTATCCATCCACGGCTTGATCGAAGAGCAGGCCGACCCGATCGCCGGGGCCCACCCCATGACGCGAGGCGAGGAACCGCGCCAACTGGTTGGCTCGAGCATCGAGCTGCGCGTAGCTGAGACGGGCGCCGGGGCCAGCATCCACCGCCAGGGCGTCTCCGAGGGTGTCGCAACTCCGCTCGAACAGGTGCTCGAGGCGCTCGCCCTCGCGCCAGCGGATCGTGTCGTCGTGTCCGGCGCCCATCAGCACGCGGCCGCCTCGGCGAGTACGTGAGGACGGACGGGCAGCCGGTCCGCGATTCGCCGTCGGCGTGGCGGTGGGCGTATACGACGTCACGCAACGTCCTTTTGGGGTCGGCTTCCCGGCACTGCCGATGATGGCCGGCGCCGGGGTTGCAGTTGGCTGTGCGCAAGCCCTGCGCTCGCCGCGCCGGTCTGCGCGTCCGGGATCACGGGCGGGATCGCGGGCTGCTCAGCGGGGACCGACAGGGCCACGGCTCCCTTTTACATGATTGCGGTTGGGCAGTGGTTAGGGACCGGCTTAGGAGTTGGTTGGGTCTCGGCATGTCGAGGCCGACCGGCGGTCTGGACGAGTCGGCTGACCCTCCAGACTGCGACCCGGTACAGCAGGTATCGGCCCGTCGGGGCCTCAGAGTCCACCCCCCAGTCGTCACGCTGATCGCCCAGCCCCACTGCGCCGAGGGCCCCGAGCGGACGCGAGCACGGCAGGTCAAGAAAAGACCCTGCGCGCCGCGCCTTTATCTGAGCCGGGAATGAAACCAGGCAGCCGAGCAGGGCGCAACTACCTAGGGCCGAAGGCCGAAGTGCCCCCGGTCAACGTCGCCAATATCCTCGAAGACGCCAAGGAGATCGATTACTGGGTCCGGCTCCAGCGCAACGACCTGCCGATCCTCTGGCATGGCTCGGGCCGCGAGTACAACCCCGACTTCATCGCCGTGGACACCGACGCCACGCACTGGATCGTGGAGGTCAAGATGAACAAGGAGATGCCCACCGCCGAGGTCCAGGGCAAGCGCGAGGCTGCGATCCGGTGGGCCCAGCACGTCAACGCCGACTCGAAGGTCTCCGACACCTGGCGTTACCTACTGGTCTCTGAGGACCACGTCAAGACACCGAAGGGATCGTGGACGGCACTGCGGCAGCTCGGCGAGTAGATCGTCCGTTCGTACGCCACACTGGCGATCACGTCATCTGGCGGGCTCGGGACCGCCTGCCGGCGGTGCGCCTTCCTCGACACCGAAGTAGTCGAGGTCGATCTTCCGGATCGGATAGGTCGTCTCGACCGTCACCCCGACATCGTGGTCGAACGACGAGCTGTTGGATGTCTGGCCGGCCGACAGAGTTCGCCCATCGCTTTGCTTGAACGTAGATGAGGTCGAGGCCGAGCTTGTCCTCACGGATGATGCCGTCGCACCTCCATCTCCGCCGCGCCCCAGCCGCTCAGCGGCGTCGTCTCGCGAGCCGCCGTAGCCGATCGCCTGGAGGACGTCGAGCACGACCTGCTCAAAGAAATCTGGCGTCTGCTCGCGTACTCGCTCCAGGACATCAACCGCGAGGGCGCGGCGCATCTCCCGGAACGCAGCCTCCATGCGCTCGGCTGGCGTGCCGATGGGCGAGTCGACCTGGCCGGCTCACACCGCGCGTCGGGGAATCGATGAGCGACGCACCCTTCAGGTGCGAGAGGGCCCATGCCACTCGGTTGACGTACGTTCTTGTCCGGCCGCTGGGAAGCCGCTCCTGCAGGTCGTCCTCCGTCAGACCGAACTGAAGGGCAAGGGCTTCCCTGATCGCTGGCACGGGATGGTCGTGACCACTGCCAATGCCAGCAGCAGCGGTCGCATTAGTGTCTGAAAGTCCGGGATGGCCACCCAGCAATCCTAAAGCCCCGTGTCTTCAGACCCGACCGAGTCGCCCTCGCTGGGGGACAACCCCGGCATAACACTAATCCGTGATGACGTCATCACGGATTAGTAGTATCCTGGCCCGGACATGAGCGGACCTCCAGAACCGATCGGACCGCTGTTCCCGCTCGGGGGACCAGTGCCGCGTGGTCCATTATCGGGCGCCGTGGCGACATCGATGAGTTATCGCGGCGAGGGGGGTATCTATCTAACTCAGGTTGGCCCCGTTCGGCCGCGCGATTTCTGGTCAAGCGAGAAGCCACGAGCGGCTCCAGGAGCGGCTATCCGACCGTCAGATGCGTTCTCTGGCCCTCTTCCCTACGGCGGCCCCAGGGCGGCCCCTACGCGAACTCGTTGGGGCGCTGCCTGAGTTAGATGGATACCCCAGTTCGCGGCGTATGCGCGAAGGAATGAGCACCATGCTCGTGCCGTGGTGGATTACGTCGACGGCGACGGCGTCCTCCTTGACCTCGTCGATATCTACGGTGCATCCGAGCATGCAGTTGTCCTCGTGGACGGCAGCGACGAGCGCGCGCTCGAAGGCATGTTCGGCCCGCCCACGCACTTCGGAAAGCTTGTTGATCGCCTTGGGCTTGATCCGACGATTCCGCTCACGAGCTGGCGCGAGCCGCTCGTCCAACGCTTCTCGCGCGCCGGATTGGTTCTCGAGGAGGCGCCTCGGGAAGCACTTCTCAAGTGGAGCGGCGGACGGCCCTACCCGACCATGGCGGCATGTCGCTACGCCGCATTGAGTGCACGTAAGACGTCCTCGACATCAGTCGGCGAGTTCGAGGTGCGCATGGGCATCGACGAAGCCGAGCGACACCTTCGTGATGATGGCGCTTGACGTCGCGCACCAGCGCACGATCCCCGACGGCGAGCTGCTGAGCGGTCACGTTGCGGAGTGGGGTGAGCTTCTTGAGCGGCTTGAGGAGCGCCGCGGCCTCACGGTCCTTGTCGCCGACCCACTCAGCGGCACCAGCGCGTTGTTGGCGGCCGCGCTCGAACAGAGCAGCGCGCAATTCGTCGCCGTCGAGGCGCGGAGGTGCGCCAACACCCAAGATCTGGCGATGGCGATCGCCGACGCGGCAATCGCGGCCCTGGCGCCAGAGGCGAACGCCTGGTGGTTAGGTGCCGCACCGCCGGCCAGCTCCGCCGGTCTCCGAGTGTGGCGCGCCCTGCGCGAACGCGGCCTGGAGCCGGATGAGCTCCGCGCGGGTCCGGGGAAGGGGACGCCGCGGCTGGATCAAGCCCTTGACCTCATCGAGATCCTTGCACCGGGGTCGGTCATCTTGGCGATCGACCACCTCGGCAACCTGCTCTCCAACATTCGCGCCGGACCCGCACGCGAGGTCCTGGCGACCCTGCGAGCGGTGCGTCAGCGCAACAGCAGCCTCGACCTGCTCTTGGTTGACCAGCCACATGGGCCGATCAACGCGGCTCTGAGCGACGCAGAGCATCCCCTGTATCGAGCCGGGGAGCGCTTGCGCGTGCGCAGACCGACCCCGGATCGCGTGATCGAAGACCTCGCGATCCTCAAACCGCATGTGAAGGTGCCGATTGGCTTGTTGCGCGTTGCGGCCGACCTCGCCGCCGGCGTCCCCGCGCTCACGTGGCAGGTGGTCGCGCTCGCGTCCAGCGACGGCGACAATGCCGCACGGGCGGTGGGCGCGTGGCAGGCACTGCGGCGCGCAAACGCGGCCTCCGTCCGGCAGGAGTGGGATCTGTTGCATCGTGTGCACCCCGCGGCTCAGACACTGGTCGCCGCGATCAGTCTGGACCTCAAGCCGCACAGCATCCCGGCGGCGAGCAAGACCGTCGATGACGGGCTCAACCGACTCCGCGACGTCGGCTTGGCCTGGCAACCAGCCGAGCGCACCTGGGCGATCGCGGACCCGCTGCTCGCCGCCTTCGCAAGGGAGCACGCCCCGCCGTGGACCCTGCGTGGTCGTGCCTCCGCTCGCGTCAGAGCGTCGCGAGGCGCTGGCGACTCACGTGCCCCTTAGCTGCGGGGATCCGGCGCTGCGGAGTGCGACTGAAGCCGGCGGTCTCCTGGACTGCCGACAACACAAGTGCTATCCCCGCCGAGAGGCCTGATCGCGACAGCCGACCTGCGGACCGACAGCCGGGTCCTTGTCTCAGCCGCGTGCTTTGCGTCGCCGCGCCGGCTGCGGAAGGCGCGGTCGCCGCCGGACCGAGCGACCCGCGTGCCGCTCTCCGCGCGGGGCAGGCGCGGCGGGTCAGAACTGCTCACTAAAGGGACCCAGGTCATCCGCGCTCGGTGCAAGCCTGTTGCGGGCGGTGCCTTCGGAGGGAAGCCCAGATGAGTGGGAACGGGTAGCGCGGGCGAACGAGCGGCGCCGCGCTCGCCGGGGTTACCTCGTCTTCGCAACCGACCCAGCACGGGCGCCGGACGAGCCCGGCTATCGGGCGGTCTTCGCGACCGAGGCGGGGACGAAAGCCGAGGCTATGGCAAGGGTGCGCCCACTAGTGTCCTGTCTCAGTTTTGAGTTGCTAGTTGGGTGAGGGTGACGCGGCCGCGGCGGACCCTCGCGAGTATCTCGTCGGCGGTCGCAGTCCAGACGAATGGTTCTGGGGTGTCGTTGTTGGCAGC
>JAABUJ010001074.1_pt1 | contig 43115 bp, 50 predicted proteins | sample 5559131 | NCBI WGS metagenome assembly JAABUJ01 (sample SAMN10711875, study PRJNA513366) | rock metagenome | isolation source: Antarctica rocks | place: Antarctica: Victoria Land, Mt New Zealand nord | collected 2016-01-07
CTTCCCAACCAGTCAAGTCGCCGCTACGCGACGCCTCACACCTCCGATTATCGCGGGTGCGAGCCCCTATCCGTACACTTCTCTGCATCAGCCATGCCCAAAGTGTAACAGGCGGTTGCGCTTCGCGCCACGACCCCCTAGCGCCCGCTACGCGTCGCATTACCGCGAGCGTGGGGCCGCCGTCGCACTCCCGCACTGCCCGCCGGCGCGGTTCCCCAGGGCCACCGCCGCCGGCGTCGCGGCCGCTTGTTACTGATCCGTTGGACTGCCTCAGCCGTACTATTCTGTAGGGCCATGAGGGTGCCGGTATGGGCTGTACCGGCGCCCTCCCCCACACTGAGGGACGCCGCGCGTGGGCTGCGCACGGCGTCCCCTTAGCGTACCCCCGCCCTCCGTTGCTCCTTCCCCTTCCCTGCCCGCGCACGCCGCCGCCGCGCACGTCACTCCCTGCTCGAAGGCCCGTACCTAACCGAGAGAGATGCTAGGGCGCGCACTGAGTCTTGACCCTGTGTCTTGATAGTCGGCAACCCCTGTCCCCTCTCGCCGGCAACAGGCGTCCCCTCATCCACCGCCCTCCGTCGGCATCCCCTGTCCCCTCATCCGCTGGACGGCGCCCGCACCGGGCCGCCGCTCCCCCCAGGTGTGAAACCGCGTGGAGATAGCGCCGGTGTAGGCGCGCGTCCCCACCGCTCGCCCCGCCTGTAGACGCGCCCGCAGCGAGCGCACGCCGACGCGCCCACAGCCGCCTGTAGACGCGCCCGGCCCCCAGCGGTACAGGAAGCGTCCCACGCCCCCCTGCACACCCGCCAGCGGCCACCACAGCGCCCCAGCGCCGCCAGGACGTGCGACACGGCCCAGGGGCCAGGAGTGGCGCACATCACGGAACAGGATGCCGTTGATCAACTAAGATTCTCGCCCGATGGAAAGCAACTTGCGTGGACAGCAGGTAGCACAGCGTACCTAGCGCCGGTAACGAGTCTACTACCCACCCCATAGAGACAGATAGCCGTGTGACACATCCACAGCGCCGCAAGGATGACCACGGTTGCCACACCGTAGAGGGTAGGGGGCGAGAGAGATTGCACGGACAGCGCGTCAGGTGTAGCATGAGCGCATCAGGTAGGTGATGGACGCGCGCGGAACCAGCACGGAGGGGACGGGGGATGGAGGCGGACGAGCGCCACCACGCGGACCAGGGGAGGGCGCGTGACCAGGAACAGCTCCTGCTGCTCGCGCGTTTGTCCAGCACGGGGCCGGTGGAGTCGCTGATCACTCAACTCGTGCGGGACAGCATGGGAACAAGCGTCGCGCTGACGCCGGGCATTGAGTACGCCCTGAGCGCGTCGGCTGATGAGGCGGCCGCGGCGGGCGAGGGCGCCCAAGCGTGGCAGGTCCGGCAAGCGGCCTGGGTCAATGTCGGGCCGTGCGACCCGGACCTACCGCACGCCGACGCGCCCGATCGGCTCGCCCAAGCCGTGGCCAACCTGCGCGCCGTTGGCCTCTGGCCCTGGGTCGAGGGCAGCGCCCCCGACGACACGCGCTATGACCTGCCGCTCGCCTCCGGCGCCCTCCTGCGCGACCCCACCGTCGCGCCCGTCGCGATCGGCCAGGCGGCCGTGCGCGCTCTCTACCCCGCCCTGCTCCGCGCCGGCGGCTGCGCGTCCGGCCTCTACGGCCGCGGCGTCGTCCTCGTCGATCTGCGCCCCGAGGCCGAGGCCGCCGTGAGCTACATCCCCGGCACCCTCCTGGCCGCCTCCGACACCCTCCTGCCGCCCTACAGCGCCGTCCGGGTGATGATCGAGGGCTACGACCCCGCGCGGGCCGTCCTCGTCGTCGTCCACACCACGCCCCCCTCATCGGCGTCGATCACTAGCGCCCGCGCGCAGGGCGCACAGCAGTCATGGTCCAAGGGATATGCGCGAGGAGAGGAGAGGCGCGCATGAGGAGAGGCAGCGGAAGCCGGATGTCTCGCATCTCATCGTCGATCAGGCGGGCATCGCCGTCAGCAGCGCGTTCGCAATAAACGTCCCCTACATATCAGAACAACGTGACCGGGAACACGACCATCCCCGACCTCATTCTCGTCAGCTTCCATGATCGTTTGTGAGCGTGGCGTCGCTGCCACACTATTATGTGACATCCGCAACCCTCGCACAGGCTGACTATCTATTATCGTGTCAGGATGTCTACCACCCCCGCGCTTTCGTCTGTGACAAAGACAAGCCCTGTTAGTGCGTCGACTACAATCCCCGCCGCGGTTTTGCCGATCATGACCTGCCGGATCGTGCGCCCGGTTCGCGTGTCAAGCACCACGACCTGACCCGGATCGTTCGCGTGGCCGATAGGCGGTTGCAGGGCCAAATACGCGCGCGCATGTCCTTGATCCACCGTCAGCGTAACGCGTCGAAAGGCCGGTGGGGTGCGCGACGCGACGATGTGGCCGCTCCGCGTGTCGACAACCTCTGCAACGTCGCTGCCCGTATTGCCATAATAGGACTCGTAGCCGGCCGGATAGCGCACAATGATGGCCCGCGCGGCCGCCTCATCCACCCCTATGGCGGCCCCGGCGGCCGACTGGCCGTCCTCCCGGTGTAGCTGGGCTCCGGTGCGGGCATCAAGCAGCCGCATGGTCGTTAGATCGCTGCGGTCGTTCCCGCCGCTCACGATCACATGGCCGGCCTGCTCGTCGACGGCGAGGGCGTTGACGAACGGGCGCTCATCGCTGGCGGCGGTACCGTCGTTGATGGGCGCGGTCGCGATGCGCGCTCCCGTCGTCTCACGGAACGTGCGGACCGCGCCCTCGTCCCCGAGGAAGAGACGGTCGGCCCGTGCGTCGAGCGCGGCGAACTCGGCGAACTCGTTGAGCCGCCGGACGACCACCCCCGTCAGTGCGTCAAGGATCTCAATGTCATAGAGGCCGACAATGACGACACGGCCGCGGCCCTGATCCACGAGGATAAGCATGGCCGCCGGCGTGGATAGGCGCGCGGTATGGAGCAGTTGGCCGGTCGCCGCGTCGAGGATACTGACGGTGCTGTGCGCGGAGAAAGCGTGCGTCCCCGGATCAAACGGCCCGCGGTTCACGACGAAGACACGCCCCAGGCGCTCGTCCACGGCGATGAGCGTCGGCCCCCGGCCGACCGGCTGCGTACGCAAGACCTGTCCCGTCGTCGCGTCGAGGACGCTCACGCTCCCAGCACTGGCCCCCAAAGGGTTACCGCTACCACCATAACCGCTGTCGAGCGGCCCGCGGTTCACGACGAAGACACGCCTCGTCCGCGTATCCACCGCGATAGGACCCGGACTTTGCCCGACCGCGACGTTGCGAATGTGGGGCGCCTGGTCGATATGGCCGGCCTCCACGACCGTCTGCGTGCGCCACGCCGTGGACATACCACTACAAAACACCGCAAGCGCGACCACCAAGCCTGCTATCGTGGCAGGTCTTGTGAGGGTGCAGCGCATATGGCGGGAAAGAGATTGAAGCATTTGTCTTATTCTCCTCCATTGACTTCTATCTATTATAGGATAGGATGCTACCCTAGCACATGATGTAAGATCCCACAGTTCCTGCGCGCTGTCCCATAGTTCCTGCGCCGGACATCCCAGAGTTCCCGCGCCTTCCTGCAGATGCCCCTCCCGCGCGTGTGAAAAGCGCCGTCTGCACGGAACCTGGCGTGCGGATCGGCGCACCTTCTGTGGGATTTTCTGCAGGATGGCGCAGGTACCGTGGGACAACCCGCTCACTATCTATGGGATTCGACCGTCGCTCACGCCGGGGATCGGCGCACCAACTGTGGGATCTTACACCTACTGTGGGATTTTCCGCCCACAGAGCGTGGGATACCTCCCTGTTTTAGGCGTGAGCCCCGCCCATCTACTGTGGGGACCGACAATCGCCACGGCGGCCAGCCGCGTGCTACACTACCACCGGCAGCCGGTGCCACGCGACGGGGCACGCGCGGCGCCGGCGCGCCCCTGACTTGGCCTGAGATCCCCCCGCCACACGCACACGCGGCACCCACGCGCCCCTCACCTCGTCCGCAAACGTTCGCGCACGCGCGCGCCAGATCCCCCCCGACGCGCTAGATATCCCACCCCGGATCGCCGCCGCAGCCAGGAGCGCCGCTAGGCCCCCAGGCACAGGAGCTTCCCACGCCCGTCGGTGCCCGCCAGCGGCCACCTTAGCGCCCCAGGGACGCTCACGGCCACCACGCCGCGCGCCAGGGGCCGCAGGGGGCGACAGGACGCAGTGAGGGGCCGACGCCGGCGCTGCTTGGCACGCGTCGCCCCAGAATGTATACTCCTGGTGATAGACGCTTGACACGACGTAGAAGAAGTGATAGAGGAGAACCCGCGATGACCACCGCCGACCTCTACCTCCTCGTGGCCGAGCTGCGCTGCGAGCACGGCCACCTGATCCTGGACGACGCCGCGCGCGCCGGCACGGGCGATGATTGGACCGTCTACCTCCACGACGCCGCGCAGCCCTGCACCTTTCGGGTCCCCGACTACCACGCCTTCCAAACCCACGCCCCCGCCCTCCCGCCCGCCTGGATGGTCCTCCCGACGCGCGCCGCGCGCGCCGGCCATGACTATGACGCCGACGCCGGCGCCCTCACCCTGCCCGAGATTGCCCAACTCCTCGCCACCGCGCAGGACGCCGACGCCGGCACCTGGCTGCTTCACGCCATCCACCGCGCCGGCCGCGTGCCGACGGGCGCGAGCGTCGCCTACCTCATCGAACTGGCCGATCCCGCCACCGGCGAGGTCCGCACTGTTCCCACTCTCGCTGCCTACCAGCAGTTCCGCCACGACGACGCAGCCACCCCCGTCGCCTGACCGCGCCCACCGGCCGTCGGGCGACCCCGGCCCGTCGTCGCGTCATCCGACGGACAGAAAGAACATAGGAGAGAGACCCATGGCGTATCTCATCCTCGCTGCCCTCGTCCTGTTCTGCCTCGCCCTCGTCGCTATGTTCGTCGTCCTCGTCGGCCACGTCCGGGGCTGGCACCGCGCGTATCCGTGGTCCGCGCCCTGCATACTAAAATACGAAAGCCCACGGAGGCCCGCGACGCCATCCTGTGGGTGTGACGGGGCCGCTAGGCGCTGTGAGTGTGTTCGGCATTTGAAATCTTGCCGTATCTTGCCGTATACAGTAGCCCTGACTTGCCTGATGGACCACCAAGGCGGCATACTGCGACTAGTACATTACTAATATCTATATTGTGTACGCTGGGTGCGCTGCCCAATGGGACGGCGCTTAAATGGGTAAGTCCGGTACAAGGCCGGCACAGTCCCGCTACTGTATCCAAGGCGTTCATGTACCTTGGGAGTCAGAAAACCAGCCTAGCGTCCGCGCCACACACCTTCGAGCGAAAAGGGTTGGCCTATGCTAATGACAGTGTAACTTTACCCTTTTGCCATCACAGGCAAAGGGGGTTTTTTATTTGTATGCGTGCGCTATCCCACCTGCGACTTCAGTCGCAGGCATCATTAGATCGTTGGAGTAGGCTATGACAAAAATCCTCCGCCTGTTCGCCCTCCTGTTCGTCGCGCTCGGCCTGCTGGCCGTCCCCGCGCGGGCCACGCACGCCGCGCCGCCGCGCGCCGCCATCACGGTCGTCGACGACCACGGCGCGACGGTCACGCTCGCGGCGACGCCGCGCCGCCTCATTTCGCTGGCGCCCAATGTTACGGAAATTCTGTTCTCGCTGGGGCTCGGCCGCGAGGTCGTCGGCGTCAGCAGCTACAGCGACTATCCGGCGTCGGCCAAGAAGTTGCCCGTGGTGATCAACCTTACCTCGGTCAGCATCGAGAAGATCGTGGCGCTCAAGCCGGACCTGCTCGTCGCCGCCGGCATCGTGCCGGCGCCGGCCATCGCCAAGCTGCGCGCCCTGCACTTGCCCGTGCTCGTCACCGACCCCTCCGACATCCCCGGCATCCTCAAGGACATCATGCTCGTCGGCGCGGCCACCGGCGCGAGCGGCGCCGCCGCAGCCGAGGTGATGGGCTTGCAGCGGCGTATCGACCGCGTCAAGACCATCATGAGGCACATCCAGACGCGCCCGCGCGTCTTTTACGAGATCGACCCGACCCTTTACACCGCCGGGCACGGCAGCTTCATCGACTCCCTGATCACGCTGGCCGGCGGCACGAACATCGCCGGGAAGATTAACAATCCCTACCCGCAGCTGTCGGTAGAAAAGGTTATCGCCGCTGATCCGCAATACATCCTCCTGAGCGACACCCCCGAAGGCGTGACCGTGACCAGCGTCGCCGCTCGGCCGGGCTTTGCGGCGCTCAGCGCCATCAAGCGCCACCACGTCTACCCCTTTGACCCCAACATCGGCACGCGGCCGGGGCCGCGCATCGTGGATGCCCTCGAGCTGCTGGCGCGAGACCTGCACCCCGGACTGGTGCTCCGTTGACCATTGTCCCCAACGCGTTTGCTGCTGCGCGCGCTCGTTCTTGTCATGCGGGCGTGCGGCACTGGGGTAAGCCGGCCTTGGTACTGGGAGGGCTCTCCACCGCACTGATTGGCGTGGTGCTGTTATCCGTCCTCATTGGTGAGCAACCGATTGCGCCCGCCTCGGTCGTGGGTATGGCCTTGCAGTCGTTCCCACTCCATCCTGTGCGCACATGGTCCGACCAAGACCTGGTTATCATCACGCAAGTACGGTTGCCGCGCATCATCACAGCGATAGTAGTCGGCAGCGCCCTCGCCACGACCGGCGTAGCCTTCCAGGCGCTCTTCCGCAACCCGCTGGCCGACCCCGGCATCGTCGGTACATCGGCGGGAGCCAGCGTCGGTGTGAGCGTAGCCTTCATCCTGCCGGTCCAAGGTGCATTCCTGGGCTTCGGCCTCGTACCGCTAGCCGCGTTCATCGGCGCGCTAGCGGCCACGGTCGTCGTCTATTTATTGGCTCTCGTGGGAGGCCGCCTACCAAGCACGACACTGCTACTGGCCGGATTCGCGATCAGTTCCGTCCTTGATGCGGTCTCGGCCCTCCTGGAGACATTGAGTGATCAGCTACGCCAAATGTATAGCTGGCTGCTGGGCAGCGTTGCCTTAAACACAGGTGAGCAGTTGACCGTCGCGACACCGCTCCTTGCCGTGGGTGTGCTCGGCTTGTTGGCCCTTTCCCGCGATCTCAACATCCTGACGCTCGGCGACGAGCAGGCGCACTACCTCGGCGTCCGCGTCACACAGCGGCGGCTACTCATCTTGATGCTCGGGGCGCTGCTCACCAGCGTCGCGGTGGCCCTCGGCGGTCTCATAGCCCTCGTGGGCCTACTTGTCCCGCACATCACGCGCCTGCTGATCGGTGCCGACCATCGGCTGCTCCTACCCGCATCACTCTTAACGGGCGGCATCTTCTTGGTCATCGTTGATATGGTCGCGCGCATGATCATCCAGCCGCAGGAGTTGCCTGTCGGGCTGATCACGGCGCTGATCGGCGGCCCTTGGTTTATCATGTTGTTGCGGCGCAAAAAGGGGGAGTATACGTTCTAACGGCTACTCACATCCCCGACAGAATGACGCTATTCCCGCTCACTCCCCGCCAGTATTAGGTATGCGTGCGCGTAGTTGACACCTTTAGCGTAGACACATATGCGGCTGGGTGAGATCCTAAGGTGTAAGGCCTCACCCAGCCGCATATGTGCTAGATCGAACTGAATGCTTCCACGTTGATACTGCGTTACTAACGACACCTAATGGTGGGTATTCATCCCGCAACTACCCGTGGAAGCATTTAGCAAACAGCGACGGGCTGAGTTTCGATCGTGTAAGAACTATCCGTTTCGACCCTAGCGGAGTAGGAATGCCCGCAGTCGAAGTGGATGGCATTGCCGGATGTGCCACCCGGTGCGTAATACGACGTCGTAGGGGTGCAGCCTGGGAAGCCGCAAGCAGGGATGTTTGTGGTACTGATCACCTGACCGTCTCTCTTCAACTCTATTATCCCGTTTACCCCCGACCGGCCCTCCGCGAATCCCCCACCGAAACATGAGTTCCAGTACAGATTGGCTTCGCCGTTGCCATTACTTGTATGCCATTGAAGCCATCCGACGCACGATGCTGTGTGAGTGCGTGCCTGCGCATGATTAGGGGTCAAGAGTGCGCCCGACGCCAGTATGAGCGCTGCGGCGATTCCACCCCGGACCAGCTTATTTGTAGCCATTGTCTCCCCACCTCTCTGACTATCTGAAACTACGCCTTGACCGTCTCTAGCGGTAGGCTTGTTCGCTAAATGGACTACGAATGCTTTCGCGCAACCGTACATCGAGTCGTCGCGTATCGCGTGTCGCTTGACAGAGATGATGTTGGAACGGGAAGCCGTTGTCCGCACGTCGTCTGCACAATCCTTTGGCTGCGGCCGTCAGTCATCGACTGGGCATATCCTCACTGTACACCCGAAGGCATCCTGCTGTCTGTAGGATTCCCATCAACTTTCGTGAGGGAAATCCCTCAAAAATAGAGGGATTTCCCTCACGGCTTGATGGATTGCCATCACCAACTTGATGGATTTCCCTCACCGGACAGGCTCCCCAGGCGGGCGTCCCTATCCGTCGAGTGTGACCAAGCCCAGATGCACCGCCTTGACGCATAGGGCGCACTTCGTCGCCACGCCGAGTTTGTCCCGCAGCCCCCGGAGGAGGCGCTCCACCGTTGGCACGCTCGTGTGCAACGCCGCCGCGATCCCCCGCTCCCCCAGCCCCGTCATCTCGCCCTGGAGGACCACCCGCTCCTCGTCCGTGAGCACGATGTCACTTGTCCCTGGCCGCCGTTTTTCCTCTGTCTCAGGGTCCGGCGCGTCGCGCCGTTCCATCGCCGCCTCGCTCGCCACGCGCATCCCCCGCCGCGTCAGCGCCAGGATCGCCCCCACGCTCTCGTCGTCGACGTCCTTCCACAGCACGAACCCCCGTACCCCTAGCGCCGTGAGATCGACATGCTCGGCACGCGTCAACAACCGCCCGATCACCACGATGTGGCTCTCAGGATTGGCCACGCGCGCTTCCCGCACCAGCGGCACGATGGGCACGCCCGGTACGTCGGAGCCGGCAAGGACGACATCGGGCTGCTCGGCGGCGATGGCGCACACGGCCTCGCCGGCCTCTCGCATCTCGCCGATGATCTGGAAGCGCCGCTGCTTGCGGAGTATCGCCCGTAGTCGTTCCCAATTGGCGTGCGACGAACTGATCAGCAAGAGCGTCATCGTGGGCTGCATAAGGTCGTCCTCCTTCTCATCCTCGACGGGGGAAAGCTCACCCGGCCCCGCCTTCTCGGGACTTATACTGACGGTAAGCCGAGGCGCTTTGACGCGACCTCTCGTCCCGTGGTTGCTTCTACAATAACCTCTACGCGTGCCGCTGTCTTGTGCGAATTCGTACAATCCGCCCATTTTCGTGCTTTTTCGTACCCTGCAGCGGGCGATAAGGGATGGCCGCACCCGAGCAACCAGCGCTTTCGGTTCAAGGGACGCGACTCATGCGCAGAGCAAGGCACCCGTGCGCAGGCCGGGGGCGCGTTGCAAGTACAGATGCGCGACGTTAGCCCCGCGCCTCGGGTGATCCGCGTGCGCAGGCCGCGCGTACTAGGGTAAAGGGGATCTATGGGGAAGGGGGAGACAATGACCAGCGAGGACTTGTGTGCGCTCGTCGCCGCGCTTGCGCGCGACCGGCAACGCTTCACGCTCGAGGACGCCACACACGAGAGCAACAGCGGCAACAACGGCGCGGGCGACAGCGGCAACGACGGAACCTGGGTCGTTTATCTCTACGACGCCGGTCCCGCCGTGACTTACCGCGTCGCCGACTACCACGCGTTCCAGGCCTACCACGCGCGCGATGTCGCCCTCCCCCCATCATCGGCCGCGCCCGCACCGCGCCCCGACCGCAACGGCGGCCGCGACTACAGCGAGGAGGAGGCCTACATCACGCTCGCCGAGCTTGCGCGCGTCCTGGCCTACGACGCTACCGCCGGCGACGGAACCGCGCAGCTTCAGTCGCTGCATGTCCGCTACGCGGATGACGGCGACGACCGTTACCGCGTCGTCGTGCGCACCCCGACCGGGGACGACCGCGCGCTGACCACGCTCGCCGCCTATCACGGCGCGACGCGCTGAACCGCGGACGGGGGGTTAGGGCTGCGGCGGGGCGTCGCGGGGCTCCCCCCGCTGGCGGGATGCCAGGCGCTGCGCGTAGTCCGCGAGGATGGCGCGCACCACGATACCGTGGCGACCCTTTGCGGTCGCGATCAGCCCCAACACAGCGAAGTGGCGCGCGTAATGGGTCACCACCTCGCGGGTCGCGCCGATGCGCCACGCCAGTTCCTCGTGCGTCGCCCCTACGTAGCCCGCATTGCCTCCGTCGTTCGTGTCGTCCGCGTCGTCCGCGTCGTCCGCGCCCGTGCTCGCCTCTGCCGCTAGCCGCAGCAGCAGCCGCGCTAGGCGCGTTTCCGCGTCGTAGAGCACCAACTCCGTCATTGCGTCGTACGCGCGGGCGAGCGCGCGGGCCAGTTCCGCGCCCAAGCGCGCTTGGGCGTCGGGGGACGCCGCCAGGGCCGTCAGCAGCGGGCCGCCGGGGAAGCGGTAGAGCACGGTGCGCCCACCCACCGCCTCCGCCACACTCGCCAGGCCGCCGTCGGCTTCGCGCACGAGGAAGCGGAAGAAGTCGCCCGCGCCCAGGAGATCCAGCGTCACCTGGCACCCCGTCGGCGCCTCCCGGTACAGGCGCAGGCGCCCGTCCACGATCAGGTAGATGGAGCCCGCCGCTGCGGGAGGCTCGTCCAGGGGCGCGCCGCGCGGGAGGACCAGCGGTCGCGCCAGGCCGGCCACCCGCGCGTGCGTGTCGTCGTCGAGGTCGCGGAAGGCGGCGACCCGGCGCAGGGGGCGCGTGATGCGTGCTAGCCTCTCCTCGTCCGATGACGTATCGGACATCGTCGCCCGTCCCTTCGTTTCGCCACCGTGCGGCACACCGGCCGCACCCGCGATTGGCCTTGCCTGTTGCCGCTTTCGTGCGACGGCATGGCATGTCCGCCCGCTTCCCCTCAACGGTAGCACTCCACGAGGGCTACCGTCAATCGCGCCGCGCCTGGAGCAGCAGCAGCGGGGCATCGACGTGATGGGTTGCCGTCGGCGTGGCTCCGGCGCACCGACGCCGACGCCTTACGCCGTGCGCTCCTCGCCCCGGCCGCCCCGCACGCGGGGGACGAGCGGCCCCTGTCCCCGCGCCGGCCCGTCGCGCAGCGGCCGCCACGCCGCCACGAGCGCCTCGTGCACCGCGGCGATCTCCCGCGCCTGCAGCCGCGGCCCCCCGTCCCCAGCCACACGCGCTTGCGCGCACCCCCACAGCCCCGTGAGCAGCGCCGGCGTCCCCACCCGCAGCGGGTGCTCCGCCGCCCGTGTCAGCCCCTCCGGCGGGGACGCGCCCTCCACGCACCCCGTCGCCCGCCACAGCAGCGCACTCACCTCCACCCCGTCGGCGTCTTCCGCGATCGAGCGCGTCGGCATGGCCGCGATCGCGGCACCGCACCGCTCACACCCGTCCCGTCCCGCCGCCAGCCGCAGCGGCTCCGCGCACTCCGCGCACTGTTGCCGCAACAGCATGTGGTGTCGCGGGCACGCCGTCAGGTGGTGCAACCACCACGGCAGCAGGATCACCGCCCGCTCCCCCCAGCACACCGGGCACACCGCCGCCGCCTCGCGCGTATTCCCCCGCGCCCCGATGTCCGGCCACAGCGCGATGGGCAACACCGCCGGCAACGCCGGCCGTGGCGGGCGCTGCGCCACGCCATACCACGGCGCGAAGCGGTGCAGCGTCAGCCCGATCAGCGCCGCGCGGCCCAACCCCGTCAACTCCCCCAGGGTCTGGAAGTCCCGCACGCGCCGCAGCACCTCCGGCCGCGCCGGGTGCCGCCCCAGCAGGCCCCCCAGCCACGCCCGCTCCCGGTAGTGATTGGCCTCCCCCAGCCGCTGTAACAGGCTCCCCAGGCTCTCCAAGGGCGTCGGCCGCAACCGATTGATCAGGCGCGGGACCGCCCTCCTCTCTGCGGCCCCGTCGGCCCCTTCCACGGACGCGGACAGCGTAACCACCGCTCACGCCCGCCCCACGCGCTCGGCGCGTGCCATCTCCGGCTCATCCCCCGCATCCCGCTGCCCCGTGCCGGCGTCGCCGAAGGGGTTGGCCGTGCCCCGCCGCAGGCTGGCCAGCCGCTGCTCGAACGCCCGCCCCAGCACGTCCAGGTCCAGCGTCACCCGCCCCTCCGTCAGCGCCAGGTACGTCGCCCCCCGGATCAGTTCCATCAGGTACGCCATCACCCCCCCGCTCGCCGTGTGTAGTCGCCGCGCCATGGGCAGCGCCGCCAGATCCGGCCGCTCCGCCAGCGGCAGCGCCCCCTCCAGCAGCGTCAGGAACGCCACGAACTCCCGCACCGTCTCCGGTCGCCGCTCCTCCCACGCGAACGGCAGCAGCGCGTGCGGCGCGCCGAACAGCCGCGCCAACTGCGGGTTCAGCCGCACCACCTCCTCCGCCTCCCCCTGCAACCCCACCAGCACGCACGCCACCCCTGTCTCCTTGATCAGCGTCTTGAGCCAGTTGCTCGCGTTCTCCAGCACCCGCCGGTTGTCCCGGTCCCGGAAATGCTGCACCTCGTCCAGGATCAGCAACTCCACCTGGCAGTCCCGAAAGTAGCGCGCCAGCCGGTACGTCATGGAGCCCACCGTCCCGCTCGTCGCCCGCGGGTCCCCCAGCGCCGCCAGCAGCGCGATCGCTAGCGCCTTGATCGTCGCCGGCGAGGGGATCGTCGCCCGCACCACCGGGTACGTCACGCCCCCCTCCGTCAGCACCGCCGGGTGCTCCTGCGCATACGTCCCCACCAATGTCGACTTCCCCGCCCCCGTCGGCCCCACCAGTAACAGGCACGGCGGTTCCGCCGCCAGTGGCCCCCACTCCTGGCAGCGCCCGATCTCCGCCACGATCCGTTGCCACCGCGGGTACGCCACCCGGATGCCCTCGATCTGTGCTCGCAGCTCCCGGCTCAGGATCTGCCCCGGCGCCCGTTCGCCCACCACGTCGCTCACCGCCATCTCCCCTCCCCTCACCGCCACGGCGCGCGTCCCTCGTCGCGCGGCGGCTCGTACGTCACCGCCCACCCCGGCTCCGCCAGCGTCGCCGCGATGTCCCACGTCGCCGCCACCTCCTCCAGCGTCGTCGCCCCCATACCGTCCGGCCCCACAGAGGAGCGCCCGGCCTCGTCGGCGCGCGTGGGCGCCGCCGGCACCGCCGGCGGCGCGTCCGCCCCCACCCCCAGGTAGCGCGCGCCGGCCATCCGTCGCCGCCCGCGCCGCGTCCGCCGGAACTCCTCCTCCACCAGCCCCTGTATCCGCCCCTTCGCCTCCGCCAGCGCCGCCACGTCCACCGCCCGGTCCATGGTGCGCCGCACGTACCCCCGGATCACCCGATGCTTCCACAGCGAGAGCCCCCCCGCGTACCCCTGGTCCACCGCCGGCACCCGCAGCCAGGCCGGCCCGGCGCTGTCCCGCGCCGGCGTGGGCACGCGCACATGCAGCGCCCCCAGGTCCTCCGGGTCATACTTGAGCGCCACCGCCGTCCCCGCCGGCAGCGCCCGCCGCAGGTCGTCCAACGCCGCGCTCTGGTACCGCAGGCACAAGTGGTCGATCCCCGCCCGCTGGATCGTGCGCTCCGCGGCGCGCCCCAGCAGCACGCGCACCTCCCCCGCGTCGTAGTGCAGCGCCGGCGTCCACCCCCCGGCCACCGCCTCCGCCCAGCGCGTCGCCGGCACGCCGCCGACGCCGCGGTTCCAGTCCTGCCCGTACACGTCGAGCAGGTACACATGCAGGATCTCCCGGAACCGCGTCAGGGAAATGCACGCCATCCCCGCGGAATCGTACTCCCCTCGCTCCAGCACGTTCGAGAACGTCGTCCCCGGTAGCCCGTGCACCAGCCCCGTGTTGTGCGTCCGGAACTGCCGCTCGATCGCCCCCTTGAACCAGGGGCGCTTCACCGGCGCCGGCTCCAGCGCGATGCCCAGTTGCCCGCACGCGTCGCGCAGGTCCCCGCCCACCAGGTGTGGCGCATGATCGACCACCAGCGCCTCGGGCAGCCCATACACCGGCCACGGATTCCGCGTGCCATAGCGCGCCCGCGCGTCCTCCTTCGGCAGGATGCTATGCAGCAGGCCGCGCATCGCCGCGGTGTACCCGGCCGGCTCGAACCCCACATGCACCCCCGTCGGCAACCCGCTGTACACGTCCAGCGCCAGCGTCACCGTCGGCCGCCCGATCGGCAGCCGATCCGCCTCGTCCACCACGATCAGGTCCAGCGGCGTGTGGTCCAACTCCACCCGCTCCAACGGCCGCTCCACCCGCGGCCCCGGCCACACTCCCGCCCCCGCGCGTCGCTCACTCGGTCCCGGCCGCCGCCGCAGGATGGCCGCCGGCCCCGCCGCGCCCACGCGCCGATAGATCGTGCTCCGCCCCGGCACGGGCAACGGGTCCGTCGCGGCGCGGGCACGATTGGCGTCGCGCACCCGAACGACGATCATCAGGTACACGTCGCGCACCGTGCGCGGCGCCGGCGCCGCCCGACACTCCGCCAGCACCCCCTGCACGATCCCCTCTACCTCCGCGTCCAGGCGTGACCGTTCCCCCCCGCCCCGCCGCGACGTTGCCGGGACCAGGGACCGGATATCGCCCCCACTCGCCTCGAACGCGCGCAGATACCGCTCCACGCTGGCCCGGCTGGCCGGCGGCGTGCCCGCGCCGGCGGCGCCGGTGGCGCGGACATCCCCTGGTCCCTGGTGCGCCCCCTCCCCCGAGAGATAGCGCTCGATGGCGCCCCGTGTGCGCTCACGCGCCGGTACAGCCAGCAACGGCTGGATCAGCGCGTACCGCCGCCACGCCTCCGCCCGCTGCGCCTCGGGCAGCAAGTGGAAGTCGGCGATCGTCGCCGTCGCGCCCCCTGACGTGGCGGCGGCAGGCCCTGTCTGCGGGCCAGCGACCGCGAACGTGAGCGCGCCGGCACCCCAGGCGGCCTGGAGGTCGTCGCGGGCAACGATAGCTTGGCCGCCCACGGTCTGGTCCTCCACGAGGAGCCCACCCTCTTGCACGAACTGACGCACCACGTACACGCGCCCGTCCCACAGATAGCGCGTCCCCACCGTCAGATGCAATCGGCCCATCCGCGCTGCCCTCGCCCTCGCCCGCGACGCTCCCTACGACGACGCGATGATTGACGCCACTATAGCACCACGACGCCGACGACGGGGCGAGTTGTGCGGATCGCCAGGTAAGATCCCACAGTTGGTGCGCGCTATCCCACAGTTCCTGCGCCACACGTCCCATAGTTCCTGCGCCAGCCTGCACAGGCCCCGCCATTGACCGTAAAGAGCGCGGCGTGCAGGCATCACAGCGTGCGGATCGGCGCACCTTCTGTGGGACTTCGTGCAGGGTGGCGCAGGTACTGTGGAACAATCCGCTCACTATCTGTGGAATTCCAGCACCGCCCACGCCGGGGATCGGCTCACTAACTTCGGGATCTTACACGCGTACTATCCGTAGGGCCAAGAGGGCGCCGGTATGGGCTGTACCGGCACCCTCCCCCACTCAGAGGGGAGGCCGTGTGTGGGCTGCGCACGGCCTCCCCTCAGCGTATCCCCCTCGCCCCTCACCCGACTGCCCTCCCTCTCAGCTGCCACCACCACCGAGGCTCCGCCCGTCGCGCCGTGACAAAGAAAGAGACACGTTAGGGCGCGAGCTGGGTCTTGACCCTATGTCTTGAGTGTCGGCATCCCCTGTCCCCTCTCGCCGGCACTGCCTGGCCCCTCATCCACCGCCCACCGTCGGCATTGGCTGTCCCTTCATCCGCTGGATGGCGCCCGCACAGGCCGCGCCCCCATAGCTCGCCCCCCCTGCAGACGCCCACGCCCGCCAGGCAGAGCACCCCCCTCGAACTCACCGGCGACACGGCGGCTGGCCGCGTGCTACACTGCCACCGGCAGCCGGCGCCGCGCGACGGGGCACGCGCGGCGCCGGCGCGCTCCTGACCTGGCCCTCGCCCGCGCTCGCCCCCTCTGCAGACGCGCGCCCGCGCCAGATCACCCGTCCGGCCGAGGCCGCAATCCTCCCCCCACACGCGCACGAGGCGCCCACCGTCCCCCTCAACCCGTCCGCCGACGCCCCCACAGACGCTAGGAGCCCCTCCACGGCCGCAGGGACACTAGGCCCAGCGCCCGCCAGCGGCCGCCTCAGCCCCCTTAGCCGTCGCGTGTGGCACACGTCCTGCTTGCCTTGGTACCTGCCTTATGGCGCGTGCACCCGCGCCCCCGCCCACTACCCAGGAGATCACCATGGCCCCCCGCTTCCGCGTCCGCCCCCTCCCGCGCCGCCAACGCGCCGTCGTTGTCCTGCTCGCCCTCTTCAGCATCGCCCTCACCCTCACCCTCGTCGTCCACTCCCACGCCCGCCTCCTGCTCGCTGCCATCGCCGCCCTTGCCCTCCTGAGCGCCCTCATCCTCTCCCTCTCCCAGCAGCCCCCCGCCACCCGCCGCTAGCTCGCCGTCGGTGTTGTCGCCTTCGTCGCCCTCGCCTCCGTTGCTGGCGTTGTCGCCTCCACCCTCTCCCCGCACACCTAACGCTCGGACGGCGCGTGGCCCCATGTCGCGCGCCGCCGTCCCATCCCCGGATCGCACCCCGCGTCGAACCGCTGGCGGCCGCGCCGCCCACGGACGCGTCCGTGGGCTCCCTGATCCTCCCCCGCCGCGCAGCAGAGACATCAGCGTATGTCGCGTGATTTGACGGGTAGGCGCGGGCGTTATATCGTCGGGGCATGAAACGATGGCTAGCGGCGGCTCTGGTGGTGCTGTCCTGCATGCTCGCGTGGGGCGCGCTGACGCAGGCTGATACCCGCTCCGCCACCGAGGGGTCGGTGTACTCCGTGCCACAGTTCCTCGCCCAGGTGACCGCGCGCCTCCCCGCCCACACGCCACCGCGCGGCCACGTCTATCGCGTCCGCGGCCTCCTCCTCTCCGACGTTGGCCCGGTCCAGTACGCCCTGCGCGTCAGCCCGACGCGTTGGGGTCTAGCGCTGCAGGCCGCCCCTCCCGGCTTCGCGGCAATCCTGCGGCACCGCGTCCCCGCCCTCGCGCCGCTCCTCCCGCACACCGCCGATAACCCCCTCCTGGGCCAGACCGCCACCTACCGCGTGGCCTGGGCTCCCTGCGCACGCTATCCCCGCTGCCCTCAAACGCCCTGGCAGACGCCCTGGCGCCTCGTGAGCGGCGGGCAATAGGCTGCAACCACGGCCGCCAGGAGCCCCGCCACGCCCGCACCCCCCGCCCGCCTAGCCGTCACAGCCGGGCAAGCGCCGCTGGTGCCCCTGCGCGCCGAGGTGGTGTATGCTTCAAGCTATGACCGCGCTCCCTCTCGCTCCCACGCTCGAAGACGCCATCGCCCTCGCCGCGCAGGCCCATCAGGGTCAACTCTACCCCGCCCCCGGCGGCGAGCCCTTCATCCTCCACCCCCTCCGCGTCATGCTGCGCGTCGAGACCCCCGCCGCGCGCATCGTCGCCGTCCTGCATGACCTCATCGAGGACACGCCCCATACCCTCGCCGATCTGCGCCGTCGTGGCTATCCGCCCGCGATCGTCGCCGCGCTCGATCTCCTCACCCACCGCGACGCGGACTCCTACGACGCCTACATCGTCCGCCTCGCCCCCGATCCGCTTGCGCGCCACGTCAAGCTCGCCGACCTCGCCGACAACCTCGCCAACAATCGCCGCCTACCGTCCGACCCCGACACGCGCGCCCGCATCGCGCGCTACGAGCAGGCCATTGCCTCCCTGCGTGCCGTGGCCGCGGACTAACCGGCATCCGTTCGCGCGCCGACGCGCCCACGGCCGCCAGAAGCCGCGCTCGGCCCCACAGGGCAGACGAGCCCACTACGACCCCCACCGCCTGGCCGCTGAGAGCCACGCGCCCCAGCGTTGCCCCGCGAGATGCGGGACAATACAGGCAGGGGCTCAGACCCCGTTAGTCAGGGGGTACAGAGATCGTGATACAACGTACGGCCACCATGACCTGTCCGCGCTGTGGCGGCACAGCTAGCGAAACGATGCCAATAGACGCCTGCCGCTTCTTCTACACCTGCACCCACTGCGCCGCGCGTCTACGGCCACGCCCCGGCGACTGCTGCGTGTTCTGCTCCTACGCGGACGTGCCCTGCCCCCGCAACAAGAGGGGCATAGCAGACACGCCCCATGACGCGCCGCGGCGACGATGCTGCCGGGGAGCGGCTCCCCCAGATGTGACATAGCGTGGAGATAGCGCCGGGCTCAGGCCGCGCCCCGCCACGCCGACCCACTGTGTGGGCCGCGGAAGCCCGCGCCGCGCCTACAGCGCCACCTCTCCCGTCAGGGCGACATGGGCGCGCCCTGCGCGCGTCCCTCGCCGCAGACGCGCGCGCCCACGGCCGCCATGAGCCCCGCCACGGCCCCCAGAGGCATAGGACTTACCACGCCCCCCAAAGCCTGCCAGCGGCCACCACGGCGCCCCAGACACCCCATCGCTTATCGTCACGCCCAGATATGATGTTGCCTGTTGTTAAGATTTTGACGGGAAGCTACAACATACAAGACAGCTACAAGGAGCCGGGAGCAAGTATGACCAGCACGGTAATCGTGGCGATAATCGGGATTCTTGGGACGCTGGGGGCCGGAGTCGGTGCCCCCTTCGTCACTTACTTGTTACAAGATAGGCGTGCGGCCGAGGATCGCGAGCGCGAACGTTTGCAAACGCGGCGTGAGCGTCTGGAGACCCTCTACGCCGACCTGCTTAAGGCTGCGGCAGTTCTCCTATCTGCTATGCAGGACATCGAGATATCGAGCTGGCCGAAGGCCGTCGCCAATATCGAAACCCGTTACAAAGATGACCTGCGCAGCGCCGCCGACGGGTACGCTGCCGTTATGCCCTGTCTTGAGGTGTTGCCCAATACCTCCGATGTCCTTGAAGCGGCAAACAAAATATGGCGCATGAGTGATACCGTCACATTCCCGCTCTACAAGGCGGCGGATACAGGGGTGATGCCGTCCGATGAGGTGCGCGCCCGTATCCATCCAATGTTCAAGGCCTACGAAGATCTCGTCGTTGCAATAAAGGCTAATCTCCTCGCGCTCGAATATCTCGAATATGGCGCGCGGCCGCTCCTACGCAATCGCCAGAAGCGGCTCCAACGGATTATGCAGGGCTCTGACCGCCCGCAATTGCACGGCGACATAGGATGGCGTCCCCGCGTGGGCGCTCCACCAAACCGTGATACATGATGGTGGCGAGGAGCCCTACCACCGCGATCGCCGACGTGCGAACTCGCCGTTTGAAGTAGCCGTTTAGCGCTTGTGTTTCTCGTGCAGAGCCCACACGAGCGATCCCACCGAGAGTATGGCCAGGATGATGTAGAAGCCCAGCGTCTGCGGATCAGACGCGAATCGTCCTGGGAGCAATAGGCCGGGAACAGCGAGCCCTTTAATGCCGAGACCCACCCCTATCGCGCTGATAGTAATGGCGATTTCGGCCCAAAGCTTCGAGCGGTGGTCTCCTAGCAGGTATATCGCTCTATGCACATGGATTGCTGAGGCGTGAGGCAGTTCATCGTGTCGTGCCATTGCTTTCGTCTGGGCCACAAGTTCATCTTTGTACTTTCGGCAATACAGGTCGATGGCACCCTCGGCTTCGCGATCGAGGTCGATATGTACAACTTTCATAGTCGTGTGTGTCCTTTCCTCAACCCACATGTGACGGAGACTTGAGGAGCTCTCTCTTGCCTCCGATTGTCATCTCCCGCTCCCTTACGGACGTCCAATGAAGCAGGAGTAAGGCGATTGTACACGATAACAATGTGCAAAATATTCTTAATGATTGCATGTTGGAGGCAATATTAATCACCAAAACCAAGCATGCATGGTGCGCTGCAAGCAGTTCCATTTACAAAATACAAGCACGCGTATTCATGGGAAGGTGTGGGGGAATCTGCAGGTGGTAGGCATGTTTTGCTCGTGACCTTCCCATAGTGTGAACAGCGCGCTATAGAGTGCGAGGTGGTGCGCTAAGCGTAACTACCTGCAACCCATCTTCTACCAGACAGCGTAACCACCTGACTGCAAACGACGCACTCTGTGACCATGGGTTTTACATGGATAGAGTAACCAGTTCGCGTGACACTCGGTTATTGCATCAGAAGGCGCGCAAAAGGATAGCAGATGTAGGCAGAACAGAGCCTTCGACAACGCCCTCGCTGTGCGCAGAATACTATCAAAAACCCTGCATTTCGCCAGCATATGTGGTACTATGGGGCAATTTGGGAGAACGTTCGCCGTTCGACTGGCGTTGCTGGAGTAGTCAGGAGACTCAAAATGAACGAGCCCGTCCAGGTACCCGTCAGGCTGCTAAGTGAGGTGTTGCATGCGATAGGTCAGAACCTTAGCCTGACGCAGACGTCTATGGCTAGGCAAATAGGGGTTCCCGAGTCGACATTAGCTCGCTATCTCAGTCCGTCCAGTCCCTACGATTGCCCCAACAAAAACAATTGGCAGCCACATCAGGCGTCGGATACCATCAAGAAAATCATGGATTGGGCAAGAAAGGCTTGTACACAGCTGCCTATCACAGGCGAACGCGAACGGACGCTAGCGGATCTCAACGCGGCCTATAGATATGCGTATCTGGACGATGAAAGGGTGGTAGGCCTACAAGGGCAAGAAGCTAAGTCGACTGCCGCCACGACTACAGAACTGATCGGAAACGGGCGGTTAGCCTGCTCCCTCCTCGATGATCGTGTCGTTGTCTACCAAACCCAAGAGGAGGCTTATCGGCGCCTCGGCCCGTTCATCGAGAAGCATCACGTCCGTTCTGCTGTGTTAGTACAATTCAGTGGCAGTAGTGTTTTTGGTCTACTCTCAACCCTTCTAAGTCGCGTCGACAACGAGGATTCAGGCACGGCTAAACAGACCCCGGTAGTGCTGTACACAGCACACCGCGACGTCGCAAAAAGCTTGGGTAGCGAACAGCAATTCGACAACATAAAAGCGGTCGCGTATAACAGGATCTTCGACATCCTAGAGCCGGAGCGTCGTCGCCACCTTGATATACGTACATACCGAACCCCCGGTAGCATCAGCGGGTTGCACATTGATTTCGTCGATGACGAACCGTTGCTTTTATTAGGATATATGACATACGAGCAGACGCACAACGACTCTAATGCGCCAGGGGACCGTAAAAATCTGCACGGCAATCAATACGGCGACGATTACCTCCAGCTCTCAGCTCATGATAGGGCCACAATTATGGCACGCGGCGGGACTCAGGTTTATGATCTCCTGCTGCCGACGTTCGCGGATACGGTGCGGAATTTAGAGGTCGTCTCTCTGCCTAAGGACATGTCGTGGTGTCCAATCGACATGAGCCCTGCTACCGTCGCCTTCTTCCGCCTGCGCTCACTCCTGCCGTCCGACGATCAGAGCGAGATGGAATTCAACGAACTAGAGTCCACGCGGTTAGGCGTGTGGGCCGGCGAGGACTTGATGCGTGTCGCGTATCTCGTCGAGGGCACGCGAAGCTACTACGATCAAGAGCCGGGCGAAAATGCGCGCATAGTTGCACACTACGACCTCCTGCTGGGCTGGACATACCGAGAGATCTGGGTAGGGCAGGAAAGCCAGGAGCACCTCGCCGATGATACTTACCTCGCGAAGGCCAAGGCGAGTCTTCAAAAAGCTCTCGACTATTGGGAGAATCCGAGAAATGGGCGCGGTTTTCTAGGTCAGGCCTACTGTCAAGATCGACTAGGGACGATCGAACATATCCAGGGGGATTTTCAGGGCGCGCAGCAACACTACGATCGTGCCTCGACGCTGGCGGCACGAGATGACTCGCTCCCAGCGCTCAAGTTGAGATCATGGATTCGCCTTAACCGCAGCTTGCTAGCGTTCGATAAAGACGACTACGGCTCCGCTCGTGAATTGCTACGATCTAGCTTCGAGGGATTCGAGCGGCACCATGACCGCTTCGGACTTCTATCTTGCATCGCCGCCGCTGTTAGTCTCGCAGCCGTAGCGAACGCGCATAAGCTTGCCCTACGCTTTTTCGGCGCCCTACCGGCTGAGAGAACGGGGACGATCGGGCCTACTTACTGGCGTTGGGTGTCGAAGGCGTCGGAGTCCTGCAGGCGCGAACTCGGGGATCGCGTCGCTGATGAAGTTTGTACCACTGGTGCGTCAGCGAGATTTGAGGACATCATCAACGATGTTCAACAATTTCTCTCGGACAGTCCAGGGGACATTAGACAGGTGGCGCTAGATGGCGACCCCAAGCCAGGGGCAGGCTCAGAAGCATCGGCGATCTCCAGAGAGCCTCTGACGAACGACGGTTCTAGCCCGCTTGAGTCGTTCATTAAAAGGAGCATCGAGATCCAATCAGACATAGGAGATGGTGAGAGATGAGCGACAACGGCGAACGAGCGTATAAATTCTTCGTGACTAGGCCGACGGAGGCGTTTTATGCGCTCTCGAAACAGGGCCGCGACGACTTACAGGCGCGCGTCAAGGTAGCGTTAGACAACGCGGGAGGGCGAAAAATCATTGGCTGCCAGGCGTACTGGGCGACGGAGCGATGGACGGGCTTTGGCGTGGAGGAGTTCGACAGCATCGGGTCACAGCAAAAGCATGCGGATATGCTCGTGAAGCTATCGTGGCAGCGCTACACGGACAGTTGGAGCGTACTGGGGACGACCGAAAATCCTATTGTTGCTGTCGCTCAAGGGATTAGCAGCGAACGGGTATACAAGGCTTCCGTGACCAGACCGACGGAGGCGTTTTATGCGCTCTCCGAGCAGGATCGCGACGACTTGCAAGCGCGCGTCAGGGTAGCGTTAGGCAACGCGGGAGGGCGGACAATCATCGGTTGCCAAACGTACTGGGCGACAGACCGATGGACGGGCTTCGGTGTGGAGGAGTTCGACAGCGTCGAGGCGCTGCAGAAGTACGCGAACGCGCTCACGCCGTTATCGTGGCAGCGCTACACGGATAGCTGGGGCATAGCTGGAATAGCCGGTTCGACAAAACCTCAGTCTATAACCAGCGCCACCTCGGGAACCGTTGGCTGATCGTTGTGTGCGTTGCCACTCAAAAGGAGTTGTCACACAGCTTTTTCGGCGTTCTCCTCTACCTCGCCGACGGGCCTGGTGAAGAAGGTCGAAAATGTCCAATTGACAAAGGTAAAAATGGTGACTATTCATCGCACGACGAAAGACGAGATCGCCCAACTCGCCGTCCAGCCGGACAAGCCGCGTTCCCCCTACGACGCCCTACTCGACGAGGTGGCCCAAGGCCAGCCCATGCGCGTTGAGAGCACCGATCCAAAAGACTCGCGGGGTGCCAAGGTGTCCATCAGCCGCCTCGCCAAGCGGCGCGGCGTGCCGATCACCTACCAGACGCTCACCAACGGGTTCGCCGTCCTGCTCGATGAGGCGGCAAGCAAGCCCAAGGTAGCGCCGACACGCCGACTGCGGACACGACAGGCCAACGACGGGGAGCCGTCGGGTTCGTAGTGCCCCCTCAAACGGCCAGCGCCGTGTCAGGTATGTACGGCACTGTACTTTTCATTGTCGCGCACATGCCGTATGGATTTAGAGGTATGAGGGGCCGGACGGGGTCACAGGCAGGCTGTCAGGGCCGCAGGACGCCCGATGGTTACACCCTTAGGAACACAGGGCTCCAGAGAGGGCGCAAATATCACTAACTGTTGTACGCTTATAGCTGAATCACAAAAACAATGCTTAAAAGAGGAGTAAGTAGATTTAACATGAAAAGCTTGCTACAAATAAAAAACTTTGGGGCTATTGACGCTGACAACGACGATATTTTACTCAAATGTTTCGAGGACCACGAGGCTTTCATAGAGCTATTAAACCTTGGGAAGTTTTTAGTCATTGGACGAAAGGGGAGTGGCAAGACTGCTATTTTTAAGAAGTTGCTAACGATAAAAGAATATAGTTTTTTCTCTATTGGACACACCTTTTCTGATTATCCATGGTATTTACATGATAAACAAGCAAGGATTGGAATGCCGGACTACGATAAATTCAATCACAGTTGGAAATACCTTATCTTAATGACTTTATCAAAGGTAATACTTAACAAAGACCAATCGATACCGTTTGACGAGCAATCACGGACGGATATAAAAAAGGTGGAGAAATTTGTTGTCGATACTTATGGGACAAAAGATCCGGATATCACTCAAATATTTACCCCAACGAAGTCATTAAAACTTAATCCATCATTCTCAATAGATACTAAAATATTGAAAGCTGGCATTTCACCTACGAATGTTCCTATGTCGGAATTACCCACTATAATCCAGGATGTTAATCGGAATCTTTTAGAATTTACCCTATCTTGCTTAAATTCAGAACATACCTATCATATTTGCTTTGATCAACTCGATCTTGGATTTGACCCTAAAGATACAGAATACTCGAATAGATTGGTTGGTTTGCTACTTGCATGCCGAGATTTAAATGTGAGAGCTAGAGAGGAAGGAAAGAAGCTTTTTATCTCTGTTTTTCTTAGAGACGATATTTATAATGGTCTCCACTTTGAGGATAAAAATAAGCTTACAGAAAACTATGTTTCACGAATTGAGTGGGATACACCTAGGACAGGAAAATCGTTGGAGAAGTTGATGGAAAAGAGGTTTATAGAACTACTTAGAGAAAACGAGGACGAACTAATAACTTGGCGGGACGTCTTTAATGAAGAGAAGCAGATGCCAGGCCATCAATCGAAATACCAATACTTAATTGATCGCACCTATTTACGTCCCAGGGATATTATAAAATTTTGCAACGAAGTTCTGTCGCAGTACAAAAATAGGATGCGAGAGCAAAATCAAACTGGAGATCATAAGTTTAACAACATAGATATAAATAGAGCTAAGGCTGAATATAGCGACTATTTTCTTAATGAGCTTGATGATGAGATCAACAAACACATTCCTGAATACAAGAATTATCTAGAAATATTCAAGGCGCTAGGAGTACAGCAATTTAGTAGAGATGAATACGTTAAAGTATTCGATAGTAGAAAAGCGTCTTTTCCTTCAGTGGGCGACCCTATGGACATATTGAGAGATCTATTCAATTTCTCGATAATAGGTTTCTATAGGGCCGGTGGCAAAGGTTATGGGGGGTCGGAGTACGTCTATAAGTACAAAGATCAAAGAGCACAATTCGATGAGAATGCACAACAATTTAGATTGCATCCAGGTTTGACGGACGTTTTAGGGTTGAGGCGATACTCATTCAAGAATGCGGAGGGTTAAAAGTCACTATTGACCAAGCGCGAACGTCCCCAGCCACGCGTGGCCAAACGCCTCGGCCGCCGCCGCCGCGTTGCCATCTTCGAGCGCGTCGAGCGCGTCGATCAGCCCCTCGTTCGTCCCCGCGATGTACATGTCCCCGATGCTGCGTGGCCGCGCGCGATCCTCGTTGTACACCAGCACCATGACCCGGCACGGTGCCACGTCCAGCCCTTGCTCTTGCACCCGCTCCCGGAACGCCCGCGCGTTGGCCTGCCGCTGCTGCTCCGTGGCGATCCCCTGCACGCTGATCCGCAGCCCCGACGTCGAGCGCGCCACGCTACGCGCCTCGCCGCCTTCCTTCTGCCACCGCTGCACGGTCCTGATGCTGACGCCGAGCTGGCTGGACAGGTGCTTGTTGCCCCCCGCGACCTGACTGCGGCCTCGCCGCCCCCGAGTTGCTGGACGACGGCGCGGATCACCGCTGGCGTCAGCTCCACGTCCGTCGCCGCCACCCGCACGGCGGAATTGCCTCGCGGTGATAGTTCGTGCCATACTGTGATAAACCGTGAGCGGCGTCGGCACGAACGCTGCTGTAGAGATTCTACGCGCGAGCAGCCAATGGCGCTGGCTACACCTGCAGCGCTTACCGTGCCAGGAGGAAATCATGAGCGACGATCCCGAGGGCCAGTACGCCGACGATATGCAATCGAACGACCAAGACTATGCCGAAGATGTCGCATCCGGCACCGACCCCTCCGATGCAGCCGACGACGCGGCACGCAGCGACGACGAGGCGCTAGACGCATACCACGATAACCAGGACGCGCTTGGCAAAAGCTGATCCGACACCTACCAGAGGAAGGAGTCCCGTGCATGCAATTCTACAGTCTCCAGACCAAGGCCACCATCGAGGTCCCCGACGACCAGGTCGAGCGCACCACCATGGCCAACGGCCGCCCCGCCGCCCGCGCCACCATCGAGCGCGACGGCAAGACCCTCAAACTCTTCAAGTTCCTGCCCGCCGACGCCGCGCCGACGGCCACGGCGACGACAGCGCCGGCCACGCCCGCCGCGACGACAGCGCCGGCCACGCCCGCCGCCAAGCAGAAGAAGACCAAGAAGTAGGCACCCCGCTATAGGCACCCCGCCAGTCGTCGCCCCTCACCGCCGCTTCAGTGGGCACGTCCTCGCTGGGGAGGGGCAGCGCCGCGCAGGCGCGTGCGACCGCTCGCACATGTCGCCCCCCATGACCTCCGCGACGCCACCGACGCTATACACAGTCTTCATGCTCGCCACATACGCTCTTCATGCGCGCGTGCGATGCTGTGGATGTAACCCGAGCGGGACCTGCCGTGACCGTCCGGCGCTGGCGTGGAACGGGGCACTGCGGTAGGGCCGCACCGGTACCGGCTGCGTTCCGCTCGGGCTATCTCCCCTCCTATCAGCCGCGCACGACCGTCCCCACGACGTCGGTCCCCTCGATGTACTGCGGCCCGATGCTGCGCGACCACGGCTACTCCTCGCCGTTGGCCTGTAGCGGGGGCGAGGCCGTCTCGTGGAAATCATCGAGCCAGGAGAGCACGTCGGCGTACTGCTCCTGCCGGATGCGCCGATACCCCGCGACGTTATACCGCTTGTAGAGCGTCCGGTAGAGCGACCCGTACCAGTCGCGCGGCGCGGCTCCCGCCGCCACGTCCCGCGCGGTCAGGGCCTCGGCCACCGTCTTGACCCGATCGCTCACCTCGGCCGCCTGCTCCTCGCTGAGCACGTTGCCCGGCGCCAGGCGCTGTTCCAGGGCCTTGACGCTGCGCACCAGCCCGCCGACCACGCCGGCCGCGCGGTCGAGGCGCACGCTGAGCTGCCCGTGCCCCTCCTCCAGGATGTCGATGCGCCGATCCTGGGCCTGCTGCTGTGCGGCGAAGGCGATCTGCTGCTCGGCGAACGCCGCGATGGCCAGCCCCATGTCGCGGATATGAGCCAACGAGAGCACCTCATCGTGGGCGGGTGGCGCCACCTCGACATCCCGCCCGATACCTGTCTCCTGTTGGAAGGCCTCGAAGACTTTGCGGATGACCCACGTCTTGTAGGCAAGCAGGCGCTCCTGCGCGTCCGGCCGGACGCGCTCGATGTCCACGGTCGAGAGCCAGTAGGGCACGAAGTCGAGCAACAGGCATTGGGTGGGCTGTAGCCCGCGCGCCGGTGTCTCCACCCGCAGTTGGCGTAACCCCTCGGCCATGGCCTTGTCGCGCCGGATGCGCTGGATCTGCCCACGATCGTTGATCCCCAGGTTGAGGCACAGGGGCTTGACCGGCAGGTAGATCGCCCCGTCCGGCGTCCGGACCGCCACGATCTCATCCTCGGCAAGGACGGTGACGCGTCGCTGCTCGGTCCTCACAAGGGCAGTCTCGTGGCCTCCTCGATCCGTCTTCGTTGCCGCGGCTGTCGCCCTCTGGTGCGGCTCTGCTTTGTCTCCCATACTGTTCCCCTTCGCTCTAGCGGGAGTGTATCACGGCACGGCCGACGGGCGTGCGTCATGCACTCCCGTCGGCCGTGCCGTCTCGTACGCTCGATGATTGGCCTCGATGGGCGTGTATGACGCACGCCCATCGAGGAGGTTGCCGCAGCATCAGTGGCTGCCAGGATTGTTCTCCGCCATCGTCATGATCTACGCGCCTATCTGGAATGCCCCTAGCACGTCGGTCACCTCCGCGTCCACGTCCAGCCCGTACGTTCCCAGCCACGCGTTGCCGAACGCCTCGGCTGCGGTTGTCGCATTCCCATCTTCCAGCGCGTCCAGCGCGTCGATCAGTCCCGCGTTCGTCCCCGCGATGTGCTGCGGCCCGATGCTGCGCGGCCGCGCCCGCTCCTCGTTATAGACCAGCACCATCACACGGCACGCCCCCACGTCCAGCCCCTGCTCCATGACCCGCTCCCGGAAGGCCCGTGCGTTGGCCTGCCGCTGCTGCGCCGTGGCGATGCCCTGCACGCTGATCCGCAAGCCAGGGGTCGAGCGTGCCACGCTGCGCGCCTCCCCACCCTCCTTCTGCCACCGCTGCACCGTCCTGACGCTGACGCCGAGTTGGCCGGCCAGTTCCTTGTTGCCCGCGGCCACCTGCGCGCGCCCCTCGCCGCCGCCCAACGTACGCACTACGGCGCGGATCGCCGCCGGCGTCAGCTCCACGTCGGCCACCGCCACCCGTGCCTCGTAGGCCCGCGCCAGATCCTCCCCCAGGTCGGACATGCTACGCCGCCCCCTGGTCCGCCGGTGCGGTCGGATGCGCGCGCCGTGATCCGCGGTGCTCCCCACAGGGACAGGGATAGCCCACATGGGCTATTGCCGCTAGCCCACTCGGGGGACTATCCTGCCTCACACGTCCCTCCGGCCCCCGACACGCCGTGTCGCTGTCGTCGGGCGCGCGGTCCCCCCGCGCCCCATATCCACCCTGCACGAAAGGAGCATCCTTTGTCCACATCTCTATTCATCTCCGCTCCCCTACCCCCGCGCGTCGCCGTCCTCGACGACGATCAGGCGATTCTCATTCTTCTGCGCCAGGTCCTGACCGACGCCGGGTACGCCGCCCGTACCCTCCACAGCGGCACCGGCGCGCAGGACGTGCTGCGCCTCCTCGCCCCCGCCGCCATCATCCTCGATCTCCCCGCCGCTGCTGATGCAGCGAGTTGGCGTCTCCTGACCCTCCTCGCGCGGGACCCCGCCCTGCGCTGCATCCCGCTCCTCGTCTGCGTTCCTGACGACGGCCGCGCGTCCGATCGTGCCACCGCCCTGCGCCATCCGCTATCCACCCTCCTCTGTAAGCCCTGGACGCTGGACGCCCTCCTCGCCCACCTGGAGCGGCTGCTGGACCGGCACGCGGGCGCACACGCGACACACGCTATGGTACCCCCGCGGGCGTCCGCTCCGCTATGACCGTGCGCAGCGGCTTCAAGAGCTTGAGCAGCGTCCCGATCCCACCACGCGTCCCGTCGAACGCCGGCAGCACGGTCTCCAGCGGGATCGCCGCGTCCTGCACCTTGAAATGCCCCAGACCGGTCCCCAGCGTCACTGAGGGCGGGCACGCCGCCACGGGGTCGGGCTCATCGCTCACCAGGTACACGGCGTCCTTGTGGACGGCGACGGGCGTATAACCATCCCGGTCCATCTTGTGCAGCGCCCGCGACAGATTGGCGTTGGCCTGCGCGATGATGAGGTGGCGCCAGTCCGGCCGGTACAGCGGGCTGCGCCGGTCGCGCTGCCACGCGCTGTTGAAGCCGCTGATCGTGAGCGCGTACGTATACTTGAGCGCGCCCAGCGCCAAGCGTCCCGCCGGTGTCGTGTCGGCTCTGACGTTTTCGGCGCACGCACTTTGACGTTTCGGATCCCCCGACGCGTGAGTTCGGCGCAGGCACTTTGACGTCTTACACCCGCGCCCGTCGCCGGCGGCGTGGTGTCTGCCTTGCGCTCCTCCCAGCCCCGCGTCCCTAACACCTCCGCCCGGTACCGCGCGATCTCCGCCGTCGTCACCAGGTTCCGCCCCCCCACGCGCTCCACCGCCAGCCGCGCTCACCTGCTCACCCGGCCCCTTGGCGCGCCCCCACCACCGGGATAGGCTCTCCCCAGCCCGCGCCTGGGGAGGCGAAAACCCACGGGCTACGACCCGCCTTGACGGCACGCCCCGCCTGCCGATGCTGCCCTGTCACCGACATACCCGTCCTTCGACCGCTCGCGATGTGCCTCGCTTAGTGCGCCCGCCTGGCGCCTGGGGGCAGGCGTTGCTGGCGCCGCGCTGATCAGGGGCGTACACTGAGGACACCCCAACTGGGGGCGCATCCACCCCGATGCCCGTCACCCTGTCTAACTCTCTTTGAGGATCGTAGCCATGCTGAGAGGCGAGAAGGTGGTCCTACGCGCCATGAGGCGCGAGGATCTGCAGCGCCAGTGGGCGTTCAACAATGACGTGGCCTTCGAGGTGCTCGGCGGCGGCGACCCCTGGGAGCCGCAATCCTTCGAGCGGCTGCAGGCGCACTTTGAGGAGACCCTGAGCAAGGGCGAGCGCGATGGGGCCGACTTCGCTATCGAGGCCGAGGGGACGTATATCGGCAGCTGCGGGCTGTTCCGCTTTGATGGGACGGCACACACCGCGGAACTGGGGATCGGCATCGGGGACCTAGCCTATCAAGGGCGCGGGTACGGGCGCGATGCCGTCCGCGTCCTCCTGGACTACGCGTTCCGACTGCGCAACCTGCGCAAGGTCTGGCTGACGGTCAACGGCGACAACGCGCGGGCCATCCACGCCTACGGCGCCTGCGGCTTCGTCGAGGAGGGACGCTTGCGCGCCCAGGTGTGGAGCGCTGGTGGCTACGTCGACCTCGTCTACATGGGCATCCTGGCCGACGAGTGGACGGCGGCGCGGTCATCCTTGTAAGGCGTCACACTGCCTGCGCCGAACGTCAGAGGGCCTGCGCCACTCCGCAGCACAGGCCCTCTCCCGAGGGCGACACGTCCTCTGTCACGCTCATCTCACCCTCCCCAGGCACCCTGTACAGGGGTTCGACTATCATTGGACCCGTATCGTACGTTAAGCCTTGACGCAGTTGTTTTCAACTCTATCGTCCCAGTACCAATCAGCCGGACCTTCAGTTCCATCGTCATCTGGCAAAAGGTGCCGAGTAGTCCAGTCCATCACTCCGTACCAGTAGCCGTCAATCCCCACGGTGGCTTCGATCTCAACATCATGTGCGGTATACAGCACGACACGAAGACCCGGGCGTAAATGTTCGGCGATGCCTCCAAGGCGTTGTGTATTGATGAACACGCGGTCCTCTCCGTTTGGGCCGACGAGTCTATCGTTAAAGTCCACCGCAATGTACAGCACCAGTGCTCCTCCTCACTGTTAGACATGAAGATCCGTAGTTAGCCTGAGGGCTATCTGGATTTCTCAGGCAATAAAAGCTTAGCGTACGATACGGGTCCAATGATAGTCGAACACACCCGGAACGGGGCCGATAGCGTGGGGATGTAGGGACACGGGTAGCCTCCTGTGTTAGGTGTGGCTAGCTTCGGCCACGCGTTTGAGATACGTGTTCCTCACGCGCAGGAAAGCACGCATGTACCGCGTGAGGACGAGCGCATTCACGAGCTGCCCCACCGGGCCGAACGGCGACTCGAAGGCGAACGTGTCGACCATCCGCGTCCCGCCGTCCCGCTCCGCGAACTCGTGGACATGACGGAGTTCGCGAAAGGCGCCCCGGACGAGTTCGTCGACGAACCGGTGCGGCCAATCAAGCTCCGTGATCCGCACGGTCAGGCGTTGCCTGACACCGAAATGGACCGCCTCCCAGGTCACGACGTCGCCGCATTCAAGCAAACCGGCCGTGACGCCGCCGACCGCGCGTTCTCGTGTCTGAGCCGTCGAGTCAGTATGAGCATCGACGCTGCGTGCTAGGTCGAAACAGCGCTCGACGGGGGCATCAATCTGCGTCACTAACCGAATCGTCGGCACACACGCCTCCTTTCTCGCGTCCTGCATGACCAGGTGACGCGCATGTTCTTGAGCGTACACGGCTCAAGACTGGTAACCGATAGGCCGAAGTATCAGCTGCATGCTGTTGCCCCATGGAGGTAGACGGCGTATCGTCTAGCCATGGCATCCCATCGCTCTCAGCGCCGCCGTGCACTCCTGCTCGGCACAGGCTTCCTGCTGCTCATCGTCATGGTGATCGCCAGCATCTCCCTGGTGGTGCGACCCGCAGCCACAGGTGTCCCGCTCGACCCCCGCATCCCTAACGAGCAAGCGCTGATCGTCCGTGGCCTTTCTGGCGTGCCCAGCCCCGGACAGTCGGTTTCCCCCGTCGCGGTCGATCGTGTCGTGACCGACGGCGCAGCCACCTACGTCCAGTTCCACATGGTGTGGTCGGCCGGTCGATTCCCCGCCCTTGCCGTCCCGACGGTCTCGCTGTCCGATGACACCGGCACTGCGGCCAGCGCCAGCTACGGCACGAATATCAACCTTTCGCCCTCGGATTGGGTGCCCCCCCTGCCGGCCTGGTTCCCGTGGCATCTGCCCGTCCTGGTACGTGGCGTCATGATGCTTGGGCCACTAGCGCCGACTGCACGAGCGGCCGTGCTGCACTTCTCGTCGAGTAGCGAAACGGTGCGCGTGCCACTCACCCTCACGGTGCTCCGGCACGTCCGCGCCTACAGCGGGCCGCTCGTGCAGCGCAATGGCCTCCAACTCCGGGTCGCTGCGGCGCGGGACACCGGCCTCGTCCTGGATTTCTCGCCGTTCGGCATCCCGCGCGGCGTGATGCTGACGGATGCGCGGGGCCGCGTCGTGCCGCTTAGGGCGATGTTCCGCGCATGCAGTGGCAGCGGCTTTGCCGACGTCCGTCTCGCGTGTCGGTGGGTATGGGCGTATCCGCCACCGCGCCGGGGCGCGCGGCTGACGCTCACGATCCGCTCCTTCGCCGCCGATTCGCCCAGCGCGGACCCGCCCGGCGCGGTGGTGAATACAGTGGGCGCAGGCCCTTGGCGCCTCCCGGTCGTTATTCCCTGACGCCCGCAGCGCCTCGTCTACGATCCGCCCTTGAGCCTTCCACTATCAACCCCACCCGTAAACTGACGCCCGATAGTCCGGGTGTATCGGAAACCAGCGCCCTGCGCCAGAATAGGTAGCATATACATCAATCTTGCATAGGTAGGTGGCGCGAGGGGTAAGCTAAGGTGTGCCACCATCGGCAAGTTGCAACAGGACTGCATGAGCATTGCACAGGGGTTGAACCGTTCTGCACCCAATCGCGCGCAGGCGGTAGGTCGCGAGGCGGCCGCTTAGTGGATGATTCGCTGTAGGAGGGAAGGGAATCAGGCTACCCAGAAGGGGTAGCCTGCGTAGACGCGTAGCGAACGGGTCGGGTGGTCCGTAGTAGACCGCTATCGCTATCCCGGCAAAACTGGGGGTGTCGAACAGACCTGTCGCCGGTAGCGTCGCGTTCTGCCGATTAGCAAGGGGTTGAAGGACGCCGCGTACCCGTACAGTCTGCCCCACATGTAGACGGAATCGTAGCGGATTAGGATCGAGCCGCGACGGCGCGGACAGATACTGCGCAACCGTATAGGTCGGCTCCATCGCTGCCGGCTGCCTCACCACGTTAGCACCCACGATGACGGCAACGAGCAACACCACGACCAGCGCTGCCACTCCTGCGGTCCATCGTTTCATAGCCTAAACCATAGTGGCTACGGCAAGACAGGTCAATAGAGACTTGCAGCTTTGCTAGACCTGTTAGCGATCATGGCCCCACCCCTCCCGGCCTTGCCCCTGGCTGCGTTGCGGCTCCTGTGCCCGCTGTCGGGATGCCTCCCGCTCCTGGGCACGGCGTCTCACATGCTCCCGCAGCATCACCAGCGGCACGCGGCTAGCGTAGTAGAAACCACTTTCGGGGAGCGACCCCGTATTCGGCTACCCGGTTCGCTCGAAATCGTAGACCCCATCCGGCACTGTGACGACGCCTAGGCCGTGCGCCTGGACGTAGGCAGCGAACGGGAACAGCAGGGCGCGGGTCGCGTCACCGGCCTCGGGTCTAGTGCCAGCCATGCGGACCAGCACCCGCCCTTATTTTGCCACCCGGAGAGCACTAACCACTCGCAAAAAACGGAACTCCGGGCTGTGTGAACAGCCCGGAGTTCAAGTACACCTAGCAGTAAGGTGGATATCAGTTACACCCGTAACCGCTGATAGACCCACTCCACGAATCGCTCCAATACAGATCTACTCCAGTGTATTGACGGCCCGTCCCAGAATTATTAGGCGCAGTCGCCGTCTTATAACATGGATGGTCAGAGGTGAATGGTCCGAACCCACAGTCTACGCTTACGTCTTCCCAACTGTGTGCTCCACCTTGGGTAAAGTAGAATCTGAACGTTCCATTTCCAACGTTATCCGACTGAACCTGCGCCCACGCTGAGTGACCGGTGCCACACGAGAGCGACCTGTTGCCCGAATAGTACCCCAAGGTAGGCCCAACCACCCCGTTAGCCTTGTGTAGGGCGCACGGAACCCCTAAGGTAGTAGCAAAGATCGCGATCCTCCGATGACCAACCCTGTACAAATTGTGGTGCGCGGAATGTGCTGCGAGCTGTGGTCCATGGAATGGTTGGATGGCCACACCACCGCTATTGGCTGACGCGACCACTGGCCTCACCCCTACGACTAGCGCCGTTGCAATAGCAAATAGACAAACTACTTTCGCTGCTTGCCGGAACATAAACATCTCTCCTTGGATACGCTTGAAATCGCTCTCCGTACCAGTTACCCACCCGCTGGCTGCGGCCGTCAGTCACCGGCTGGGCATATTCCTACTATAAGACCGAGGGTATCCCGCTGTCTGTGGTATTCCCGCCAGGATTTCCTGAGCAAATACCTCCAAAAAGTGAAGGCTTTCCCTCAGAAAGATGACGGAAAGCCTTCAGTCTTGTGACGGGTTTCCTGACGGGAATCCGTCACCGCCAGCCGCTCTAATCGAGGAACCCCAAGCGTCCCGCTTGCCCGCACAGCGCGTTAGTCGTGGCGACGCCGAACTTGCCCCGCAGCGTCGCGATCAGCCGTTCGATCGTCGTCTCGCTTACCCGCTCCTGGCACGCGATCTCGCGCTGCGTCAACCCCGTGCCCAACCCTTTGAGGACGGCCTGCTCCACTGGCCCGACCGCGATGTCGCTCATCCGCAGCCCGCGTCGCCGATCCGTCGCGCCGCGCCGTTCCATCGCCGCCGTGCTCTCTACACAGACGTCGTGTTGCACGGCCTCCAGGAGGGACCACAGCGTCTCCTCGGTCACGTCCTTCCATAAAAGGAACCCACGCACGCCCAGGTCCGTGAGCTGGATGTGGCACAGGGCGTCCAGCAGCTTGCCAACGACGACGATCCGGCTCGTCGGGCTGGCATCGCGCAGCGCCTGGACGAGCGTGATGATGGGGGTGCCCGGTACGTCCGAACCGGCGATGATGACGTCGGGCTGCTCGGCGGCGGCGACCCGCATGGCCTCGTCGTGCCGGTGGGCCTCTCCGACGACGTGCGCGTGGCGCTGTTTGGCGAGCAACGCCCGCAGGCGTTCCCAATTGAGGTGCGGCGAGCTAATTAACAAGATCGTCGTCGTGGGCTGCATGTGCATGGGTCTCTTCTTTCTCGCAGCGGGTGGGGCGACATCCTTGGCGTCGAGGGCTCCGCCCCATTCCCCTCTGTTCGATAAGGCGCGCCACCGGCGCGCGATGTGCTGCTACTATACTCTTGAATCGCGTCGCTGTCTTGTGTGAACTCTCACAAGTCGCACATTTGCCGCGACAAATCGCACATTTACATGCGCGGGGGAACGCGCGCAGCCAGCCCACGCCATGTCGTTGGAGGGTGATCCGGTCACGCGGCCGGCGCGTACCATAAGGCGAGGGACACCTGTGTCCGCGCACGAAGCGTGGAAGGGTCGGAAGGGGAGGTGGTGCATCGTGACCGCTGAGGAGTTAGGCGCGCTCGTGGCCGTGCTTGCGCGTGACCGGCGCCGCTTCACGCTGGAGGATGCCGCGTATGAGGGCGATAGTGACAACAACAGCGCGGGCGACGGCGCGTGGGTCGCCTATCTGTACGACGCCGACGTGGCCCACGCCTACCGCGTGGCCGACTACCCCGCCTTGCGGGCGCACCTGGAGCGCGACGCCACCCTCCCAGAGGGGTGGGCCGTCCCCTTGTCCCGCCCCGCGCGCAACGGCGGGCGCGACTACAGCGAGGAGGAGGCCCATATCACGCTCGACGACCTCGGGCGCGTCCTGGCGCTCGACGGCGCCACCATCGCTGCTGCTGCGGAGCCGGGTGCCCGTCTCCATGCGCTGCATGTGCGCTACGCCGACGACGGCGACGATCGCTACCGCGTCGTCGCACACGCCGGCGCGGGCCGCGACATCGAGGTGACAACACTCGCCGCCTACGCCGACCTCCGCGTGCGGCACCACGGCCCGTGACAGCGGGGCCGCAGATGCCAAGGGACGGGCGTGAGAGTTAGGAGTCCCTTTGTGTGCGCTGGCCGGAGGCCCGCCGCGCCGCGTGCGCGTGCAGGCCGGCGCGCACGACGAGGCCACGGCGATGGGGCTCCGTCGCGATCAGCCCCAGGCGGGCGAACCGACGCACGTAGCGGGTGACGTCCTCGCGGGCCGCATTGATGTGCCACCCCAGCTCTTCGTGCGTCGCCCCCACGTAGCCCCCGTCGCTCCCGCCGTTCGCGTCCTCCGCCGCCAGCCGCAGCAGCGCCCGCGCCAGGCGTGTCTCCACGTCGTAGAGCACCACCTCCGCCATGTCGTCGTACGCGCGGGCGAGCGCACGCGCCAGATCAGCGCCCAGGCGCGCCTGGGCGGTGGGGGACGCCGCCAGGGCCGCCAGCAGGCCCGCACCGGGGAAACGGTAGAGCGCCGCACGCCCACCCATCGCCTCCGCGACGCTCACCAGGCCACCGTCGGCTTCACGCACGAGGAAGCGGAAGAACGCGCCCGCGCCCAGGAGATCCAGCGTCACCTGCCGGCCCATCGGCGCCTCCCGGTACAGGCGCAGACGCCCCTCCGCGATCAGGTAGATGGAGCCCGCCGCCGCAGGAGGCTCGTCCAGGGGCGCGCCGCGCGGGAGGGCCAGCGGCCGCGCCAGGCCAGCCACATGCGCGCGCGTGTCGTCGTCGAGGTCGCGGAAGACGGCGACCCGGTGCAGGGCGCGCACGATGCGTACCAGCCTCTCCTCGTCCGATGACGCATCGGACATCACGGCCCGTCCCTTCGTCTCGCCATCGCACGATATTTCGCCGCACCCGCGATCAACCCCGCCTGACGCCGCTTTCGCGCGACGACGTGGCATGACCGCCCGCTTCCCCTCAACGGTAGCACTCCACTAGGGCTACCGTCAATCGCGCCGCGCCTGCGCCAGGCGCGGCGGGGCCGGGGTATCGACGTAATGGGTTACCGTCGGCGTGGCTCCGGCGCACCGACACCGACGCCTTACACTGTGCGCTCCTCGCCCCACCCGTCCCGCCTGCGGGGAAGGGGAAAGGGGAAATGGTGGCCCCGGCCCCCACGCCGACCCGTCGCGCCGCATCCGCCACGCTGCCGATCTCGCCCTCGACGCGGACGCCACGGCCATGCTCGCGCGCATCAACGTCGCCGGCGCCCAGCCCACCACTCGCGACGGCTGGCTCCTCGTCTGGGAGGCGATCCGCCAGACAGGCACGCCCCACGTCAGCGCCGGTGTGGCCGCCACGCCGCAGCCTCCCGCCCTGGCCCCGCTCACCCCCCTGCTGTAAGATTTCACATTAACTCGACTGTTGTGATTTGAAAGATGCGGGGTGCTCATGTTGGGACCAGGCCCTGGTGCTTGGCAAACAAGGAGGTCAGCACGTCCTCAATGGCGACCCCACCGAGGAGACGGTCATGCGTATAGAGCAGCAGTTGCTGGAGCAGAGCGACGGCTTGCTGGCGACACACCTCCCCGATGGTTCGGATGGGGGTTGTTCTTTGAGCCAGTGGCGACGGGAGGCAGGCGAGGTGCAAGAACGAGTAGGCCACGAACACCAGACACCAATGCTTTGCAATGGCTTCGGCGCTGCGCATGCGCTACGTGTCCAAGCCCAAGTGTCCCTTACCGTCCTGGTAAAAAGTCTCAATGGTATGATCACAAATGACAAATTCTGCACGACCCGCGTGTGCGTGCTGCCGCTGTCGTGGTGGCGCTGTCCGAAAAGCCAACGCCCGTCAGTCGGTGGCGGCGTGAGGCCGTGCGTGGAGCAAGTGTTGGGTAACCAAATCGCGGAAAGGGGGTGAAAAAATGAGGACAAAAAGGCCGGTCGTCTGGGAGGACATGTTCAGCCACGTCAGCACCCTCGATGGTGGGATCCGCGTCGATACGCCGGCCTGGGTCGCCTGGCTTGACGCGCCGACGACGACGAGCTTTGCCTACCCGATCGACAACGCAGCGCAGGGCTATATCGAGGCGTTCATGACCGTACGCAAAGAACGGCGCCAGCGCGGCGGCGCCTATTGGACGGCGTACTCCCACGTCGGAGGGCAGATGCGCAAGGCGTACGTGGGACGCACGGAGGCCGTGACCGACGCCCGCCTGCGCGCCATCGCCGCCACCTTCCTGGCGCGCCTCCTGTGTGCGCCCCCCACGGGGCGCGCCGATCCCTGATCAGGAGGGGGTAGCCCGCAGGGACATCACCTCTCCGCCGCGCGCCGCTCGTCCCGTTGTCCGCGCGTGACCAGACGCCAGGGGGTGTGGCGCGGTCACTGCGGCGCACGCTCCGCGGACCGGCGCCACAGGGAGCGCCGGAGGAGGCGCGATGAACGCTCACTGGCGGGTGCGCCGTACGGTCAGCGCACAGGACACGGGGCAGCAGCGCTGGGATCTGGCCTACCAATGCCTGCTCCGGTGGCGAGAGGACAGCAGCGGTCTCCCCTGCACGGAGACTGACGGACACGCCGGGAATATAGACGTAGACATAGACGTAGTGGATGGAGACATAGACGTAGACGTAGTGGATGGAGACATAGACGTAGACGTAGCGGATGGAGACATAGACGTAGACGTAGCGGATGGAGACACAATAAAGGAGGCGCCGCATGGATGTCGCCCTGTATGCGCGGGTGTCAACCCGCCGACAGCAACAGACCCAGACCATTGACCAGCAACTCACGCGTTTACAGGCCCATGTCGCCGCGCACCCGGAGTGGCGCCTCGCCGAGGAGCACATTTACCGGGACGATGGCTACAGCGGGGCCAAGTTGAGCCGGCCTGGCTTGGACCGGCTGCGCGACCACGCGGCGCTCGCGGCCTTTGAGTGTGTGGTGCTCACCGCGCCCGATCGACTCGCGCGCACCTATGTCCATCAGGTGCTCCTCATCGACGAATTGGCGCAGCGGGGCTGTGCTGTCGCGTTCGTGGATCGCCCCATGAGCGACGACCCGCACGACCAACTCGTGCTTCAGATCCGGGGAGCCGTGGCCGAGTACGAGCGGACCTTGATCGCGGATCGCATGCGGCGGGGCCGCCAGGCCAAGCTGCGTGGGGGCCAGCTCTTACCCTGGACACGGGCGCCCTATGGCTACATCCTGGACGCCGAGCGGCCCCGCGACCCCAGCCGGGTGCGCCTCGATCCGGTGGCCGCCGCCGTGGTCACCCAGATCTTCGCCTGGTACACCGACGCCCAGACGCCAACGACGCTCTACAGCATCGCCAAGCGGCTCAGCGACGAGCGGATCCCCACGCCGACGGGGCGGCCACGCTGGAATGTGGCCAGCATCCGCGCTATGTTGCGCTCGCCGGCCTATACAGGGACCGCCTACAGCGGGCGCACCCGTCCGGCGCCGGCGCGTCACCGGAAATCGGCGTTGCGGCCGGTCGGCCCCGGCGACAGCCACGCGCCGACCCCGCCCGAGGAATGGATCGCGATCCCCGTCCCCGCTATCGTCAGCCAGGAAACCTTTGACGCGGCCCAGGTCCAGTTGGATCGCAACAGGCAGATGGCCCGCCGCAACAATACGGCCCATGCCTACCTGCTGCGCGGGTTGGTGAGTTGTGGGCAATGCCGGTTGGCCTGCACCGGACGCTCCCGCGCGCCCAGGTACGCCTACTATCTGTGTCGCGGCCACACGGACGCGCTGCGCGCGGCCCAGGGCCAGCGCTGTACGGCGCGCTTCGCGCCGGCCGTGGCCCTGGACGACGCGGTCTGGCAGGACCTCTGTCGCGTCATCGCCGACCCGGCGCTGCTGGCCCACGAGGTGCACCGCGCCCATAGCGGCGCCTGGTTGCCCCAAGCGCTGCAAGCGCGGCAGCAGACGGTGCGCGCCGCCGTCGCCCAGTTAGAACGCCAGCAGGAACGCCTGCTCGCGGCCTACCTCGCCAAGATCATCGACCGCGCCGAATTCGCGCGCAAACGGCAGGAGATTTTGCAGACACTCAACGGCCTCGCCCAGCAACTGCGCCACCTGGAGGCGCAGGCCCAGCAGCAGCATGATGTGGCCGCGGTCGCGCACGGACTCACGGACTTCTGTCAGCACCTCCAGCCGACCCTGGACCACCTCACGTTCGACCAGCGCCGGCAGCTCATCGAGTTGCTCATCGACCGCGTCATCGTGGACGACGGGCAGGTCGAGATCCGGTACGTCATCCCCACTGGCCCCAAAGGAGCAGAAGCCCCCTTTTGTCATTTGCGTTTAGACTATCTCGGTGGGCCAGCGCAACAAGTAGGTTTCGATAATCCGCTGGGCGCTCCACTCCCGTTGGTTGGTGACCAGCACCACGTAGGAGCCGCTCAGGTCGGCGTGCTGGAAGCTAATGACCAGGCGCACCTTGCCCAGGCCCGGTATCCGCACGACCAGGGTGAAGCACCAATAGGTGTGTGCACCGACGGTGACCGCCCGGTAGGCAGTCGGCGGGATCAGGGGTACCAGGTCCTTGATCGCGCTGTGCGGTCCCGGCAAGGCGATGGCCGTCCCGTTGGCGTCCTTGAGCGTGAAACGGGCCGTTTCCAGGTTGCGATTCCGCTTCAGGATGCTGATCCAGGCCTTGTGGCGACGTTCCGCCACCCGTACCACCTCCTCGGACAGGTACCACCCATCGAACAGGAGCACCCCAAAGGGCGTCTTGTGGCGGATGGCGGCCTCAATCAACGCAATCCCCCGGTCGATCTTGGTGACGAACTGCGCGTGCAGGGCCAGGAACGCGGGGTCCTGGAGCAAGAGCGGGTCGACCTCCTTGTGCAGCCGCGCCCGCTCCTTCTTCGTGCGGGGGATGGCCCGCCCTGGCCAGTGCCGCGCCACGAAGGTCTCCCCCTGCGTGACCTCCTCGTAGCGGCGGTACAGCCGCAGGTCCAGGGGGAAGCGCACCGCCTCACTGACATAGAAGCTTGTCACGGGGTTGTGGGCCAGCGGATAGGTGCCCTCGCCGTGGTTATAGTGGCGATCAACATGCTCAAACAGGCCGCCCACATGTTCGCACAAGGTGTCATCGCGCACCAACGCCGACACCGTCTTAGGCTGGCGCTGGGCGCGTGTCTGATCCAGCAGGTAGCGGATGCGCCGGGTGTTGACCTGCTCCGGGTCCCAGTCGGCCTCCGAGAAAAAGCGCGAGAGGTTCGTTTTATCGGCGCTCTCCCGCAGGCAGCGCGCGATGTTGGCCATGCTCTTGTTCTCCAGCACCATCAGGCCCGTGAGATAATGCTCAAAGTGCGCGAACTGCCGGCGGTTCCCGAACAAGTCCCGAAACGCCGCGGCGTGCGTGCTGACCAGCGGCGCGGGCGCGACAAGAGGCAGTTGCATCGGAGGGCTCCTTTTCATGGCACATCGTTCTGGCCTTGTAGGGTAGCAGGGTCCGCCTGCCAGCGCAAATCACAACAGTCGAGACATTAAGATGCGCCATGTCGCATATAACCTGCGCCCGTCGTCGCACAGACGGTGCGCCGATCCGCCACCGCCTGCCCCCCCGTCCCCTCGCTGGGCCTGCGCCACACGGGCGCGCGGCCTTGCCCGTGCCCTGAGCCCACCCCCACGGGCAACCCCGTCGTGCATGGACCGGCGCACCTTGCGCGCGACAATACGAGGATCAGCGCACCTTATGTGCGATTAGCGGCGCACTTTATGCGCCCCACGGTGCCGATTCAGGTGTGGGACCGGCGCACTTTATGTGGATTCTTACACCCCAAGTGTGAAACTGCGTGGAGACTCCCCCACCCAGGCCGTGCCCCCACCGCTCGCCCCGCCTGTAGACGCGCCCGCGGCGAGCGCACGCCGACGCGCCCACAGCCGCCTGTAGACGCGCCCGGCCCCCAGGAGCACGGAAGCTCACCGCGCCCCCCACCGCCCGCCTCCGGCCACCACAGCGCCCCAGGGACGCCCACGGCCATCGTCGGCCACGACGACGCGCGTTATGGGGCCACGGCCGCGCCGACGCCCGCGCCCCGGACCCCGCCGCCCCGGCCGCCGTTTTACCCCTATTTTACCCCGTTTTACCCTTGCTATTGGACTTACGTAGGTGTTATAATGAGGGCGTAGGGGCGGCTGGCCCCTTCCCACGGCGACGCAGTACAGGAGCTTCACACCATGACACGGCAGGAGAAACGACGACAGAGCAAGGCCACCGCCCGCGCGGCCACCATCCGCCGGACGGGTCCGTACACCTTCGAGATCGACAGCCGCACCCGCCCCGGCCACACCCACAAGATCGACGCGCTGCGCTTGGAGTGCAGTTGCGAGGCCGGCAAAGAGGGGATGCGCTGCTGGGCGCTCGTCCTCGCCCTCATGGTGGAGCAGGGCTATCGCGCCATTACCCCCAAACGGGCACGCGCCACGGCGACGCCGCACACTCCCACGCACACCCGGCCCGCCGGCGCCGCCGCCTTGCTCGAAGCCTTCGGGGCCTAGCCTCACATGAAAAAGTGGGCGGGGTGTTAAGGCCCCCGCCCACTTTTAACCAGACCACGGAAAGGATCTATCGAGATGACCACTCACGCCATACCCGTTACCCACGTCGCGGCCAGCATCCCCAGTATACCGCCCCGCCCCGCCATCGCGCTCTACGACGGCGACGTGTCCGTGACCGCCACCTTTCGCCCCTGTTCCCCCATCGGGAGCACCGAGGTTGTCACCTCCCTGGACCCCCTGGACGATGCCGCCGTGCTCACCCTCCTGGACGCGACGATTACCCGCCTGACCGTCTACCGCGCCGCCTACC
>JAABUJ010001075.1_pt1 | contig 43110 bp, 36 predicted proteins | sample 5559131 | NCBI WGS metagenome assembly JAABUJ01 (sample SAMN10711875, study PRJNA513366) | rock metagenome | isolation source: Antarctica rocks | place: Antarctica: Victoria Land, Mt New Zealand nord | collected 2016-01-07
GCGTGCCTGTCCACTGCCGCGCGCGCGCCGCCGTTTCCCAGCCCAAGCGCCGGTAGAACGAATCGGAATAGGGGAACAGCGCAGACAGGGGAAACGCGCCCTCGCCCGCCAAAGCCTTCACAGTTTCCGCAAGCAAATGGGAGGCGTACCCGCGCCCTTGATGGCTGGGATGAGTGGCGACGCCCGCGATGCCGCCTGTTGCCAGGGCCACGCCGCGCACGATCAGCGTGGACGGAATCACGGTGAGGCAGGCGACAAGGCCGTCGCGGGGGGTGGTCAGCACCCATTTGCGCGCCAGGTCAAAGTAAGGGTCTTGATAAAAAAGAGGCCGGGCCGCCTCGCAATCCAGCCCAAAGGCGGCGCACAAGACGCCCAGCAGCGGCTCGGCATCATCGGGGCGCGCGGCGTGAACCTGGGTGCCGGGGGGAGGGGAATGCATCACAAAATCGGCGGGCGCAGGGGAATGCATCACAAAGATGCGTGCGGGCGCAGGCCCCACTGAGACAAAAACTGAAACGAGGCCGCGTCGCGGGCGGCCAAAATGGGAGGCTGTGCGGCGTAAAACGAGAACGCTTCGGCGAAGCCTTCCTCCACGCCGTTTTGGGCATAAGGCGTGACCAGATGCCCGGTCGCGCGCACATGCTGGTAAATCACATCGTAGCGGCGCCGGTCGCTGTCGGACAGCAAGTGGAACCAGACATAATGCCCGTATTCATGGGCGAACGTATACATGTCAATGTCGCGCTTGGGCGGCAGGCGCAGCGCCATGCGGTCGGGATGGCTCTCGTACACGCCATCAATATCAGCCATATCGTCCCCCTCGGAATGAGAGGCATCCTCGCTGCCGTCGTGCAGGTACGTGTTCATTTCCGCGTCGGGAAGCTCGCGGATCGGCAGGCGCGAATCCGCCCGAAAGCGCAGGGGAATATGGTGGACATACCACGCTGTCAGGTTTCGCGCCGCAAGAGGCGAGGGCGAAGAAACGACAATCTGCGCCGATGCCTGCGTGCATAAGTTATCTTACCATACCTCGGCCTGGCCTGCAATGTTCCATTGATGTTCCTGTTGCACAGGAGTTTGCGCCGCGAGCCTTGACGCCCCGCGCCGCTTTGTGCCAGAATAAGAAAACGGCGGTTTTGCCGTCAGGAAATTGGATGCAGCCTCAGACCCATCGTTCCGACCTCCCAGCCCGCGTGCTGGCATTTGCCGTGTTTCTCCTGGGCATCGGGCTGCTGTGCCTGGTATTTGGGCAGGCATGGGCGCTGTTTCATGCCCCGGTGCCACAATTGCCGCTGCCGGTCAAGCCGGGGGCAGCCCCGCCGCCCGCCGCCAATATCGGCCTGGCCTTGGCCGACTTCGCCCGCAAGCTGCTGCTGCTAATCGTGATGACTGTCGCCGGGTCGCTAGTGGCCGGCAAAGGCATCCAGCTTTACTTCAGCGCCCACCCCGCTCACACGCCCGCCGCATCCCCGCCGTCATAGCTGAGGTCTGCCACTAAAGGCAGATGGTCGGACAACAGTGACGCGGCTGTAAAGACGCGGCTTGCGCTCCATACCGCCGGGTGCAGCACCACGTCAATCCGTGCCCTCGGCGCATCGGATGGGTACGTAGGCGCATTCTCTTCCTGCCCGGCGTCACGCAGGCAGGCTTCCCGCACAAACGATTGTATATAGCTTGCGCTGGGCAAATCGTTCAGGTCGCCGCACACAACAACGGGATGGCTAATGGCGCGCACCCAGCCTGCCATCTGGCGGGCCTGTAGGGTGCGCTCGTTTGTGTCCAGGCCCCAGTGGGTGCAAAACACGCTCAGCGGGCCATGCGGCGTTTCAACTTGGACGCACAGCGCGCCGCGCGGCTCCCTCGCGCTTTTGAGCCGGAACCGCTTGACGCGCCGAACGGGAAACCGTGTCGCAATCCCCAATCCATAGCCGCCCCACGGCAGCCAAATGCAAGGTTGGAACACAAAACGCATGCCCAGGCGCCGGGCGAGAATGCGCGGCTGATTAGTCCAGCCGCTCCACGGCAGGCGCTGATGCACTTCCTGAAAGCACACAATGTCGGGGGCTAAAGTGCGCACGAAGTCAGCAATGCGGGCAGTCTCGCGCCGCCCATCCATGCCCAGCCCGCCGCGTATGTTGTAAGTGACAATGCGCATGGTGGAGATAGGGCCAAGCATTCTAGCTTCGCTCGGTAGTCAAGGGAGCCGGAGGCGGCAGGGCAGGGTGCGGGCGGCTCATGCGCAGCGTTTTCTCAAAGCGAGGACGGCGCGCGCGCCGCCACAGCAAATACTCAGTTGCTAGCGCCGCATAAAACGGCCCATATTCAGCCAGCGGCGTCCACCAATACGCTTTGATGGAAACATAGTACGTGTAAATCAGCACGGATAAGCCTGTCAGCAGCACAAAGGCATACGACGGCCTTCGCCCTAGGAGCGGCATCAGGGCCAGCGGCCAGATGAGATACCACGGAAACAGGGACGGGATGACCAGCAGTGCTATCGCCAGCACCGCAAAGGCCCGGCGCACCAAAGAGCCGTCCGTCGGGGCGGGCGTGCGCGCCGCCCACAGGGCGGCCGCGCCGATAACCAAGTCACTGATCTTCTCGGTGATGTCAAAGTGGTGCCGCCGCGAGATAGGGAGGAGGGCGAGATTGAGCCAGTGGAACAGCCCGGCATTAGCATGCACGTTGTCCAGATACTGCGTCATGCCATGCAGAAACATCGGCAGGTACACCCACATCGGCAGGCCTAAGTAAAGCAAAGCCAGCCCGATGGCAACGGTAAACCGACGCCCATACGTGCGCACGAACAAGGGAACCAGGAGCAGCGCAAACCCTTTGGTGAGGATGGATGCCGCCAGCACGACCGCCCCGCCGACAACAGCGCGACGCCGCAGCAGCACATCCAGCGCGAGCAGCAGGCAAAAGACGCCCACAATATCCTGGTGCCCCGCCAGCGCAATCTCAGCAACCGGCAGTGGGCACCACGCATACCACAGCACCTGCGCCAGGGGACGCCTGAGCCAAAGGAGCAGGCGCAGCAACAACGCGACAACCCCCAGGTCAAACAGCACGTAAACCAGCTTATACCCCAGCAGATTGCTGCCAAAGCACGCGTTTGCCAGCGCAAACACGCCCTGCGAGACCGGCATGTAAATGGTCTGATACGGCTTGTACTCCATCTGCTGCCACAGCGGGTCGCGCAGGCCGCGCAGTGTCTGCGAGTTCGGCGTCCACCGGTAAGGGTTGATGCCCTGCAATGTCAAGCGCCCGTCCCACACGTAGCGGTACATATCGGTGGACAAGGACGGCGGGGCAGGCAGAACCAGCGCGCGGAACACGCACGCGAAGACCAAGATAATGGGGAGAACGGCGCGGGCGGGAACCCGCGCCAGCGCGGGCAGCAGGCGCGCGCCGGCATAGGCATACCAAAGAAACGCCAGGGCGTAGCCCGCAATATAAATCCAGACAGGGTTGAGGAGAAACCGGCGCTGCCCAAGATACCCGAAGACAAGGGCGATGTTCAGCCCGGCAAAGCACAATGCGAGCAGCGCATTGCGTGCCGAAGTGTTGAAATTGCGAGACGCAGGAGCGGGCGTGTCTGCCATGCGGGAAGTCAGCCGTTCTCCAAATCAGAAGCCGGGGCAGCGCCTACGCGCCGGGCAGCAGCATCAGCTCCGCCTCATCGCCGAGGCACACCGCGCACGGGCGCAGGGCGTCAAAGAGTATCCCGCGCAGACGCCCCGCCGCCAGCGCGGCTTTCTTGGTGGGCGAGGTACGCGCGGCGAGTTTGGGACACGGGCGATGCGGCGTTTCTGTTGCCACCAGAAAGGCGTCCCCGATGCGCAGGGTATCGCCGGGACGCAGAAGTGACAAATCAATGCCGCGCAGGATAATGTTATCTCCCGGCACATCGTAGGCAATGTCCAGTACATCCAAGACTTCGGCGCACATGGCGGATACCTGACGACCCGGCACGCGCCGCCCCTGCCACCACTGCTTGCCGGGATACTGCCCCACGGGGCCAGATTCGGGCAGTATCTCCAGGCACGCAACGCACACATGCTCATGCTCTGCCGGTGACACGACAAGCTGCTGCACCCAGCCCGGCGCATCGTAATGGATGGCGGCAAGACGGCGCGCATAGTCGGCCAGCAAAGCGTCATCAACGGCATCGGCGCTCGGGGGGACGGCTGTTGTCAAACTCAGTGGCCTTTCTTGTTCGGCACGTTCTCCGACGAATGCCCCGGCCCGACTTTGGCGGACGGGTCTACCAAGGCTTTGGCGTGGTTGACAGCCACTGCCGCTTCCCCGAAGCCCGTGGCGATGAGCTTGAGTTTTCCCCGATAGTCTACAATATCGCCTGCCGCGTAGACAGCCGGCACGCTGGTCTCCATGCGCGAGTTGACCGAGATAGAGTTGCCTGAAATGTCCAGTCCCCACTCTTTGATAGGGCCGAGGTCGGTGAGAAAGCCTAAATTGAACAGCAGCTCGTCGCACGGGACATACGCTTCCTCTTTGGTGCGATTGTCAAAAATAGTCACGCCTTCCACATGCTCGTCGCCATGCACCTGCTTGACTTCGTAGAACGGCTTGAAATCAACCGGCAGGCTCATCACTTTTTGGACGCTGTCTTCATGGGCTTTGTAGCGGTCGGAGCGGTGGATTTGCGTAATGCTCTGCGCAATATCAAACAGGTTCATAGTCCAGTCAAAGGCGCTGTCGCCGCCCCCGACCACCATCAAACGCTTGCCCGCAAGGCTTGCTTTGTCGTTGACAAAGTAGTGGACGCCGCGCCCTTCCAGCTCGCTTAGGCCCGCGAGCGACATTTTGCGCGGCATAAACGCGCCGACCCCGCAGGCAATCACCACCGACTTCGCCCGAAACACGCTGCCCGTCTTGGTCTGCATGGTCACGATGCCGTCTTCCGACTTGAGATCAACCACTTTTTCATCCAGCGCCAGGGCCGGATTGTACTGCATCATCTGCTCGGTCAGGTTGCCCACCAGCTCTTTGGCGTAGACTTTGGCGTAGCCCGCCACGTCAAAGATATACTTTTCCGGGTACAGCGCCGAGAGCTGCCCGCCGAGTTCCGGCAGGCTGTCAATCACCAGAGTGTGCATGCCGCGCAGGCCCGCATAATACGCGGCGTACTGGCCCACGGGTCCGGCCCCGACAATGGCGATGTCAAACAGGTCATCCGAAGAAATGGCGGCGGTATCGTCCACAGAGTGTCTCGCTTCTAGGTTGGAGTGGAAAGTCATTTTGGAGAACTATTATAGGTCAATTCAGCTCCATTTGTCAAGGCGCACCCGCGCGCTGCGTACCCCTGGCATCGGGTTTGCCCGCGCGTGTTAAGCCATAACCAACGACGGCCTAAATCTTTCCGTCGTTGAGACGCGCTCGGAACACCCATAAAACGCTGCCGCAGCGCGCTTGCAAAACGCAGGCAAACCTACGGCGATTGCGTTTGATTCTGCTATCATAACAAGAAGACTTGCAGGGAAAAGAGGTTTACGTGAGAACACAGCTTTGGTTTGCCTGCCTCGCCCTGCTGCTGGCAGGGGCGGCGGGAGGTGGGGCGCAGACGCTGCCAGACCCGGTCACGGTAACGATTACGCCGCAGCCTCTGGCTTCGTTTCGCCCTTCGCAGGCATTTGGCGCGGGCGTGGACGGGCTGGAGCAGGGGGCGGTGGCGCAGGTCTACACGCCTGCCAACGTGCGCGCGATGGCGGCTGTTGGCTACCGCTGCCTTTCTTATCGCCTGCGCACCGAGCTGGCGATTGAAGCATGGCACTGGAACCCACAGGGGGCTTGGAGCGCCCCTGTCCATCGTCAGGGCTACTGGACTTCGGACGCGCATAGCCGCAGCACCCTGGGCTTTTCCAATGGCTACCGTTTGCCGCGCCGGGGCAGCACAATTGACCAGGCGGGCAATGACGGCTACTCGCGGCTGGATGACGGCGATGCCCAGACGTTCTGGAAGTCCAACCCCTATTTAGATGCGCATTTTACCGGCGAAAGCAACGCTCTGCACCCGCAATGGGTCGTGGTGGATTTGGGCACGACTGGGCCTGTCAACGCCATGCGCATTCAGTGGGGCCTGCCCTATGCGTCCGAGGGGCGGGTGGACTGGTGGCACGCGCCGGACAGCCCTGGCGATGAACTTGACCAAACAAATGAAACCGATGGGAACTGGCAGGCCTTTCCGCAGGGCACAGTCACCAATGGCCGGGGCGGCGACACGCGGCTGCGCCTGTGCGGACGGCCTGTCATGGCACGGTTCGTGCGCGTGTGGCTCACCCGGTCTGCCCCTTTGCCTGCCCAAAAAGGCGGCGACATTCGCGACCGGGTGGGCTATGCCATCCGCGAGATTGGCGTGGGGCTGGTGACGGGCAGCGGGCAGTTCCATGACCGTGTGCGCCGAGGCGCAAGCCGCGCCGCCCAGACGGTCATCTATGCCTCGTCCACCGACCCGTGGCACAGCGCAGACACGCGCGATGCCAACGTGGAGCAGCCCGCCTGGGAACGCCTCGTGTCGTCGCCATTGGCACATGGGCTGCCCCTGCTGGTTCCCGTGGGCGTGCTGTACGACACGCCGGACAATGCCGCCGCTCTGCTCCGCTACTTGCAATGCAGGCATGTCGCCCTGCGCGGCATAGAGCTTGGCGAGGAGCCGGACGGCCAGTATATCGCGCCGGAAGACTACGGGGCGCTGTATCTGCAATGCGCCCGCGCCCTGCGCCGCGTAGACCCGCATATTGTGCTAGGCGGCCCCAGCCTGCAAACCAACATTGAAGGCTGGACCTGCTGGCCCGATGCACGCGGCAATCGGTCGTGGATGAACCGCTTCCTGCGCTACCTTGCGCGGCGCGGGCGCGGTGCAGACTTCCAGTTTTTCAGCCTGGAATGGTACCCTTTTGACGATGTGTGCGCGCCCCACGCCCCCCAGCTTCGGCAGGAACCCGCGCTGCTGTCCCATGCGCTGGCCCGCCTGCACCGGGAAGGGGTTCCCAAATCATTGCCCTGCCTCCTGACCGAGTACGGCTACTCGGCCTTCGCGGGGCAGGTAGAAATGGAGATGCCCGCCGCCCTGCTCAACACAGACATCGCTGCGCAGTTTCTGACACTCGGCGGAACGACGGCTTATCTGTACGGGCTGGAACCCAATCAGCCCATCCGCGAGGCCGACTACTGCCCGACCTGGGGCAATCTCGCCGCCTTCTTGTCCGGGCGGAACAGGCAAATCCGGCAGCCGCTTCCGGCTTTTTGGGCCGAGCGTTTGCTGACACGCCAGTGGGCGCAGCCGCAAGGCGACGGCGTGCATCGGCTGTACCCGGCGCGCGTCGGTTGTGTGGAAAAGGAAAGCGATTCGGTGACCGCCTACGCCGTGCATCGCCCGGACGGGCAATGGGCGGTGCTGCTGGCCTGCAAAGACCCGGCCCGCGCCCACCGTATCCGGCTGAGATTCCGGGCAGGCCCGCGCGGGCAGTCGCTGACATGGGCAGGGCTGGTCTCGGTGCTTCAGTATGGCCCGGCGCAATACGCCTGGCACCCGGCAGGAAACAACGGCTTCGCCCGTCCCGACAGCCCGCCGTCTCGCCGGGAGATAGTTCTGCACAACGCCGACACTTTGCGGCTGCCGCCGTACTCGCTTACAGTGTTGCGCGGGCGATTGGGCCGCGCGCTCTAAGAGTCCCTCCCAAGCACGGGGGCGGAGCCTCCTCAGTGCAGGTTAGGCCGACAGGAACGGCAGCAGAAGCTCTACATTGGCAGACCAGGATGCTCGGGACGCGCGGGCGACAGACTTCTGCTTTTGCTCCCGCAAAGCATCCGGGCTGACGGCCCACTCGCGCAGGCAGTCCACAACAGCCCCAAGGTCGTCCGGGTCTACCAGGACGCCTGCCTCGCCGAACGCATCGGGGATGCCGCCCCGGTCGCCGCCAACGACGGCGCAGCCCGAGGCCATGCCTTCCAGGCACACCAAAGGGTTGGGGTCATGGGAGCGGGACAGCACGCACACCACGTCCTGGCTGCGCACCAAAGCGGGCACGTTGGGCCGGGTGACATGGCCTTTGTAGTCGGCATGCACCGTATCCATCTTCTCCTTCAGCTCGCGGAAGAACGGGTCGGCCATCTCGTTGCCGTGCCCGTAAAACCACAGGCCGCCCGCGACGGTGAAGTCTACCGGCAGGCCTTCGCGCTGCAAGACGGCCACGGCATCGGCGGCAATATCGGGGCCTTTGTTGCGGTCAATGCGCCCGATAAAGAGCACCTTAAGCCTAGGATCGGGCGCGAGAAAGTCCGGGCGCGGGTGAAATGCCTCGCTGTCAATGCCGTTGTTAATCACGGTCAATTTGGCATCAGGCACGCTGTACTTGTTTTGTGTCCAGTTGCGGATATGACGGCTGCACGCGACAAATGTATCAATGGCGGCGATGGAGGTGCTCATGTCGGTCTGGCGGGTTCCCTGCTCATTTTGCAGGTTGACCAGCACGCGGGCATGAGGCAGGACTTGTTTGATGTATTTGGGAGACACCAAATCGTTAAAGCAAACCACGGCATCGGGGGCCGGGGTGAGGGTCTTCAGGGCGCGGCGGAACGAGCCTAGATAATACTCGTAGTACGCATAATCCCAGGGGTTAAGCTTGTTGCGCAGGCGGGACAGGGCGCGCTGCCCCAGGGAAAGCTCATGGCGCTGCCGGGCATCCAGGGGAACCACCGTGCCGACATCGTACAGCGGGTCGCCGTTGACAGGGGTAAGCACCGTCACCTTGTGGCCGCGCGCAATGAGTTCGCGGGCGGTCTGCATGATAATGGTCGCGATGGCTCCCCCGGACGTAGGTGAGTAGTATTCAATCGGCATGTTGAGAAAACAAATATGCACGGACGCTTCTTTCCTTTGCTGCGCGAAAGTCTAAACGCCAATCAGGGGCCGGAATGCAGCCCAGGCTCTGTCCCAGGTGAAGTGCTCAGCACGAGCGCGCGCCCAGCGGGCATAGTCCAGGCGCAGGGCCTCGTCGCCAATCAAACGCTCCAAATGGGCGGCAAGGCTGTCGGCATCGCCCCGCTCAAACAGCAGCCCGGCATCGGCAATGATTTCGGGCGTGCCGCCGGTGCGGGAGGCGACAGTCGCCAGCCCGGTCGCCATGCCTTCGGGCGTGACCAAGCCAAACGGCTCATCCCAGCGCGAAGGCACGACATGGATGTGCGCGCGGCGCAGATAATCGGGAAGAGCGTAGCGGCTGATAAAGCCGGGCCGGTCAACGAGGATGCCCTCGGCGCGCAGGTTGTCCGACATCTCCGACATCATTTGCTCAAACGCATCCGGCACCGAGTAGCCGTAATGGTTGGTGCCCAGTATCTGCAAACGGAAGTTTTTGGTGTGGGGGGCGAGCAGTTGGGCCGCGCGCAGCAGCAAGTCCGGCCCTTTAGAGTGGTCGGTGCGGCCCACGAAGTTGATCAGCGGCGGCCCGGGCGGCGGCGTGCCGGCGGGATGGAACGTGTCAATGTCTACGCCGGCATACAGCGTGGGCACGTCTGACAATCCGAAATACTCTTTGTTCCACTGCCCGCAGTTGTTGCTGACAGCAGAAGACACATTCACCGACCGGGCAAACTGACGCCGAAACTTCCCCGCGCACGGGTTGTTGTTGTGGGCCTGATGCAGCAAAGTGGCATGGGGAAAAACGCGCCGAAGATAAACCGCCAGCTCAATATCGTTGTTGAGCAGCAGCGGCATGTCCTGGAGATTGTGCTTCTTGATGGCGCGCACGACCTTGAGAGTGTAGGCTTTCTGGCGCACATGCCCCCAGCCGGTCAAATCGCGCTGCACATACATCAGCTTGCTGAGCACTTTGCTTGACGGCATGCGCGGGTAGTCAAGAAGCACCCGGCGGGGCCACTCATACGAGGCAGCCGGGCTGTTTTTGGAGATGACCCAGGGCACAATGCCTTGCTTTTGCGCGGTGCGGGCCAACTCATACACCCACGAACAAATGCCGCCGCTGCGCGTGGGGGTGAATGTCTCCGCCGTGCAATTGATAAAAACAAAGCTCATAAGCGCGTGTGAAAGCAAACTGGGAAAGTCAAGCAGCAAGCAAAGAGCGTAGGCGCTGCCAGGTGCGCTCCCAGGGAAACTCCAGCGCACGGGTGCGCGCGAGGTGCGCATAGCGGACGCGCAGGGCAGGGTCGGCAATCAAGCGCCCAAGCTGTTCTGCCAGATCGTCGGCATTGTCGCGCTCAAACAGCAGGCCTGCATCCCCCACCACTTCGGGCGTGCCGCCTGTGCGCGAGGTAGCCACGGCTAGGCCCGAGGCCATGCCCTCCACGGTGGTGAGGCCGAACGGCTCATCCCAGCGCGACGGCACGACATGAATATGTGCCCGGCGAATGGCCGCAGGCAGTGTCTCGCGCCCGATATGGCCGGGGCGGGCGACCGCAATGCCGCGCGCCTCAAGCTGCGCCACCAGGTCTAACAGCGAACGCTGGTAATCGTCCAGCTCAAAGCGATCCCAATGGTTGGAGCCAATCATCTGCACGCCAAATGCCTGCGCCGTTTCAGACAGCCGCAGGGCGGCACGCAGCAGCAAGTCCGGCGCTTTTTCAATGCCTGTGCGGCCTACGAAGTTGATAATGGGTGTCTCAGACAGCCCCTCACTGCGCGGCGTAAACTGCTCCGCGTCCACGCCATTGTAGAGAGTCTGCACATCAGGCACGCCGTAGTAGTCCGCCACCCACCGGCTGGTGAAGTCACTGACGCCCGCAGTCACATCCACCGCCTCGGCATACAGCGCACGGAAACGCGGCGAGCTTTCCAGTTGGTTTTGAAACCAGTGCAGAATGCGGGCCTGGGGAAAGCGGCGGTGCAGGTACACCGCCATTTCGGGGTCATTGATGAGCACAAGGGGAAGCTGGTCCAGCTTGTGCCTCGCGATGGTCGCCGCCACCTGGAACGCATACGCCCGGTGCCGCAGGTGCCGCCAGCCGGTCAGCTTGCGTTCAGCCCGCAAGGCTTTGACAGCGAGAGGGTGGGTGGGCAATGGCGGCGGGGTGATGGTGAACGTGCGTGTCCAGGGAAAGCGGGCTTCCTGGCTGCTCCGCGTGATGACATACGGCGGATCAGGCTGGCCTGCTTCCAGGCGGCAGCACTGCCAGATGATAGTTGCCAATGCCCCGCTGCTGGTTGGCGTCCATGTTTCTAGCGGGTGATTGATAAAGACGACACTCATGCGCGCGCTTCCGTCGACAGGTGGGGCATGAGGGGCAGGGTGTCATTGGAAGTATTATTGGACGGCTGCGCCTCGCGCCAATCAAAGTCAGCAAACATCAGGCCATCAGTCGTGGCATGCGGGTGGCTTGGGTCGGGGTAGGGCAGCAGGGGCAGGATGTCAAAAAAGCAGGCTTCCTCCCAGCGGTCAATGATGTTGCCCCCGCACAGAAACATCTCCAGGCGATACCGGCCCGGCTTGAGCCACGGCGTGCGCAGCACAAACTCGCCTTCATGCAGCGGCTTGGCATCCAACCAGACGCCCAGCAGGCGCGAGTCGCAGGTGACCAGGCCCACGCCCTGCTCATTAAACAAGTGGCACGAGATGAAGTATTTGCCTGAGTAGGGCTTCTTCTGCTCAATCGTAAACTTGATGCGCTTTTCCTCGGCGCACTCATAGAACGTGCTTTCCGGGGTCACCGAAGCCAGCCTGAGTTCACCTGAGCCGGGGCGGCGGTCAGCGGAGGTCTCGCTCTGCGCCTCCTGCGACTGGAACGTGTCTAGGTAATGCTGGATTGCCGTGTTGACATCGCCCGCGTAGGTCACCTGTCCCTGGCTCAAAAACATGCCTTTGGTGCACAGCGCGGCCACAGATGCCATATGGTGCGAGACAAACAAAACTGTGCGTCCGCTCTGCGCCACATCCTGCATCTTGCCCAGGCACTTGCGCTGGAACTCGGCATCGCCCACAGCCAGCACTTCGTCCACAATCAATATCTCCGAGCGCAGGTGCGCGGCCACGGCAAACGCCAATCGCACATACATGCCCGATGAGTAGCGCTTAACGGGCGTATCCAGGAACTGCTGCACGCCCGCGAACTCCACGATGGCATCAAACTCACGCGTAATCTCGCGACGGCTCATGCCCAGGATCGCGCCGTTCATGTAGATGTTCTCTCGCCCGGAGAGTTCATGGTGGAAGCCCGTGCCCACTTCCAGCAGGCTGCCGACGCGCCCATACAAGTCAATCTGCCCTGAAGTCGGCTCGGTGATGCGCGACAATATCTTCAAGAGCGTGGACTTGCCTGCCCCGTTGCGCCCAATAATGCCTACTACCTCGCCAGTCTTGATCTCAAAAGACACGTCGCGCAGTGCCCAGAACGTTTCGCGGTCGGGGCGCTGCAAGGGGTGCCTCAGCGTATGCACCAGGGCTTCGGCCATTGTGGTGTGCTGCACGCTGTTGTGCGAGATTGTATAGTTCTTGGACACCCCACGGACGGAGACGGCCAGATCGGCAGATGACATCAACACGCTTCCCTTCATTAATCACAAATCATAGTATTAACCACTAATATGCTCTAGTGCCAATCTTACAGGCCTATCAGCAGGCGCGCAGTGTTGGCAATCAGCCCCAGCCCGCCGAGAACGCCAAGCGGACTGGTCCCATGCTTCTTGTCCGGCACGAACACCACGTCGCCGACCGCTAGTGGCACGTTTTGCGTGACATCGCCTTTGGTCAGCAGCTTGCCAATGTCCACTGTTTTGGGCGTGACAGTTTGCTTGTCCTGCGAAATGTGCAGCACATTAACTTTGCCCAAGTCTGCTGTCTGCAACGGCCCGCCGCTGCCATTGAGCGCATCCAGCACGCGGTCGCCGGGCTGGAATGAATAATACCCCGGCTTTGCGACTGCTCCAAACACATAAGTTCGGTTGTGCAGCTCGGGCACGACAATGCTGTCGCCCGGCGCGAGCGTGATGTTGTTGCTCATGCTGCCCCGGAGCAGCAGGGCATCCAGGTTCAGGGACTGCAGCTTGCCGTTATGGTTTAACGTGGCCCCGCTCAGGTTCGCCGCGCCCTGGATAATGCCGCCCGCCCCGCCTAGGGCGTCCAGCACGTTCATGTTTTCTTTGTACTCTAGGTTGCCGGGCTTTTCCACTTCGCCCAGGACGCTGATTTGCGTATGGCGCTGCGGCACATACACCACATCGCTGGGGTCTAGAATTATATCTTGGTCGGTTCCGCCTTTAACTTCAGGGTGGGACAGATTAACAATCTGGCGCTGCCCGTTGCGATGCGTCACTGTCACTGTGCTGGGGTCGCTTTGCGGGTCAAACCCGCCTGTTTTAGCAACTGCTTCCAGCACATGCAAATCCGGCTGAAACTCCACTGTATCGGGACGCGTGACCGCGCCGAACACTTGGATTGTCTCTTTGCGCTTCTGCACAAGCTGCACGGACACTGAGGGATTGACCACGTAATCGCCCCACCTTTTGGTTAATGTGCGGGCGATGCTTTCCGTCGTCCTGCCTGTCACCGGAAGCGCGCCCAGCAGTGGGACGCTGACTTTGCCGTCCGGCGGCACGGTGGCCTGCTGCACGCTCAGCTCGGGAAAGTTGATGACCTGGATGCTGATGACGTCGCCTGCGCCCAGGGCATAGCCTGCGGGCGCGGACGCCAAAGATGTTTGCCGTGCTGCTAGGGGCTGCTGAGCGAACGCGCCCAGCCCGGTTGTCAGCGAAAGTGCGAGTGAAAGTGCAATGGTTTTGGACATATAATCCTCTGCTTTATCCCAAGTGAACTGGGCAATTTTATCGTCTGTTGTGCCAAGGCCTAGACGCTCAGGCGGCGCTTTCTGTTCCCGCCCTGCTTGTTTGGCCTACTCGTAGCGGAACTTGCTGCCGCCGAATTGCAGCACGTCGCCGATCTGCATTTCGTGCTTCCAGATGCGCACATCGTTGACAAACGTGCCGTTGGTGGAATAGTCGTCGTAGATCGTCGCCCCCTGCGCGTTGTTAACCAGGTGGGCGTGGCGCTGAGAGACCGTCCCATCCCGCGCCAGCACGATGTCGTTGTCCGGCAGCGTGCCGATCTTGGCCGTGCCGTTTGCCGCGATGGGGAAGCCGTACCCCGCATAGCTGCCTTCAATGCCCACCAGGCGCGCGCCGATTTGGGGCAGAATGCGCGTGGAAGTGATATCCTCGGCCTCGTCGCCGCCCGGCTGCGACGGCCCGACCGGGATTGCATTGGCCGCGCGCAAAGGCGAGGCCCCGATCATGGTTGTCGTCCGCTCGTCCTGCCCGCCATTGCTGCTGCCGTTCGTGCCGTTGTGTTGCTGCGAAGGCGCGCGCTCCAGAACCATCGTGCGCGTGGACTGGTATTCGCGCGGCAGGTTGACATCATCCTCGGACAGCGCGGCCTGGCGATGGTACACATACGCATCGTTGCGCGGGCCGTTGGACACGCGCGGCGCGCGGTTGATAAAGTACGCCATCGTTTTGGGCGCGGCGGCGGCCAGTGCTGCCGATGAATGCCGCACTGTTTCCGCATCCACCATGCCCGCCCCAATCACAAACAGCAGGCAGTCCACATGCGGAGCGATAAGCAGGGCATCGGCCACAATCGCCGATGGAGGCGTGTCCACAATCACCACGTCCGCGCCGCGCCGCAGGATTTGAATAGTTTCGCGCATCTGGGGCAGGGCGACTAGGTCCATCGGGCTGCCCACCGGCGTGCCGCTGTGCAGAATGGAAAGGTTATGGGTGGACGAGTCTACCAATGCCTCGCTCAATGTCGCCCGCCCCGACAGCACTTCCGCCAGGCCCGGCCCTTTGACGCTACGCAGGGCAGGAACCGACGAAGGCCGACGCATGTCCGCGTTCACCAGCACGACGTGCTTGCCGGATCGCGCAAACGACAGGGCCATCTCATACGCCGTCAGCGACTTGCCCTCGCCGCCGACTGCGCTGGACACCAAAATCACCTGATGGTTGGCTAAATCCGCTCCCGTTTCCAGGCGCAGGGCGAGGGCCAGGTTGACCCGCGCCGCGTTGTACGTTTCCAAAAGCTGCGGCGGCGTTTCGCCCGCCTGGAGCTGCCGGTGCTGGGTGCGGTTCATCATCGGCAGCACGCCCACCACCGGGCCGCCGGCAAGCTTGCGGATGTCCTGCGTGGAGCGCAGCGAGCGGTCGCCCTGCTCTAGGAGCAGCACGGCCAGCAGCGAGATGCACATGCCAATGACGCCGCCAATCAGCAGGTCGCGCTTGTGGTCGGGGCGGAACGGCAGGTCGGGCACAAACGCGCGCTGGACAATCTGCACATTGCCGCTGGCGACATCTTTGTCCAATTGCGCGGAGTGCAGGGCGTTTTCCAGCGAGTCATGCAGCTTGTGCGCATCGTCGGCGCTGCGGCTCAAACGGGATGCCGTCATGCTGACCTGCGGCAGCCCGACTGTCTGCGCCTTGAGCTGATCGCGCACCTTGATCGCCGCACTGAGCTTTGCCTGCGCCGTGGCGGCATCGGTGGCGGCCTGGGCGTACTGGTCTTTGAGCGTGCTTTCCGACTGGGGCGAGATGCTGTTAGTGGTGGCCTGAATGGAGTCGCGCAGGCGATTTTTGGTATCGGCAATTTGGGCATCCAGCGACGACAGCGCGCCGGGAAACTTGGCTTTGTAGCGCTGGGCAGTTTCCAGGCGCTTGGCTTCCAGGTCGTTGAGCTTGGCTTGCAGCCCCTGCGCCTGCGTGTCGTCCCGGACGACACTGCTGCTGCTGATAGATTTTTTCGCCTGGGCCAGATTAGCCGCGAGGGTATTTGCGCGGGCCTGAGCCGAGGTGTACTCCTCCTGCAAGGTGGAAACTTCCGCATCCCGCGCAATATATTGGTTCAGGGCCGCCGTAGCCTGGGTCGGCACGTCTACCAGATGGTTGCGCTTTTGGAATGTCAGCAAAGCCTGATCCGCGCTGTCCATCTGCTGCGCGGCCCGCTCGGTTTGCCCTTGCAGGCTGGCAATTGTGCCCAGGCTGCCGGCTTTGGCGACATTGTTTTTGTATGTGATAAACGCCGTGCAAAGCGCATCCGCCCACAAGGCAGCGGCCTGGCGCGAGGGCGCTTCCACCGAAATGTCCAAGAGGTTGGTTTCTTTGGGCGGCGCAATCGTGAGGGCGTTCTGCAAAGTTTCCGGGCTGACCTGGGCGATTTTGGCGGCCTGTACGGCGATTTCGTGGCTTTGCAGCAGCGAAATCTGCGTCTCAATGCTTTCCACCATCGGCGTGCTCGCCCCGGCCTGCGCCGATGTCACCATCATGGGCGCGTGCTGCACCAGCAGCATCTGCGCCGAAGCTCGCCAGGCTTTGGGGGTGCGCTTGGAAATGACCGCCGCCGTTGCCAGCGAGACTGCCATAATCAAAGCGACCAGCCACAGCCGCCGCCAGAAGATATGCAGAAGGCCCAAAGCGGTGGGAGCCGCCGCCTCCGACGAAACCTGAGTTGCCGCACTGTAGCGCTGTAATTCGTTCATAATGATTTTGGTATGTGCCCTGCCGCGCTGTCTGCCGCGCAATTCCAAGCTGTCTGCTGCCGCAAAGTGCAAGTTTTGTGCCAAGTGCCCTAAGCACACCCGCAAGGCGGCCCCGAAACACGCACTTCTCGCGCGGCTTGCGCGATGGTGGCTCAGGGTTTGCCCCCGTGTTCCAAGCCATCATCAACGACGGAAAGATTTCTTCCGTCGTTGGTTCGGGCTTGCCACGCGCTTGAAACGACTGCGCCGCGCCTTTAAGACGACTGCGCCGCGCCTATGTTCCGCCTGTATTATGCCATATGTCAGCCGGGGTATGGAAGTCACAGGCAGAAAGCGTGGAAAAAAAGAGTGGAGGACACAAAAAAATAACGGACGGGAAACTTGCGTTTCCCGTCCGGGTTTTGCCTGCGACATGCAGAATTGAGTCCCTAGCGCTGCGCTGTCTGCCTAATCGGCAAACTGCGCTTCGTAGGGGATCAGCCCAAGGCGAGTGGCCCGCCGAAATGCCTGCACGCGATTGCTCACATGCAGTTTGTCGTACACATTCGCCAGGTGGAAATCCACTGTCCGCTTTGAGACGAACAACGTATCCGCCACTTCCTTGCTCGATTTGCCCTGAATGACATGGGTCAGCACTTCAATTTCGCGCTTGGTAAGCTTGACGCCTTGCGTAGCATCAAGACCTGCCGGTGCGGAAACCGGAGTGGTCTGTCCAACAACACCATTCGGGGCGAGAAACATAGCTGCCATAATCTCGCTCCTTATTGCGTGCCGCCTCCGGTATTGATTATAGGCACTGCCATCAACAATCATTAGGGCACAGACTAAAATGCCTACGGCACAGAGTTAAAATGCCTACGGCACAGAGTTAAAATGCCTACGGCACATGGAAGCGCGTAATCGGGCTGACTGTGACCGCGCTGCCGTCGCCGCGCGCCCCGGCCACGACATAATAATAATCACCGGATGCTAAGCTGGGCAATGCCAGGCTGCTCGCGCCCGCCGCGGCATCCTGCTGCGTTCCTGCCACGCCCACGCTGGGGAACTGCGGATACACAAACACCGAGTATGTGTCCGCGCCATTCACGCGGTTCCACGCAATAGAGACGGGGTTCTGCACTGTCTGCCCATTCTGCGGCCCGACCAGTGTCTGCCCGTCCAGGGGAACCACGGTGCTGGCCGGGGAAACACCCGACTCGCTGTTGGTGGTGGTGACCGCGCTCACCGCGAAGCTGTACTGCTGATTGGGTACATACGTGGGGTCTAAATCCGTGTAGACATTGGCAAGCGGGTCCTGCAAAAAGTCATACGGGGTTAATTGTGCATTGCCCACGCTGTTGTACACGCGAAAGCCCGACACATTATCCGGCTGAGTGTTGTCAAAGAACACGTCTGCCTCAATGGCATACGCGCCAAACGGCGACGCATGCGCTTTGGAATGTGCCTGCGCGGAGGCATGCGCCTGCGGGGCGCGCCGCGCATAGGCGGGCGACATCGCGCGCCGTATCTGCTCATACGCCGACAAGGCCGACGCGGAAGCCGCAAGGGAAACCGCATGCGCCTGCGCAATATTGCCGGGCTGGGTAAATGTAAACGCGGCGACATTGGTCGGAGTCGGCCCTGCCTGCGTGGATGCGCCGCCCAGGGTGAAATCCTGCGTGCGGGTTTCGCCATTGCGCAGATTGTCTATGTTGGCGCGCGTGTTTTGGTAGCTGAGCAGAGACGCTGTTGCGGCATACGAAGACTGCCCGCTGGGAGCGGGCACGTTGTCCAAACGGTACACGCCATTGGCATCGGCGAAGGCGACCAGCGAGGCTACGCCGCCATCCGCGCCATTGTTTGCCGCCGTGCCGGGCGACACGAACACGCCCAGAAAGACGCGCGCGCCTGCCAGCGGCTGCCCATTGGGGTCGCGCACTGTGCCTGTGACACTCGCCTGCTGATTTGTCGGCGACACCTGTACATTGGCATTGGACACGGTCAGCGGGGGCGACGCGCTCTGCGAAAGCACCTGCGTGCTGCCCGTATAGGTCGTGCCGTTCTGCTGCACCGAAACACGAATGCGGCGCACGCCTGCGGGCACGCCGTCCAGCCGGAAGCCGCCCTGCGAAAGCGTGGCTGCTGTTTGTCCCGTATCCGCTGACACGGAGGCGCCGGGCACGGCATTGCCGCTCATGTCCACCACTTTCCCCAGCACAATGCTGCTGCCTCCGCTTGGGTATGGGTACGAGCCGCCATTGCCTCCGGTCGCCACACCCCCGCTGCTGCCCCCTCCGCCGCAGCCGCCCGCAAGCGCGACCAGTGTTCCAATCGCCACCACCATTGCCAACTTAAACTTTAGCATGAGACCCATCCCCACTTTCTTGTTAAGTGACCCGACTACTTGAGCAAAGACACAGTGTTACTTGAGCAAAGACACGGCGGCTTCGGCGGTGCGGCCTGCCCGCGCGCGCAGTGCGGGCAGGCGGATGCGCAGCGCCTCGGCGCGTTCGGCACGGGCTATCCAGCAGCGCGACAGCAGCGCCGGGAGTGCGGCCTCCGTGTCCTGCGAGAGGTCGCACACGGCATCCTCTTGGCCCGATTGAGCCATAAAAGCTGCCACTTTGGGGTCATACGACAGCGCGACCGAAGGCACGCCCGCCGCCGCCGCCAATATCAGTGCGTGCAGGCGCATGCCCACCATCATTTCGCACTCGCCCATGGCGCGCGTCAGCGCGGCCAAGCCTGCCTCGGGCAAAACCCTGTCCGCTCTTTGTCCTTGATGGAGCAAAGAGGCAAATTGTTCCCCCACGCCCGTATCTGTCTGCGGCTGCATGGGAAACAGAACGGGATGCGCCTGCGGCAGCGCCTCGCGGCAGGCATCGGCAAGACGCGCCGCGAGGCTTTCCTGCCCTCGCCACGGACGCAAAGCCACGCCGTAGGTGCCGGGCTGGGGGGTGGAAGTGTCCGGGCCAAGCAGCAGGGCCGGGTCGGCGGCGACTTGGATGGGCGGATGGGTGACCCCAATCTCCCGCAGCAGGGCCGCAGACTGGGGATCGCGGACAGTGATAGCATCCAAACGATTGGCGACACTCGCCACCAATCGGCGCGAGCGCACTCGCTCCAGCGGCCCCAATCCCTGCGCCCCAAACATGGTGCGCTTGCCCATCCTCTGCGCCAGCCGTACTACGCCCAGGTAATACAAGATGCCGTGCGCGCTGGTCACGTCTTGCAGCAGGCTGCCGCCGCCTGAAAGCAGCAGGTCGGTGCGGGCAAGGGCAGGAAGCAGAGCATTGGGGCGGTAGCGATGCACGGCCCGAACGCCGTGCGTGCGCTCGGTTTCGGCAGGATTGATGCTCAGGGCAGTGACTTCAATCGAGGGGTCAACCGCCCGCAGCGACAAAATAAGCCCGGCCAGCACGGCCTCGTCGCCCGCATTGGCGAAGCCGTAGTAGCCGGACAGCAGCACGCGGCGCGCGCGGCGAGTGGTGTCAGCCACGCACTGCCGCCTTTCGGGGTTCGCGGCCCAGGAGAAGGCAAACCAATGCCCCGATGACTGCGCCCAGCGCCCACCCAATCAACCCGCGCAGGGCGGAGATAAACAGCGGCGTGTGCAAATGGCAGAACGTGTCCAGCAGCGACGACTGCCCAATCGCGCCCACCACTAAGAGCGGCAGCACCGCCTTGGGAAACCGATGGGCATACGCCGATGCCAGCGCGACAAACAGCGCGGGATGACCCAACAAGAACTCTTTAGTGCGCGGGCGCACCAGCAGGTATTTATCTAAAAGGGATCGCACTTTCAACTCAGTGGCGCTGACCCCCACGCCCGGATCGTTGCCGCTGCGCGCGACAAACAAGGCCAGCGCCACCAATGCCACCACGCCGACCACGATTTGCCCCACCAACAAAGGCTGCGCGTACAAGGCTGCCAGCGATTGACGCACCCGCGCCACGCGCGCCGCCCAGCCTGCTCCAGTGCCGAGCTGAGCCAGTCCAAACCCGTAATACGCCAGCACCAAGACCACAGGAGCCACCAGCACCAGCTTGACGCCCAAAAACGCATCTACTTTCAATAAGAACAAGCGCCCCGCAAGCAAACCCACCACGAACACGATGCCCGCCACAGTCGCCAGTGTCATGCGCGCATAGGCCGCAAACGCCCGGCCCAGTGTGGCCCCGTTGCGCAGGCTGAGGGGACGGGCGGCGCGCGGCAGGGCGTAGCAGCACAAGCCCAATGTGGGAAACGTGCAGGCCGCCAGCAAGGCCAAAACCTCGCGCCCTTTGACGCTGACATGCGGCACGGCAAGCCCAGCGCCGACTAAAAGCGCCAAGCCCAGCACAACAGCGAACGCCCTGCCGTTTATCCCCGTAAACAGGCGCACGAGCAGCACGACGCCCGCCATCACGCCCACGCCCATAAGAATGCGCACCCACAACGCGGGCGTGGGGTCATCGCGAAACGGATGCGCTTTGCCGATAAGAAGCGGCCCCGATGTCGTCGTGTACGCGCCCCGAATGCCCTTTACCACTTTGCCGATAAACTCCGTGTTGGCATGGATGGCATCAGGGTCATTGGGCAGGCCGCTGAGAAACAGGCGCACGTAGCAGACGCGGATGTTGCGCTCGCGCGCAGCCCGCACGAAGCGCTCAACTGCCGTCGGCTCGTCCATCAGGCCCATCTCGTCATTCCCAATGGAGTGGACGCGGACAGTGCAGTCGGGGGCCAGGCGCGACAGGTCATCGTCGCCGAATGTTTTGCTGAACTCCACGCTACCATACACCAGCCCGTGTGCGCGCAGGGCATCGGCGGTGGCCCGAATCAATCCCCGGTTGCCCAGCACGGCGGCCCCCGCGAAGATATACGGCCCGGTAGACTGCGGGGTAATCTGCGCCTGCGCCTGCGCGATTGTCCACGCGATATTGTCCGGCGTGACCCCGGTGAAGTTGGACAGGCGGGGCGCGACAAACAGTCCGGCCTGCCGGATGCTTGCCACCACATCGTTGTCCAGGCCAATGGGCAGGCTGCTGAACTGCGGCCAGGGAGCGCCGATCCGCAGCGTGCTCGCGCTTTCGGCAGCAACCGCCAGGCCCGGCGCTTTATGGGCGAGCATTTCCTGCACGCGCGGCATTTGGCCGGGGAAGCCGGGCGAGAATGTCAGCACAGTCGTGTCGCCGTCGCGCCGGTACGACGCCAGGATGCCGTTCCCGTACAGCATGCTCAGCGTGTCTTCGGTGACCGCGATAGTGGTGACGCCGGAGGCTTGGAGGGCGCTCAGCACTTCCGGCGTCGCGCGCCGGGTGGTGTTCGCCAGTGCCTGCGCATCCGCATAGTCCACGACAATCTCCACGCGCCGGTTGCGCGCTTCTGCGGCCCAGCGCTGCGTGAACGAGTAAATGCCGCCGAGCAGTCCCAGCGCAACAAGTGCAATCAGAAGGTTGTTTTTTGACAAAGACGGTGGTTCCGAGGGGAGAGTTAATAATAAGCGGGGTATGAACCCCCGGCGGGGCTAGTGCCGGGGGTATAAAACCCCCGGCAGAGACGCGGCCATGCCCTCACGGGCATAAGAAGGACATTGTTTGCCATGTCTTACACCCGTGAGGGTGTGGCTTCACACTTGCCGGGGGTTTTATACCCCCGGCACAAGCGGAGGCTACTGGTTTTATACCCTTGGCATTGTGCATAACATTGGTTAGTAATAGCCCGAACGCGGCGGATACTGCGCCTCGCGCCGCTGCTCTATCGCCAGGCGTTTGCCGCCCAGCAATTGGATAATCAGCATGCCCGCAAAGAAGCCGCCGATGTGCGCAAAAAACGCCGTGCCGCCCTGCTGATGCATCCCTAAGCCGTTTGCCCCCTGCCACAATTGCAGGGCAATCCAGAACAGCAAAACCCAGTATGCCCGGATGTTCAGCAGAAAAGCAAAGCCAATCGGCACAATTGTCAGCACGCGGGCATTGGGGTACAGCACAAAATACGCCCCCAGCACCCCGGCAATCGCTCCCGAGGCGCCGAGATTGGGAATGAGTGAGTTGGCATCGGTGAGTATCTGCGCCGCCGCCGCGATGGCTCCGCACACCAGATAAAACACCAGAAAGCGCAGTTTGCCCAGCGCGTCCTCAATGTTGTTGCCGAATATCCACAAATACAGCATATTGCCGGCAATGTGGAGAAAGCCGCCGTGCAGGAACATGGATGTGAATATTGTCAGCCAAAGCGGATGGGGGGCCGGGCCATACGCCGCCACAACCTGCCCCTGCGAGTCGCGAAACACCCGCCCGGCCAGGTCTACATTGTGGGTGACTTCATACGGCACCAGGGCAAACGACTGGGTCACCGCCCCGCCGGACACCACTTGCGCGGCGTAGGCCAGCACATTGGCCGCAATCAGCAGCACCGTGACAAGGGGAAAGGTGCTGGTCGGCTGGTCGTCGCGCAAAGGGATCACGGCAGAATACTCCGCCCGCATTCTAGCACAGGCGCGCTCGCCGTGTCAATCAACAGCCAGGATTGGCGTATGCTCGCCCGTGCCTTCAGAGTTCCTCCCCCGCCCTTGTCGCTGGCGTTTTCATCTCTTTCCCAGCCTATACCAACGACGGAATAGTTTCTTCCGTCGTTGGTACACAAGCGAAACGCGCAGGAAACGCCGGGGCAATGCCTTTGCTCCGCTGTTCACTGCCGCTCCAAAACAAAAGCCGCCGCCTATGAAAATAGGCGGCGGCTGCGGGATAAACGCGGGCAAAGGGCGTGCGCTAGAAGCTGACCGCCTGGCCGGTCTTGGCGGAAGTGTAGATGGCTTCCAAAAGCTCGGAAACGACCAGGGCCTGTTCGGGCTTCACCACCACATCGGTATCCGTTCTCACCGCGTTGACCCAGGCGCGCATTTCCGCTTCCGCCGCGCTGTTCGGGCTGGACGGCGCATCAAAAAACGCCACGCCGCTGCCGCCCAAAACCACCTGGTTGTTGTACAAGCGGCTGTAGCGCTCGCCGTTCAAGCGCAGGCCGCCGTGAAAGTCCGCCCCGCCTTCCGTGCCGCACAAGGTGCAGGTCGCCTCTTCGGTGTCCATGATGTTGAGCGCCCAACTTGCTTCAATCGTGATGCTTGCGCCGTTTTGCATGGTAATCATGCCCACGGCGGCGTCTTCGGTGGTGAACTGCTTGGGGTCCCACGGCCCCCAGGCATTGGCGGCCTCTTCGCGGTCGCCCAGCTTGCGGAATGTTTGGCCCAGGACTGTTTTGGGCTGGTAATTGTCCATCATCCACAGCGTCAAATCCAGGGCGTGGGTGCCGATGTCAATTAATGGCCCGCCGCCCTGTTTTTCGGCATCCAGAAAGACGCCCCAGGTGGGCACGGCGCGGCGGCGTACGGCATGAGCTTTAGCATAGTAAATGTCGCCCAGATCGCCCTGACGGATGGCGTGGTAGAGGTACTGCGAGTCCTCGCGAAAGCGGTTCTGGTAGCTGATAGTGAGTTTCTTGTCGGTGCGTTTGGCGGCTTGCAGCATCAGCCGCGCCTCTGCCGCGGTCTTCGCCATGGGCTTTTCACAATTGACATGCTTGCCGGCTTCTAGCGCGGCCACCGTAATCTCGGCGTGTGAGTTGTTGGGGGTCAGCACATGAACAATGTCCAGGCTGTCGTCGGCGAGCAGCTCTTGGTAGGTGTCGTAGACTTTGGCCTCCGTGCTGCCGTATTTTGCGCGTGCCTCGGCGGCTCGGCTGGGCACAATATCGCAGAACGCGGCCATTTCTACGTCTTCCAGCGAGGCCAGGGCGGGCAGGTGCTTGCCGTTGGCGATGCCGCCGCAGCCGATAATCCCAATCTTGAGTGTTTGTGGCATAAATTGTCCTTTGGAGAGTGTGTGAACTCTGGTTCGGGCCGGACGCACTAAAATCCTGCCTCGGAGGCGGCAAAAAAGAAAACGCCGCGCATATGCGCGGCGTCCTGCTAGTTTTTAACACTTAACTGCTGTTTAATGGTTGAAATCCAAAGCGGGCGTCCACTTGTAGGCGCTGTAAAACGGCTTGTCGCGCTGCACAGTGCCATCGGGTTCATGGACGACTCGGTAAAAGACGCCCGTATAATGACGCTCCCCCAAGCGGCGCGAATGGCCCATCAGCACCACTTTACGCCCTGGAGTGGCTTTGCCGAACAGCGACACAATCGCATGGGTGCGGGTTGTGCGGTAGGAGACATAGACGGGCGCACCCGTATTGTTGGCAAGCTTGAAGTCCTTCTGCCCCCAATAAACAGTTGCATCGCGGCCCGGCGGCGCATAAGGAATGGTGCGCACATGCTGGTGACGCTCCACAATCTTCAGGTCGGCGAGCATGGCGGCATTAAACAGGGTCGTCGCCACCTGGCACATGCCCCCGCCTAATTGCTTCTCCATCTTGCCGTCCACAAAGACATGCCCCATGCCGAAGCCGCGCTCCGCCGTGCGCTCTCCCACCGCCTGATTGACCGAAAACACCTGGCCCGGCTTGACCACGGTGCCGTCAATTAGTTCAATCGCCCGGCGCACGGTGACGGTGCGCCCCACTTCGCCCGGATTGAAGTGCGTGACAAAGTACCCGATGCGCGCATTGATGCCTTGCAGGGAAGCCGTGGTCGCCTTTGCGGGCTTCAGTTTGAGCGGCAGAACAATGTGGATGGTAGACGGGCTGCTTTGCACGGTCTTCTGCACTAAGTCCACGGCGGCATCCGTGTCCAAAGCCGCGCCATCGTAGCCGGGGATAATCTTCGCCGGAACTTGCGCGTCGCCCATATCGCCGGAGCTGTGCTCGGCCACCACCACTTTGGCATTATGCGGCGCGCGGCGCACATACGGGGCAATCTTGTTGAAATAGGCGCGTGCTTTGGCGCGATCAAGCGTGAAGTGAAGCTGCGCGCCCGGCGTCGCGTCGCTGCTGCCCGGCGCAAAGGCAATGCCCAATTGACGGCGGGTCGGGTGCCAGGTTTGGCGTCCATCGCCAAGCTTCAGGCGGGTGTCCAGGCGGCCCGCCGGGGCCGCGCTGTCTGTGCCGGATGATGCTGCGGGCGAGGCGGCTGTGTCGGCAGAAGTGGGAGAACTCTTTTTTGGGGAATGCTTGGCGGAATGAGCAGGGGTTTGGCTGGCGAATGTGGAATGGGTACTTAGAATAGCGGCCAGCAAGGCCGCGCCGAAAAAGCGGCACCGGAAACGAGGCATGGGGCTGAAGTCCTTTCCCGCTCGCACAACACCGGGGCTGCGGGACTGCGGGTTCTGTGTGATTGCGCTATTGTACCTGATACAGTTTGCTTGTCGGCAAAACCAAGAGGGAAGTCGGCAGAACCAAGAGGGAAGATGAAGCGCTTGGAGGCCATTATTCGCCCGCTGCGCCTGGAAGCGGTCAAAAGCGCACTGGCAGAAGCGGGCATCAGCGGCCTGACTGTCAGCGATGTGCGCGGCAGCGGTGCGGGCGGCGGGCAGCCGGGCGGATGGTTTCGCGGCGAAGCGTATGTGCTGCGCCTGCCGCCTAAAATCAAGCTGGAGATGACCCTGCGCGACGACGACGTGGACGACGCTATCGCCGTGATCCTGGAATACGCCCGCACCGGCGAGGAGGGCGACGGCTGGGTCTTTGTCCTGCCGGGCAATGAAGCCCTGCGCATCCGTACCGGCGAGACCGGCGACCTAGTTTTGTAAGTCTTAATTCTATGGATACACTGACCCGTACACGGGAAGCCAATCACACTGGGCGCCTGCCGTGGCGCCGCCTCTTAGGGTGGACATTGTTCGCGTTGGCATTTGGCTACACCGAAGCCGCCTTGGTTGTGTACCTGCGTCAGTTGATGGGCGAAGGCTTTGGCCTGGACTACCGCCAGGTGTTTGCTCTTAAAGGTCTGGATTTCTCATCCCGTTCGGTTTCGGCAGACATGGCGCGGCACGGCTTCTTGACGCTGGAGCGTAGCCGCGAAGTCGCCACCTTGCTGCTGCTGGCGGGCGCGGCCTGGGCCGGGGGACAGACCCCGCGCGAGCGCCTGGCCGTCTTTTTGTATACGTTTGCGCTGTGGGATGAATCCTACTATTTGTTCTTGATCCCCTGGACAGGCTTTCCCCGCACGCTGGCCTCAACCGATTTGTACTTTCTCGTGCCGATTGCGTGGTACGGGCCGGTCTGGTTTCCTACTCTTGTTGTTATGCCGCTGCTAATCTTTGCAGCGCTGCGGCTGTGGCGGGGCGACAAAAAGGGAGCGCCGCACTAGGCAGCCCTCCCCAAAGATAAATAGATAACAATGTTTGCTGGTTTAGGCTTTGCGGCCCGCAGTCGTCGCGTTGGACTTGGCGGGCACGAGTTGTGCCTGCTGCGCTGCACCCGGCACGGTTTCATGGACAACAGCCATGCCGCCGGGCGTGACTGTGTATTCTTCCAAGATCGCCTGGCCGAGTTTCACCACCGGACCGTCGCTTGGGGCGAGCCGGACAGACACGGTTGCTTTGGGTGCGGCGGGAGCGGGCGAAGCCGCGTGCGCCGAACCCATGCCCGCAAACCCGGCCAGAGCCGCTACGGAACAAAATGCCGCAAGGCGGCGCGAAATCTTCTTCGACATGGTACTGCTCTCCTTCGTAATCGTCGCAGTTCGGTAGCTCGGCGGCCATAGCCCCTGCTTTCTGCCTCTTTTGTGGCGAGAAGTGGAGTAAAGGCCCGTAGCTTTGCGTCCCATCCTTTCGGTGAACCGGCGCATAGCCGGATGGTTTGCCTTTGTCGAGTGCGAAGGATGACAGGGCCTTGCGCCGAAGAAAGATTTTCGGTGCGCCCCCTGTCACCCTTTATTATGCCGCTTTCGCCCCTGCCCGTCCCTGCACGAATTACCGGGAAATAGGTTTGTTCCCCCAAAACGCCCGCATGCGGTATACTTACGCCCGATGGAACCCACCACTCCCGCCGACTGGCTGGCTGAAGCGCGGCGCGTTCTGCGCGAAGCCGCACGCTCCCTGAACTTTCTGGCCGACACTTTGCAGGAAGACGCCTGGCGTCAGGCGGTTGATCTGCTGCTCTCTGCGCGCGGACGCATTGTTGTTTCCGGCATGGGCAAGTCCGGCGCGGTGGGCCGCAAGATTGCGTCCACGCTGTCCAGCACGGGCACGCCTGCGCTGTTTCTGCATCCCGGCGAGGCTGTGCATGGCGACCTGGGCGTGGTGCAGCCCGGCGATGTTGTCGTGGCGCTGTCGTATAGCGGCGAAACCGATGAGCTGCTGGCGATCCTGCCTGCCTTCGCGCGCCTCCAAATCCCCGTTCTTGCCATCACCAACCAGCCTGGGAGCACTTTGGGCCGCGCTTCCGTGCTTGTTCTTCCTCTCCATGTAGACCGCGAAGCCTGCCCCATGAACCTGGCCCCCACCACCAGCACCACGGCCATGATTACCCTGGGCGATGCTCTCGCGGTCTCCGTCATGGTCGCGCGCCGGTTTACGCCCGAAGACTATGCCCAGTACCATCCCGCAGGCACATTGGGACGGCGTTTGACCCTGCGCGTTGCCGACCTCATGCGCACGGGCGAGGCGATAGCGGTTGTGCCTGAAACAGCGAGCCTCTTGGATACCATGTTCGCCATCACGCGCGCCCACGCCGGGGCCGCTATCATCACCGATGACATTGGGCAAGTCAGCGGCCTGCTCACCGACGGCGACATCCGCCGCCATTTGCTGCGCGACCAGAACGGCTTGTCGTCCCCTGTTTCGCTGGTAATGAACACGCACCCCGGCACGCTGGCCCCCGACCTGCTGGCGGTGGACGGCCTGCGGCACCTAGGCGAGTTCCACCCGCAGCCGGGCAGCCGGGCGGGGGAAGCGCCCGTTGTGGATGCCGGCGGGCGGCCTGTAGGCATGCTGATGCTGAAAGACCTGGTGAAAGCGGGCCTTGTGTGAACCCTCCTCCGTCCACAACTTCGCTTTCTGCCACCACACACCTTCCCCGCATCATTGTCAATGCCGACGACTTTGGCCTGCACCCTGCCCTCAACCAGGCTATTGAACTCGCCCACTCCCAGGGCCTTGTCACCAGCGCCAGCCTGATGACCGGCGGACAGGCGCTTGCGGACGCCGTGCGCCGTGCCCGACGCCTGCCTGCCCTAGACCTTGGGCTGCACTTTGCCCTGGTTGGCCTGCCCGGCCTGCCCGCGACTTTTGCCGACTTCTTTCGTGCCTATGCGCGCGGGCAGTTTCCCCCGGCTGAAGTGGCCCGCCGCCTGCGCGCGCAGCTCAACACCGCCCTGATTACGCACAAGCTCACCCTGTCGCACATTGATTCCCACCAGCACCTGCACGCATTCCCGCCGCTCATGCGCACCGTCTGCGCCGTGGCCCAGGAGTACGGCATCCGCTTTGTCCGCCTGCCCCAAGATGGGCCTCCCTTTGCGCCCATCGGCGCGGGACGGCGCGCCCAGACCGCCGCCCTGCGCTGGATGTGCCTGGTTTCCCGGCGCGAGCTGTTCCGGCACAACCTGCGCACCACCGACCATTTCGCGGGCATGGCCGTCTCCGGCCACTTGTCGCCTTCGGTTCTCGCGCAGTACATCCAGAACGCCAGGCCGGGAGCCACCGAGATTGTCTGCCATCCCGGCGCGGACAACCGCCGGCTCAGCGAAATCTTCCCCTGGAATTACAACTGGCAGGGCGAACTGGAGGCCCTGCTTTCCCCGCACGCCCGCCTCGCCGCCGACAACCGCCGTGCCCGCCTGATTGCCTGGCACGAGCTGTAGCGCCGGAACTGCCTGCGTCTTCTATTGGCATTGCAGAGGCATTGCCTTCTCGTGGCAAGCCCGTACCAACGACGGCCTAATTTCTTCCGTCGTCGGAACAGGCTTGGAAAGACTTAGGAATGCAACGGGCAGGCGCTTAAGCCGGGCGCAAGTTGCGGAACGCCCGCGAAGTGTGCTATAATACCCGGACTTGTTTTGACCTGCTTCAAGCATGTTATTGCCGCCAAGGCCGGGCAGTCAACGCCAAACCAGCACCAAAGGAACCCGCGCAATGAAACGACCGTATCAGCCGAACGTTCGGCATAAAATGAAAACGCATGGCTTTCGCGAGCGCATGAGCACGCCCGATGGACGCAATGTTCTCAAGCGCCGCCGCCACAAAGGCCGCTACAAATTGTGCGTTTCGCATATTGTGAAAATCCAGAAGAACGGGAACTAGGCCGAGGCAATGCTGCCCACAGGGGTGCGGCTGCGCCGAAGCCGCGACTTTCAGGCGGTCTACCGCACCCGCAAATCCTGGGCGACGCCTTGCTTGTCCCTGCATGTGCGCTGGGAGCAGGCGCAGGCGATGCCCGCGTCCGGCGAGCTGTCGCCGATACGCTTTGGCTTTGTCATCAGCAAAAAAGTGGCAAAGCGGGCGCATGTGCGCAACCGGCTGAAGCGGCGAATGCGCGAGATTAGCCGCTGTCACCTGCTGCCCCGCATGAAAACAGGCCGCAGCGCAGACCTGCTGTTTGTTGCGCGTGTGCCTGCCCCCGCGCTGGACTTTGCCGAATTGGGCCGGGATATGGCGTTTTTGATGCGTCAGGGCGGGCTGCTCAGGGAAGACAGTCCCGCGCCCCAAACACCGGCAGCCGAAGATGCGCGCTAGGGGCCGATAGATAAAAACTATGCGGCACGTTTTGGTGGGCATCATCCGTATCTATCAGCGTGGCCTGTCACGCTGGACGCCTGCCGTGTGCCGCTTTTCGCCGACCTGCTCGGAATATGCCGCGCAGGCACTGACAAAGCATGGGGTTTGGCGCGGGTTGGGCTTGTTCGGGCGGCGCATCCTGCGCTGCCACCCGTGGCATCCGGGCGGGGATGACCCGGTTCCCTAAACGCGCGGCAGCTGGGCCAGCCGTAAGTGTTTGACGAGTGTTTGGAGAGTGAATGAAGAGACGATTTGCGCCGCTTTTGGCGCTGCTGGTGGGACTCAGCCTGCTGCCGCTGGGCGGGGGCCGGGCGTGGGCGCAAGTGCCCGCCGCTGTGACTGCGCCCCTGCTTGGCCCTGCCGCCCCGGTGTCGGGCGGCCCGGTTCCGCCTGCCTATGCAGTCGGTTTGCGGCTTTATCAAGAGTCGCTCGCCGCACAGCAATATGCCGCGCACCTTCGGGCCGCTGGCAAAATCGGGGACGCAGACTACCAAGACCATATTGCGCACAACCGTGCCTTTTCAGCCGCAGCCCCGGCAGGCAAGTTCCAGCAAGTGATTGCCAGCGGCACCTACAAGCACACGGTTTATGCTGCCGACGCGCTGTTTGAGCAGGCGCAGCTTCAGGAGAAAGTGCTTAAAAACGGCGCGGGGGCCATTCAAGCCTACCAAACGCTGCACAACAACTTCAAAGATGTCGCATTCCCCAAGCAGGCGCTTGCCGCCACCGAGCAGGCGCGGGTGGAGCAGGAACAAGACCGGCTCAACCAGACGCCGCAGCCGGGCTTTTTAGGCACCATCGGCCCGCCGCTGTACCGCACCCTGGACTTCCTGGTACACCTGACCGGGGCCAAGTCTTACTCGTACTTCCTGGCTATTCTGCTGATTTCTTTGCTGGTCAAGCTCGCGCTGACGCCGCTTTCCAATGCGCAGTATGCGTCCATGAAGGCGATGCAAAAATTGCAGCCGAAAGTGAAAGCGCTTCAAGACAAGTACAAAAACAACAAAGAAGAGCAAGGCCGCAAGGTCATGGAGCTGTACAAGCAGCACAACGTCAATCCCGCCGCCGGGTGCCTGCCGCTTATTGTGCAACTGCCTATCTTGTACGGCCTGTATTACATGATCCGGCTGTACCAATATCAGTTTGCCAAAGGCGACTTTTTGTGGATTGGGAGCGGATTGTCCCACCAGTACCCGTCGTTCCTGGGCATCAACTTAGGACAGCCGGACATTCCCATTTTGCTGCTCTACGCGCTGTCTATGTATGTGCAGCAGCGAATGATTGTCTCGCCCGACCCGCAGCAGGCCGAGCAGCAGCGGACAATGGCAATCTTAACGCCATTTATGACGACGTACTTCTTTTTGCAGTACCACCTGCCGTCAGCGTTCGTGCTGTACTATTTGATATTCAATGTTCTGTCCACCGCGCAGCAGCAGTATTACATGAAAAAGCGTTCGGCTGACGACACCGGCGGCGATGGCGGCAGCAAGGTCTTGCCGGACGTTCCCATTGTGCCTAGCGGCGGCGGACGCGTCAAAGCCCTGCCCCTGAACGGCAGCGGCGGCGGGACCGGAGGCGCGCGTCGCCTGGGGTCGGGGCGGGAAATCACCGCTTCGGAAGCGGGCGCGGCGAGTGCGGGAACGGCGAAAACCAACGGCACGGCGCGCTCGAGCGGCAGCGGGGCGACGCCGACCGCACGGGGCGTGATCGCTCCGGCCAAGGTCCACCCCAAGAAGAAGCGCCGCTGATAAAAAGCGTTCCGCTAATCGCGGCGCACAAAAGGACACACTGACGTGGCAATGGACATAGACAACGAACAATTGGCCGGGCATGCTCTGCTGCATTTGCAGGGATTCTTGACGGCGGCAGGCTTGTCGGCGGAAGCCGCCGTGGAAATGCTGGAAGGCACCACGGCAACGCTGGCAATCATCGGCCCGGATGCGACTTTGCTGGTGGGCACGCAGGGGCAGACGCTGGACGCCTTGCAATACCTGCTGACGCTGATGACCAACAAAAGCCGCGAGCAGAGATTGCGCATCACCGTAGATGCCGACGGCTACCGCGCCCGCCGCGCCAAAAAGCTGACCGAGTTCGCGCTGGACTTGGCCGCGCAGGTCGCCGCGAACAGCGAAGAAGCTGTCACCGACCCCATGAATGCGATGGATCGGCGCATCGTGCATACCGCCTTGGTAGACCACCCGGACGTGCAGACGTACTCGGAGGGCGACGACCCGCACCGGTATGTTGTCATTTCGCCCCGGCAAGAGTAAGCAAACGAGGCAGCAAGAAGAATGGCAGTAAAAAAGGCGGGAAACCGTCTTTTTGCTGTTTCCTGAGTGGTACATCAGTAGGAACGCCGTTGTTTTCGGTGTGGTATTTCTTTCCATTTTTGGTACAAACACTCTCTATAAGACGTGACGAAAACAGCACTCCACTTAACCGGATGCACCACTTAGGTGGTTGATAGCGCATCCAACATCCTGACTTTGTGGTTGAGGGTTTATGTCCAGCATCATTGATAATCGCGAGGGCAACACGCTCTTAAACTGCCTTCAGAAAATGAGCGCGGGCGGGCAAAAACTTAAGATTGCCAGCGCCTTCTTTTCCTTGGATGCACTCCTGCTGCTAGCCGACACCATTTCAGGCTATGACGGGGTGCGCTTGCTCTTCGGAGATGATTCCGATGCCACGCAACGGCGTCGCCTGCTGGAACTGCTCCGTGAGCGCTCCGATGCTGATCTGCTGACTCAGCGCGAGGCTCTGCCCAATCTGTCTCCACTGAAGCGTATCGCGGCTTTGTTTGCCGAAGGGCGGGTGGAAGCACGCTGTTACACGGCCAAAAAGTTCCATGCCAAAGCGTACCATATCGCTAATGCTGCCAACTTTCCTCCTCATCTCGGCGTAATCGGAAGCGGCAACTTTACCCGCCCCGGCCTATGTCAGAATATTGAGCTGAATGTTCAACTGACGCCGGAACAGACTAGCCATCTGGATTCCTGGTTTGACGACCGCTGGGCCGAAGCCGCAGAGGATGTCGTTACGGCGGAGGTGCTTGCAGAAATCTTGCGCCAGATTGATCTCTACGAACCCTATGCGCTGTATTTGAAGGCGCTCTATACATGGGGTGCTCAGGAGCAGGGGGAAACGGCAGGCTATGGGCGAACGAGGCTCCTTGACGCCCTTGATCCGCACCAGGAACAAGGTTTTCAGCGCGCACTTAAAATCCTAGAGCGGGAACATGGCGTCATGGTGTGTGACGGCGTTGGTTTGGGCAAATCTTTTATCGCGCTCGCTTTGATGGAGCGGTTCTGTCGTGAAGGGCAAAACGTTCTTCTGATTGCACCTAAAAGTATCCTGTCGTCTTCGTGGGACGGCTACCTGGCGAGCTACTTAAGCCGGTATCGCCAGCCGTTCGGCTCTATCTATGAAATCGCCATGACTGAGCTTGGTTTTAATCCAGGCGGCGATGGGGAAACGCCGCCCGCCGCCTTGCAGGAAAAGCAGGAGCTGGTGCAGCGGCTGTTTGAGCGCGCGGATGTGATTGTCGTGGATGAAAGCCATAACTTCCGAACCACCAATGCAGACCGCTACAAGAACCTTGCCCAGATCACGGCCCAATTCCGAGGACAACGCAAAAAAGTCATCCTGCTGTCGGCAACGCCTATCAACACGGCTTACAGGGACATGAGCAGCCAGTTGTCGCTGATTACCCATGACAAAGGCAGTATTGGCGGCTATTCCGCCGAGCAAATCAAGCGCTATGCCAATGAGCTGGATAAGCAGCCGACAACCCCCGCCGAAGGGCAGCTCAGCCTGACCCTTCTAGATACCCCAAGCCAAGCCCTCAATAGGGTGTTGGAAAGCGTCATCATCCAGCGTAGCCGGGCGACATGCAAGGCACTGGCCGAGGCGAGTGGGAAAGTTGTGCGTTTTCCACGGCGCACCGAGCCGCGCTGCCTCCAGGTCGTCATCGGCCCCGAAAGCCCTGCCCACCGTGCCCTCATTGACCTAGCCCAGAAGCGGTTCCAGCCCGGCGTCGAGTTCCTGCGGCAGATGCGGGCTGAATTGGACAAGGCTGAAAAGAAGGGCACGAATGTCCTGCCTGTTGCCTTGCGCAAAGGCCCGGCCAAAGGCATCAAACTTGCTGCGTTTCTGACGGAGCAGTACCGGCTGGTTCCTACAGAAGGGAAAAAAGTTTATCAGGATGAAGTGCATCTGGCGGGACTGGTCTTTTCCAACACGCTCAAGCAGATGGAAAGCAGCCCCGTCGCTTTCCAAAGCATTCTGCAAAGCCTCGGCCTGGGTCTCATTGCCCGCTTGCAGCATGTCTTTGGCGAACAGGCCCTGCCTGCCGTTGCCGAGCATGAGGGCTGGATACGCACCGCGCTGTTTCCCAAGCCTGACGCTGATCCTTTGCAAGACCCGGACACGGACATTGAAGAAGCCGGGGACACGCTGGATGCCGGAGGCGAGGAAAGCGATATCTGGCTGGCTCAGGCCGTCAAGGCGCGGCAGCTCGCGAAGAAGCTGCGCGAGTTTACCCCGGACACGTTTGACGTGGCCCGCTGGCGCAGCGACATTGTGGCTGACCTGGGGTTCCTGCGGGAAATCCATGCGGCGACGCTGAGCGCCCGGCGGCAGCCTGATCCGAAGATGGCCTGCGTGCTGCCCACGCTGCGCGCGCTGGTTGCGGGCGGCAAGCGCGTCCTCATCTTCACCCAGAGCCAGCGCACGGCGGAATATTTGGAAAAGGAACTGCACGAACACTTGAAAGGAGCCGCAGTGGCCCGAATCGACTCGCGGGTGGAGAAAACGCGGGCGGCCATCCTGCATGCCTTCTGCCCTGGCTACAACCCACCTGCGCGCGCGCACTCTGTCCCCGAACGTCTGGACGTGCTGATTTCTACCGATGTACTTTCCGAAGGCGTCAACTTGCAGGAGGCCGGGGCCATCATGTCTTATGACATCCATTGGAACCCGGTTCGGCTCATCCAGCGGATTGGGCGCGTGGATCGCCGGCTGAACCCAGCGGTTACGCCCGACGACCATTCGTTTGAGATCATCAATGTGCTGCCGCCGGATGAGATCAACGACATTATCAACCTGGTGGGGACGGTGGAAAATCGGACGCTGCGCATCAGCAAAGCATTAGGGCTGGACGTGTCATTCTTCAAAAGCACCGACCCGGCGGGCAACCTCAAGGAGTTCAACTCTCAGTATGAGGGCGAGATCGGCCCGCGCGACCGCGCGCTGACCGAGTATGTGCGGCTGAGCGTGGAGCCGCCGGACGCCCGGACGCAGGCTATCTTGGAAGCGATTCCGCCCGGCGCATTTGGAGTCTGGTCGGGTGCGCCCCAGGACGGCTTGTTTGCTTTGTTTACGATGCAAGCAAAACCATCGGCCACAGCCGCCGACCGGGAGCGGTTTGCGGCGATCCTGGGGCGGCCTGTTCTGGTGCTGGAACAGGAGGCAGGCCATGCCCCGCTTTCCGATGCCGGGCAAATCCTCACGCTGCTGAGCCGGACCCTACCCGACGCGCCCTCCGGCACGCCTTCCAACGAGGCAGAGCTGTCCCGGCGGCTGGCGAAGCTGAAGGAGTTTGTCCGCCGCCAGTTTGGAGAGATCGGTTTGCCTGCCACTATTCAGCCGAAGCTGGCTTGCTGGATGGAGCTGCAAAAAGGAACGTCCTAGATGCCTATTGCCGAAGATGCCCTGCGCAAAGTCCGCGACCGCTCTAGCTTGTTTGCTTTTCTGCATGACGAACTGGGCTGGCCTGTTGACCCGCAAGACCCTTTTACCTATGAGGGGCCGCAGCTTGAGGAAGAAGCGGCGGCACGGGCTGAAGTCAGCCAGATTGTGCCGTTTACAACCGGCGACCCGCTCACAATCATGCTGGTGGAGTTTGAGACCACCTTCCGCCGCACCGAGCTGCGCGAAGTTCTGCGCCTGATCCGCAAGCAGGCGCGGGAAGAAGCGCGTTATCAGGGCCGCCCGCTGGATGAATTTGTCTTTGTCTGCCCGACACTCGGCTACAAAGCGGTCTGGCTGGCGCACTTTGAGCAGCAGCCGGGGCGTGCGCCTCGCCTGGAAGTGTTTGGGTGGGACAGCGAGCATCTGCACGAGACGCGGACGCTGCGGCTGGTCAACCTGCCCGCCTTGACCATGCCGCCCCCAAACATTCTCCATGAGTACGACTGGGCGACGGGCAGGCGGCGCTGGCTGGAAGCCTGGGACGTGCGCGCTGTCACCCGTGACTTCTTCCGCGATTACAAGGCTGTTTACAACCAGGTCAGCGCCCAAATTGCCAATGTACCAGGGGACGCCCCGGACAGGCAGCGCGTGTTCACGCAGCGCCTGCTGAACCGCCTGCTGTTCCTTCAGTTTCTTTCCAAGCGGGGCTGGCTGCGCTTTGGGGGCCGCAAGGATTATCTTCCGGCCCTGTGGCAAAGCCACGAGGCGGGGACGAACTTCTACAATTCGCGTCTGCGGCTGGTCTTCTTTTCCGGGCTGAACAACTCGCAGTGCCGTGACTTGCAGCGCGACAACCCGGTCTTGTTCCAGCTCATCGGCGAGCTGCCGTTCCTCAACGGCGGCTTGTTTGAGGAAGCGCCGGAAGACCGGATTAGCGCCGACGCGCCCGGCGCGGTTGTGCCGGATGAGGCCATCGGGGCAGTCATCGGCCTGTTTGAGCAGTACAACTTTACCATTACGGAAAGCACCCCGGACGATGTGGAAGTGGCGGTAGACCCGGAAATGCTGGGCGAGGTCTTTGAGCGTCTGGTTACCGAAGATGAGCGCAGGCAGAGCGGCTCTTATTACACGCCGCGCCCGATTGTGCAGTTTATGTGCCGCGAGGCGCTGAAAGGCTATCTGGGCGGCTTTGAGGCCCTCGTAGACGAGCGCAAGGCCGACAGTATTCTGCCGCCGCAGGCGAACAGCCTGCTGCAAAAGCTGCTGCGCATGCGCGTGCTGGACCCCGCCTGCGGGTCGGGCGCTTACCTATTGGGCATGCTGCATGAATTGTTTGACCTTGTTGGCCTGCTGGAAATCCGCGCCGAAGCGATGACCGAGGCCGACAAGTACCGGCGCAAGCTGAACATTATCCAGAATAGCCTGTACGGCGTGGACTTGACCGGCTTTGCCGTGGAAACCGCCCGCCTGCGCTTGTGGCTGTCTCTAGTCGTGGAGGACAAGCGCAACCCGCTGGATGAAAACTGCGATGTCGCCCTGCCGAACCTAGACTACAAGGTGGAGCAGGGCGACAGCCTCACCGCCCCAGCCCCTAGCCAAACCGAAAACCTGCTGCGTCAGGGCGACGTGGACACGTTTATCCGGCTGAAGCGCGAGTATCTCACCGCGCATGGGCCGGGCAAGCGTCGGCAGCACGAGCAGTTGGAGCGTCTGCGCGCCGAACTGAAACGCGGCAGCCATTCCGGGCAGGTCGTGACCGGCTTTGACTGGGCGGTGGAGTTCGGCGAAGTGTTTGCGCCCCAAGAGCCGGTCGCCGACATTGGCGGGGCGTTCAATCTAGGCGGCACGCTGGCCGAGACGCCCCTGCCGGGCGGCTTTGACATTGTTCTCGCCAATCCGCCGTATGGGGCCACCGTGGGCGATGCGGTGCGCGACGGCTATTTCCACCGCGCCAGCGAGGGCGCGCAGTCCAAAGACACCTATGGCCTGTTTGTGGCCCGCGCCATGCAGCTTTTGCGCCCCGGCGGGCAGTTCTGCTTTATCATCTCCGATACCTGGCGCACCATCAAGAGCCACAAGCCCCTGCGTCGGCGGCTGGCGGCGCGGGCGACGGTGCGGCACGTTCTGGACTTGCCCGCGTGGGTGTTTGACGGCCCGACCGTCAACACCAGCATTCTGACTTTCACCCTCGCCCCGCCGCCCGCCGGCCATTCGCTGACAGCGGGCGATTTGCGCAACATCCCGACTGGGGACTGGCAGACGCTGGAAAGCAACCTGCGGAGCGCGGCGGCGCAGGGGCTGGATGTGCAGACGACCCGGTATGCGCGCTACACTTACCCGCAAAGCCTGATTGGGACGTATGACAACTTCTCGTTCTTTATCGGTTCGCCCCGGCTGTATGGGCTGATGAGCGACCCGCGCTTCCAAAAGCTGGGCAGTGTTGCCGATGTAAAAGTGGGACTTCAGACAGGGGACAATGAGTATTACCTGCGGAAGCGTCCCCGCGTGCGCGGCAGTTATCGCTTGTTGGACGAAAGCCTGTTGCTGACTGAAGCCGAGATTGCGGCTTTGACGGACGACGAGAAGCGCAATGGCGTTGACCCGGCAACACACGACGGGCGGCATTTCGTACCCTACGACAAAGGCGGCGAGAGCGACGCAGACGACGGCTGGCTGCCAAACTACTACGTGCCTACAGGCTATTTTATTGATTGGTCGCAAGCATCTATTGCTCAGATAAAATCGGTTACCATTGCGGATTTAAAGCGCAGGAGAGGCAATGCGAACGTAATCAAACCCATTGATGAAAGCACTCTTGCCGCCGTTAGACGTAACCCACAGTTTTACTTTAGCAAAGGCATTACGTTTTCGGATTCAGGTGTTTATTCCCCAAGCTTCAGGCAGAGTGCGAATAGTGCCTTTGACCAAAAAGGCTCTGTGATTGTCCTCAACGAAGGCATAGACCGTGACGGACTTCTTGCAGTAGTCTGCTCAACATGGGCCAAGTTCCTATACAAGAGCTTCATTAACCATACGGTCAGTTCGCACGTTGACAGCATTAAAGAATTGCCGTTGACGCTTGCGGTGCTGGCACAGGAGACCACACAGCAGTTAGTCAGCACTATTGTTGACAAGCAGAAGGCCAACCCTCGCTATCCCTACCACCTACACGAGCAGAAAGAGATAGACGCTCTCGTTTACGCCCTCTATGGCCTCAGCGCCGACGACATCCGCGAAGTGGAACTCTGGTACTGCCGCCGCTATCCCCTCCTCGCCCAAGCCCAAGGCATCCTCGCCGACGTGCAGCAAAAATACGCTCCCCACCTCGCCCGCGCCGAAAGCCTCATGGCAATGCCCCCCGGCTACTGGAAGTCCCACCCCCTGCTGACTCAAATCGCGCAGGGCGAAACCGAAACTCAGGAACTCAAACAAACCCTGGATGCCGATCTCCGCACCGGGGCAAAAAGCGACAAGGCCGTCCACAAAGTCCTGCGCGCCATCGCCTCCTTCGCCAACAGCAGCGGCGGCGCGGTTCTCATTGGCGTCGCCAACAACCTGCAAATCACTGGCCTGACCCCCGACCTCGCCCATGTCAACAGAAACAACCTGGACGGCTTCCAGGATAAGCTGCGCAGTGTGATGGCCGACAAGCTGGGGCCGCCGCTCATCGGCAAGGTGCAGATGACGTTTGAGTCGATGCCCGAAGGCGATGTCTGCAAGGTCAACGTGCCCGCCGTCCCCAAACGCCACATTGTGTATCTGGAGAACGAAGTCCACATCCGCGACAGCAACGGCGCACGCAAGCTGGAAGGCCCCGCCTTGGTACACTGGATACAGGAGCGCGCGCGGGAAGCGGGCTAACCCGCCGAGGCCGCTCCCAAACGCTTCCAGAAGTGCTGCCTGCGCGCTGCAAAGGCGTTGCAAGCGCGTACCCCGCTTGTTGCAAGCGCATACCAAGCGCGTATCAACGACGGAACAAATCCTTCCGTCGTTGATCATGGCTAGAGACGCGCTAGCAACACCGGAGCAACGCCGCCCGAACACAAAAGGAACACCAAGTTGAAGCAGACACTTCGCAGGATTTTAAGTCTCATGGAAGGCCTATTTAGCTTGAGAGACTTGTAAAGCCAATGTTGAAAGAGGCTTACCTGTCGGGTGGACGCCAAATCAATGCTGTTTGTGGTATCAACTTCTGGTATCATACAATCATGCAGTGTTAAACAAGGAGCCAGTGAAAATGGAGACACCTTCAAACCCAAATGCCGCAGTTGCCGTCTTCCAATTGCGTGCCGACCAGGAGCTGCTGCGGCAAATCAAAGACTTAGCGGCTAAAAGCAATGTCAGCGCCAATCGTTATTTAGTGGACGCCATTAAAGAGAAAGTTGCCAAAGAAAAAGAACAGGAGTGGAAGCTGGGGTTTGAGGCGATGGGCCGCGATCCCGACATGGATGCTGAGTATATGCTCTTTGCCGGGCACGAGGTGGTTTTTGGCAGCTAACATCAAGCAGGGCGAGATTTATGAAGTAGATTGGAACCCCGCGCGTGGCTCGGAGCAGGCGGGACGACGTCCTGGAATCGTGGTGCAAAACGATGTCGCGAACGCCGTGCAAGCTTATCCTGTGACTATTGTTTGTGCGATTTCAAGCAAGCTCAAAGGCTATCCTTCTATGGTGCGTGTCGAGCCGACACCAGAGAACGGCCTGACAGAAACATCTGAAATCAACGCCGCCCAGGTCATGACAATCCAAAAAGACCGCCTTATGCTGCGGCGAGGGCAATTGTCTGCGAAAGAGATGAAGCTGTTGGAACAAAAGCTTGCCTATATGCTCAGCATCTCGGTTGACTAAAAATGCCGCCTGTGGCGGCCTGACAAAGCAGCTTGGCAAAGATAAGCCGAAGGAAGGACTGCCCTGCTCTTCGCTTGACATTGGCACACACAACCCCGTATACCTCTGCTGTTCATTCCTGTCAAGAATACGGGTATACCGCGCAAGAGCAGCCTGCAAGTTTTGCTCTGCAAATCTTAGGCTTCTCCGCGTTCCACAACAGGCCGCCACCTCTGCTTGGACTGCGCCGACGACAGCACTAAGGCGACCTGTTGCTTCACTTGGCAGTCGTGCAAGCAGCAGCGCAACAGCAGCAGCTTCTTCTCGCAGCGCTACCGGTAGATGATGCACAGCAGCAGCGCAACAGAGGAGCCACTATGTACCTCGGTCTGGACATCGGCGCGACCAGCGCACACTTCGCAACCACCAACGACGGCAAGACCTACACAGAAGGCAAGGTTGAAGTGGACGCCTTCGCCGCCTTCCTCAAGCAGAAGCGCAACGTGCAGGCCATCGGGCTTGAATACACCGGCGGACTGGCCTTGAAGTGGGCGCACACGGCCCAGGCCAGCAACATTCCCGTTTTCTACATCCATAGCAACGACCGCGCCGCCTATATGCGCATCGCAAAGCAACGGGACAAAACCGACGAGAAAGACAGCAAGACAATCACGCGCCTGCTGTACCTTTGGACCACGCCCACCCGACGCGACGCCCTGCGGCTCCCCCCGACCCTGTTCGTTGACGCCAAGATCGTGCAACAAGCGTGGAACCTGCGCGGCCTGCTCAATGCCGCCGAAGTGTCCAAAAAGGCACACCGCGCCAGCCTAGCTCGAGCCATCACTGCCGAACGGTGCGCCAGCCCCGACCTAGCAGCATTCTGGCAAGCCAAGAGCGTGTTCAACACCAACGAAGCCAACGAGCTCACAGCAAAGGCCACCGACTACGCCCGGCAGACGTACCCCGGCGAGCTTGCCCACCTGCTTACGATACCCGGCGTGGGGCCAGTGTTGGCACTCAACTTGCTTGCCTGCATCATGCCTGTTGAAAGGTTTGCGGACGAGAAGAAGGCGATAGCCTACGCCGGGCTTGACCCGACCAGCAAGAAGACCGGCACGACTATGAACACCGTCCGGGCCAGCAACAAGGGCAACCCGCGCTTAAAAGGCGTTTTGTGGGTTGCCGCTCTAGGGCAAGTGCGTCGGGACAACAAGTTCGGCAGTTACTATCAGCAAATGGTGAACGTCAGACAGAAACCACCGATGATTGCCCTAGCTGCCGTTCAACGCAAGATGTTTTGTACCGCGTTTGCCCTCTTGCGCGACAACAGACCGTACACAGGCGAACCCAAGCCAAAGCCAGAACCACAATTGGAGCTGCCTTTTGATGAGCCTGCATTCCGACCCAAGTCAATCAAGCTTGACCCCGACCCACTACCAGACTACGCCATGACACAGAGCGAGTACGCCCGGCGACTAGACACAACCCGTCAAACCATCAACCAAAGAGTAAAAGCGGGCAAACTGCCAACCGTCACCATTGGCGAGCGCACCTACATAGACACGCGCCAAGCACCCCCCAAATGAAGCACAACCAATGAAAACAGGCCCGCCGAACCGAAGTTCAAGGCGAGCCTGCCAACGCCGACGGCAGCCAATTACGGGGTGACGGCACGAAGCCGAGTTACCTCTTTGCGGGAACCCGCCGGACACCTACCCCCTCACCGCCGACTACTCCCACACGGCACAGGGCCGACTATAATGAATTGCGGCACAAAGGCGGGTGCTTCATTGTACCTAAATTGATGTCAAAGACTTGTCTGGCTTGTACCGCGTGTCTGTTCGGCCCGTCAAGCATCCATGTATCCGGTGGTCAGAATGGCAGGCACAGAACAGCCCGTTGCAGTGGTCGCACTCATACGCATCCTGCACAACCTGAAAGACCTGCTCGCACCGGCCGTAGTCGCACCTCTCGCCCTGGCTGATGTTCTTGCCCGGCAAGGGACGCCAACGCCCTGAATACAAGTCCCGCACCGTCACCCCTTCGGGTATCATGTTCACACCAATTTTAGCCATAACCCTTAACCCTCGCCCCAGGCCCAGCCTGCACAGCCACGCCCTGCCCCGCAAGCCAAGACAAGTCAAGCCGCCATTCATATTGGCTCCGATGCTCCCAAACCCGGAACTGTTCCTGCACATACAACGACGCCTGCCGTGCCGTCCAATTGTTGACCTGCGCCAAGTGCCGCTCGGCTTCTTCGCCGCGCCCGTTGACGCTGGCTAGGCCAATGTGCTTGACCTGATGGCACGCGGGGCACAGAGCGACCAGGCCCAGCAGCTTCTGCACATGGGCCGCGTCGTCATAGTCCCAAATCTCGTGACACTCTACGGGCCAATCCGGGCCAACGCCCCCGCACACCTGGCAGACCCGCCCCGACTTTGCGTAGGTTAGCCGCCGGAGCTTGTCCCAATCTGCTTTG